>Ga0114930_10003165_pt1 | contig 14518 bp, 14 predicted proteins | sample AnhtaG_FD_87300 | JGI IMG/M metagenome (GOLD analysis project Ga0114930, IMG submission 87300) | Deep subsurface microbial communities from Anholt, Denmark to uncover new lineages of life (NeLLi) - Anholt_01485 metaG | ecosystem: Environmental > Aquatic > Marine > Oceanic > Sediment | place... | reverse complement strand
ACTTTCACCTTCTCATCTTTTAGGAAATCGGCAGCTTTCTGCTCCACCTTGCCGAAGGTATCCCCGTGTTCCCGTCCGATTACCTCCCACAGGTAGGGAGCCCGGGCGGCAAAGGAGGAGGCGGCGGTCAGGGTGCCAGCGTCATCCCCTCCGACGATTATCAGCCCATCGTCACCCCCAAAGGGAGAGGGAAGCAGAGAAACCATGCCCTCACCCTTTTTCAGGTGGTCTATTTTCAGTTTGCCACTGCGGACGAGCTGCTGCAGAAGCCGATTGCTCCGCCCGATCAGAATAGGGTGGGGGAGAGAGGCGTGGTCTTTTACCTCGGTATCGCTGATGGTGAGGGGTGGAGAGAGGGCGGTACTCTCAAAGGCGAGCCTGGCTGCCACATGACAGGCAGCCTGTATATCTTCCAACGGAGCTTCTGCGGGAATTATTATGGTGGCTTCCACATAATCAACCACTTCATCCCTATTGGTATCCCGGAGTATGGCACCTGGCTCGAAGACCTCGGATAAACTGGTCAGCCTTTTGCTCACTTTCTTTGAGGGTGCGAAGCCGACTAAAAGGGATATAGTCCCTATTATAAGGATAAGAGAGAACAGTCTCCCTGATTTAAGTATAAAATCTCTCTTCATGGTTAACCCCCTTTATTGAGTTTGTATAGTTACGATAGACAATGCTATGAATCCCATATAAAAAAGATTTACCTCTCTGGCATAGATGAAGCCCTTCACGCTACCAGCCTAAGGAATAGAAGATGAACCCTACCATGAGTCCAAAGGCAAGATTGAAGAGTTTGATAATGATAGAGTCTTTAATGGTATAAGAGAGCAAGGGTAACAGACCATGCCCATCCTGGACAAAGGAACTGGTGAAAAGAACGGAGAATGGTATTACCCCTCGGGCGAACATCATGACAAAGATAAAATGGGGTCCCGACTCTGGCAAAACGCCGACCAGTCCGCTGATGAGAAGCACCCATACCAGGTGAGTTTTGATAAATGCTTCCAGGTTCCAGTAGTTGAGGGCGACCTCCAGGGCAAATAACACCACAAAGGTCCACAGAAAAACCCTTATCAGATGCCTTTTAATGATATGAGACCAGATATGTTTGGTCAAGTAGTGCCTGAGGGACTCTTTTTCAGGATGGAATTCGCGGAGGGGACATTCCTGGCTGGGCTTGAACTTAAACTGGGGAACCAGTCTATCGGTCAGCCAGCTGAAAAAAAGACCCAAAACAAACAAGAGGGCGAACAACATCAGCGCCTTTCTGGGAAAGAGGGATAACATAACGAAAGCTTCATCTCCTGAGGTGGCGATCATTCCCCCTACTATAGCTCCAAAGGATATAAGCCCATGGACATAGAGGCTCACTGTCATAAAGGAACCAGCACATCCTGGGGCAACTCCTAAAAACGAGGAAGCAACATATTGCCGCCACTGTCCACCTTTTAACAAACCTTTCAGTTTCCCCTTAGTGGCTACATTGACATAATCTACCACCACCATCATAACGAAGACCAGAGCAACAATTGTAAGCGACTCTTTCAGCAAGCCAGCAATGTCCAGCATCTCGCACCTCCTTTGCAAAGTATTTTAGCGGTTGGCTACTCAAACATCTTCCTCTTTTGGGGTGAAGGGACTCGCACTGGTGAAAGCTCTTTTTCTCTTGTCCCGACTTCTTGATTTTTATGCTAATTGTAGTCCCGCCGATGAAGGATATAAGAGTTTCCTTTGCGGGCCACAAAATATCCTTTGATAGTAAGCGACTCCTAAGATGGCTTTTGGGGATTCAGCTCGAAGATTTTTTTGAAGAGATGAACCGGACGCAATTTTTCCCATCCCTTTTTGCCTTATAAAGGGCTTTATCAACCAGCTCCATAAGAGCGCTGGTTGATTTGACCTCTGGCATCTCATTAGAGGTTACTCCCAGGCTGATAGTCAGTCTTAAGGTTTCCTCAGCATGGTAGAATGGGTGGTCTTCTATCAATTTCCTTAACTTTTCGGCTATCTTTAGGGAGTTCCGGAGGTTTGAATCGGGAAGAAGCATCACAAATTCTTCACCTCCATAGCGGGCTAAGTAGTCGCTCTGGCGAACCGAACGGCTGATTAATTCGGCTAATTCCCTGAGAATTTTATCACCGACAGGATGTCCATACAGGTCGTTAATCCGCTTGAAATTGTCGATATCAAACAGGATGCAGGAGAGCTCTCGCTTGTATCTCTCTGCTCTATCCCACTCCTTTTCCAGCATCAGTTGGAAAAATCGATAATTATAGATTCTGGTCAGCTCATCGGTAATGGAGAGCTCGGTTAATTTTAGGTTGAGCTCCTCTAACTGTTTGCTTTTGGCAATCAGCTCAGCCATCAACCTCTCGTTTTCTTTTTGTAATAGGTACTTGCTGCGGGCATCTTTTAATACGAAGGGGAGCAAATCGAGGTGACCGAGATCCGGTTCTTTGACAATATAGTCATAAGCACCTCTTTTCATCGCTTGGACTACCGTCTTCTCATCTCCGAATCCAGTGGTTATTATCACCGGGGTATCTATCCCCCTTTTTGTCAGTTCATCCAGCAGTTCCAAACCCGATATGCGGGGCATCGAGTAATCGGCTACTATAGCATCGTAGGTGCTGATAGAGACCTTTTCCAGACACTCTTCGGCAGAAAAGGCACAGTCAACAGAGAAACCTTTCTGCTGCAGCCTCTCTTGGGTCAATTCTGCGTGGCTCTCATCATCGTCTACTATCAGTACTTTCATCGCTCCATCTCTGTAAGAGAGGAAAAAGAAAATTATTCCTCAGGGTTCATTTTTATAATATTATAATCCCCTTAGATTATAAGAGAAAAAAAGGGAAAAAACAAGAGCTAAGAGGTCAGAGCTTAAGCAGAGAGGGGTCAACTTTTTATAATGGGGGGCAGGTTGAGGTGTATCTGAGAGGGTATTTTCGCATAATAAATGAATTTTCCCCTTGACAATGGCTGAGCAATATTATAGTATTTTTTCCTGTTTCCCAACCGAGATGTAAATAAGGCTATTTAAACCTGAGGTTCAAAAGAAGAAATGCCGATTGATTTTCTCCCAATACTAATACTTCTGATTCTTTCTGCTCTGATGTCTAGTGGGATGGTTTTTTTGTCCCATTTGTTCGGGCGGAAGGAGCCCAATCCATCGAAGCTATCCCCTTATGAGTGCGGTATTCCCCCTGTTGGTGATGCTCGCCTGAGGTTTTCAGTCAAGTTCTTCGTAGTAGCCATGTTGTTTATAATCTTCGATTTTGAAGGGGTCACCATCTACCCCTGGGCGGTTATCTTCCGCAAGCTGCACCTGTTTGGTCTGGTGGAGATGGGGGTCTTTCTGGGAGTTCTGTTAATAGGCTTAGTATATATTTGGAGAAAAGGGGCTTTGCAATGGGATTAGAGAGCCGTTTGGGGGATAATATCCTTACCACCATAGCCGATAAGTTTATCAACTGGGGGCGGAAGAACTCCCTGTGGCCCCTCACCTTTGGGACCGCCTGTTGTGGGATTGAGCTTATGAGCTCTATAGCCTCTCGCTACGACATCTCCCGCTTTGGAGCCGAGGTGATTCGATTCTCTCCCCGACAGGCAGACCTATTAGTAGTAGCTGGAAGGATAGTCATCAAGATGGGACCGGTTCTTAAGAAGATATACGACCAGATGCTGGAGCCTAAATGGGTGATGGCGCTGGGTGCCTGTGCTACCTCTGGGGGAGTGTTTGATACCTATGGGGTTATTCAGGGGATTGACCAGTTTATCCCGGTAGATGTCTATGTCCCCGGCTGTCCTCCCCGCCCCGAGGATATATTAAACGGGTTGCTCAAGCTTCAGAAGAAGATTGAGCGAGATACAGTATTACCCCAGGAGAGATAACTATGGATTATCCGGAGGGTAATCAAGCGTTAGCAAAGCTAAGGGCTACTTTCCCGGACTCAATTATCGAGGTTAAGGAGTTCCGAAGAGATATTACTGTAACCATTAAAAAGGAAGCCCTCCTGTCAATTATGCAGTTCCTCAGGGATGACGAGGAACTCAGGTTCAACTACTTAGCCAGCATCAGCGGGGTCGATTATCTGAAAATTGAAGGGGTGGAGAATCGGTTTGCAGTGGTTTACCACCTATACTCCTTCAAGAATAACTGTCGCTTGGCTATCAAGGCCTTTGTCACTGAGGGTTCCCTGGATATAGATTCGGTCTATCCCCTGTGGAAAACGGCAGACTGGCAGGAGAGGGAAATTTACGACCTTTTCGGTATTACCTTCAAGGGACATCCGGCATTGAAAAGGGTTTTTCTCCCTGAAGATTACGAGGGACACCCCCTGCGTAAGGATTATTCTCTTGAGGGCAGGGGTGAGAGGTCAAGGTTCGATTACGAAGAGGGGTAAAGCGCTGCTATGGCAGATGAGATTAAAGAGATACCAACCGAACGGATGGTTATCAACTTCGGACCCTCCCATCCAGCCACTCATGGGGTCTTTCGCAACATCCTGGAGCTGGATGGAGAGAGGATACTCGATGCCGAGGTGGAGATAGGCTTTCTCCACAGCGGATTTGAGAAGCTGGGTGAGCATCGGACTTATAATCAGTTTATCCCTATTGCTGACCGTATGAACTACCTTTCCCCCTTGAACAACGATGTCGGCTATGTCCTGACCGTGGAGAAGCTCTTCGGCATTGAGGTCCCCCCCAGGTGCCAATACATCAGGGTGATAATGTGCGAGCTGAACCGGATTGCCGACCATCTAGTCAGCATTGGGATGCATGCGGTGGACATTGGGGCTATGACTGTTTTCCTTTACGCCTACAAGCAGAGAGAGATAATTTACGACATTCTGGAGTTTGTCACCGGCTCCCGGATGAACAACTGCTACCCGCGGGTCGGGGGTTTGGTGACCGATGTCCCTGAAGGATTTGAGGAGAAGGTTAAAGATTTCGCTGACCACTTCCTACCCACTGTGGACGATATTGAGAGACTGCTTACCAGGAACCGCATATGGGTCGACCGGAATAAGGGCATTGGGGCTATCTCAGCTGAAGAGGCTATCTCCTGGGGTCTTAGCGGTCCCATCCTTCGGGCGGCGGGGGTAGAAAGGGATATCCGCAAAGACGAGCCCTATTCCTCATACGACCATTTTGACTTTGAGATTCCGGTGGGAACGAGGGGGGATTGCTACGACCGATATCTGGTGCGGATGGAGGAGATGTGCCAGAGCACCAGAATCATCCAGCAAGCTATTGCCAACCTCCCCGGTGGTGAGGTAAATGTGGACGACCCCAAGATAATCCTTCCCCCAAAGGAGCGAGTCTACCACACCATTGAGGGATTGATTCACCATTTCAAGCTTATTATGGAAGAGCATGGCTTTCAGCCACCCAAGGGGGAGATATATTTGGCTACTGAGGCTCCCAATGGTGAGCTGGGCTTTTTCATTATCTCTGATGGGACCAACAAGCCCTATCGCATCCATGTGCGAGCCCCTTCCTTCATCAACTACTCTGTTTTTCCTCAGTTGGTTAGGGGGCACATGATCTCAGATGCGGTAGCTATTATAAGTAGCCTCAATATAATAGCCGGCGAACTGGACCGGTAGGGAGAGACTGCAGAACAGACTGTTTGCAGTGAGGACGAGATGGCGGTTAAATTTTCACCACAAACAAAGAGAGAATTTAAGGAGACCCTGTCGCGCTATCCCCACAAGGAGGCAGCCCTCCTTCCGGTGCTCCTTTTAGCCCAGCGGGAATTTGGGGTTCTCTCAGACGAGTTGGTGCAATATGTTGCAGGATTGATGGACCTACCCCCTAGCCGGGTCAAAAGTGTAGTAACCTTTTATACCCTCTTTAACACCAGAGAAGTAGGACGTTATGTAATAAGGGTCTGTCATACCCTTTCCTGTGCTCTTAATGGCACCGAGGAGGTTATAGAGCATATTAAAAAGCGCCTCCATATAGAAGTGGGGGAGACCACTCCCGACAAAAAGTTCACGCTATTAGAGTGTGAGTGTCTTGGCTCCTGCAATACCGCCCCTGTTATGCAGATAAACGACCGCTACTATGAAAATATGACTCTGGAGCTGGTAGATCAGATACTCGACAGTCTGGAATAACAAGACCGATGGAAGAAAAGATACTTCTGAAATATATAGATGTCCCCGATATCGAGAATATAGAGGTCTATCAGAAGCACGATGGCTATAAGGGATTGGCAAAAGCCCTCAAGCAGCACAAGCCAGACCAGATAATTGAGCTGGTAAAAGCATCGGGGCTGAGGGGGCGTGGTGGGGCAGGGTTCCCTGCTGGCTTGAAGTGGAGCTTTGTCCCCAAAGACTCAGGAAAGCCTGTTTTCCTCTGCTGTAATGCCGATGAAGGTGAGCCGGGAACCTTCAAAGACCGTCTCCTTATGGAGAAGAACCCTCATCAACTTATTGAAGGGATAGTTATTACCGCTTATGCGGTTAACTGCCATCAGGCGTATATTTACATCCGCGGCGAGTTCTCCCAGGCGATGCAAGTTTTAGAGCAAGCCATTGCGGAAGCCTACGAGCATAATTGTCTGGGAAAGAACATCCTCAAGCAAGGCTTCAATCTGGAGCTCTCCCTCCATTCAGGGGCAGGTTCCTATATCGCAGGGGAGGAGACCGGTTTGCTGGAGTCCCTGGAGGGGAAGCGAGCAGAGCCACGCCTTAAACCGCCCTTTCCCGCTTCCGTGGGATTGTTTAAGGGACCTACCGTCATCAACAATGTGGAGACCCTCTCCAATGTTCCCCATATTATCATGAGAGGAGCAGAATGGTTTAAGGGCTTTGGCACAGAGAAAAGTACCGGGACCAAGCTCTTCTGCCTCAGCGGGCATATAAATAAACCGGGGGTCTATGAGCTCCCTATGGGGATTCCCCTGAAGGAGCTAATCAACAACTATGGGGGTGGAATAATCGGGGGGCGAAAACTGAAGGCGGTGATACCCGGGGGCTCTTCAACACCAGTGCTTACTGCCGAACAAGTGGAAGAAGTGGCCATGGATTTTGAGTCCCTTCAGGCTGCCGGCACTATGCTCGGCTCAGCAGGGGTTATTGTTATGGATGAGACCACCTGTATGGTAGATGCCCTGGCTAACCTAACTCGCTTTTATGCCCATGAGTCCTGCGGACAATGCACCCCTTGCCGTGAGGGTGTCAGCTGGATGGAGAAGATAGCACGCCGCATTGAAGAGGGCAAAGGGTTAGAGGGTGACCTCGAACTGTTACTTGATATCTGCGATAATATCAGTTTTAAGACTTTATGCCCCATGGGGGATGCTGCTATAGGTCCCGTAGTCAGCTTTATTACCAAGTTTCGCTCCGAATTTGAAGACCATATACGCCAGGGAAGGTGCCCCATAGAGAAGGATAAGAGTATAAAGGTCAGAGGCTGATGGCCAATATAAAGATCGATGGCAAGGAGCTTCAGGTGGCGGACGGAATCACTATCCTCGAGGCGGCTGACATCGCCGGGATAGAAATCCCCCACTTCTGCTACCATAAGGAACTGAGCATCAGGGGCAGCTGTCGCATGTGTCTGGTAGAAGTGGAGAAGATGCCCAAGTTAGTCCCCGCTTGCTCTACTACTATAAAGGATGAGATGAATATTTTCACCAGCTCGGAGAGGGTCATTAAGAATCGGAGGGGGGTATTGGAATTCTTTCTTATCAATCATCCCCTTGATTGCCCCATCTGCGACCAGGCAGGCGAGTGCACCTTGCAGGATTATGTCTACAAATATGGGTCCGCTGTCAGTCGCTTTACAGAGGAGAAAGAGCACTTCGAAAGAAGGAAGGAACTCGGTCCCCATGTGCTGCATTATACTGAGAGGTGCGTCCTGTGTGGGAGGTGCATTCGTTTCTGTGAGGAGATTTCAGAGACCCGTGAGCTGGCAAGATTCAACCGGAGTTTTCGCAGCGAGGTGGATGTTTTTCCAGGCAAGAGGCTTGATAATAAACTCTCCGGCAATGTGGTCGACCTTTGCCCGGTGGGGGCTATGGTCAGCAAGGAATTTCTGTTCAAGTCGCGGGTCTGGTGGCTGACTCACACCGAGAGCATCTGCCCTCTTTGCAGTCGGGGTTGCAATATTGAGATAGATAGCCGTGATAACAAGATATTGAGGGTTAGACCGCGCCCCAATCCCGAGGTAAACATCCAGTGGATGTGCGATGATGGGCGTTTTGGCTGGGACTTTGTCCAGCGGGAAGACCGGCTGACCTCCCCCCTGAAGAGGGAAGGGGCGGAAATGGTCTCCATCAGCCGGACTCAGGCAATAAATCTGGTAAAGGGGCGGCTGAGCTACATAATAAGCAATTTTGGGAAAGAAGCCGTAGCAGCTATTGCCTCACCCTATCTAACCAATGAAGATAATTACCTGCTGAGGATTTTGCTCCTTTCGGTCATCGGCTCACCTTATTTGGCTGTATGCCAGCCCCCTCAAGTGGAGGAACGGATGGTATTCCCCAGCGGCTTTACCATTGAGGCTGATAAGTCGCCCAACCTCGCCGGTGCGCAGGATGTGTCCGCCGTAGAGGGTAGGGAGCTGATAAGCCACCGCCAGCTTCTCCAAAAGGTCGCCAGCGGCGAGGTAAGGGCACTCTACTTTTTAGGTGGAGCTCCCAGAATGTCCCTTCCGGTTGAGGAGAGGGAGATGCTGAGGAAGGTAGATTTCCTGGTAGTCCACGATTATGCCCCCTCGGAGCTGACCGAGTGGGCGGAACTGGTTCTTCCGAACCTCTCCTTTGCCGAACGGGAGGGGACCTTTACCAACTTCCAGGGGAGAGTGCAGCGGTTAAGACCAGCCCTCCTCCCTCCGGGGGAAGCCAAGCCCGACTGGGAGATTTTACAAGAGGTATGTCAGGCTATGGGCGGTGAGGTAAATTACCCCTCGGCGGAGAAGGTCTTTGAGGAGATTGTGGGAGCAGTACCGGGCTATAAGAGTCTTAGCTATAAGGACCTCGGCAATCAGGGGAAAGCTAAAGGTTAGCAGATAAGTTTTTATGTTCAGAATGGAGATAAGATGAGTCCCTTTTGGATAGACCTGATAATAATGCTGATAAAGGTTATCGTGGTGATGGGAGCTCTGCTGGGTGGAGTTGTAGTGATGGTGGTGGTAGAAAGGAGAGGGGCGGGCTTCATCCAGGAGAGATTGGGACCCAACCGTGTGGGACCATGGGGGTGGCTTCAACCAATTGCTGATGGGATAAAGCTCTTCTTGAAGGAGGAGTTTATTCCCGCCCAGGCTTATAAGCCCCTCTACCTGGCAGCCCCTGCATTCTTTATGTTCATTGCCTTTGTCACCTTTGCGGTGATACCATTCGGCGATAAGGTGGAGCTTTTCGGAAGAACAATTCAGCTCCAGATAGCTGATGTCAATATAGGTATCCTTTACATCTTCGCCTTCGCCTCCCTGGGGGTTTACGGCATTGTCATCGCAGGCTGGTCATCCAATAACAAGTTCTCTCTGATGGGGGGGCTCCGTTCGGCAGCGCAGATGATAAGTTACGAGGTCGCTTTAGGGCTTTCTATAATCGGGGTTCTGATGGTTGGTCAGTCGCTGCGGCTCAACGACATAATAGGAATGCAGACCCAATACTGGAGCTATCTCCCACGATGGAATATATTTATTCAGCCTTTAGGCTTTCTTATCTTCTTAATTGCTGCCATAGCCGAGGTGAACCGTATCCCCTTTGACCTGTGCGAAGCAGAGCAGGAGTTGGTGGTGGGCTATCAGGTGGAGTACGGAAGCATGAAGTTCGCTATGTATTACTTAGGGGAATATACCAATTTGATAACCTTCTCCGCTCTGATAGTGGTTCTCTTCTTCGGGGGGTGGCATATACCCTGGATAGAGGGGCTTAATATTCATCCCTTGCTGTTAGCTCTTTTTCAAGTGGTCGCCTTTGTGGTGAAGGTCTTCGCTTTTCTCTGGTTTTTTGTGTGGGTGAGGTGGACCTTCCCCCGCTTCCGTTACGACCAGTTGATGAGGCTTGGATGGCTGGTGCTTCTTCCTCTGGCTATTTTTAACATATTTGTCACCGGAGTGGTGATGGTCTTAATCCCCTGAGTCAGGAGTATATAGGGAAATGCGGGTAGTAACTCCGAAGCTGAGATTGATAGACCAGATATATATCCCCGCTCTAATTAAGGGGCTATACACCACTATAAAGCACTTCTTTATGCGGAGGTTCACTCAGGAATACCCCGAGGAGAAGCGGAAACCTTTCCCTGGCTATCGGGGGCTGCATCGCCTTAATAAGGACCACCTGGGAAGGGTGAAGTGCGTAGCCTGTTTTATGTGCGCTACTATCTGCCCCTCAAAATGCATTGAGATTGAAGCAGACGAGGCTCCCTGGGAGGACCGGGAGAAGTATCCGGTTAAGTTTGAGATTAATACCCTGCGATGCATCTTCTGCGGGATGTGCGAGGAGGCTTGTCCGGAATTGTCGATTCAGCTGACCCATATTTATGAGATGGCTGATGTCACCCGGGAGGCTTTCGTTCGCCGCAAGGATGACATGCTGGGAACCAATGAGTTCTGGGTGCTAAAGGAATATTAGCTTTAGCCGGGAGATCGGGAGTAATGGAATTAACCCTGTTTGTGATATTTGGAGCGGTAGCGGTGGCATCGGCTTTTATGGTTATTGTCAGCAGAAATCCCGTTGTAAGCGCCCTGTTCCTCATACTCACCTTCTTCTGTCTGGCAGGGCTGTATGTGCTGCTAAATGCCCAGTTCATAGCCGCCCTCCAGATTATCGTTTACGCCGGGGCGATAATGGTCCTATTCGTTTTCGTAGTTATGCTTTTGCGCACCGGCAAGGAGGCAAGGAGGGGCTATCGCTTGATATTTCAGAAATCTATTGGAATAATTTTTGTGGTGCTATTTTTATTATTGCTCGGCTCCATTACTCTTATGGTTTCCGTGACCGGAATGCGAGGTCCCTATACCGCTGAGGCGGTGCGTCATATTGGGAATACCCAGGCATTTGCATCGGTGCTGTTCACCGATTATCTCTACCCATTTGAGATTATTTCGGTGCTCCTGCTGGCGGGAATAATCGGGGCGGTGGTGTTAGCCAAGAGGAAGCGATAAAGGAGGTTATGGATGGTTCCTCTATCATATTATCTGCTGTTGAGTGCTGTGCTGTTCTCCATTGGTGCTGTGGGTGTTCTCATTCGGAGGAATGTCCTCATCATGTTCATGTCCATTGAGCTAATGCTCAACGCGGTTAATCTGAGCTTTGTGGCATTTTCCCGTTTCTTAGACTCATTAGAAGGGCAGGTTTTTGTCTTTCTTGTTATGGCAGTAGCCGCCGCGGAGGTAGCCGTGGGGCTGGCAATCATTATATGCATATTCCGCAATAAAGCAACGGTGAATGTGGATGAGATAAACCTGATGAAAGGGTAGGTTGCTGAAATGGGTTGTTACACGGGATGGTCTGTTCATCGTTTAGAGATAGGGGTGTGCGATGCTTGATTATATCTGGCTGGTCCCATTTCTTCCGCTATTCGGGTTTGTGATTAATGGATTAGTGGGAGCGCGGCTTCCCCGAAGAGTGGTAGGTATTATAGCCTGCGGTACAGTGGGATTGGCTTTTCTCATCTCTCTGACTGCCTTTTTCGTGCTACCCGACCAGCCGGTCCCTGATAAGGTGCTTTATAGCTGGATTAAGGTAGGGGACTTCAAGGCGGACTTCGCCTTCCAGATTGACCCCCTGTCCATCATCATGATTCTGATAGTCTCGGGGGTTGCCTTCGTCATTCATATCTACTCCATAGGATATATGCACGACGACCCCGGATACTCCCGCTACTTTGCCTATCTCAACCTCTTTGTTTGCGCCATGCTCCTGCTGGTGCTGGCTAATAACTTTCTGATGATGTACATCGGATGGGAAGGAGTGGGGCTGTGCTCTTATCTGCTGATTGGGTTCTGGTATGAGCGAAAGTCGGCTGCTGATGCCGGTAAGAAGGCGTTCATTGTCACCCGAATCGGGGATTTCGGCTTTGCCCTGGGGATTATGCTTATCTTTAAGACCTTCGGCACCATCGATATCAGCGAGGTGATGCATCTGGCTCAGGGGCGGTTTGAAGTGGGGGCTCCTATTCTTACCGCCATTACCCTCCTGCTGTTCCTGGGGGCGGTGGGGAAATCAGCCCAGATACCCCTTTATGTCTGGCTGCCCGATGCCATGGAGGGTCCTACACCGGTCAGCGCCCTCATCCACGCCGCCACCATGGTGACCGCCGGGGTCTATATGATCGCCCGCTGTAATGTGCTCTATTCTCTGTCGCCGACTTCCCTCATGCTGGTCGCCATAATAGGGTGTGCCACGGCGATTTACGCTGCCTCCATCGGGCTGGTGCAGAACGATATCAAGCGTGTGCTGGCCTATTCCACCATCAGCCAGCTTGGCTATATGTTTATGGCTTGTGGGGTGGGGGCATTTGCCGCCGGTATCTTCCATCTGATGACCCACGCTTTCTTCAAAGCCCTCCTCTTTATGGGAGCGGGCAGTGTGATTCACGCCCTGGCCGGGGAGATGGATATTCGGCATATGGGAGGGTTAAAGCGATATATGCCCACTACTTATAAGACCTTCCTGATAGCCGCTCTGGCAATTGGAGGAATCTTCCCCTTTGCCGGTTTCTTCAGCAAGGACGAGATTTTGTGGCGGGCTTTTGAGCAGAATTATATCCTCTGGGCGATAGGAGTGATAACCGCCGCCATGACCTCCTTCTATATATTCCGCCTCGTGTTTAAGACCTTTGCCGGAGAGAGCCGGGTGGAGAAGGAGAAGCTCGTCCATGTGCACGAATCCCCGCGGGTTATGACCGTACCGCTGGTCATCCTGGGGGTTATGTCGGTGATTGGTGGGCTGGCAGGAGTGGCCAAGGCTTTCCCCCTGCTGGGTATGAGCCGCTTCTTTTCGGAGAAGCTGAACATTCTGAGGTTTCTGGAGCCGGTAACCGGCGGGCACCATGCTGAGGTGGGTGAGGCGGTTGGTCTGGAGAGATGGCTGATGTTGGCTTCGCTGCTCATCGCTCTTCTGGGGATATATATCGCTTATCAATTTTATGTTAGAAACCCGCAGCTGCCGAAGCGCTTAGCCCGGAGGCTGGGGAGAGCCTATAATTTCGTCCTTAACAAATACAAAGTGGATGAGCTTTACGACTTCATTTTCGTCAACCCAGCCAAGAGGTTTTCGGTTTTTCTGTGGCGGATCTGGGATGACCGGATAATTGACGGGATAGTGAACGGAGTGGCTGGCTTCTTCAAGGTCTGCGGTCTTATCGGCAGAAGGGTTCAGACAGGTTATGTGCAGACCTATATCCTGTTGATTATTATCGGAGCCGTGATTATCATCTGGTATTGCTTATAGACTAAAAGGAGTTTCTCTGTGAGGAGTCTTAAAGGATGAGTCCTTACGGCGGTTTCCCACTGTTGAGTATTATATTGTTTCTACCCCTGGTGGGTGCGCTGGTAATCCTATTAATTAATAAGAAGTGGGTCAAGCAAATCAGGGTGGTTGCTTTGGTGACCTCGCTGGTGGTCTTTGCTCTCTCTCTGCCTCTGTTCTTCAATTTCGACAGCAGCACGTATGAGTTGCAATGGGTGGAGAAGAAACCCTGGATACCACAGTACGGGATTAGCTATTTTATTGGTATTGACGGCATCAACCTCCTGTTAGTTCTCCTGACCACCTTCACCTCGGTGCTGGCTATCCTCTCCTCGTGGAAGGCAATTACCGAGCGGGTGAAGGAATATATGATACTAATGCTCCTGCTGGAGACGGGTATGCTGGGGGTCTTTGTGTCGCTGGACCTCTTCCTGTTCTACATTTTTTGGGAAGTTATGCTAATCCCCATGTATTTCCTTATCGGCGTCTGGGGTGGTCCACGGAGGATTTATGCAGCTGTTAAGTTTTTTCTTTATACTATGGCGGGAAGCGTCCTTATGCTGGTGGGCATTTTGTGGCTCTACCATATTGGAGGGGGGACCACCTTTAACCTCTTCGAGCTCCTTAAGGTTCCTTTGACCGGCCATCAGCAGCTCTGGCTGTTCCTGGGTTTCTTCCTGGCTTTTGCCATCAAGATACCTATGTTCCCCTTCCACACCTGGTTGCCCGACGCTCATGTGGAAGCTCCTACCGCAGGGAGTGTGATTCTGGCAGCGGTTCTGCTGAAGATGGGGGTCTACGGATTTCTCAGGTTCTGTCTGCCGCTCTTCCCTGATGCCAGTGTTGAGTTTATGCCCATCATCTCGGTGCTGGCCATCATAGGGATAATATATGGGGCGCTGGTCTCCATGGTGCAGCCCGACCTCAAACGACTGGTTGCCTTCTCCAGCGTCAGCCATCTGGGATTCTGTGTGCTGGGGATCTTCGCTTTCAATATGCTGGGCATACAGGGAAGCATCCTGCAGATGGTGAATCATGGTCTCAGCACGGGGGCTCTCTTCCTTCTGGTGGGAATGATTT
>Ga0114930_10003164_pt1 | contig 14528 bp, 9 predicted proteins | sample AnhtaG_FD_87300 | JGI IMG/M metagenome (GOLD analysis project Ga0114930, IMG submission 87300) | Deep subsurface microbial communities from Anholt, Denmark to uncover new lineages of life (NeLLi) - Anholt_01485 metaG | ecosystem: Environmental > Aquatic > Marine > Oceanic > Sediment | place... | reverse complement strand
TCGATAAAATTCTTTATTTTCTCATATTAAGCAAAACAAGCACTTATTTTCGCAAAAAATTAAAGGCGAAGGCGCCGATTCGACAGGATAACTGGATCTACAGGATAATTTTTCTCCCATCCTGTAAATCCTGTTTGAAAATTATAAATCACACTAAATTAATTTGTGGCGCTTCCGCAAAACGCAATGCACTGTCGTATCGCTTTGTGCGCCAGCGATGTGATGGAGAAATTAGCAACGAACTCGATACGAACTCAAGACGACTGGAGTTCGTTCCAGTTCGTACAAGTTCGTTGTTGATGTTATTGTTGATTTTAGGTTGGTTGAAGCTTCATATATGAAATTTTTTGGGATTTGAGCTTTTATCAGGTTTTGTTTTGGATTTTTATGCTATCTTATCAGATTTGCTTTTGGCCCAGATTAATGTTATACTTGCGCCTGAATCAATTGATAGTTATTTTAATGTAGTGCTCGGTTCCGAGCATCATTAAGGTGCCCCGGATTTCTAATCCGGCCGGTACGTGACGGGAAATCTGTATAGGCGGGAGGAGGGTGAAAGCCACTCCTTTACTCTACTTCAAACTAAGATAGGAAACTTACCACACAGTTTCATCAGGAAATTCACATCATCGCGATCCCACACCCGGATATCGTTCTCTTTTGCGATTCGCAGTGCCTTGGTGTCAATTCCTGCAAGGGCAACTATAAGCGTACTGTTAATTGAATATTCAATCTTGCCCAACTTCTCAACAAATCTGTTTACATCGGCTGCAGTTATGTTTCCTGACTTCACTTCTGCTATCCAGTAGTGATCACCATATCTTGCAACTATGTCAAATTCATTGCCATCTATGACCCGTTGCTCGACTTCTGTAAACTTTGGCAATTTAGTGTGATGTAGTTCCAGGCCCCCGAAATCCCTGAACAACTCCCTCACTCTTGATTCGCTTCCTTTCCCAAGTTCTCCCCGGTATGTTGTGATCATTTCCTCGATCTTCCTGTCAAATGCATCCAGCCGTTTTCCGTCTTTTATAAAAGAGAGTTCCATCTGCAGGGGATATGCTGCAGAGAGCCACGTTTTAAGCATCGGGTCAGTGATGAAATATTCCACTCCATTTCTGGTCACAAAACCGGCCTGTTCAAGAAAACGTAAAGGGCGTGACAATTCCTGCGGCAGCTTTGTTGTATATTTGGCTATTTCCGACTGTTTTGTGCTGCCGGAAGCTACGGCTTTTAAAATCTCGATATGGAATCCTATGTTTCTGCGCTGGAAGGTATTTTCAAGCGAGTCTGTGAAATACACAAAGATCTTTCCGCTGATGTCAAACACATCCCTCTCGAATGCATGGATAATAGATTTTTGATTGACCTGCTTGATCGAACCGGCGTGACAGTATTCGATAATACGGTCAACGAGTACAGCAAGATAATATGGAAAACCCCCACTTGTAGCTATCAGGAAATTCAATAATTTTTCACCGACAACCAATCCGCACCTGCCCAGGTGCGTGGTTACAAAATCCCTGCTCCAGTTATAATCGAACGATCCGACCGATAAGATTTCAAAATGCCCGAACAGTGGCGATGCGCTGCTGGTAAGTATTCCCTTCATCATTCCAATAGCTGAACCTGCAACAACATAATAGGCACCGCGTTGTGTTTGTATCTTTTGTCTGAGTAGGTCGATCATGTCAATATTGAAATTCTGCACTACCTGGAATTCATCCAGTATTATGATGAATGTGTTCCCTGTGTGCTTGCTAAGCAGATATGGAAGATCGAGTATTCGACTTGCGATACTAATATCTGGCTTTTTGTCAAGTTCATTTAGCACTGCTATGAGATCAGATGCAAGTGCAGGCAGACGCTCGATGGTTTTCACAATCAGATCATTGAGATTCTCACGGGGTTCGATAATTACCGGTCCGGCCCCCGTGTTCCCCTCCAAATATGAATATAACACCGCAGCAGCGTACTTGGTTAAAAAAGAACGTTCGGTCTCACTGAATAACAGATATATGTGTACCGGAATTGTATCCGGCTTTTTCAACCGTTTTTCAAATTCATAAAGTATCGAGGTCTTACCTGATTTTCGAAGTCCGATGAGTGCATAATTCCGTCCGGTACTGAGCAGCCGTTCAAGTATTTCAGAACGGTTGAAAAACTCATCTCCGGTTACCGGTGTTTGTGTGTCGATCATTTGTAAGCACCTATGCGTATAAGCACGTGTGATTATAATCATTCATGCTTAATAATATTTGTGATGTGCCGTTTAGTTTGGTGGAAATTTTAGTAAAGCAAACTGCCGGCAACGCTGGGACATCCACATCTCTAACAATGCAGATCACGCAGCATTGTTGAGAAATATTTGGTATTCAGTGACAATCGCTATCAGGGTGTTGATAATATTTAACAACGAACTGAACTAACTTGTACGAACTCCGGAAGTTAGTTTTGAGTTCGTTGTTTATTTACTATATCCCGTAGCTTCTAATTAAATAAATTTTTCTTATATAATACTTAATTTTGACGGTCAAACGGTCTGCGAAAATCGGTGTTGATAAATACTGCCACTCTGTACAGCATTCTCAAGAATACCTTTCCTGGCATTTATGATAGGAAGATCCAGTAGACCAGGATATGTACTGCACTCAGAGGGACCCCCACCTTTGCGAACTGGAAAAATGTTAAATTAACACCTTTCTTCTCTGCATTCTGGATAATTATTATATTGCTGGCCGCCCCCAGGATCAACAAATTTCCAGCAATAGTACTTCCTGCAGCAAGGGCCATCAAACCCCCGGTTGATGTACCTGCATGGACCAGCATCGGCATATAAAGGGCCACCAGGGGAACATTGGAGAGCAGCTGGCTCATAAGAACGCTGATGACGAGAACCATGCCGGTGGCGGTAATATCCAGGTTCAGATCAGTAATCAGTCCCTGGAAAAATCCTGAATCCCACACGGCTGTCATAAGAATGAACATAGCTGCAAAAAATATCAGGGTATGCCAGTCCGTCTTTATAAATATCTCATTTCTCCTTGGACTGAACACCAGAATTGGAAATGCCGCAGCTAATGCTATGTAGGTCAACCTGAAATCAACATTCATTACCAGGAAAACTGTGGCTATTTTGGCCAGTATTGACAGGATGATAATTATCAGCGATATCCTGGATAATGAAGCCAGGTCAAAGTCATGGATAGGGTCCTGATGGTGATTTATCACAATATTAGTAAAGTGTCTTCTGAAGAACAATTTCAGCATCACATAAGCCAGAAAGAGGTTAATAAAGGATGGAATGGCAAGATAGGAAAAGAAGGTCAGAAACGGGTTTGCCATATTTCCATCCATTGCAATCAAGAGGTTCTGGGGATTGCCTATGGGGCTCATCGCGCTTCCGGTCGTTATGCCAAAGGCAAGGGCCATTAAAAGCAGTACTGGAGATATATTGTGCTTTTTTGCAACATGGAGGACAAGGGGCGTACCGATTATTGCCAGGGTATCATTCATCAGCAATGCAGACAATATCCCCATACTGAACAGGATCACCAGGATCAGCTGGTCCACATTCTTTACTCTGCGAAATAATCCATGGGACAGATATGCAAGATAACCGCTCTCCTCCAGTGCTGTTCCCACAACAAACATCCCGAACAGGAACAGCATCACATCAGGATTGATAGCGATAACAGCATCTGGAAGTGAAATCTGGCCGGTAAGGAGCACGGAAAGTGCCCCGGCCAACATGATCTGCCAGATTCTAAGTCTGATTCGAAACACCTGTCTTTGGGCAATCAGGAAAAAAACTGCAGCCAATATGAGTATAGAGATGTTCGTGGTCAAAAAGTCATCACTTATTCCACCCAGCTAATTATTGATTTGAATACAAGAATTTTCGTATTATTATTCAGTCAATTCCTTTAAAATCTTATTTCATTGCAACTCATGGAAACATAACTACGAACCAGTTCGAAGTCTAAACAATCTTTATAATGTCTCAACACCCATCTTCCACATAAGAGTCTAACCCAAAAAGGAGCATTTCATCATGAACCTGGAAAAAAAAATCGGCATACTGATCTCAGTATTAATCATCTCTCTGGTACTGTTTATAGCATTACCCAAGATCTCACCTGCAATAACCGAATTACTAATTAATCAACCGGCCCAACCCTATGACCCTGCGGCTGCCTACACGGGCAATGACCTGCTCATCCTGGCGCCCAAAGTCATGTTCACTGGCGGTGAATCTGCCATCACAATAGCTGCCTCTGAGGAGGGGATGCCTATGGCACAGAGTGTCAGCTTCAAACTGGTAGATACCGCCGGTGTAACCACCGAGCTGGCAAAAGGTTCAACTGGAGAAGGCGGGCACGTTGTGGTAGCATTCGATGTCCCAAACCTCAGTCAAGGCACCTATACCCTGGTTGCCCAGCCTGCAGGTACTAATGATACCTTCAACGGTACAGTCAGGATCGCAAAAAGCAGTGCCCTTTTCCTTGAGACCGACAAGCCCATCTACAAACCGGGCCAGATCATCCATAGCAGGATTCTTTCTCTGAACAACAAACTTGTACCCATAACAGGTTCGGTAGTCGTCGAGATTTCTGATGCCAAAGGTATCAAGGTGTTCAAAGAGAGCCTGGACACCAACGAGTACGGCGTAGCTTCCTTTGATATGCCCCTGGCCAGTGAAGTCAATCTAGGTACCTGGAAGGTCACTGCCCAGATGGGAGATTCCAAGACCCAGATCGACCTGCGTGTTGAACATTATGTGTTGCCAAAATTCAGTGTGGATGTGACTACTCCACGGGACTGGTTCCTGGTGGATGAAGTGATAACCGGCCAGGTGGATTCAGCCTACTTCTTTGGCAAACCCGTAGAAGGTGAGGTCAATATCGTAGCTTCCCGGTATGTTGGAGTGTGGGAAGAATATGCTTCTTACAAGACCGATCTTGATGACGGTTCTGCAGACTTTGAGCTGCCTGCAGCCGGATGGGTTGCGGGTACCTACGGCGCCGGAGGTATGGGCAGTCTGATGCTTAACATCTCAGTGACAGATACCGGAAATCACACAGAGACCACAACAGAACTGCTGAAGATCACCGAATCACCTGTGGTACTGCAGCTCATTCCAGAATCCAGGCTGGTCAAGCCAAGCATGCCGTTCAATGTCCTGGTCGTGACCGAAACCCCTGAAGGTGAACCCCTGGAAAAAGAAGTGGACGTGAAGATCAATTTCATGAGTAAACAATATGCGCGAGACACACAATCAGAGACCGTGACCACTGAAAACGGAATTGCTCTGGTCACGTTCCAGGTGCCTGAAGACACAGCGGGAGCTGATCTGTCGGGCGAAACAGACGGCATATCCCAGTATATGGAATTGAGCGTGGTATATTCCCCAACCGGAAGTTTCCTCCATGTAAGCCAGACCAGTGATGGGACGCCAGAAGTGGGCGATACCATTGCCTTCCAGGTGTTCAGTACCAATCCGGGAACCGTGTATTATGATATTGTTGCAGGCGGCAGGACCGTATTCTCAGCCACCAGCGATGAACGCAACATCAGCCTTGCCGTAACACCCCAGATGAGCCCGAAAGCTGAGATCGTGGCTTATGTCATCAATCCAAACAGCGAAGTATCAGCTGATACCCTCCCGTTCGATGTAGTACTAAAGACGCCGGTTGATCTGCAGGTTGCCTTTGATCAGGCCGAAGTGGAGCCAGGGGACGATGTAAGGGTTACCTTTGATGCACAATCCAAGTCCATGATCGGCTATTCCATAGTTGACGAATCGGTCTTTGCATTGAGCGAGGGCAGGCTGAACCTGAAACAGGTGTTCGACGAACTGGAGAAGAGGTTTATGGAACCCCAGGTAGAGGCCCACCCCCAGTTCTGGGGACCCGTACCCTTAGGGGCTAATGATATTATCAATGACGCAGGGCTTCAGGTCCTGAAATCACCAAACCTGGACGTCCCGCAACAAGTACCTGAGCAAGAAGAATTCAGGCGAGGCGGCGGCGGTTTCTTTGTTGGTGATGGTATGATGATAGAGGCTGTTATGGAAGATGCGGGCGCTCCTATGAAGAATGCGATGCCAGTAGCAGCAGCTACAGCAGCACCAGCCGAAGGCGGTCTGGTTGAAGTGGAGAGGGTCAGGCAGTTCTTCCCCGAGACCTGGGTCTGGGAGCCTGAACTCCTGACAGACGGCAATGGTATGGTCAGCGTGCCGCTGAACGCTCCCGATTCCATCACAACCTGGCGGCTCCATGCCGTATCTTCATCACCTGAGGGTATAGGGATAGCTGAGACCGATCTCATGGTATTCCAGGATTTCTTTGTTGACCCTGATCTTCCATATGCCGTGACAAGGGGCGAAGAATTCCGCGTCACCATACAGGTGTACAATTACCTGGATGAGGAACAGCAGGTTACTGTGACACTGCAAGCTACCAACTGGTTCGACATCCTGGGCAGCAGCAAAGAAACGATCACAGTCCCGGCCAATAGCGTGTTGCCGGTACGTTTCACAATAAAACCCACCGAAGTAGGCACCCAGCTGGTAGAGATCACGGGCCAGACCACCTCCAAAGCCGATGCAGTAAAGAAGCAGGTCATTGTGGAACCTGAAGGAAGCAGACGTGAAATGGTAGAGAACGGCATCCTGGAAGGCCAGGACGTGACCCTGGATGCTGTACTGCCTGCAGGGATAGTAGACGATTCAGGCAAGGTGCTGTTGAGCTTTACTCCATCGTTAGTGGCACAGTCCATCAGCGGTGTGGATGACCTGCTTGGTATGCCATACGGCTGCGGTGAACAGAACATGCTGCTATTTGCACCTGATGTAGAGATCCTGCGTTACCTGAAAGCCTCGGACCAGACAAATCCTGAACTCCAGGCCAAGGCCGAGATGTTCATCATCACTGGATACCAGCGGGAGTTGACCTACCAGCATAAAGACGGCTCGTTCTCTGCATTCGGGGAGAGCGACCCGACAGGCAGTCTATGGCTCACCGCCTTTGTGCTCCAGTCATTCAGCGGTGCCAGGGACGTGACCACCATAGACGAATCAGTACTTGATAGTTCAGCCAACTGGATAGTAAACAACCAGAACCAGGACGGTTCATGGGACCAGATCGGATTCGTGCACCACCAGGATATGATGGGCGGCATTAACGGCAAGTATTCACTGGCAGCTTACACAGCGCTGTCACTGTTGGAATACGGCAGGGCTTCCAATGCACTGGATAAGGCACAGCAATACCTGGAATCAAACCTGGACGAGCAGCGCAACGATCCATATGCACTGGCACTGGCTGCGCTGGTACTGGAACGCCTGGACAGCGATAGGGCAGATGATGCCCTGGATATGTTGATGGACCTGGCAAAGCAGGATGAGAACGGTTTGTACTGGGAGCTTGAGCCTCAGGTCTCACCCAATGACATGTACTGGCAGCCTCCTTCAAGCAAGAATATCGAAGTGAGTGCATACGGCGCGCTTGTACTGATAGAACACAAGGACGCCAGGGCCAATGAGGTCTTGAAATGGATAGCAGCCCAGCGCAACAGTCTGGGCGGGTATGGCAGCACCCAGGATACGGTAATGGCGTTCAAAGCCATGATGACAGCCGCCGCCAATCAGGGGAAAGATACTGATGCTACTATCACGGTCAAGGCAGATGGAAAACAGATCAAGCAGGTCAGGGTGAACCAGGATAATTTTGATGTGCTGCAGATAGTGGAGATTCCTACATCTGCAAAAGAGGTTACCTTGAGCATGTCAGGCAAAGGCGATATCAATTACCAGCTTGTCAAGCGGTTCAATGTGCTGCTGCCAGATATTCCGGTAGTCAGTGATTTGGAGTTCGATGTTGAATATGATGCCGCTAATGTAGCAGTGAACGACATAGTTGATGTCCATGCAAGAGTGAAATACACGGGTCGGGCCGATTCCACAGGTATGCTCATCCTGGACGTGGCAGTACCTACCGGTTTCACACCTGTGGTATCCAGTCTGGATAACCTGAAGCAGGACCGCAGGATTAGCAGGTACGAGATAGCTGGCAGGAAAATCATTCTCTATGTGGATAATCTACAAAGAGGGGAAGAATTGACATTCGAACTGCAGGTCATGGCACAGTTCCCGGTCAAGGCCATAATACCTGACAGCAGTGCTTACTCCTACTATAATCCAGAAATAATAGCCGAGTCCAAAGGTCAGGAAATAGTGGTAGTGTAGAAAATATATTACAAACCCGCTGACTTTAGCGGGTTTATTTATTTTTATATATATTCTTTCGGTGTCCAATTCGTAAGATCAGTATTTCAGAATCTATCTTTGCATAAACCACACGATAATCACCAACTCGGTATTTAAATAATCCTTTAAATTGCCCTTTTAAAGGTGTGCTGCAATTTGGGTTTTCTGATAGTTCTGTTTCTAATTGTTGAATTATATGAATGGTAATATCTTTATCCAGATGTTTTAGATCCTTAAAAACAGAAGATTTATACCTGAGTTTATAACCCAAGACGCTCCCTCATATCTTCACTTGAAATAATTTCATCATCTTTATCGTTCAATCGTTCTAATGCGATTTGATAATCAGCATATTCAAGAAGATATGTTTCAATTGCCTTGCGAATAATATAAGTCCTTGACCTATCGATTGTTTTTGTTAAACTTTCCAGTTCATTAAGAATCTGATCAGGAAGCCGTACTGAAACTGTCGTAGTCATTTCAATCTCCTTGTAATTCAATGTATTACAAGTATATCATTGTATTTTATTTATTATAATATAATCGCCCTGTTATCTGGCAGGCTCCAGGTGTACTACTACGTCTCTCACTCCTTCCACCTGGGTTTTTATATGGTCCTCAACTTTATGAGCAATATCATGAGCCATATCTATGTGCATATCCTTTTTTACCTTAATATGCAGGTCCACGTAAATCATGTCAGCCGTCCCCCTGGTCCTGATATTATGACAGTCTTCTACCCCCTCCATTTCCAGTGCAAGCTGGCAGAGGATATCAGTATCCAGTATGGAAGCATCAATAAGAGAATTTGAGGTATGTTTGACTATTTTGTAACCTGCTCTTACAATGAGCAGGGCGATAATTATCCCTCCTATAACATCGATCACAAAATAACCTGCACTGACTGCTATCAGGCTTACGATCACACCCAACGACACAAAGATATCACTTCTGGTGTGCAAGGAATCAGCTACTAATATTTCGCTATTTAATTCCTTGCCTTTGCGGTGCTCGTAGGTAGTGACTGCCAGGTTTATTGCCATTGTTGCAAGCATGATCGCAAAACTTAATTGAGTGACCTGGGGAGATGTTTGCTCTAAAAACCGGTTGATGGCCCCTTCTGCCACTTCAAACCCGGTGATCAACAGAAGTCCGGCAATAATTAAAGCAGCCATCTGCTCGAGTTTACCATGTCCGTATGGATGGCTTTCATCAGGCGGGCGGGAGGCCATATATATCCCAAGCATTCCTACCAGAGTCCCCCCTCCATCCATTAATGAATGGAAACCATCAGCCTCCATGCTGATGGAACCAGTTATTGTACCATAGATGATCTTGGCCATCGCTACCAGTACGTTCAGTACCAACACGATCACCTGCACCCTGATAATTTGCTTGAATCTCATCTCGTTGCCTGAACAATGGATTTTGCACTATATTAATTTTATTTTAATACATTTGGCATAACATTTCTATACCCTTATATCATATCACGAACCCATGTCCAAGATCTATCTGGGTAAGCTGGTCCTTCACTGGTGTCCTGAATGTAATCTGCCTGTGCTGGATTCCACATGCGCGTGCGGTTCACCTGCCAGCAAGGTCAAGGTCACACCCCCGGGTGATATCAGGCCCGCGTTCCCCCATGATATAGATCATATCAATGCCATTGCACAGGCACAGTTCGGGGCTCCATTGATACCTGAAGGCAAGATCGCGATCCTGAATAAAGTCCCTTCTGACGACAGGATGGAAGAGGTGATCGTGGACGGGATGGCAGTTGCCAATATCAGGTTCGAGGTGGAATCAAAGCAGTGGACGCTGCTTCCCAGGATGGAAGGTGCAGCCCGGTTATTTCAAGAAAAAGAAGGCCGGAAGAACTGGGTGATAATAGATTCAACAGCTGTCCCTTTTATTGAAAAAGGTGCCAGTACCCTGGCCCCAGGTGTGACAGATGCCGATCCCGATATTATATCCGGGGATGAGGTAGTCGTACTGTCCCCGGATTGGATACCTGTATCAGCAGGCCGGGCCAGGATGAGCGGTCCGGAAATGGTTGAAGCAAGCAAGGGGGTTGCTGTCAAGACCAGGTGGAGCGGAATTGTAGAGAAAAATTTCTGCTCAGATATTCAATCATGGGACGATGTGGTTACTGCAAATATTGAAATATTGAAGGATTTTGAAAATAAAGCTCATTCTTTTATTAAAAACGTATCAGAATCCACCAAAAGGCCAGTGAGCGTTTCCTATTCGGGAGGCAAGGACAGCCTTGCTACCCTGCTGCTGGTCAGGGATTGCATGGAAGATTTTGATGTACTCTTCGCAGATACAGGTCTGGAGTTCCCTGAAACCCTGGAGAACGTGAAGGAAGTAGAAAAGCAGTATAACCTCTCTGTAAAAACCTACATTGCAGGGGATGTGTTCTGGCAGTCTATAGACCGTTTCGGCCCCCCGACCGTGGAGGCCAGATGGTGTTGCAAGACCTGCAAGTTAGGCCCCATCTCAATGCTTATTGAAGAACACTTCCCTGACGGGTGTCTCACATTCATCGGGCAGCGAAAGTACGAGAGCGAGGGCAGGGCCCGGTCTGATAAGATCTGGAAGAACCCCTGGATAGGTAACCAGATCGCAGCTTCACCCATTCAGAACTGGACTGCCATGCATATCTGGCTGTATCTGTTCTGGAAAGGGGCCCCTCACAATATACTGTACGAGCAGGGTTTCGACCGCATCGGCTGCTGGCTGTGCCCGTCCGGGAGCCTGGCCGAGATGGAGAGGATCAAGGAGATCCATCCCCAGATGTGGGCAAGGCTGGAAGAGAAATTAAGTGCCCATGCTGAAAAATTCGGGTATGGTGAAGGCTGGGTAGAGTATGGGTTGTGGCGCTGGCAGAATCCACCCATGGTGCAGAGGGAAATGGCAGAGAGGCTGGGTATTAACCTGGTACCAAAGGAACATGAAGGCGATCTGGAATTTTCCATGGTTGTGGGTTACCGGCCATGTAAGGCTGGCGGGATATCGGCAGAAGGCAGTTTTGGGGCCCCGCTGAACCTTGAAACAATAGAGAATTCCGGGATGCTGAATATATTGGGCCAGGTGCATTCTATGGATGGAGTGATCACATCCAGCAATGGGGAAGACAATGTGCAGGTGTTCGCTTCAGGGACCGCGATTGCCAGAAGTGATACCGAAATCCGGGCCAGGAGGCTGATGCAATGGGCCGAGGTTTCGATCAGGCGGGCGCTGGAATGTACGGGCTGCGGGCTGTGCGCGGCTAAGTGCAAGGATAAGGCGATCAAGATCTCACAAAGTAGGGCGGTGGTGCATGAGCATTGTAGTCATTGCGGGATATGTAATGGGGCGTGTCCGGTGGTGCGGTATCTTGGTGAACATTGAGGAAAAATAGAGAATCGACGCCCACTTTATATTAAGTATAGTTATTTAGCAATTTTTTAAAAAATAGAACAATTTATATCATATGAATTTGAAGTGTATATGAACCATATGAATTTGTATGCTAAAACATTTGAGTATACAGAAACTTTTAGCTTTGTGAGGAGGGGGAGTCCATTATAGAATCTAAAGGTAACAAATTATCAATTGGCGATCGCGTAAGAGTATTATGGAAATTTGACGATCAATTTTTCAATCAATTTTATTCCGGGGATGTCGTTAGAATCAAGGGTAAGAAGATTGAGATCGAAATATCCACAAAACACAAAATAATAGCAACAGACCAGACAATTATTCGAAAAATACCAATGTGCCAGACTTGTTGAACGAATTCCGGTTCGTCCTGGCTGAGCATCTATTTTTTCATGTTTAGGGCACCGAACCCCTGGGTCAGGCCGGTTGTGCATGAGCATTGCAGTCATTGCGGGATATGTCATGAGGCGTGTCCTGTGCTGCGGTATCTGGGTGAACACTGAGGAAAAACTGGGACGGTCGTCGACGCCCACTTGATATTAAGTATAGTTATTTAGCAATTTTTTTACCAAACAGAAAAATTTATATTGTATAAATTTGAAATGTAATATTCACTAATGAATAAATACATTAAAACAATTAGGTAAACAATAACTTTAGCTTTGTAAGGAGGGGATTCCATTATAGATTCTAAAGGTAGTAAGCTATCAATTGGCGATCGCGTAAGAGTATTATGGAAATTTGACGACCAATTTTTCAATCAATTTTATTCCGGGAATGTTGTTAGAATCAAGGGTAAGAAGATTGAGATCGAAATATCCACAAAATACAAAATAATAGCAACAGACCAGACAATTATTCGAAAAATACCAATGTGCCGGACTTGTTGAACGTATTCCTGTTCGTCTTGGCTGAGCATCTATTTTTTCATGTTTAGGGCACCGAAACCCTGGGTCAGGCGTTGATGCAGCGGTCGATTTCTCAATTAGACGGGCTGTGTACGGGTTATGTGTTGCCAGGTGCAAGGAAGATAGTACAGGGCAGAGCGGCGGTGCAGGAGCATTGCAGCCATTGCGGGATATGTAATGGGGCGTGTCCGGTGTTGCGGTATTTAAAGACCAAAGATTTATCTATTATATGATGAGTATACTTAACATAGAATCGAATCTAGGTTAAGTATACATGACAAACATTAGACGGGTACTTCTGGACTCCAATGAATGGTGGAAGGGAGAATTTGAACTGGAATATCATAAGAGGGATATTCTTGAACATGTATCAAAATTTATATCACTCCCGCAAATTATCGCTTTTACCGGACTTAGGAGAGTGGGAAAGACAACACTGATGTTCAGAATTGCCTCTGACTTTATTGGTAGTGGTTTTGACTCTAAGAATATTATCTACTTTTCATTTGATGACTTCAGGGATGCACATGTCAGTGAGGTAATAAGAGTATATGAAGAGTTGATGGGAAAGAATTTCAAAGAAGGTAAATACCTGTTATTGCTGGATGAAATACAGAAGCTGGAAAACTGGGAAGACCAGGTAAAAAGGATTTATGACATTTATGGCAAGCATGTGAAAATAATCCTGTCAGGTTCTGAGTCGCTGTTTTTAAGGAAGAAATCAAAGGAAACATTATCAGGTAGGATTTTTGAGTTTAAAGTTGATACACTTTCTTTTAAGGAATTCCTGAGATTCAAAGAAACTGAGTTCCAGCCGATCGAATTATATGAAAAGGAACTGGCTGGATTGTTTCAGCAGTTCATTCAAACCCAGGGATTTCCTGAACTTGTGGGAATTGATGACAGGGAAATAATATTGAAGTATATCAGGGAGAGCATTATCGAAAAGATAGTTTACAGGGATATCTCTCATCTGTTCAAAGTCAGGGATTTGGGTGTACTGGATTCTCTGCTGAAGATTATTATAGATAGGCCAGGGCAGATTATTGATATTTCTGATCTGGCTACGGAACTGATGGTTTCAAGGCAGACCGTTTCCAATTATTTGATGTATCTGCAGGAATCCTTCCTTGTGAGGAAACTGTATAATTACTCGACCAACAGGAGAAAGACAGAAAGGAAGTTGAAGAAGTACTATCCTACGCTGCTGCTTGGTAAGGTGTTTGAGCAAGACGATCTGTCAAGGTCAAGGGTATTTGAATGGTTGATGGTAAACCAGTTGAAGGCTGAATACTTCTGGAGGGATTCGTATAAGCACGAGGTTGATGTGGTTATTGCAAATGATAAGGTCGTTCCTGTGGAGATAAAGGCCGGGAAGATTGAGACTAAAGGTCTGGTGACTTTTATGGAGAAGTTTGGAGTGGATAAGGGGTATATTGTTACGCCTGACAGGGAAGAACGGTTGGAGGTGAAGGGGAAGGTGATTGAAGTGGTGAAGGGGTTTAAGTTTTTGATGCAGCGACCATGATCTTTATGTAGCAATGAATAACATGCGCTGTTCTTCATAAAGTGCGCTCAGGCCCTATGATGTTATGCTGGGCTGGCTGAACCCGGTGAGCTACGCCATAGACAGCACGCAGGAGGTGTTCATGGGCGGGGTTGATGCCATTGATATGGACGGTGCTGTTTTGGAGATCTGAGGTGTGAAAGTTTTTTTTAGCTCTCCACTTTTGCTGGTCGCCCACCCTTCGGGTCGGATAAAGGGATTGATATGCGAACTTTATTCGGATATATTACTTTATCACCGATTTTCGTCAAGTGTTTATGTCTCATAATTGAACTACGGCCAGAATATCCAAAAGCGAAGTTTTTTGTTGCCTAAACATGATAGGGGATATGATTTGTGAAAAACCTCATTTGATTTA
>Ga0114930_10003160_pt1 | contig 14534 bp, 11 predicted proteins | sample AnhtaG_FD_87300 | JGI IMG/M metagenome (GOLD analysis project Ga0114930, IMG submission 87300) | Deep subsurface microbial communities from Anholt, Denmark to uncover new lineages of life (NeLLi) - Anholt_01485 metaG | ecosystem: Environmental > Aquatic > Marine > Oceanic > Sediment | place... | reverse complement strand
CGATTGTCACAAGATCAGGATGGGTTTCACGAAGCAGTCTTAATCCTTCCTCGGTTGAGCCGGCCAGGAGGACTTCGTATCCAGCATCTTCCAACACAAAGCGGATCAGACGGCGGATATAAACCTCATCATCGACGACCAAAATCCGTGCCCCCATGGGTCACCTCTTATGGGGCGAGCAGGTCGCCTTCGCTCAATGCCTCTTCCACCGAGGGGAATATGGGGAAGACACGATCGAGCAGAGTAAGGCGAAGCGCGGTCAATGCTTGCGTTTGTGGTTTACTAAGGTTGAGCGTACCGCCATGCTGACGTAAGGCCTTCAAACCTGAAACCAATGCTGATAGACCCGAACTGTCAATGAAATCTACAGCCTGCATGTCAACGACGACAGACTCAGGTCCCGCTTGAGCAATTTCCTGTAGCTGCTTCTTTAGTCCTTGTGCGGTATCAGCATCAAGTCTGCCTTGAGGTCTGACGATCACCCGACCGGGTTGAGGGTGTTCAATCTCGATCTTCATAGCTTATCGACTCCAGAGAACATCTTCACCAAGTGCCAATGATTTCGCTCTCCTTCCAGCCTGCGACATTCAAATATATCCAGTAGTCCCCGTACCAACCTCAGCCCATATCCCCTCTCTGGGGGATCGTCTGGATCGAACGGTATCTTTGGGCTCTTGGACGGCTGAAAAGGCACTCCACTGTCGTATAAATCGGTCACCAGCTTGTCCACCTCGACTATCACCCGACCATGTATTTGTCCTTTTCGCCCCTGGAAGGCATGCTCAACTTGATTGGTGACTACCTCCGATAATGCCAGGGCGAAATCGTCGGCTATCTGGCGACGATGTTTGGCATTGGATATCGGCAGCGTTTGGTCGAGGTTCCGGACAAGGTCCACCAATTGGCTGACAGCCGTCAACTCTGCTGGAATGACAAATGGTATCACTTCTCTCGAAACCCCACACTCTGGCAATGCCCTTACCAGCAATAGAGTAACATCATCTCGCAGAGGCAGATCACGGCGATAAACATCAAGGCTTTCCACAATAACCCTAATTTGTTCCTTCGCTTGCGCAGGATTCGTGGCGTTGATTATATCCGATAGGCCCCGCAAGCCAAGGATTTCTCCCTCCGGGTTCTCGGCTTCGGTTACACCATCTGAATAAAGATATAGAACATCGCCAGGGTCTAAAGCGACCTGTTGAGAATGATAATTACATATTGGATCGATCCCCAACGGTAGTCCTGTGGCCGGCAGGAACTCTACCCTCTGCTCACCGTTACGCCAAAGAGCAGCATCCACATGTCCAGCAGAGGCATAGGAGAAGCCTATAGAATCACTTTCTAGACGGACGATCGCTGCGGTAACGAATGCCTCGGCTTTCTCGAGATCGGGTTGCAGAATCCGGTTTATGACTTGCAATAAAGTTGCTGGGTCTCGCCTGTGCGACACTTCGCCATGAAAGATGGCATGAACCAACGCGGTGAGGATCGCTGCCGGTGTACCTTTGCCGGCTACATCCGCCAGAAGCAACATCGTCTCGCCGGTCTTGGCCTCGGCGACATCATAGAAATCCCCCCCAATCAGGCGTGCTGGACTCAGATAAGCAGCCAGCTCCAACCCCGCGATCGGTGGTAGTCCAGCCGGGAGTAGACTGGCTTGAATGCCGGCTGCAATCTCCAGCTCGTGCTCAAGCCGCTGGCTTTCTAGGCGAGAAGCTCGCGCCCGCACTGCTTCAATCAGAGCACCTACCTGCTCTGCTACTGAAGCCAGGAGTTGCATATCACTTGAATCGAAACAAGATTGGCGTGAATCCAATAATCCTATCACACCTGAAAGATTACCTTCTCCCAAAAGAGGAGCCACCAACATGTCTCCTACCTGCGCCAGAGGAGAAGCAGCTCGTTTAAGGGCAGGTTGGATCTCCGCCAAACCAACCGGTCGACCAGCGCGAGGGATGTTCTCAACCAGTGCAGCCGGTTGGGGCAATAAATCACCCGAGGCAGTCACCGATTCCCAACCGGTTTCATCTCCGGTTACCAGGAAGACCTCTTCCGCCGACACCACCTGGGCTAAGAGGTGGACGATGGAAGAAAGCATGTCCGGAAGTTCGGTAACTTGACCGGCGATATGTGTCAATTCATATAAAAATGTCAATCGATCCCAAGCATCGACTAGGGCTTTGGTCAACTGATCTGCAACCGCTTTTTCACCGAGTGAAAAAGCGAGCATATCTGTCCATATTTGGAGTAAGTGGTCCAAACCTTCATCATTTGGCGCCCAGGCGACTAGTTGCACCCGTCCAAGTAAACCGGGTGATGGTGAGGTAACCCACCAGTATCCCCTGCCTGTTTTCAAAGCATCCAACGGAGATTCTTCGACTAGTGCCCGACGCACAGCAGCCGGTAATTTCCGCCCTTGGATTGATTGTGCTGGCCTATCACCCGGTGCCAAAACGGCCAGACCTCCGCCAGTGGTGGTATGCCACATGCGTTTAATGCTCTTGAATACCGCTTCCAGGTCGCTTTCCATGCGTTATACTGTAGCCTAACCAGGGATGTCAGGCAACCTCCTAATAAGACCTATTTTATACAAAACGACGGCCATATCGCCGGTTCGCCAAAGGTTGTCGAAGGAATTCACTCCGTCGAGCTGTGGACCGGAACGACATTACACCATCTTAGCCATGTTGAACAAGCAATAGGCAAGTCATCTGTGAGTGCACTGAAAAAATTACCCTCGAGGAGTGGGGAGGGGTATGTGTGGGGGTGCGGGCGCAGCCCGCACCCCCACACATACCGATCCTCTTCTCGCGGTTGACCTTTTTTCAGTGGAGTCATCTGTTGCACTTTGTCAAAGCACAAATCAAGGAGATATCTATGAATGCAAAAGTAACCTGGGGTGGTCGGTTGACCTTCACTGGTACAGCCGGCACCGGTTTCACCATCCCTCTCGGAGCCGATCCTTCGGTTGGCGGCGATAACGACGGCTTCCGTCCACTTGAAATGTTCGCCATTGGTCTAGCGGGTTGCACAGCTATGGATGTGATCTCAATCTTAATAAAGAAGCGTCAGGACGTGACTGATTTTGAAGTCTACGTCCAAGCCGAACAAGCGTTAGATCACCCCCACGTCTTCACCGACATTCAAATCGAGTACATTGTTACTGGTCATGACGTAAACGAGAAAGCCCTAAAACGGGCCATCGAACTTTCAGAAACGAAGTACTGCCCTGCACATGGTATGCTAGCAAAGGTCGTCCCGATCACCTCGACCCATCTGATACGCGAAGCATCTTGATCTTCACTTCGGTTGATGTTCCTATATAACCCACTCCAGATGGAAGTATAATCCAGCGCATTCCCTACCAAGATCTTAGAATGAAATACTGAACCCCGGATTTCACTTCAGTTCATATCCCATACTCATTACAGGTCATTAACCACCACACGACCCCAGCTCAAGATAATGCCAGAGTCGTGCAGTGTGATGGGCTTGCCCCCCATCAAGTGATGGTGAAGTATGTATAGTGATATTGGATCATTCCATTCAGCAAGCCAAGGGTATCATTACCGTTGACCACACAACCATTGTCGCTCTCGGCCGTCCAGGCGAAGCGACGTGAGTTGCCGTTTCCACCCCTACCAGTCAATTCAAACTGAGCATTGGGAAGTAATTGGGTGAACAGGATGTTGTACCACTCGCTAATGGCACCCCTACTTACGACCGTACGCGCACCGGTGACATGAGCTGCGTTGTCGTGATACAACTCAGCCACATGGGCTGGATTGTGCTGATTCAAACGACCTATTAGACGTTCTGATATATCAGGCACCGGAGCCATCGGAGGCCAATCAAAGTCGACCATGGCCTGCCACAGATCCAAGTGAGCAGGACGGGTAGCATATTCCCAACTCCATGCGTTGACAGCTGTAAGCCCCATGTCTTTAGCTCTTTGAAGGAAACGGGTGATTTCATCTGCAGAGGGGCACCAGCCACCGGCGGAATATGTCGGAGCAGTAGGAATCACCGGTCGAGCTGGTTGGAGCGCCATATACTGTTCCACACATCGCTCAAGCTGCTGCTCAGGGTTGTGGGCTTGTTCGAAGTACACCTGCGGCATCGCGTAATCACATTTATCAAGAAATTCGGAAAAGGGAAGACCCGGGTGAACTTTAGGAAAACGGTAGGAACTAAGCGCCACAGGTAGATTAGGTATCCCGGCGCGTAGGTCTTGCATGAAACGACGAGCAGCCGCGGCTTTATTTCCCGTTTTATATTGGGCCTCGGCATCAATAACATATCCATCCAAGCCCAAGGTCAATGTTCGTTCGACCGCCAATTGAGCTTCTCTCTGCGGGTTATCACCCCTGACGTAATGCCACCCCCACACTTGAATGCCGACCTCTCGTAAGGCATGCATCACTGGTGGCACCAAGTCTACATCTGCCTCAAAGTCATAGTTATAGGGCCAATCCGACCCGTCAGCGATTTTGATCAGAACATGGGAGAGCCCTGCATCGACGGCGCGGGCTGCGATCGCGCTGGGAACACCATTATCACACCTGGGAATCTGCCAGATGAAAAATCCCTTACCATATAAGGTCATTCTCCACTCCCCGAACGCTTCATATTAGCAGCTGAAAAGAGCATCGATGAAGTTAAACACCGATGCCTAAGATGAACTATCATCCTCCACCCCACGGTCAGTTAATCTGTTTAACTTTAGATTACCTGCCCGACGGACCGCATCTGAGCCATACCGAGTGCGGATATCATCGATAGCTTTTAACAACCTGCCATCCTTCTCCCAGGTGTGGTCGAAGAGAGTTAATTGTCGTACCGGGGGACTGAGATCCGACACCCCAACACCCAATAAACGCACCATCCTACCCTCACGCCACACCCGATTAAAAAGTCCTAATGCCACCCGGTAAATTTCTCCATCTTGATCTGTAGGTTGGACGAGCCTAGTCTGACGGGTTAATGTGGTGAAATCTGGCCAACGGAGTTTTATTCGCACTATCCTCCCGGCCACCGTCGCTTTACGGAGTCGGCGTCCGACTCGTTCGCTGAGTTGCAGCAACGTGCGACACAATAAATCCTGATCTGATAGGTCACGCTCAAAGGTTAGTTCGGCTGACATCGATCGTGGTTCTCGCTCCTCAACAACTGGTCGCTTATCCTCACCTCTTGCTCTTGTTGCAAGATCCAAGCCATGCGCTCCGAAAAGCTGAATTAGGCGACTCTCCGGCATTAGTGCCAGGTCACCTATTGTGTGAATACCCCGTTCTGCCAAACGGCTTTTTGTCTTCGGACCCACTCCCCAGAGCATCTCTACCGGCAGTGGAGCTAAAAATTCAGCTTCCTCACCGGGCGGCACACTAATAAGGCCGTGCGGTTTTCCCACTTCGGTGGCGATCTTGGCTACCAGCTTGTTGCTCGCCACCCCCCAGGAGGTCGGTAGACCGAAACGCTGACCAATCTTTGCCTGTAGGGTCGCCGCTACCTGTGTCCCCGGACGTTGGTCGTCGCTTATGTCGAGGAACGCCTCGTCAATCGAAAGTTGCTCAACCAGCGGCGCGGAGGTACGAATAAATTCCATTACCTTTTTTGAGTGTTCCATATAGACGTGATGCTGAGGGGGCAATACTAGTAGTCCCGAGCATAATCGCAAGGCGCGAGCAGTTGGCATGGCGGAGCGAACGCCGAACTTGCGCGCAGCGTAGGAAGCGGATGACACAACCCCGCGCGACTCAACTTTCCCACCGACAACGAAAGCTTGACCCTTCAGTTCCGGGTTGAGTAACTCCTCAACCGAGCAAAAGAAGGCGTCCAGGTCTACATGTAAGATAGTTCGACTCATAATAAATCTTCCTAGCCTACACAACCTGGAGGACAATCGCGCGCGCACCTATAGCTTGTGCGACGCTCAGTCACTATTTTAATCGTCAACACCGCTGAGAGTATAGCCCTCCAAGCCCTCAGCAATCACCCGGCGAGCGAGGGCGAGGGCTTCCTCGGGCGATATAACCTCCCCGGCCGCTTGGGCTTCCTGGATTATCTCCAACAATTGCCCGATCTTTGGGCCTGATGTCAACCCCATTGTTTGGATTAATTCGTCGCCTCGCAGTAATGGCGGTGGGTCGATACGCTCCTCGCGCGCCTCAAAAAAGGCTTCCAGCAGCGTACTGGCTACTTCAACTCGGGACTCCCAGGCATCCTGAGGAACGAGTGGGGCATATGTACCTAATAAATCAGCCAGTGATAGCAAGACCGCTTCTACACCCGATTCTCCCGCCTGACGATAAAAGCGGTAGATCGCACGCAAGGTAACTGTTGGAGATCGCTCAAGGATCACCGGTCGCACATGGTGACGAACGATCTGTCCTAGACGACGCACCTCGGAGTTGCTCATGCGTAATGCTGCCGCACGGGCTTCAATAAGTTCAGCACCAATATTCTCATGACCCTGGAAGGTAGTTGGGTCATTCGAGCTGATCGCCCGAACGATCGACTTACCGGCATCATGGTACAAGCTAGCGAAGAAAAGCAATTGCCGCACTTTACGACCATAACTCAGGGTGTGGTTTAGGTGATTGCTCAACTGCTCGAAGAAACGCCCTAAGCGTTGTACAACATGAGCCAGCATCAAGTCTGTTGCGGTCTCCGGATCGTGTCCCGTCTCTAACACTGATACCAGGTCCCCCAACCGATCTACAACCACTAGAGTGTGCTCCAATGCTTTATAGACATGTGGCGGTGGTTGTTCGAGACCCTCAAGGTCGGCAAGTTCGGGGAAGATGACAAACAACAGGCTCAAGTGCGCCAACAGACGTAGCGCTCTCCCTGGTCGATGTACATCCAGGATTCTCAATACTTCATCTCGCACCCTCTCAGGTGAGACCCTTCCCAGTCCGGGACCAGCCTTCTGTACTTGAAGTAATGTCTCAGGCTCCATTCGCAGATCGAGCTCTGTCGTCAACCTCACTGCGCGCAAAGCACGTACCGGATCGTCAGCTACAGCGTTGGGACTGCAGGTGCGTAGAATCTTCTGCTTCAGATCGTTTGATCCCCCAGTTGGGTCAAGCCATTGCTCAGGATCTCTCAAGTTGATGGCAAAGGCGTTGATCGTAAAATCGCGAGCCCGAAGATCTGAGTTGATATCAGGACCTCGTAAGCAGGCGAAATCGAGCATTCGACGCTGCCCAGGCTCTTCCTCCAGGATTACTCGGCCAGTGCCGCGCTGTTTATCCAGAACGTAGTAATATCCCCCTAACCTATCGGCAAGGTGACGTGCCATACGGAGGGCATCGCCGTCAACCGCAAAGTCCAGATCAACTGTATACCGACCGAGCAGATGGTCGCGCACCCCGCCACCGACCAGCCAAACCGGGGTATCCCGATCCATATGCGGGAGCAACTTTAATACTGTTTCAGGGAACCGCGAGGGAAGCGACATAGCATCTGACGGTATTATTCCGGCACCAGGTACTTATCAGGCCGGACGACACCAATAAACGGAAGATTACGATAGTACTCATCTATGTCAAGCCCGTAGCCGAAGACGAACTTGTTGGGGATAATGAAGCCGCAATAGTGGATGGGTACTTCCGTCTCACGACGCTCAGCTTTATCCAGTAAGGCACAGACTCGCAGGCTGCGTGGACGGCGCGTATTCAGCAGATCGATCACCGAGGCGATGGTATGGCCGCTGTCAATTATGTCCTCGACCAGCAGCACATCCCGTCCCCCAATCGATGTGCTTAGGTCGAGCGTGATTCGCACCTGACCGCTTGATTGACGCACACCTGATCCGTAGGAGGATACAGCCATGAAATCTATGTTGTGGAGAACGGTAAGTGTGCGCATGAGATCGGTAAGAAACATCACTCCCCCTCGCAAGATGCAGATCAGCAGTAAGTCCTTCCCCTGATAATCTTGGCTGATCTCCTTTCCCAACTCTTGTATCCGCGCCTGAAGCTTGCTTTCAGGGATTAATACTTCAGCTAGAAATTCGTGGTAGTCCTGCACGGTTAATCTCTGGGTACTTGGTGATGATCTCGGCAGCGCGCTTCGTACAACTCACTGGCTCCGACGATCACTATTGGATCATCGTAGTTTGCTGGTTGTCCATCGATCAAACGCTGGGTGCGGGAGGCTGCATTCCCACATACCATGCAGATGGCATATAACTTGTCTGCCTGTTCAGCTTGAGCCATCAACACCGGTATTGGGCCAAAGGGATCGCCGCGAAAATTAGTGTCCAACCCGGCGACGATCACTCGAATTCCTCGGTCAGCAAGGATCTGGACCACAGAGGTTATCCCTTCATCGAAGAATTGTGCCTCATCGACGCCGACAACTGTAGTACCCTCTTCCGCCAGGTCAAGGAGCTCTTCGGCATTGTCCACAGGCGTGGCTTTAAATACCGCGCCGTCATGCGAGGCCAACTTCTGGTGACCGTAGCGGGTGTCGAGTCTGGGTTTGAATACTTGTATCTTTTGGCGAGCAATCTTAGCCCTACGTAATCGGCGGATTAGCTCTTCCGTCTTCCCACTGAACATAGAGCCAGCGATAACCTCAACTCTTCCGCCTTCGTGCCTCATAGCAACCTCATATCATCGGGTATACGCAAAAGGGCAGGTTGTTTCCACCTGCCCAAAGTTTACACCAGGCCTCACTTGATGCAAGTCAGATTAGGTCGCCTGCGGCTTAGGGACAATCTCGGGAAGTTCGAAACCGCGTCTCCTCATGCTTCGCTTGAGGATGGCCAAGCTCTTACGACCAAAACCATCAATGGCCAACAAAGCAGTATCGCCCTCATTAAGCAACTCTAGCACTTGACCCACGGTCTCAATCCCAGCCTTAGTCAGGGTTGCCTCAGGACGTGTACCTAATTCAAGCTCTGAAATGGGAAGCTCGGGTGAAATGCGCGCTAAATCACGCGCTTCCACTTCCAGGAGGAACTCCTCTCGTGCCTGCAATCTCTTGTAGAAACGGTCCACCTGCCCTTCGGTATCAATGATACGTTGCTCTCCAGTGTAGAATGGATGACAATTAGAGCACACATCGGTATGGATCATTTCAACCGTAGAACCGGTGGTCCATGAATTTCCGCAGGCGCAAACAACGGTTGCGGCTGGAAAAAATTTCGGGTGTATGTCTTCTTTCATGATTCGCTGACCTCCCCGGATCGCCGGCAACCGTCCCAGGCATGCTGATCTCCGGGGAAAGACTCAGCTAGCAAGGCAGTGGTTGCCTGGAGTAAAAATTCTATCTACTGCTGGATAACATTGACTCGTTTCCGCCCTTTGCGGAAGTAGTCGAACATCACAACACCATCGACGACGGCGAATAGAGTGTAATCTCGACCATGCTTAACATTAATGCCAGGATGAATTTGCGTGCCGCGTTGACGCACCAGGATATTCCCTGATCGAACCCACTCTCCACCATATTTCTTAACGCCAAGGCGCTTGGAATGACTATCTCGCCCGTTACGGCTCGAGCCGCCACCTTTCTTATGGGCCATGATCAACCTCTCTAATGTTACTTGCTCCCCGACGGTTTGGCCTTCGGTTTGGTACTCGACTTAGATCTACTGGTCTTATCCTTCTCAGTCGACTTACCAGTCTTTGCCTTACTTGGGGAAGTCTTCTTGGCCGCCCCAACGGTCGATTTGGCTGCTTTCGACTTCTCACTATCTTCCGTGGCGGTCGCTTTCTTCCGTGGGGTCGACAATCTGATACTATCGATCGCTATGCGCGTATATTGCTGACGGTGACCCCGCTTCTTTCGATAGCGCTCTTTAGGGATGTATTTAAAGACAATTACCTTGGGTGCTTTGATTTGGTCAACGACTGTACCATGGACCTTTGCACCTTTGATAAATGGTGCACCAACCTTAACCTTTGCCTTATCAACTACCAGTAGGATGTCCTTAAAATCAACCGATTGGCCGACCATGGTTGGTAAGCGATCGACCTCAATCGTCTCCCCCTCTCTGGCGATATATTGCTTTCCGCCAGATTCTAATACCGCATACTTCATGCTCCTCCTCCAACTTCTCTTCACCACTGCGCCCGCGATTATTCGCCCAAAGTCGCCGACCAGCGGGTAAGTGGGGGATTCATACACCCGCCCCAGCCAGGTTCGGTGGGGCAGGCGGTAGAATTATAACCATCAGCCTCCAGAATGTCAACCTGGGTTTAGACTTAATCGACTGCAACCGCTTCTGGCTCAGGTATTTCAGGTTTAAGTTCCTCTTCATGCTCAAGAACACCATCTAAGCGCTCATCGTGTAGAGCTACCCTTGCACCTGGGAAACCTGTTCCAGCTGGGATAAGTTTACCGATTATCACGTTCTCTTTCAGACCCCTCAGGTAGTCCACCTTGCCTTCGATTGCAGCACCAGCTAACACTTTGATTGTATGCTGGAAGGAGGAGGCTGAGAGGAACGACTCGGTGCTCAGAGAAGCTTTGGTCACGCCTAGCAAAACCTGCATGGCGCGCGCTGATTGCTTGCCCTCCTGTAGCATCTGCTCATTTAACCGCATTAAATAACGGCGATCAACAAGATCTCCAGGCAACAAGTCTGTATCACCCGGATGGGTAACCTGAGCTTTCGAAAGCATCTTGCGAACAATCACCTCGAAATGCTTGTCATTAATATTCTGACCTTGTGAACGATAAACCTTCTGGACCTCGGAGAGTATATAAAGTTCACAAGCGTCACTACCTAGGATGCGCAGTATGCGGTGGGGATTCAGTGAACCCTCAGTGATTTGCTGGCCGGCCTCAATCTTCTCCCCTTCCTTAACCAATAAACGAGCACTTGGCGGAATGTCATATTCCACTTCGTCTACCTGGTCGTAGGCCACAATCACCTTGCGATCCTCAAGCCGAACACGGCCGGCATGGCTAGCAACGATCTTGGAATCGCCCCGTTTGGCGATCAAATCACCGGTACCGATTTCAATCCCGTCTGCAACTTTCAGCGACCAATTGCCTGGTACTGAGTATTCGTCCTTAAGCAATTGGCTGCTGACAACACGAACCTCGCGCGGCCCATCTGGTGTATCAGGAGTGATAACTTGGGCAGTTCCTGAAATATCCGATACAACCGCCTCACCCTTGGGCTTCTTACGGGCTTCAAAAAGTTCCTCAACCCGCGGCAAGCCGGTGGTGATGTCTCCACCAGCAGCCACACCACCGGTGTGGAAAGTGCGCAAGGTGAGCTGGGTGCCTGGCTCGCCAATCGACTGTGCCGCGACAATGCCCACCGCCGCACCCGGTTCGACTATCTTCCCCCGACCAAGATCCATGCCATAGCATTGTTGGCATAAACCAAACTGGAGCTCACAGGTATGCGGCGACCGGATGTGGATCTCAGAAACGTTTGTCTCACTCACCTGGCGAGACATTCGCAAGGTGATCATCTCGCCTTTCTTGAGCAGAACCTCACCGCTATCTGGATCGACCACCCGCTTAGCCGTCGTCCGACCCACAATACGATCGGCGAATTTCTGTCCAGCGACATTATCTGATCGTCGAATCCAGACGCCGCTTTCAGTGCCGCAATCGCTATCATTGATGATCACATCCTGCGCTACATCGACCAGCCGACGGGTCAAGTAGCCGGCGTCGGCCGTACGCAGGGCAGTATCGGTGAGACCTTTCCGCGCACCATGCGTGGAGATGAAGTATTCTAATGTCGTTAGACCGTCACGGAAGTTCGAACGGATCGGTAGTGGGATGATCCGTCCGGCAGGATCAGCCATCAGACCCCGCATCCCTGCTAACTGCGAAATTGGACCAAAACCTCCTTTCGTGGCACCCGAGATTGCCATTGTGCTTAGATTCCCTGTAGGATCCATCCCCTCGCGCACAGCGTTTGCCACCTCAGTTGTAGTCTGCTGCCACAGATCGATGATACGCTCTACTTGCTCCTGTTCGGTCAGCAGCCCTCGCTGATAATCAGTACGGACAGCCTCGGCTTCTTCCAGTGTTCGGTTGATTATGTCATTCCTATTAGGTGGGACGGTGATATCGGAGATGGCAATAGTAGTGCCGGATCGTGTGGCGTAGGCAAAGCCGATATCCTTAATGGCGTCAACGACGGCTGGTGTGCCATCCTCGCGCAACAGGTAATAGATCTCTCCTACTAAGTCCTGGATCGCACTTTTATCCAATACCTGATTAACAAAACGCAGTTCCTCCGGCAGTATGTGATTGAAAAGCACACGCCCAACAGTGGTTTCAATAAGAGCACTCAGCGCTTCAGGGAGACGCTCACCTTGCTCGTCATACCAAGTTTCCGTCTTCAACTTTATCGGTGTATGGATGTCAACTTGGCCCAGGACATATGCCATTTCAACCTCGTCCATATCTGCGAAGGCTCGTCCCTCACCATGGTGTTCTTTACCATCCACCATCATCGTCAAGTAGTACACACCCAGGACCATGTCCTTAGTGGGACCGACAATCGGTTCTCCATCCGCTGGCTTGAGCAAGTTCTTCGACGAGAGCATCAACTCGCGCGCCTCTTTAACCGCTTGCTCAGATAATGGCAGATGGACAGACATTTGGTCGCCATCGAAGTCGGCATTAAAAGCCGCGCAGACAAGTGGATGCAGTTGAATAGCTTTACCTTCCACCAGGACAGGTTCAAAGGCTTGAATGCCTAAACGATGCAATGTTGGGGCTCGATTGAGCAGGACAGGTCGATCTTTGATTACCTCTTCTAAGACTTCCCACACTTCGGGACGCTCACGTTCAATAATGCGCTTGGCTCCCTTGACGTTAGCGGTGTACATATATGAGACTAGTTTTGAAATTACAAAAGGTCGATATAGCTCAAGCGCCATCGTCTTGGGTAGACCACACTGATAGAGCTTTAGATGAGGTCCAATTACGATTACCGATCGACCTGAGTAATCAACCCGCTTACCCAGCAGATTACGACGGAATCGCCCCTTCTTGCCCTTAAGCATATCGCTGAGTGATTTTAATTCCCGGCGCCCGCGACGGGAAAGCGCCTTGCCTCGTTGAGCGTTGTCAATCAGTGAGTCTACCGACTCTTGTAACATACGCTTCTCGTTTCGTACGATAACATCTGGAGCGCCGAGCTCAACCAGTCGCTTCAATCGATTGTTTCTATTGATCACCCTTCGGTAAAGATCATTTAAATCGGAGGTTGCAAAGCGACCACCATCCAATTGGACCATTGGTCGTAAATCAGGTGGTATAACTGGCAACACGGTCAGAATCATCCACTCAGGACGATTACTTGAACGGCGGAAAGCCTCAACCACCTTCAACCTCTTAGTGGCCTTCTTCTTGTGCTGTTTGCTGCGCGTAGTGTGGATCTCGGACCAGAGATTTTCTGCTAGTTCGTCGAGATCCATATCCTGGAGTATTTCGTAGAAAGCCTCTGCGCCCATATCAGCGCGAAAGACTTGGCCCCACTTGGCTTTCAGTTCACGATAACGGCTTTCACCCAGAAACATCATCTTGTCGATTCCAGACAACTCATCGCTATCCTTTGCCAATTGCTCGCCAGCCTCTACCCTGCTGTCATCAGTCACATCCCGCAACTCGATCAAAGCTAAGTCAGCCTCTGCTTTAACTTCTTCCACTTTCATCTTGACTTGTTCCAGCTCTCGATCACGTCGATCTTTGAGCGTGGCTTCGACCCCCTCTAGATGCTGTTTTACAGCCTTCTGGACCCGGGTGATGTGGTCACTGGTAATGGTCTCCCCTTTGTCTGCTATCAGCGTTTCAGTAGCTTTGAAATGGATGGCAACCCGGATAGTTTTACCCAGTTTATCGCTCAACGTTCGCTCTAGTTTCTGACCCTCCCGAATGACAGGTTCAATCTGAGCCGCGATCTCCTCATCGAAAGCAACCTGGATCTCGTTCTTACGTTGTTTGAGATCCTCCAATCGTTGTTTACAATCGGCTTTGGCCTCAGCCATCTTTCCTTTTAGAAGGTCGGCTTGTTCATGCTCCAAGCGCGAAATATCGTCTTCGATGCGCTTAAGAGCTTTACGACGAGCATCCTCATCGATATAGGTCACTATATACTGAGCGAAATATAACACTCGATCTAGGTTTCGCCGTGATACATCTATCAGCAATCCGAGATACGACGGTACCCGCCTTGTGTACCAGACATGGGCTACTGGCGCGGCTAGAGTAATGTGGCCCATCCGCTCTCTACGGACTGCCGAGCGGGTCACCTCAACCCCACACTTCTCGCAGGTGATACCCTTGAAACGTATGTTTTTATACTTACCACAGTAGCACTGCCAGTCCTTGGTGGGACCAAAGATGGCCTCGCAGAAGAGACCGTCTTTCTCAGGCCTTAGTCTGCGGTAGTTGATTGTTTCCGGCTTGAGAACCTCACCATAGGACCAACTCATGATTGTCTCTGGCGACGCTAAACTGATTCGCAGCGCTCTAAATACCTTGGCATCCACTAAAAACCCTCCATAGCGATTTTTGTCCTTACAAATGAAAAAATCTTCCGG
>Ga0114930_10003159_pt1 | contig 14541 bp, 10 predicted proteins | sample AnhtaG_FD_87300 | JGI IMG/M metagenome (GOLD analysis project Ga0114930, IMG submission 87300) | Deep subsurface microbial communities from Anholt, Denmark to uncover new lineages of life (NeLLi) - Anholt_01485 metaG | ecosystem: Environmental > Aquatic > Marine > Oceanic > Sediment | place... | reverse complement strand
CATAGCCCACAGCCAGGGTAGCGGCCAGTGTAACCTTCTTCCCTGCCTAATTCTTTGAGTATTGCTCTTTGTTTAACTTGCAAATACTCCTGGCATCCTTTCTTATCGTGTCCCTGCTCGCTGACAGCGCCCGCAGGACAACGCTCAATACAGCGCCGACACGAGCCATCTTTGTAAAAGAGGCAATTGGCAAGATGATTTTCATATTCTCTAGGACTGGGAGAGAGCGCTATATTGCTAACCATACTGCCACAGCGCATGGCGATTCCTCTAGGAGTAATAAAACCATCACTGAGGCTGAAGGTTCCAAGGCCGGCAGCATAGGCAATATGTCTATGTGACCAATTACTGGCTAAGCCATTGGGCAATTCCTTTTCTTCCCAGAAATCTGTCAAATCTGGGGCTACAGCTTGATGTCCCAGTCCTTCTAATAAAGATGCCACATATTGTGACAGTTCCTTGTTGAGTTCCTGACTTTGCCAGCGTGTGTGATTCCATCTTAGAGAAGTAACAACGGATTCCCTGCGTACGCTGAGCCGGGTCTCGTAAGTAATAGGGAGGATCCATGATATAACACTCACGTGGGGTGGTTGTTTATTTTCTTCGTTCTCCTTGCCTTGGAAGTGCATTTCCAAAGCTTCTCGAGGAGTAAGATGGAAAGCCCCTATTATCGCTTTGTACTCCAGAAAGATGGGGTCATCTCCATCGGCAAAGCCAACCAGGGGCTCATCGAACACAGGACCGCCGTTGAAAGCTTGAAAACGGTTATTGGGACTGCCAGCGATATATTCCTTTATTGCCTTCTCAATGAACAGGGAGGGGTTTTGCTTAAATTGTTCTAGATTTAATCCTGCCACCACGTTATGTCACCTCCTCAAGCACCAAAACATCCTTGTTGGCAAACTAATTTTGCTCTCTACCTTGTAAGATTAAGCTCCAGATTGGCTATATTCTTATGATTGGCAATTCTATTTATCCCGCAGAAAAGAGCCTCCCCTTACAGCCTTTGAAGGTATCGGTGAGCTTGAAGTGCTGCCTTAGCGCCTTCACCAGCGGCAACTACTATCTGCTTCTCCGGGATATTGGTTACGTCACCAGCGGCGAAGAGTCCAGGTATTTCGGTCTCACAGGCGCAATTCACCTCAATCTCACCATATTTGTTGAGCTTGGTGACGCCCTTGGCCAATTCCGAGTTAGGGATAAGCCCAATCTCAATAAAGACACCCGCAACTTCAAGCTTTTTCTCTTGACTGGTTTTCAAGTCCCTGATGGTGATTCCTTCCACCTGGCTCGAGCCTTCTACCTCTATCACCTCGTGCTCTAAGAAAATAGTCAAGTTGGAGGCATTTTTCGCCTTGTCAATAAGTATCTGGTCGCCGGTGAGCGGAGTCAGAGATACCATATAGACATGCTCGGCTATGTTTACCATATCCCCCATAGCTTCCAGGGCAGAATTGCCGCCGCCGATAACAGCCACCTTCATTCCAGCGAAGAGGGGGCCATCACAGACAGCACAGTAGGTTACCCCTCTCGCTCTTAGCCTGTCCTCACCAGGCACATTGAGCTGCCGGGGACGCTTGCCAGTAGCAATTATCACTGCCTTCGCCTGATACCTCTCACCATTATCTGTCCTGACCTCAAATCCTGCGTCCAGGCGGGATAAAGCTACCACTCCTTGGCCTATCCTCTGTTCTATTGGAAATTGCTTTACCTGTTCCTCGAACTTCTGCATCAGCTCAAAGCCTTCGATGTACTGATAACCCATATAGTTCTCGATTCCAGCTGTAGTGATCACCTGGCCGCCAAAATCTTTGCTCAGGAGCAGAGTGTTTATCCTCTTCCTGACAGCGTAAACTGCTGCCGTCATTCCCGCTGGCCCACCGCCAATGATAATTAGTTCATACATAGCGTTTCCAATGAATTAAAGCCCTAATTTCTCTTTAAGTTGCGTTTCATTGAACCCAACCACGACCTCTCCATCGATAAAAGTGGTAGGAACCGCTAATTGATGGGATTTACTCATCATCTCTTCACGGGCTGCCCTGTCTTCAGCTACATTGAAGTCTTGATACTTGATGCCATTGTCATCCAGGAATTTCTTGACTTTTTTACACCAAGGACATGTCGGTGTAGAATAAACTTTGACCTCTTTAGCGCTCATTTTTAACCCCCATGATTTAATTGGAACCTTAGTGAGTAGTAAATATTATAGCTGAAACCTGCTTATCTGTGCTAGCCTCGGTTTTGACTTCTTTTTTGCCCTTTCTTCCTTTTAATATAGCGAGATGTTCCCTACGACTGAGGCAACAGCAAGCACCCTTTTAGCGACGCATCTAGCGTCTCGCTTTCATACCTAGCTCCACTCAGCAGTGCCTTTTTGCCAGACTCGGGCCAGCTCCTTAGCTAAAGGGTGGTGCTCAGGTTTCTGTAAGGTCGGGTCTACTTGAAAAAGTCGTATCGCCTCGCTCCGGGCCAGCTCTAATAGAGCCACATCGGAAAGCTTGGCCATGCGAAGGTCAGGCAAACCACTCTGTCTGGTGCCAAAGAACTCTCCCGGTCCTCGTAGTTTCAAGTCCTCTTCAGCCAGAACAAAGCCATCCTGATTATTCTCTATTATATCTAATCTTTCCCTCCCTACCTCTGAAGGGTTCTGCGCCAATAATAAGCAGTAGCTTTGCTCCTGTCCTCGCCCTACCCGACCCCGAAACTGGTGCAACTGTGACAGACCAAAACGGTCAGCACTTTCTATCAGCATTACGGTAGCATTGGGCACATCTATACCAACTTCTACTACCGGGGTTGAAACCAGAATGTTCATATCGCCAGCGCGAAAGCGGCGCATGACCTTGTCTTTCTCAGTCGACGACATGCGTCCGTGAAGCAAGCCTAACCCCAGCTCAGAAAAAACTTCCTGAGATAAACGTTGATATTCTGCTATCGCTGCCTTAGCCTGAATAGCCTCAGACTCCTCAATCAAAGGGCAGATAATAAATGCCTGACGACCGCTAGATATCTGACGCTGTATAAAAGCATAGGCACTGTCCCTCTGTCCTGGATTAAGCCACTTCGTCTTTATTGCCTGTCTTCCTGGAGGAAGCTGGTCTATAACCGACAGGTCAAGGTCGCCGTACAAGGTCAGGGCTAGGGTTCGTGGGATGGGTGTAGCTGTCATTACCAAAACATGGGGGTTAAACCCTTTCTGGCGTAGTGCTGAGCGCTGGGTAACCCCAAATCGGTGCTGCTCATCGACCACAGCTAAGCCTAACCGGCGGAACTCTACCCCCTTTTGAATAAGAGCATGGGTTCCGATAACAATATCTATATCTCCATCCAGGATACGTCGCTGGAGTTCTTGTTTCTTAAGTTGATTAATGTCACCAATAAGCAGCGCTACAGTAAGGGTATGAGGTAAAAACCCGGAATAGCTATAGAGATAGCCTTCTCCTTCCTGATGCCCCACTTTGGATAAAAGTTGACAGATATTAGTAAAATGTTGCTCAGCCAGAATTTCAGTGGGAGCCATAAAGGCCCCTTGGTAGCCGTTGGCGGCAGCCACAAGCAGAGCTGCTGCAGCCACTATAGTCTTACCACTGCCTACCTCTCCCTGCAACAATCGGGACATTGGTTGCGGTTTCTCCAAATCAGCTAGTATCTCTTCAAGCACTCTATGTTGGGCAGCAGTCAGCTCAAAAGGTAACGACCTTAGAAAAGAGTCTAGCACTGGTATTTCGGTACTAAAAGAGCTACCTGGTTGACTTTGTTGCCAATCACGCTTTTTGCTCAGCACACCCAACTGGAGGAGGAAGAGTTCGTCAAAAGCCAGACGAGTCCTTGCCCTAGCCTTCATGGTTTCATCTTCGGGATAATGAGCCTGGCTTATAGCTTGGGGCAGCTCCAGGAGTTTATCTCGCTCCTTCAGCTCTGGCGGCAAAAAATCGTCTAACTGCCATGCCCACTGGTCCATAACCCGCTTCATCAGTCCTCTTACCTGGCGATGGCGCAATCCTTGAGTAAGAGGATAGAGGGGAACTAGGCGTCCGGTATGGACTAAATCTCTATCCTCAGCAAACTCCCACTCTGGAGACTCAAACACGTATCGTCCGTTAAACAAGCTTACTCGACCACTGACAACCACCCGGGTATTGGGAGTGAGCTTCTTGACTAGGTAGGGGTTATTAAACCATACCACTCTAACATTACCTGTCTCATCGCCGACAATAGCCTCGGTGCTCCGTCTACCCCCTGGCCTAATCTCCTGAGCCTGCCACACATTAGCAATGATAGTCTGCTCATCTCCTTCACTAAGCTGCGAGATAAACTTTCTCTGGCTGTAGTCAAGGTGGCGATGTGGGAAGAAATAGAGCAGGTCACGAACCGTTTGCACACCCAGCTTGTTAAACTTACTAGCCAGGCTTGAGCTAATGCCTCTAATAACGGTTATAGGTGAATCAATAGACTGGCTGCTAGCCGCCATGCCATGCACTCTTGTCCTTGAAGACATTGTGCTAGCTACTAGAATTGGCCTGGTGCTTTTTTGCGGTAGATTAGCTTCACCCTTTGTCGTTTCCACGCTCTCGGCTTCACCTAGAAAGTTGAGCACACCAGTCACCCAATCTTTGCGCTGCTGTTTAGTCAGTGATGCATAGTTGGAGTCGATAAGGTGAAGTTCATAAAAGCGGTTTACCAGCTGAGGATCGGTTATCGAGCCAGTAACCTGTTCAGTCCAATGGCGGAGAAATCTATCCAGACCACCGATTACTGCTGAATCGGTATAATCCTTTTTACACTCAAGCTCAAGAATCTTATGCAGGGGCCCAATATTCATTTCAGCTTGATAGGCTACCTATCCCCCAACACAGATACTGCCAGAACACTGGGACCAACATGGGCGCCAATTACCGGGCTCACCTTTGACCGGTAAATACGCTCCTTAGGAAATTTAGCACTGAGCCGCTCAGCCAGTATCTCGGCTTCGTCAGGTGTAGTGGCATGCTCAACTGCCATCTCGTCAATATGGGAAAAGCTGGTAGCAAAGTCATACAGGTGGTCTATCGCCTTGGCTCTAGAGCGCGGCCGGGCGACACCATGTATCTCACCATCTTTCAAAGTAAGTATAGGATTAAACTTCAGTATTGACCCTAGAAAAGCTCCGGCGGCACCAATACGCCCCCCTCTTTTGAGATATTCCAGCGTATCAAAAGCCATACGCACCTCGGCTCGAGAAATATTACGCCGGGTTATATCAATCACTTCGTCAAGGCTGGCTCCAGCCTTAGCTGCCTTAGCCGCAGTTATAACCACCAGCCCCTCTGCCATAACAATTAATAACGAATCAACCACTTCTACCCGGCATTTTTGCTTCATTAGCTCTACACTGTGTAACGCTGTCTCATAGGTGGCACTGAGCTTATGAGAAACGGCGATGACCAGAATTTCGTCTGTCTCTTGTGCCACCTTGTCATATACCTCGACAAAGGCGCCTGGGGGTGGCACTGAGGTAGTCGGTAGGGTTTTGCTTCGCACCAGCTTATCGTAGAACTGCTCGGTAGTCAGGTCAACGCCATCCCGATAGCTTTCGGTACCAAAGAGAACATTTACTGGAATTATGGTAATCCCCAGCTCTTCAGCTACCTCAGACGGGATATCAGCCAAGCTATCGGTAATAATCTTGACAGTCATAGCACCCTCCTTAATCACTCTATAGAAACAATATAGTTATAGTGAGGCTGACCGCCCCGGACCACTTCAATTTGCAGTTGGGGATGCTTCTCGCGGACGCTGGTGCCAAATTGTTCCGCCTCAGCTTGTTTCGTATCAGCCCCGTAGTAGATGGTAATTACCTCAGCTTCACCTAAATTTAGCCTGCCCAATACCTGATTGAGACAATCAGTAGTGTTATCACAAACGGCTACTATATCTCCATCCAGAAGGCCGATAGCCTGTTTCTTCTTAATCTTTAGCTCACCTATCTGAGTAGAGCGTATTGAGCGAGTGATTTCTATAGACTTTACGTCTGATTTCGCTTTTTCCATAATCTGAGTATTGGTCTCAAAGTCCGCCTCATAGTCAAAGGCTAAAAGAGCCGCCACCCCCTGTGGAATTGTTTTGGTCGGCACCACCTTGATGCTTTTCTCGGTTAAGGATTGAACTTGCTCAGCAGTAAGCACTATATTTTTGTTATTAGGCAAGATAATAACCTTGTCTGGAACCACTGACTCAACCGCCCGGAGCAAATCCTTGGTGCTCGGGTTCATTGTCTGCCCACCGGGGACGACGATTGACCCTAGACTATTAAAAACATCACTTAGCCCATCCCCAGAAGCAACAGCAATTATAGCCACATCAGAAGCTGGCATCCTCTCCTTTTGCATCTCCAGGAAACCCTCATGCTGCTCATCCATATTACGTATACTCACCTGATGCACGGTGCCTAAGGACGTGGCATAACGAATAACCCCACCTGGGTCATAGGTATGAATATGAACCCTGACTGTTGATTTATCACCTACTACAATTAGAGATTGCCCTTTTTTGTCCAGTCGCCTCCTGAGCTTATCTGAGTCAAGCCCTTGCCCTTTAAGCATAAATTCAGTGCAATATCCATAGGGCACCTCTTCTGACACCGGTTGTGACACCCTGGCAGCTAAAGGTACATTACTGGCAATCATCTGGGGCTTGCGGTATTGCATCTGCTCTGCCTCACCTCTAAGGTAGCGGAGGGCGCCCTCCAGGATTGTATATAGACCCTGCCCCCCAGCATCTACCACCCCCGACTCCTTCAGGACAGGAAGAAGATTAGGGGTATTGGCCACGGATTCATTGGCAGCACCAACTACGGCATCTATAACCGATATAAGGTCATTGTCGTCACTTGAAGCCTGCGCTTGGCCAGCCGATGCGGCTTCCCTGGTCACGGTAAGGATAGTTCCCTCTACAGGATTGCTTAATCCTTTGTAAGCCATTACTGATGCTTGCTGGAAAGCATCAGCAAAGTCAATGCCACTAATTGACTCCTTCTCCGCCACACCCTGTGCCAAGCCACGCCAAATCTGTGACAGGATCACTCCACTGTTACCTCTAGCTCCCATCAAGGCTCCTCTGGCCATAGCTTGAGTCACACCTGAAGCACTACGGTCAGGTGCCCGATAGGCCTCCTCCATAGTAGAACGCATGGTAAGCAACATATTAGTGCCAGTATCACCGTCAGGCACCGGAAAGACATTCAGCGCGTCAATGTCTGAAACACTTTTCTCTAGCCATGTAGTAGCCGCAAAAAACATTTCCCATATCTCTTGTCCGTTGACAGAATTGACCTTTTTCATTTCACCTATCCTTGCCAAGTTTACCTGGCTATGATAGTATTATTAGAAGTTAGTTTACAATAAATTCGCTTGTTAGTCAAAGGAGAACATATATTGAAGTGTGATTTATGTGAAAAATCGCCTCAATTTGGTCACAACGTGAGCCACTCTAAGCGCCATACCAATCGTCGTTGGGTGCCCAATATTCACCCAACTACTATCATTATGGATGGCCAGCCAAAACGGCTCAACCTGTGCACTAGATGCCTACGCACCCAGCATAAAGTCAAGTCTAAATAGTCCAGACTTGACCTGAAACTATTTCCTGCCTTTAAAGTCTCCAATTGCTTTTTTAGCGGCGGCTAATGCCCGTTCTACTTGCTTTGGAGCCGTACCACCGACGATATCCCGGGCCGCAATGGATGATTCTACTGTAATTGAGAAAACGTCTTCCCCGAACAAAGGGGAAAAGGTCTGGTACTCGCTGAGGCTAAGTTCACCGAACGATTTGCCCTTTTCCATGGCGTAACTTACCAACTTGCCCACGATATCATGAGCAGTGCGGAAGGCTTCACCTTTCTTGACCAGATAGTCAGCCAAGTCGGTGGCTAGAATATAACCTTGCTGAACTGCCTGTGCCATTTTACCAGCTTTAACTTGCAGGGTTTTGACCATACCGGTGAACACTTCTAGGGTAGATAGCAGTGTATCTACAGTATCAAAGAACCCCTCTTTATCCTCCTGCATGTCTCTATTATATGATAGGGGAAGAGCTTTCAGAGTGGTCAACATAGCTATAAGTTTACCATAGACCCTCCCTGTCTTACCCCGAACCAGTTCAGCAACATCAGGGTTCTTCTTCTGGGGCATAATACTGCTTCCGGTGGCATAAGCCTCGTCAAGCTCAATAAAATCAAACTCGGCTGAAGACCACAGAATAATCTCCTCAGCCAGCCGAGACAGGTGCATCATGCTCAGACTAGCCGCCGCCTCATACTCAACCACAAAATCTCTATCAGAGACAGCGTCAATACTATTTTGACTTATCTGGCTAAAGCCTAGCTCCTGGGCTAAAAATTCCCGGTCAATATTATAGGCTACACCAGCTAGAGCCCCGCTGCCCAAGGCCATGACATCGGTGCGCTTTAGACAATCGCTAAATCGGCTGATATCCCGCTGGAACATCTCAAAATAAGCTAAAAGGTGATGAGCTAGTAGCACTGGTTGGGCTGGTTGCAGATGAGTATATCCCGGTATAGCCACACCTTTATCGGCCTCAGCCAGGCCGATTAGAGCCTGCTGAAATTCTCTTAGTCTCTTCATGGTGTTGGAGATTGCCTCTTTAGCGAAAAGGCGCAAATCCAGCGCCACCTGGTCATTTCTGGAGCGAGCCGTATGGAGCTTACCACCCACCTCGCCCGCCTTCTCAATGAGCCGGGCTTCAATATTCATGTGGATATCTTCCAATTCAGGCTTAAACTGGAATTTACCCTGCTCTATCTCCTCCCTGATAGACACTAACCCTTCAATAATAACCTCAGCCTCTCTGCCTGAAATAATCCTCTGTTTTGCCAGCATTTTGGCGTGGGCAATGCTGCCGGCAATGTCATAGCGATATAAACGCCGGTCAAAGGGAATAGAGGCAGTATATTCAGTGACCGATTTATCAGCCGCCTTGTGAAAGCGCCCGCGAATGAGGCTCAACTAATCATCCTCCTTTTTCGGCTTCATAATGCTTAACGGACCTTCAGCTTCACTTAGTGGCTGTATTTGAGCCTGGATTCTAACTGGCATTCCCCAGATATGAATAAAGCCTGGTGATGCGCTCTGGTCAAAAACGTCACCTGTATTGTAGGTAGCTAAGCCATAGCTATATAGTGAAAAGGGCGATTTCCGCCCGACCACAGTGCAACTTCCCTTGAATAGTTTCAGCCGAACCGTTCCGGTAACGAAACGCTGTGAACTCTGCACATAGGCAGCCAAATCTTGATGCAGCATAGTGAACCATAGACCGTTATAGATAAGGTCAGCATATTCCACTGCCACCTTTTGCTTAAAACGCAGTTGCTCTTTAGATAGAGTCATAGCCTCAAGAGCCAGATGCGCCTGCAGTAGAACTGTTGCTGCCGGCGCCTCATAAATCTCCCTTGACTTTATCCCCACCAGCCTGTTCTCCACATGGTCAATTCTGCCAACCCCGTGGCCACCGGCTAGCTGACTTAACCGCTGAATCAAGCTAACACCATCCATTTTTTGCCCATCGATAGTAACTGGAATACCTTTCTCAAAGCCAATTTCCACATAGTCCGGCTTATCTGGAGCTTCACCAGGTGATTTTGTCCAGATAAACGCATCCTCAGGTGGCTCAGTCCAGGGGTCTTCAAGAACTCCACACTCAATACTTCTTCCCCACAGGTTTTCATCAATTGAATACGGGCTGGCGGCGGTAACTGGCAGCGGGATACCATAGCGCTGAGCATAATCAATAGTTTCTTCGCGGGTCATGCCCCATTCTCGAGCCGGGGCAATAATCTTGAGGTTTGGTGCCAGAGCATTAACGCTCACATCGAACCTCACCTGGTCATTGCCCTTACCAGTGCAGCCATGAGCCACTACTGAAGCCTCCTCCTCCAGGGCAACGTCCACCAGTAGCTTAGCCATTAGTGGACGGGATAACGCGGTAGCCAATGGATATTGTCCTTCGTAGATAGCGTCTGCCTGCAACGCTGGGAAAACGAAATATTTTACAAACAACTTTGTGACATCCATTACCAATGCTTTCACCGCCCCGACTTTCAGCGCCTTCTGGCGAATAGCCTCAAGGTCAGGCACATTTCCCACATCTACGGTAAGGGTAATAACATCCAGATTGTACTGTTGTGACAGCCATTTAATGGCTACTGAGGTATCCACCCCACCGCTATAAGCCAATACTACTTTATCTGACACTCTACCCCCTCCCCCTTAAATAATTCAATAAACTAAGGACTTATCACCATTTAGTCTTAAAATTTTCGTCCAAGAAGTTTCTAATCTGAGAATAAACCTCAGGGTATTGCCACCGGTACTGGTGTCCCGGTGCTTCTACATAGCGTAATATCTTGCCCGAACTATCTTCTGATTTAGATAAACCAAGCACGGATTTCAGGTTGGCCCAAATCATGGTTGGAAAATCCCCTTGGCTAAAGGAATCAGGAATTATTCCGTTGTCGGTCAGCACCAACGTCCTGTCCAGCACAGCATTCTTGTGCCAAAAGGGGGGCCCGGTCTGGATACTATAGACCTGTGGATTATCTTCCAGAATACTCATCGCCCGGTCACAAATAATCGCGCCGTTACTCTCACCAGCCAGGATAATCTTAAGGTCTGCATTATGGCTGGTGAGAAATTCCACTCTGCAGGCTAAATCCTTAGCCTTAGACGAGTAACCGGTCATCATCTCTACCAACTCATTAAGGTGCCCCCGTAAAGTATCAAGTGTCCGTTGGTAGTTCAACACCAGTGATGCATAACCAGAGCTGTCTAGCTCAGATTCGACGCCGGTAGAAATACTCCACCACTCTGGAGAATGCTCGACCGGGTTCCACCCCCAGCCCCCAGGGTTAAACAATATAATAAAATCCTTGTCCTCGGCCTTAGAATATGTTGCCAATAGCTGGTTTACAAAACTGTCACACTTCTCCTGGCTATCTCCAAATAGCTCTGTAGCTAATCTAACAGCATCCTCAGCTACAGATTGAGGCACAGCGGAAAGGTCACTGACAGATAAGGGAAGTCCCCCCGTCCCAACCTCACTGGTCGTCCCCAACCCTGAAAATGAAATGGCCATTAGCCCAAAGGCCAGCCAGACGACTGCAGCTAAAATTACGATTAACCTGATGCCATGAATCCGGCTGGCAAACCAATGGCTGATTTGCATAAAAGCCTTTTTGACCTTTGCTATCCTCTGTCTAAGTTGCTCCATCCCTACTACTTACCTATCTACCTTGTAGAAATGCTTAGCCGACAATACTGGATAATACCCCATCTAAGATGCCGAGCGCTTCATCAACCTCTTTATTGTTGACAATAAGAGAAGGCATAAAACGCACGGTATTGGGCTTCAATTTATTGACCAGTAAGCCTTTATCAAGGCAAGCCATTAACACCGACTCAGCAATATCGCTGCCGAACTCTAAGGCTATCAAGAGCCCACACCCCCGTACATCAGTAATAAATTGAAACTTCCGCCTTAAGCTTTCCAGTCCAGTAGTAAGATATTTCCCCACCCTTTTGGCATTCCCAGCAATATCATTGTCAATAATGAATTTTACCGTGGCATAACCAACAGCACAGGATAAAGGGTTACCACCGAAGGTAGAGCCATGCTCACCGGGAGTAAAAACGGATACACTCTCCTTGGCTAAAATAGCCCCGATGGGTATGCCATTGGCTAAACCCTTCGCTAAGGTCATTATATCAGGTTCAATCCCATATTGCTCATAAGCGAAAAGTGTCCCTGTCCGACCTATCCCGGTTTGAATTTCATCAAGAATAAGCAGGATGCCCTTTTCTTCACACCAGGTCCGTACTGCTGACAAGTAATCATCATCAGGCAGATTCACTCCCCCTTCCCCTTGCAATGGTTCTAATAGCACAGCACAGGTTTGACTGGTGGTAGCGTTTTTTATCGCCTCAACATTGTTGTACTCCACATTTATAAAACCGGCCGGTAACGGAACATACGGCTGTTGAAATTTAGACTGACCGGTAGCCGCCACCATAGCCAGGGTGCGACCATGAAATGAACCGGTAGTGGTGATAACTTCATAGGCTCCATCCAGATACTGCCGTCCATACCGCCGGGCCAGTTTTACTGCCCCCTCGTTAGCCTCTGTCCCACTATTGCAAAAGAAGACCTTATCCAGACAACTGTTCTGAATTAAGAGTTCTGCCAAACGAACCTGAGGGACAGTGTAGAATTGATTCGAGGTCTGAATAAGTATATTTGCCTGCTCCGTAATCGCTTTGGTAACCACCGGGTGGCAGTGTCCCAGACTATTGACTGCCCAGCCACCAACAAAGTCCAGATACTTGCGTCCATCTTCATCCCATACCCATACCCCCTCTCCCCTAACCAGGGTTCTGGGTACACGCTTTACTGTATTCATAATGTATTCGTGCTCAAGCTCCTGCCAGCGACTCATTCTCATACCCTTACGGTGAGATTTTTCATCAACCTCACCCCCTTCAATCTACTCTGACTAAACGACCTGTATTGTCGTGCCACCACTGCCTCCTTCTATCTCCTTGAGCAAGGCATTTGGCTGCCTGCCATCTATTATACGGGCAGTTGAAGTACTGGACAAGGCTCTTATGCAGGCTTTAATCTTAGGAATCATCCCTCCAGAAGCCACACCTGAAACTATCAAAGCCTCAGCTTCACTGGCTGACAGTTCGGGCAACAATTTACCTGATTGGTCACAAACGCCATCCACGTCGGTTAAAAAGATAAGCTTTTCGGCACCAATAGCGGCAGCAATTTCACCAGCCACGATATCACCGTTAATATTAAGTAACTGTGGAGCATCATCTGGCTTATCAAATGAATGGAGACCAACTGGAGCAACCACCGGGATATAGCCTGATTGTAATAGTGCCTTCAAGAGAGCAATGTTTACTTTCACTACTGCGCCAACATAGCCTAACTCTATATCCTTAATCCTGCCTTGAATAAGAGCGCCGTCTACACCACTAATACCTACCACCTCTCCCCCCAAGCCGTTGATAGCAGCTACAATCTCCTTATTAACCAAACCAGCCAGCACTGCGGTCACCACCTCAAGAGTTGTCTTATCAGTTACGCGCTCACCCTGGACAAACCGGGGGGAAACCTCTTGCCTTGAAAGCCACTCATCTATTAGTTTGCCACCGCCATGCACTATAACCAGTGATTTGCCTTGTTTCTGAAGCTTAACTATGTCCTCAATAGTCGTATCATGCCTGCCTAAGGTAGAACCACCTATCTTGACTACGATAACTTCATCTGATTTATTTTTCAATCCCTGCCTCTTGCCATAAAACTATCATGTTGTGTATTGACTATTAATAGTTACATATTCCTCGGAGAGGTCGCAACCCCAGGCGGTGGCAGCAGCTGTGCCCAGGTTAAGCTGTAAACTTATGGGTACCTCATCACGGTCTAATATCGCAATTACCTCCTGTCTTTCAAAAGGCAAAGGTTCACCCGCCCTCACCAGGCAGATGTTGCCTATGTGGAGGTCAATCTTTGATTCCACTACCTGTACGCCGCTCCGCCCCACTGCTGCCACAATCCGTCCCCAGTTAGGGTCACAGCCATGCACCGCTGCCTTCACCAGAGGTGAACTTACTATTGTTCTAGCCGCTAGTCTAGCTGCAAAGACATCAGGGGCTCCACCGACGGTAACTTCAATAAGCTTACTAGCCCCCTCACCATCACGGGCAATACATTTAGCCAGATGGACACAAACCTGGTCAAGGGCTTGCTGAAAAGCTTCAGCTTGCTCACTATCTTGAGTGATCATCCCATTCCCGGCTAGGCCATTAGCCATTATCAGCACCATATCATTAGGGCTGTTATCCCCATCAATTGAAATCATATTAAAGGAAGCATCCACGGCTTTTCGCAGTGCCAGTCTGAGAAAATCTATATCCACATCGGCATCGGTGGTTAAGAAACAAAGCATAGTTGCCAGCTCAGGGTGAATCATCCCTGAGCCTTTGGCTACACCGCTAATGGTAAACTCACTTTCTCCAGTTCTGGTCATTACTGCGGTTTCTTTAGGCAAAGTATCGGTGGTCATCATAGCCTTTGCTAGTTCATGGCCGCCATCTCCGGAAAGAACAATCCGTCCCATAGCCTCTCTTATGAGCTTCATCGGCAGCGGCACACCAATCACCCCGGTGCTGGCCACCAGAACATCTTCAGGCGATACCCCAATACCCCTGGCGGCTAAATCCGCCATCTCGGTAGCATCAGGAAGACCTTGCTCGCCAGTGCAGGCATTGGCACAGCCGCTATTTACTACCACGGCTGCTGCTCTCCCCGACTGCAATCGCTTCTGAGATAAAACTACTGGTGCTGCCTTAATTCGGTTGGTGGTAAACAAAGCCGTAGCCACACAGGGTACTTCAGAAAACAGAATGCCGAGGTCAAGAACATCGTCTGCCTTATTCTTTATCCCGGCATAGGTAGCACCGGCATAAAACCCTTGAAGTG
>Ga0114930_10003158_pt1 | contig 14541 bp, 8 predicted proteins | sample AnhtaG_FD_87300 | JGI IMG/M metagenome (GOLD analysis project Ga0114930, IMG submission 87300) | Deep subsurface microbial communities from Anholt, Denmark to uncover new lineages of life (NeLLi) - Anholt_01485 metaG | ecosystem: Environmental > Aquatic > Marine > Oceanic > Sediment | place... | reverse complement strand
GGATCACTTACATGATTTATTATATAGGGCGCGCTAACCTTTCTATTGCAAAACCTCTTTTAATGACTGAATTGGGTATTACACCAGCAGTAATGGGACTTATCGGAACAACTTTTTTCCTTGCGTATGCATCTGGACAATTTATCAACGGTTTCTTAGGTGATAAAGTTGGAGCTAGAAAATTTATTGCTATAGGTTTGATAGTTTCTTCAGTGATAAATTTATTTATGGGAGTAGCATTTGAATTTATCTGGCTAGCATTCCTTTTATGGGGATTAAATGGATATTTCCAATCAATGGGATGGGCTCCTTCTGTAAAAACAATAGCAAATTGGCATTCTCCAGAGGAAAGAGGGAAATGGTCTAGTAGACTTGCCACATCTTATTTACTCGGAGGTGTAGTATCATGGCTTATAGCCATACTGATAACTGATACTTTCAGTTTAAATTGGAGATTTTCTTTTATTGTTCCTGGTATTATCATGTTTTTCATGGCGATCCATTTTTATCTACGGGCTAGAAACGCTCCTGAAGAATGTGGATTACCAACTATAGAAGAAGAATGTGAAGGGAAAATTGAATTGGGAGAATGTCGAGATGATGAATTTCTAGGATTTAAATATACATTTGGAAAAGTAATTAAAACGAGAACTGTTCTTTTTGCTGCATTTGGATTATTCTGTTTAAATATGGTTAGGTATGGTTTAACCGACTGGCTTCCATTAATAATAGTAACGGAAGGAGAATTTTTTCATATATGGAAATCTTTATTCTATCCTATCGGAGGAGTTATTGGCGTTATTCTTGGAGCTTGGATATCTGATAGATTTGTTGGTAAAAAAAGAATGCCTGTAATTAGTGTTTTTTTCATATTACTGTCGTTAACGTTATTTATGTATACATTACTACCCCCTCTAGATATGATCTTTGGGATTCCCGTATTAATAGTAATAGGAATATTGAATTTTGCCCCCCATGCACTTTTAGTTTCTACGATACCGATGGAATTCAGTACAAGAAAAGCAGCATCTGCCGCAACTGGATTTATTGATGGATTTGGTTATATTGGTGCCGCAATTACATCTTTTACGTCAGGAGCTCTAATAGGTGCTGTAGGTTCTGGAGCCGCATTTTTACTCTGGATAGTTGTCGCACTTGTAGGTGGACTTGTTATGATTGCCGCGTGGAATGCACTTCCTGAGAAAGGAGAATATTTATAAAAAATTGGATTTAACTTGAGAGAATATTTATTATCTCTTTTTTTTATTTTAATTAAAACTTATTAAAAATATCTATTAACTTAGGCGTTAAATTGTCCCAAGTATAGTTTGATAGCTGCTTTGGATCGACTTCCAAGTTAATTTGGTTAGATCCCAATCTTTCAATCAGGGAAATGAATTTCTTTACACCGAATTCGTGGTTATTAACCGGAATTGTGAAACCTAAATCGTTTTCTTTTAGAAATCTAGCCGTAAAGGAATCCACCCTGCCTAAATAGACTATTTTTTTTCTCATGCTCAGGTAATCCCAAACCTTAAAACTAATTGTTGGGTAGTCGATGTTTTCTCCAACATGTAATGTAAGAGTTGATTCTGATATTTTTTTTAGACACTCATCTCGCGGAATAAATCCATTTAAACTAAAATACTCTGAAACGTTATATTTTTGAATTAAATTTGACAAATATTCGAAATTGTATCTACCAAATATATTTATTTCTAAGGAAACTCCTTTTAATTTCCCTAAATCTTTGACAGAGGATATAATTTTTATAAGCGGCTTGATGTCTCTTAGCCCATATAGTTTTCCTGTAAATGTTAGAATTAATTTGTTAGTTGGAGGAAAGATAACATCCGTTTTTGAAGAAGAACTCATATCTAACCCGTTTGGTATAACGTAAACCTTTTCTTCTTGTATGATTGAAGGAAATGACTTGATAAAATATTCTTTTAACCCTTTACTTATAGCAATAATAGCATCAGATGTTTTCAATACCTTCTTGTCGATTTTATTATAATTCTTTTTTGTAAATTCGGACATATTTCCTAAGAAATATGGATTATCTGACCAAGGATCTCTGTATTCAGTTACGAGAGGAATTTTAAAGATTTTTTTTAGGATGTACCCTAATACTAACGAAAAAAAGGGAGGTGCAGAGGCATAGATTATTTTAATATTATTCTTTCTTATAATTTGGCAGCTTTTAACGAAACTTAACGGCAACCAGTGAAAAAATAGAAAGATATTAAACAATTCCTTCAAAAATGATATTTTTTTGACACTTGAAGCTATCCCGCTCGAAGAAAAACTTAAGTTGTAGACTTGAGCGTTTTTAATGAGCGGCGAGTCTACAGCTTTTAAGAGTTCTTTGTCGATTGGAGCGTTTTTATTATTTTTTGCACTTACAACAAAAACTTTGAACCCCGCTTCTATTAATCTTTTTGAGAATTCTGTAGCTCTATTACTAAGGATATTGCTATAAGGGGGAAAATGGTACGACAAATATAATATTTCTTTAGTCATTGCGCTACAATTACATTCAATTTTAATCAATTTTTGATTTTACATATAATATTAAAATCTTCATTATGATTAAGAATAATAATAAGAGAAATAGTAAAATTTTAAAAAATATTATTATAATTAACTTAAATTTTCTTTTGGAGTATTTTTAGGAGTATAAGTAATTTTTAATAACCTTAATTTAAAAAATTCATTTAAGTAAAAGCAAATACACCATAAAAAAATATGAATTCTCAAAAATTACTCAAATCGTTAAAAAAAGTTTCCTATTTCAATATAATTAATTATTATAAACCGATATTAGAAAACAAGTTAAATTCGATTTTTCTTAATAAAAATAAAGTATATTTAAAGAATTCTGGTAAATCAGATGATATTTTAAAAAAAGAATTTGGAAAAAATCTAGATTATGATGAATTTAAAACAGTTTTTTTTAATAAAAAGATATTTAGTTATTCAAATAGTAGAGAGAAGTTAAAAATAATTGAAGAATTAAACCAAAATCATTTAAATTCGATAAATAAGTATATAAAATTCGCAGACCAGATTATTTCAAAAGAATTTATTATTTTCGAAAAAAATCATAATTTTAAAGACAAAATCGATTGGCATTACAGCTTCTTTGATGATTTCAGGTGGAAACTTGAGAAATCAGACAAAATGGATATTAGACCAAGATATAAAAATCATTATATTGATGTAAAGTATGTTTGGGAGTTAAATCGACACCAATTTCTTCCATATTTAGGGTTTGCTTATTTTATAACTAAGGATGAGAAATACGCAATAGAATTTAAAAAATTAATTCTTGATTGGATTGAAAAAAATCCTCCTTTATATGGAATAAATTGGTTTTCAGGATTGGAGATATCACTAAGGTTAATTTCTTGGATTTTCACACTCTACTTCTTCAAAGATTCAGAAGAAATTAACAATAAACTCTTCTTTTCAAAAATTTTTAAAGTTCTGTTTCAGCATGCTTATTATCTTAGATATTTCTATACAAAACGTTCATTGAATCATACTGTTGGGGATCTTTTTGGGGTGTATTTATTTTCTAAAATATTCGAAGGGAACAAACTAATAAAAAAATGGGAAAAAAAATTCTGTAAAAAATTAAAAAAACAGATAATCTTACAAATAAGACCCGATGGCGTTGATGTAGAGCAGTCAGTTAATTATCATAAGTTTGTATTAGAATTTTTTTCTCTTTTTGCTATTTTAAATCCTAAGCTTATTTATGAATCAGAAGGGATTTTAATCGAAAAAATGTTTGATTACTTACTCCATAGTATCAAACCAGATTCTCAATTTCCATTAATTGGGGATGTTGATGATGGGAAGGTATTATTGCTGACTATTTTTAAAGAAAATGAGTTTTTTGATTTGTTAAATATGGGTTGTATCTTATTTAGAAAAACCGAGTTAAAATTCATAACTAAAAAAATATCCCCCGTTTCAATCTTATTATTTGGTGAAAAAGGAATTAAAACCTTTAATGAATTAGATTCAATTGAACCCAACAAAAATTTTGAATATTTTGATAGATCGGGATATTTTGTTATAAGAAATAATTGGACAAAAAAAGCAACTTATTTATTTGTAGATTATGGAAGATTTGGCCCCTTAGGTGCCGCTCATTCTCATAGTGACATTACTAATTTTATCTTTTCTTATAATGGAAGGAATATTATTGTTGATTCTGGAAATTATTCTTACAATAGATCATGGAATGAGAGAAGTTATTTCCGAAGCAGTAAAGCACATAATATTTTATCCATTAATCATAAAAACCAAGCTCAATCAATAGGTTGGTTTAGTTGGGAAAAGAAACCAAAAATTAAGAGAAAAGTGAAGATAAAAGATTCTGTAATTGAATTGAGTTGCATTCACAATGGGTATCCAGGATATTTAGTTAAAAGACAAATTATAACAAACAAAAGCCTTGATGAACTAATAATTAAAGATACTGTATTTCAAAGCAATAACAAATTCGATGAAAATCCATATGACATTGATCTCTACTTTCATTTTGATAAAGATATCAATTTAAAAGTTGAAAAAAGTTCGTTGCAAATTGATAATGAATTATTATTTACTGTGAAATCAAATCAACAATTTAGTATGAGTATTCAAAAATCATTCTATTCTCCGGCTTATGGTCAAAAATATGAAAACAATGCATTGGTTATTCATTTACGGCATTCTTTTAAGAAAAAAGATAAAATTCAAATTATTTCTAAAATAAATCCAATAAAATCTCAATAAAGTCAGATTTATTCCAATTCTTTTTAAGTTAGTGAAGAAATGAAAAAATTATTTATTAGTAAGAATGGGCAGGTAACTTTACATGAAGCACGAGAACCTCAAATTGAAACCAGTGGGGTAGTAATTCATACTTCTTTTGCTCTAATAAGTTCTGGAACAGAATTAGCTACAATTAAATGGAATCATTTAATGAATTTACCAATATATAAACAAATCATTAAATCAAAATATATTAGAAAGCGAATTTTTGCGGAATTAAAGAAGAATACTATAAAAAGCGTATTTAAATTATTTAAAATCTATAAAGAGAGGAGTTCTTTTAAAAATTATTCTAGAACATCCAATAATTTAACACCAATAGGTTATAGTTGTTCTGGAATTGTAGGAGAATCGAATATAGAAAATCTTCAAATTAATAATAGAGTAGCTTGTGCTGGTTCTTATCACGCTGAGAAAATATTTTCTCCTAAAAATTTGACAGCAAAAATACCTGATAATGTTAGTCTTGAAGAAGCCGCTTTCGCTACTTTGGGTGCAATAGCTTTACATGGTGTTCACCGAGCAAGTATTAAACCAGGTGAAAATGTTGGAATAATTGGAACTGGATTAATAGGGTTGATTACTGTTGAATTAGCGAAAGTTGCAGGTGCGAAAGTATTTGCCTTTGACTTAATCAATAACCGGTTAAATTTAGCAAAAAGATTAGGAGCTGATATTATAATCAACCCTAACAATCATAATTCAAGATTAGTTGTTGATAGGCATACAAGTAGTAATGGTTTAGATTCTATTATTATATGTGCCTCATCAAAAACAAATAAACCATTGGAAGATGCTGCTGAATTAATCCGTGATAAGGGTAAAATCGTTATGTTAGGAGCTTTCCCAATAAATGTTGATCGCAATAAACTATATTATAAAGAAACTGATTTACTAATCTCACGGTCTTATGGTCCAGGACGATATGATGAATCTTACGAATACGAAGGATTTGATTACCCAAAAAAGTATATACCTTGGACAGAACAACGTAATATGGAATACTTTTTAAAACTTTTATCAGAAAAGAAAATAGATGTAAAATCTTTAATATCAGAAATTATTCCTGCAGAGAGTGCTAATGATGCTTATAAGAAATTAGAAATGAATCCAACAAAAAATATTGCCATTTTATTAAAATTTGAAAAAGCGGAAACCCCTCAAATATTCGCCCAAAAAGAAGTGTTACACAAAGAAATACGTAAAAAGTCGCTAATTGGATTAATTGGATGTGGTTCTTTTGCTCAAGGAGCACATCTTCCTTTCCTCTTGTCCAATCCATATTGTAAAATAAAGGCAATCTCTACAAATTCCCAAAAAACTGCAAATTTTTGTAAACAGACATATAAACCGGAATATACTACAACAAATTACAAGAAAATTTTAAAGGATCCTGATATTGACACAGTTTTTATCTATACAAGACATGATTCGCATGCTAAATTCACGATTGAAGCAATTAAATCAGGAAAAAATGTCTTTGTTGAAAAACCAATGGGTTTAACACTAAAAGAGTGCCAAAGCGTATACGATGTTGTGAAGGCCTCTGAAAAGAATTATGTTATTGGTTTTAATAGAAGATACAGTCCTTTAATTAAAATAGCTAAGGATCTATTGCATGATGTTTCCAATCCGATAATAATCAATTATCGAATTTCAAGTCAATTCATACCAGGAAGTCACTGGGTATTCGATCCTAAAGTAGGAGGGGGCCCAATTATTGGTGAATTTTGTCATTTTATTGATTTAGTGTTATTTTTAATAAATTCTACTCCAGTTGAGGTAATTGCTCGTGGAGGGGCTATGAGTCATAAAAATACAACAGTTTTTGATAGTTGTGTAGTTTTACTAAAATTCGAAAATGGTTCTATAGCGAATTTAGTTTATACAGATTTAAATGGTCCAAAAATGTCAAAAGAACGAATAGAAATTTATTCAGGAGATTCAGCAATTATTATCGACGATTTTATAAAATTAAATACAAGTGGTTTTGACTTTGGAAATTTACTTTTAAGTAAGCAGGATAAAGGTCATAAGAATGAGTTAGAAAATATTATTCAGACGAATTTAGGATTTAAAGATTCTTTAGTAGGAATAGAAGATGCTATGAAATCAATGGAAATTGTATTTAAAACGATTGAATCCATAAAAACAAATAAACCCATTCAAATTAAATACTAATTATACTTTTAGAGCTAACTAAAATGTTGATAAATACTGATGATATAATCGATCCTGTTCAAATTGAAAATAAGTATGCGATTTTTTCTACTTTTAAAAACGATGTTGTTTTTCACAGAGAAAACATTGATACTCCTATTTTCTGCGGAGGTATTATTAAATCTATTAGTCAAAATGTATATAACTTTAAAATTAATGAGCATATTGGATACATTTCGTGTAAACAAAGTCCTGATTTAACTTTATCTTCTAATCAGATTGTAAAAATTCCTATTATCAGTAATGAAAAACTAATCGCAGTATTGCCATATGCCTCTTATGCTATGAAAATTCTGAGACATGTAAACCCGAGTTTGAATCAGAGAATTGTTATTGTTGGGATAAATTTCTTCACGATTTTATTAGAGAGGTTAATTAAATTGTCTGGAGCAAATGTTTTTTTAATTGATTCTAAAGGTATTTCAAAATTTGTGCTTAATTTTGATAAGGAAGCTAAAAATTTGAATGGGGCTTCGATTAATACCATAATATATGACCCATTAACATCTGAAGTGCAAAAAATTATTACTAAAATAAATTGCAATCATAAAATTGATTTACATAGCATATCCGTTTACGACAAAGGATTAAATGATAATAATTATATTAAAGGAGTTAAATATCCATATTCATATATAAGATGGGACTTTAAAAGAAATCTGGAATATTTTATTCATTTAATTAACAATAAAAAAGTATTGTTAGATTTTTTTGAAGTTCACGCTATAGAAATAAGTCATTTGGATGAAATGAACCAAAAAATTAGTGAATTTAAAGAAAATTCAATAATTCTATTTAAATTATCAATTTAATTAAAGCCATTTATCCGATAAAGATTAAGTTACTCTCTGTAAAATATCAATAAAATCGTAATATCTTTTTTCCCATAGAAATTCATTGATAACTCTATTATATCCATTCTTTCCCATTTCAGTTCTTATTTCTTCTTTGTCGAATAAATATAACATCTTCTCAATTAGATCCTCTAAATTATTTGGTTTTACTAATAATCCTGTTTTACCATTTTTAACCGCGTCTCGAATTCCACCTGAATATGATCCAATTACGGGAACTTTATTGTAATTTGCTTCTAAAAATACTAACCCAAAGCCTTCAATTGAATCATTTGTTGTAATTGAGGGCATAACAAAAATATCTGCTAATTTGTATAATTCATTTCTAATACTATTCTCGCATTCTCCAAAAAATTTTACTGTATCTTCCAATTCTAATTCTTTAGTTAAATCTTTCAAATATTTTGTAGATGTCCCTTTACCAACTGAAAAATATTTAATATCTGAATTTGGTCGCTTTTCTTTAATAATTTTTATAGCTCTAATCACTAAATCAAATTTTTTCCTTGGAACGTGCCATCCAACGCTTAAAATTATAAATGTTTTATCTGAAATGCTATATTTTTTTCTTAATTCCTCTCTTGATTCATTTATTGTGTAATCCTCTGGAAAGATTGCCAGTGGTAAAATTTCAATTTTTTGTTCATTTATATTATGAATTCTTTGGAAGAAAAATTTAGTTGTATCTCCTAAAACTATTACTTTGTTAATATTTTTAAAAAAAATTGTCTTCAAATGAAATGTTTTCTCCAACGGCTTGTTTTTTAAAAAGTCATTTCCATAGGTAAAAGAAATAGCTTCTTTATTAAGTAGCTTTGAGAGGAAAAAAATTAAAGGAAGAGTTTTAGAAGGGAAACCCCCAACTATAATGTCCACATCTAATTTTCTTAAATAAGGTATGATGTTAACAACATTATTAAAGACGATAACTAGATTTCTTGGATTAATCCATAAATAAAAAATTATCTTTAATTTATCTTTTAATGATGTGTTTTTATCTCTAAGTAATTTTTTCATTGAAATAAAGAGGTAATAAAAAAATTGCTTATTTATTTTTAAATGCTTTATACTTACAATTAGATTATTATAAACTCGATTGCTTTTATGATAAGGATTGAATACATATAGTTTATGATTTTTGTTTTGAAAAGCTTTACATAATGAATTCAAATGATGACTTATTCCACCCTTTAATGGATAAAACGCATCTGTTATTAAAGCAATCCTCATAAAGATCATAAAATCGTAAAACAAAAATAATTTATGGTATCTGTTGTTAAATCAAAAATATAAGATTTCTAAAAGTTTCACATTAGAAATATTGATTTTATAAGATTTATAATATGTAATATTGAATGCAATTAATAGGAGTGAACGACAAAATGGAATGCAAATTTTGTAATAGTAGTAATGTTATTCACTATAAATCTATAAATTCACCTTATTATCCCGAAAAGAACTATATTCTATATGAATGTAAGCATTGCTTAAGCCGATTTTTTGATGTACATCAACATGATATATCAATTAATGAATTATATGAAAAACTCGCTACAAGTAAAAAAAATTTATCCATTAAATTTATGAAAAGCCAATATTGGGAGGATCAAAAAAGATTCATCCTTCAAATATTAAAAAAAACACCAAGATCAATACTAGATGTCGGTTGTAGAACTGGGGACTTTTTAATGCATTTTGAGGATGCAATGATAAGAGAGGGTGTTGAAATCTCTAATTATTGTACCGAGATTGCAAATCAAAGAGGTTTGAGAATATACAATAAAAACCTTGAAAGTATAAATTTTAATAGAAAATATGATGTAGTTTCTGCATATAACATTTTAGAGCACCTAATTGATCCTCTCAGCTTTTTGGATAAATTGAACTCAATTATTAATAATAATGGGATATTAGTAATATTGATTCCAACCCATGAATCTTTAAGAGAGAAGTTATTAATGAGATTTCATAAAAAATGGCATATGTATGTTCCACCTGAGCATCTTAACTTCATCTCTAAATGGTTTTTAGATTACTATTTAAGTAAGTATAATTTTAAACTTATTGAAAGATATTATTCCTCAGGGGGTATTTTCAATCCGTTTAAAAGAATACCAGTAATTAATGCGTTATTTAACAAATTTATGTATTTTGTTGACAAATCCTTTTTTAACAAGCTCCCTATTTTTGATCATTTATTCAGCTATTATAAAAAGATTGAATAAAATAAGAATTATTGAACAGCTCTATCTCTTATAATATTTTTTTCAAGAATTTCAGAAACTTCTTCATAAGACGAAATTGGAATTTATCAGAACTTAGTAGTGCTTCTAAAAATTCTATTTCTTTTTGAGAAAAAATCTTAAAAATGATATTTAAAAGAAAATATATTATTAGGAACGATAGTAAACCCAAAGCGTTTAAATTCTTAAAAAATAATAAATTGAGATTTTGGAGAATAGCTATTCGCATCTCTCTGAATAATAGTTCTTCCAAAATAACTGCTAAAATTAAAGAAATAATAAATATCAAATATTGGAAAAATATTTTATTGATTTTTATTTTAACTTTTCCAATTTTAATGCTTAGTATAAGCTGAATTACAAATACAATGAATTTTGAGATTATTAGTCCTATAATAGCTCCAATTATACCGTAAAAAACAATTCCAATAAAGAAGGAAGGGATAATTATAAGTAAATTAATAATTGTTAATATTGGCAGTAGTTTAATTTTGTTTTTTGCATTTAATAATGGTATAAAGATATTTCCTAAAACGGTAAAAATAATCGAAATTAAGTATAATTTAACAATTATTGAATAAATTAAGTATGATTCTCCATAAACCAATACTAAAAAAAAATCAGTTAAAATGTATAAAGCCCCTGAAATTAATAACATCAAAAACAGCGAATATTTAAAGGTCATATTATATATTTGAGTAATTTGGTTGTGTTTTTTTTTAACATCTAAACTGGAAAAGGATGTGATTAAGGGGTTGGAAAAGGAAGATGCTGCTGTTAGAGAGATATGGGAATAATATTTTGAGATAGTAAAACCAGTTATAGTACTTAAGGGTTCAAATCCACCTATTATAGGAGTCTGAATTTGTTTCCATGTCTCATTTAAGAATACATTAATACTTAAAGGAGTTCCATATTTTGTTAATTTTGAAAGAATTTTTTTAAAAGAGTCCTTTGGTTCTCGAGTAGGTTTAATATTAAAATAAATTTTTATGAAAATTAGACTACTTACTAAAAATGGAATTAAGTATGATAATAAATTTAGTAACGCAATTATTTCAAGATTACTTATTCCAAATATTAAACATATTATAAGAGCCGAAATATAAAAAGAAAATTTTAATAGGGTTAAGAGGAAAATTAGTTTATATTTAAAAAAACCTTGGTAAATAGAATCTAATAAGGTACTTAATCCCATTATAAAAATAAGGGGTGATAAAAGAAATAGAAGGTTGGTGTAACCCAATAAATACGTAGAAAAAAAGGATTGCAATAAATAAAAAATAATCACACTTATGAAGAAAATAATTAATGCAAATAATGTTTTAAGATAAAGACCGGCTTTTATCATCCTTTTTAAATTATTATTTTGATTCAAAGTAACATATCTTGGAATATAATAATTCAATGAGAAAGTTAGAGCTGGAGGAAAAAAAGATAAAATAAGTGAAACAATGTTAATATAGGCCATTGCTAATAGGAAAAAACCCCATAATTCTTGCGAAATTAGTCTAGCCATAAAAAAAGAAATAATAATTTGAAAGATAAAAATTCCATAACTATTGAATAAAGAGTAAAATGCACTTTTAGCAAATTTTCTATGATCTGTGCTAATAATTCCGACTTTCTCAGAGTCTTTCATATTCCTCATCCAATATCTTAGAAATAAGAGAAATTAACATATAAATTAAAAATTTTTATTTAAGTTTTAATTCTATTTTAAATCTCCAGCTTATTTTTCAGCAAATTTTAGCAAATTTAATCAAATTTTATTAATTCATTTAATTAGATTAATAATGGAAAGAGTCATATTTTTAGCTTTAGATGGTCTTAGTTGGAATATGATTGATGAGCTCCTTGCTGTCAACCGACTTAAAAATTTTAAAGAAATCATCGATACGGGGGTTTCCACTGTTATGAGAGCAGAAGGGTTTTTAAGTTCTCCTAAAATTTTCTGCTCTATTTTTACCGGAAAGAAAGTAGAAAAACATGGAATAAGAGATTTTTATTCTAAAGAAGAAGATTTAAAAACCGATCAAATATGGGATTTGCTAAACGAAAAAGGCTTCAGAGTTGGTGTTTATAGACCGTTAAGTGTTTGGTCTGCTAAAAAATTTGACGGTTTTTGCGTGCCCAATCCCTTACTTTTAGAAAAAAGTACTTATCCTCAAAGTTTAAATTTTATTGGTGAATTAGATAAAAAAGCAAGATCAGAGAAGTATTCTATTTCTTTTATGATTAAAATTTTTTGGAAACTTGTGACATTTGGTTTCCCACTAACCCAACTCCTTAAAATAATAAAAAGAAGCATATCGTTAGTTTTTAAAAGAGGTTTGGAAGATAGAATGTATCTTTTAAAAGAATTAGAATTAATAATTCATACAAATTTGTATTACAGGTTATTAAAAAAATATTCCTTGGATTTTTCTGTATTTTTTGATTATTCGTTTGATACGCTTGGTCATATATATTGGAGAAAAAAAGGGGAAGAGTCGAAATATTCTGATGTTGTTCCTAATACTTATAGAATTATCGATAAATTTGTGGGGAAGGTAAATAACTATGCTAAAAAGAACAATTTTCATTTGATAATCTGTTCTGACCATGGATTTGAAAAAAAGGAAAAGAAAAATCAAAGAAGTTATCGAGCGATCAATATTTTAAATCTGTTAAGGGAACTTGGTTTTTATTACGATGTTTACGGCATTTACATGACAGAAAGCGTAGTTTTTCGATTAAGGCCTGACTCTACAGGTTCGTTAAGAGATTTTGAAAAAGCTATTGAGTCAATTAGATGCGAAGGAGTGGAACTTTTTAAGATCAAATCTTACGAAAATAAGTTAATAATTAGGATAAACGATGTTTTTGGAGATAATAAAAGTTTAAAAGTTGATTTACCAAATAAGAAAACCGTGAGTTTAGATTCTATCATCGATTTCAACCCCGGACATACGGGTTCGCATTCTAATGACAACGGCGTTTTTATAGTTAATGGCCCTCACATTAGGGAAGGGTTTAGAATTAATGAAATAACGCCATACGATGTTACACCAACAATTTTAGCGTTATGTAATCAACCATTACCTTCTGACATTGACGGTATGGTTATAAAAGAAGTGTTTAAAGAAAAACCAGAAGTTATTTGAAAATCTTATATATTGGTCTGTTCCTTCCATCAGATTGTTTAGTAATTAATTCAAATTTGTTTAAACACGAATGTTTGATAATAAACCTGACAAACTGCTCGTTGTCGTAGTTCACGAAGGCGTTACGCATTATTTTCTCGCTAGGGTCGTGTGGTTGAAAATACATCGTCTTTAGTTTCAAACTGCCTAAAAATTTTATTAATTTCTGATAGAGTCCCTTTTCTCTTAAGAAGTGATGAAAAATGTTAAGCGCTAATACTATATCGTAATCTAATTTTTCGTTCAGATCAAAAATAGATTTATTTATTATTTTAAACTTCTTGCCTTCAATATCTCTTAGTTTTTTCATATAATAAACATTGCTGGGTCGAATTTCAACAGCATAGCAATCAAATCCCAAATCCTCGAATTTGTGGCAAAAGTAAGCAATATTTGCTCCAATATCCAGTAAAGATCCCTTTTCCATTGTTAGATTCTTACTTATTATGACGAATCTTTGATCCGTATAGGAAGATTTAAACCTTAAATCAGGGTGGATTAGTGGTTGGTAAAGTTCTCCATGAATAGATTGAAATTTTAAGAAATCGCTGCTAAATTTGAGCCACAAAGGGTGTCTGATCACGATCTTAACAGTGACATCTTTTACTTTTAACAGCTTTAGAAGGGAAATGATAAACAACCCATCAAACACTACAAAATTTCCCCCCCTTTCTATACCTACTTTAATATTTTCTATAGGTTTATTTGGTTTGAAGTTTTGATATGTATTTTCCAAATTATCTAAAAACCTTAGAAATTCTTTTTGGTCTGAACAACCAGCAACTAGTTGGTTGGAAGTAACTTTATCTTTAAATTCCTTAAATACACCAATATCTTCCCATTTTAATTTTTTAATTAAATGAGATTCAAGTAGACTGTATTCTCTGGTTTCAACAATGGGGATCAAACTCTCAGAAGAATCCCAGTCGTTTGTAAGATTTGACAAATTCACCAATATGGATTCGTTCGTTTGTATCGAATAATTTATTCTGTTAAGTTCCACTTTATAGCTATTAATTTGATACTTGGAAGGATCAAAATTTTTGTTTTCAATAATCAGCTCAATAAACCAAAACTTATCGTACGCTTGATAAATTAATTTCTTAAAATATGGAACAATTTCGAAAATCCTCCAGGCGTAAAATCGATAAAGAGTGTTTTTCAATTTCGGAATTTTATCAAAAAAATACCAAATCATTCGAATTATTT
>Ga0114930_10003157_pt1 | contig 14542 bp, 15 predicted proteins | sample AnhtaG_FD_87300 | JGI IMG/M metagenome (GOLD analysis project Ga0114930, IMG submission 87300) | Deep subsurface microbial communities from Anholt, Denmark to uncover new lineages of life (NeLLi) - Anholt_01485 metaG | ecosystem: Environmental > Aquatic > Marine > Oceanic > Sediment | place... | reverse complement strand
GTTTGTCGGTAACCATCTGTAATCTCCTGCTTTATGGAAATCCAGATAGTCTATTGTCTCCGACTAATATCCGGAACTTTTAACTGTCGCCGGAAGGTAAGAATGATTGTCGCTGATCATTCAGATGGCATTGCGAGGAATACATCCGTTGGAAACAAACTGTGGGCGAACCTACAGCACCGGGTGACCCACTGCTTTCGTCAAGCATTACCGGAGGTCACATGTCCACGCGGGCTATCGAGAAGGCTTTCAAGCGAACTGCAGCCAGAGCGGGCCTCTCCTCCCACTACTCCATTCACTGTCTGCGGCATACATATGCGTGTCAACTCTACAAAGCCAGCCGCTATAACCTGCGTCTCGTGCAGAAGCAATTGGGTCATTCAAGCATTCGAACCACCGAAGTGTATGCAGACGTAATGGAGCCTGATACACAGGAAGCTTTGGCAAGGCTGTACAAATAAGCAGAAATCCTCAATCGCGCAAATCCTACCCGACCACGATAACCGAGCACTCATGCATGACTTTGATTCGATACGGTACGGTGAGCATTTCTTCCAGGTGAAGGGCTCTCCTACGGTTTTTGGGGTGAGAACGGATAAACAGAGGTTATTGGGCTGAAATTTTCGCATTTCTTACGAGTTCTGAACTTCTCTATTCCATGATTGAGGCCGCTCTCAAGACCTATCGGTTTATCATTCTAACCATAAAATTTGACAGATTTCTCAGCCAAACTGACGCTCCGAACTGACACGCCGAATAGATTTGGCTTTTACTCCATATGCGGTCCGCAGACCTAACACACTTTCAGTAACCCTCGTGATCCATTCGGATGGAGGCGACGGATTCCTGTAGTAGCCGTTCTCATCTAACCAGTGGTTAGGGCAATTTTCCAGGATAGCGTAAGCGTGCTGGAAACGTTTGTCATCGTCGCTGAACCAGTGTATCTGATATTCGTCGATAAATTTCTTCCACTCTGGCAGCTCGTCACAGTCGTATAGCTGTTGGCCAGTGACAAACAGCATATCCACAAGTTTCATAGCCTCTTTGGTGGAAAGCCCGTTTTTGTCCCATTTGTCCAAGAGTGGTTTGACTTCTTTTGCATCCTCATCGTAGTAGACCGCTTGAAGCTTACCGTTAGTGTAGAGCTCGTGAATTTCTGTAATCGCCTGTTTACAGAATGTGGCGTACTTCTCCGGCACGGCTGATGTGAAAGATTCTGTGGACTCTATGTCAATGCCAAGTTCGTCTACCTCTTTCCTAGCTTCCTGTGGAGCTATGGCATAGAACCGTTCCTCAATCACATAGCCAAAGCTATATTCAAACGCCAGCTTCTTTTCCCTCTGAGCGGCGACGATATCCTCATACTGTTTTCGAGTGACCACATGCGGTCCAAACGAGGCAAATAGTTCCACCGTGCTTCGCTTGTCAGCGTCTCTCAGGGGAGTAATTAAGACCGATAAGTCCAAACAGGCATCTTTACATGCCATATAACATACCATTAGGCCCCTCTCTAACGCTCGTCCCAAGGCCATTAGTGTGTTGTAGTCCCGCGTATCCCGGTCCTGCATGGGTGCATTTTTGATCGCAGCTATATCTGCCTCACTAAGGACTGAAGGTTTGCCGCAACTGGCATCGATAAAGTTTTGAAGGATAAGCTTGCCAGCCTCCCAGCCTGTCAGACCCGTTGTTAAGAATCTTCTGATAGTCGCTTTCTTCGTCTTATGTGCCATATACTACCTCCTTGACTTCAGCACTGCTTCGAGCTTCTCCAGTCTCGCCTCCAGTTCTGTTTGCTCAATAGCCCTGAGCATAGACTGCAGTATCGTCTGTTCCTGTTTGGCCTGAGATTCGCTTATTCGGCCGGCCTTGTATCGAGCCAAAACCGACTGTAACTGCTCTGCTATATCATTGCTGTTCAGTTTTATGACAGTTTTGTCCTCCGGTCTGATTTCTACATACTCGCCTTTGAGTTCACCAAAATACCGAAGTTGCAACTCCATCAGCCTTTCTGTACTTACCTTTGAGAGATCCCTGTTGCTTACTTCCTCCTGGATAGCTTTAAGCTGCTCTCCAAGAAGTTTAATCCTGCCCTCTTTGAGCAGAAAGTACTCCTCTTGCAGAGCTTCCAGCTCCATTGCTCTGGCTTGTGCTATCTCTTCCTGCAGCTCCTGATTCCAATTACTCAGGGTGCTTTTAGAGACTTTTAGCTCCTTAGCTATCTTGGCGTAACTTAAGCCTTTGGCCCTTAGCTGGACAAACTGGCTCTTTTTCTGCTCCCTGCCCTGGTCTTCCTCCGCAGGGTCAACGCTTTCTTCGATTTGAATCTCTTCTTGAACTGCTGTCTGGCTCATTCGAACACCTCCCTATGTTACCGGTGGTCAAATCATTCTTTAACATATCCAACTACATTCAGTGTGTGGAACCTTTTTCGCACACACTGCGAAAAACGTCAGTTTCACCAGAAACGTCAGTATCATCAGTCGGCCAATCTGGTGTTTCTGACGTATCTGACGTTACTGATGTTTTTTCCAACCCGTACGACTCTTTCATACGCTCAATAATATCCTGGTCCCAAAGAATCGCTGAGGCTCCATCACTCGTTCTTGCCTTTTTGAATCCCATAGCTGACAGCCTCCGGCCAACCTTCTGGTATGTAATTTTCACCTTTTCGGCCTTATCTTCGTTAAAGGTATCAGTAATCGTCTTGATAGGGAGAATCCCTCTTGCTACCTGGTCCTCCAGCGCCATAACAACCATCAGTATCTGGGCCTCCAGACTATCCGATTTTTCGAGCAGCTTTTCGGTCTCAAGCTCCTTCACAAGTTCCAGAAAAGAATCTTCGCGCTCCGGGTTAACTAACCGTATGATCTGTTGTAGAGGCTTCAGGATGTCTCCCAGCCGCCCTGCAGCAGGCTTTGGGATGTCGAGTAAGCTTTCTCCGAGATGCCGGGCACGAAACGCTACTAACCGCTCCTTCAATGACAAGGACAACTCCGGTGTCACATCGTTCTCGAACCGCGTGTTGGTCTCCGGCATCTTGATAGGTACTGCCCGCGTCTCTAAAATCTGGTGGACGGCTTCGTTGGTTCCAATGATGGTCGGTCCAAATATGGAATAATAGACAATGTCCCGGTGTACTCCTCTGTCTGGGAACAAAACTCGGGGTACTTTCGCTCCTTTTTCGAAGCGGTGCAGCAAAATATCTTCACTGCCGTTTTTCTCGGCCTTGCGCCAGATGTCCTTCACGTCAAAAAATAGCGATGCGTGGAGATCATTCGCAACCCTTACCAGATAAGCATCTCTTAACGATTCAACATGGATACCACGATAGGCCACGTGGATCATACCCTTGCCTGTTCGGCTTTTGCCTCGCTCGGGAACGGCAAACAGGCAAATAATCGGGGAATATTGCACAGCCTCCGAAAGGTAAGTATGCATATCCCAGGCCGCAAGTAAGTCGTAATACGCCTTTCCAGGCAACTCGGATATATCTATATGGTAAGCCAACAAATCATAATAGAGTTGTTCATCAGCTTCTTTTGTATTCTGCAGGGGGTTTAGCTTTAAGATTTCTTCGCCACGAGGCAGAAGCCAAGGGATTTGCTCTTTAGGCGGTGGAATTAGAACGATTCCATCCTTTTCAATCTGGGACAATATCGAAAGCTCGTCCCCTTCTTTGACAAGAAAGGCAGGGTTGCCATTATGCTCAACCAAATCAACCAGACCATCAAAAAGAGCCGTGTAGACGTACTTGGGTTCCGCTTCACAGGAGTCGCTGTGCGTACCCCCACCTTCTACCTTTCGCCGTGCTTTCAATAGGTCCCGATAGCCATCTATATCTTCTCTTTTCAGCTTAAACCGCGACTTAATCTCGTAGGACAGATAAGCCTCCGCTTTTGCCTTATCCATTCGGGCCAACTTGTCAAGGACAGGCTCAAGCTTCCGGGGTAGCTCGGTTTTGTCCATGTCTGTGGGAATCAGCGAGAGCTCATATTTGATTACACCCTGTGCGGAAGCAATGAGGCTATCAAAATCCTCTTTGGCGTGCTCTCTAAGGTAATCATTCAGGTCAAGTCCTTCAGGAAGCTGCACGATCCTTGCACGCTCCCCGAAAAGACCGCCAATTTTAAGAGCCGCCTCCCTGCCTGCCGTGTCTCCATCAAGACAAAGGTGAATCGAGCCACAGCGGGAGAACTTGGAAACGTACTCTGTCTTAAAGCCGGAAGCGCCGAGTATTGCAACTGTAGGGTAGCCTGCTTGAACCGCTGAAAGGCAGTCAGGTATCCCCTCGGCGATATAAACTTGTTCGTTTGACAGGGCGTCTTCATTGTAGAGGTAGCGTAGCTCGCCCGGCAGGTGCAGGTACTTAGGTTCCTGCCCATCAAGGCTTCTACCTGATAGGTGAACCACACGTCCGCGTTTGAAATTGGGGAAAATGACCCGGTTGTAAAAATAGTCCCTGCTTGTCCCTGCATCTGTTTTTTTAAGAACTCCTGCTTTTAGGCACAGGTCTAACGGCAATTTGCATTTATCAATCAGATATTCCCTCAAACCTCCATTTGCGTAGCCAATCTGGAAGCGGCTAATCATCTTCTCGTTACAACCTCGTTCTTCGGTTAGATAGCTTCTGACTTCCGGTGTAAGGCTCTGGTGGTAAAATCGTGCGGTTTCTGTAAGGATATTTTTAATTACTCGGTCTTGTTCGATATGTTGCCTGTTCTCTGTCGTCAGCGCAGCCAAGGAAATCCCTGCTTCTCGGGCAAGCTCAGAGAGAACTTCCATAAAATGGCCTTTTTTCGTAAAGCTCAAGGAATCTAAAGACATCCCCGCTCACACCGCACCCGAAGCAGTGAAAATACTGCCCTCGCTGGTTCACAGAGAAACTGGGGGTCTCTTCCTGGTGGAATGGGCATAGCGCTTTATTATGACGGTCAAGGGTGATATATTGTCCGATGACCTGCACAATGTCTGTCTGCTCCCTGACTTTTTCGACCAGTTCCCTGAAGTCAACATCTTTCATTGCTGGAGGGCTCTTTTTCACTGTTTACCCTATCTACTGTGAATTTATCCTCACCGAGTTGTCGAATCATTAGCCCGGTAAATACATTTGCGATGTGCTCACCCACCTCGGTTGAGACATCTATGACCGCTTGAAGTCTTCTCGGTTGCTCCTCTTGGCCGGTATTGACTGCAGAGATGTAGTAGGCAGCGCTTGTCCTAACCTTAGCCTGTCCAAAGATGCACTCGGTGGCAACGATTGCCAGCGCCAGTCGACTCTCTATGAACTCTGAACTCTCTATCCACGTCCTCAGGAAACTGAAATTTGCATATAATTGGCATTTTGTTCACCTAATATCTGGATCGAAGTTTCTGCTTCTGCTGAGCATACATACGGAATATTTTGGAAAAGTGTCGGAAGATTCGTCTGTAAACCGAAGTTTGATGTAATGCTTGAACTAATAGTTGTGACCCACGTGGTGGAAAGAAAGTCAACGGATTGAACATACGTTCGTATAAGAGATGGTATAATAAATATAACGTATTTTGTTTTCTATGCTTACGACAAGTCAAGAATTATGTGGGTTGAAAAAAGACAACCTAAACTACAACCATTTTGTATTTAACCAATTAATTACGGAGGTGTGCGATGTCTAAAACAAAAAGAAAAACTCGTTCTGATAAGTTTCCACTTACCCTTCATTCAACCGGACAATACTGCAAAAAGATCAAAGGAAAAATTTATTACTTTGGATCAGATAAAAAACAAGCGTTAGAACGGTATCTTGAACAAGCAGCATTTCTACATAATGGCAAGGCCAAAATGTTTAAAACAACTAACGGCAATATGACCTTGAAGAGCCTGTGTAATATTTATTTGCAGCATCAGCAAGCCAAAGCTACGTCTGCTGAAATTACTGTCCGCCATCATGCTGATCAAATTAGCTGTTTAAAGAAGTTTATGAGTTTCATTGGCCAACATCGTAAGATAAATGAAATATCTACCCTGGATTTACAAAGCTATAAGAGAAAACTCAAACATGCTTATAATTCAGCACATCGAATGAATTTGCACATAAGTATCATGAAGACGATGTTTCACTGGGCCAGGAAAAACGATATACTGGATTATATCCCTAATATTGACGCGGTCAGCAGTGTTAAAATCATGCAAAAGCAGCGCCATATTTTCACATCTGAAGAGATACATCGATTATTTGATTTTGCTGATGTCCAGATGAAAGCAATGATATGGCTGGGATTGAATTGTGGCTTTGGGTGCACTGATTGTGCCCAGCTTAAATGGTGTGATTTGGACCTTGCAAATGGCAGAGTAAAGCTTGCGAGGGGAAAGACCGGCGTTTCAAGAGATCTTCCGTTATGGCCGGAAACAATACAGTCTCTTGAGAACATTACCAAATCCGGCAAGTTAGTATTCCATACCTCAAAAGATAAGCCTTTGATTCGAACGACATACGACATTAACAAAGATGGCTCAAGCAAATATTCCAATATCAATCTGGTAACTTCGAGATTTTCAAAGCTTATGAAAAGAGCAGGTATCCAGGCTCCGAAAGGAACAGGTTTCTATACCCTCCGCAGAACTGCTGCTACTGTAGCAGCCAGATCGGGTGATCCCTTTGCAGTTCAAAGACTTCTCGGTCACGTTGATTTACAAATGGCAACAAGGTACGTCCAGGATGTTTCCAAACAAACTGACAGAGTGATTGAAAGCAGTAGGAAGTACGTGATTCAAGGGAATAACTTGAATTCGTTGTAAAGGTTCTATTGGGGCAACTGGGCGAGATAATTGTTCTCTTTTAGTTTTTCTTTGGCCATCTATATATACTTCGAGCAATCTAAACGGATATGGCTCTTGTTTTAGGACCACTAACTAATTCAGGTGGAGCAGATTTTGACCCAGCAGCCAAGTCGAGGGAAATTAACTGGATGAAGCTGTGACATACTTCCTACTTGGAAGTCGGTTGGTCTTCTAAGCCTCTGCTTAGAACTCATTACGTCGTCTCCTCTATGTGTGGCTCAGGAAGAAACGACCCGGTGAAAGCTTTTTACATCCTGCTGTCGTTATGATTGGAATTACTGTCTGTAACCATGCATTGTTACCAGCGATGAATTGCAGCTTAGTTTGGGACCTGCAGCGAGAGCAGGTACAAAAAGGCCAAAAAAAATAAAGATTTATGGGACATCAGCCGATATGTGTAATTAGAATGGTCCACAGAAGTGGGTGTGGGCCGCCTTATCGTTTAGGATTGGATCCTGTAAATCGAAGGCACAAGCAAGCCAAGCAACGACCGATGAGAATCTTGCAGAGTTAGCCCAAGTACCTTCTTTTATATCGTAAAGATAGCTGGGGTATTCAGCTGAGAATGCCTGATAGATTGAAGAAGAAAATTACGATGTTGGCCTGAATTATTTGGAGATTCTCCAACCATGCCCATCGAAGAGATTAAACAATCAGGTGGAAAGACAGGAATCGACATATTAGGTGATCTTCCCTGGGGCACACACCTTTGTCTGTTTTACAAGACCAAAGAAGATTTAATAGACATTCTGTTACCCTACTTCAAAACAGGGTTGGAAAATAACGAATTCTGTATGTGGGTGGTCTCGGAACCTCTCAACGTAAAAGAAACCGAAGAAGCGTTAAGGACGTCTGTGCCTGATTTTGCGCAGTATCTAAAGAAAGGACAAGTCCGACTCATTTCCGATTCAGAGTGGTATCTCAAAGACGGCGTTTTCGACGTGCAAAGGATTTTGGACGCATGGGTTAACGAACTAAATCAAGCCCTGGCCTCTGGTTTTGCCGGTATGAGAGTAACAGGTAATGGAAGCAGGTTTGAAAAAAGAGTCTGGGGAAAACTTGCTGATTATGAAAAAAAGGTAAGTGAAGCAATAGGCAAATATCGGATGGTTGCCATCTGCAGTTATTGTATTGATAAGTTCGGCGCATCTGAACTCGTAGACGTGGTCAGCAGCCACGGGTATGCTCTTATTAGGCGAGAGGGTAAGTGGGCACTTGTTGAAAGTAGCGAGCACAAGAAGGCACAGGAGGCGCTGCAAGTAAGTGAGAGCAAGTATAGAACGCTTCTTGAGAACCTTCCTCAAAAGATATTTCTTAAAGATAAGAACTCTGTCTACATCTCCTGCAATCAGAATTACGCGAGGGATTTAAAGATTAAGGCTAAGGAAATTGCTGGAAGAACGGATTATGATTTCTTCCCTAAGGAGTTGGCTGAGAAGTACAGAGCCGACGACAGAAGAATTATGAAATCCGGCAAAACAGAAGATATTAATGAAAAATATATCCAGGACGGACGGGAGGTAATCGTCCATACAGTAAAAACGCCTGTCAAAGATGCACAAGGCAATGTCACTGGAATATTAGGCATTTTCCGGGACATCACAGCACACAGGCAAGCTCAAAGAAAACTCCTCGACTATCAAAGACGACTTCGGGACCTTGCTTCAGAAATGTCACTTACGGAAGAACGTGAGCGCAGACGCATCGCAATTGAGCTGCATGACCAAGTCACGCAAAATTTGATTCTGTTCAAGATCAACATAGGTTCACTCCGAGAAAAAAAATTGCCGCCAGAATTGATTAAACCATTGGACGAAATCTATGAACATCTCGACCAGATAATTCATGATATGCGGTCTCTGACATTTGATTTGGGTTCTCCGACCTTATATGAACTGGGGCTCGGAGCTGCAGTTCGAGAATGGCTTAACGAGGAAGTCCAGCAGAAGTATGGGCTCAAGACCCAATTCAAAGATGATGGTCAACCAAAACCCTTAGACGACGATGTTTGTGGCCTTCTATACCGAGCAGTGCGGGAGTTGTTGATTAATGTTGTCAAACATGCGAAGGCACGGCACGTGAAGGTTTCCCTCTGCAAGAACAACAGCAATATATGTGTCAAGGTTGCAGACGACGGAGTTGGATTCGCACCATATTCCGAGGGTCTCGGTTCGGGCAAGACTGGAGGTTTTGGGCTCTTTAGTATCCGCGAGAGGTTAAGTTACTTTGGCGGCAGCGTTGAGATTGATTCCAAACCGAGGCATGGGACGCGGGTCACGTTGGTGGCACCACTAAAGTGCCGAAAAAGCTGATTGATTCGATGGGGGTAAATATGAGCACAAAAGTTTTGGTGGCTGACAATCATGGAATCCTGCGACAGGGCATTGGTGCCTTGATTGAAAAACACAGTGATATTGAAGTGGTAGGTGAGGCTGACAATGGCCTGACGGCGGTAGAAATGACTCGAAAAATTCGACCGGACGTCGTTCTTATGGATGTAACTATGCCGGAGCTGAATGGCGTCGAAGCAACACGTCAGATTAAAAGCGAACTGCCGAACGTTAAAGTCTTAGCTTTGTCTGTACACGCCAAAAGAGAGTTTGTGTTAGATATGATCAAAGCGGGTGTCTCAGGATATATGCTCAAGGAGTGCGTATTTGATGATTTGGTCCAAGCTATCAAGATCGTTGTTGCTGGACACTCATATTTAAGTCCTCAAATTGCCAGCATAGTTCTTGACGGTATTACAAGAGACAATGCTTTCAATAACGGTGGTCGCGATCGTGAAACCCTTACCACAAGAGAAAAGCACATCCTTCAACTTTTGACCGAAGGCAAATCGGCAAAGCAAATTGCTTCACAACTGGGTCTGAGCATCAAGACCATTGAAGCAAGTCGCAGGCAGATCATGGAAAGAACTGAAGTTGATAACCTTGCAGACCTCACCAAGTATGCTATTCGTCAAGGTCTAACGACAATTTAACCGAAATTCGAATTTCGTGACCTGGCCACTGGGTGTGTTACGTCCCTCCATTGGAGCGTTGTTTTAGCCATTCGCTGTTGTAAGTCCCTCCTTTGGATAGCCTTATTCTTAATCTCTGGTCTGGAGGCTAAAGGTAAATATCAACATTGAAAAGGGCGAAAATTCCTTGTCGAAAATTTTGCTGTTGGAGAAAAAACGGATTTCGGCCGCGTAAACCACAGAGTCAGCTTCAGCCATCGCTTCTTTCTTACAGTTTTTTTATCCAGAGGCTACGGTAAGAGCAGAAAAAGAATTTCTGAAGATTGTGCGTAATAATGCCGAAAACACGAAACAAGTGTCGAACTGGGGGCTGAAAAGGAGGGGTAAAATGGGGGTCAAAAGTAGGCATGCAAAGAGAAACCGCCAGAGTATATGCCGCATGTGCCAAGAAGGCATTAAATAGTAGAATCGTCGACAATCACCAAGTTTTAATCGATAAGGTGGATACAATTAAGCTAAGTTCAGACGCACGTGTGTAGCGTGCGTTTTTTATTTTTACTCTATTTAGTTTCTGCGAAAGCAGAAAGAAAGGAGAACTAAAATGGCAGTAGAAAAAGCAATTGGCTCTTCCAGTCTGGTCGAAGTTATTGACCGAATTCTCGACAAAGGCGTCGTGGTCGATGCCTGGGTGAGAATCTCTTTGGTGGGTATTGAATTACTCGCCATTGAGGCCAGAGTGGTTGTTGCATCGGTCGAGACCTACCTGAAATATGCCGAGGCGATAGGGCTGACCGCAACAGCGGCCTAAGGATAAGGTCAATAGGCAAAAGGGGATTCTTGCCGAGTCATCCTTACGATGTTACTGGGGGGACAAAAAGCATGATTCGCCAAGAGATTCCTTTTTCAGAGCAAGGAATAAATGAAAGCAATGCCTTTAGCAGAAGATATGAAAAACATTGTCGAAAACATAGTTTCTTCCTACGAGGCCAGAATCCAAAGTATCGGAGCAATTTTTGATACTACTCACCAACTTCTCCAAAGCTTCGAGGACTCCTTCCTTGATACAAAACAGGAACGAGAAAGCCTTAATGCAGAGCTGCGGGAGAACCTTGCCAAGAATGAGTCTCTACGGAAGAAAGATTTTAACAATATGATGCAGGATATACTCTCAATTCAGGCCAGAAGAGAAAAGGAAGTGAGGGACCTGTTGAGAAGTTACCTTAATGAGCAGAAGGAGATGGCAAATGTTTTAAGGCAAGATTTGGCTAAGGTCAAAGGTGCTCTTGCCGAAGGCGAGGCTCGGAGAATGAAGGAACTCCAAGCGGTGATAAAGGAAATCCTTGCTAAACAGGACGAAAGAAAAGAGGAGGTAACAGCCAGGCTAAATGAGTTTCAAGAAGAACAACAAGAGATGTCGAAAAGGCTCAAAGAGCTTTTAGCTAAAGGCGGTGAGCTTAGGATAAAAGACCTCAAGTCAATGCTCGCCGAATTCAAGAGACAACGTACAGCGTGTATAGCACATCAGAAAGAAAGGAAAGAAGAAATGCAGAGTGTGCTTAGCGATTTTAGAAAGGAACGATCGGAGGCTGCTGAGAGCTGGCAAGCCATGCAAAAAAAGATGGCCCAGAGAAAAACTGCCTCGGTCGCTGCGGTTAATATGAGTGGATAGAAAAGTATATGAGCGGCATTATAGATAACATTATCACTCTTCAGCGGATGCGTACAAAAGCGCTGGGTGTTTTAGTAACCAATACCGAAAAAGCCTTGAAGGGGCAGACTGCGGATAAGGAGAAGACGGCCGAAGGGCAAGCAGAAAAGCTGGAGAATTTTGTGAAGAACGTGACCGCAGATGTAAATAGTGTGCCCACAAGGTTTTGGTTTCAGAAGGAACGTAGACGCCTTAGCGATGAACAGGTAAGGAACTTAGCGGATTTTGTCAGTTTTACTCAGAGTCTGACCGAAAAGGTACGTGAGTTACTCACTTGTTTTCAGAATAGCGAGACGTTTGAGAAAACAAATGAGAGGGAGTTACAGCAGCTTCAAGCCCGCGTTGCGCAGAAACTGAAAGAGTTTGATGACGCTTTGAACGGGACGAGCGATACTCTGAAAAAGCGATTGAGCAAACGTGTCGGCAATGTAGTTAATGGTGTTACCAAGTCTTTTAGGCGGGAGGGATTTGACGCTGCAAATGCAAAGAGAGCCGGGAAAAGTGCAGCCTGGGGATTAACCAAGGTAGAGCAAACATAAATATGGTGAATCTATGCAAGAGGCAGAAATCCAGTCCAGTCTGAGATTGTTAGACCGAGAGCTTGATCGGTTTATCAATGCTCCTCATCAGGTTCCTTATTTGGCCCTGCCGAGAGAGCGACCACAGATAATTTGCTTCGCCAAGGGAGTTAAAGAATTAAGCGGATATGATGCTAATGAGATATTGGCTGACAGGCAGCTCTGGGTGAATATGATTCATCCTGCCGACCGGGAGCGAGTTTTTGCAGTTCTTAGCTACTGTAAAAATTCGGGGACGCCGTTTGAAATAGAGTATCGCACTGTTCATAAGGATGGTTTGCTGCATCGGGTTATCGACGAGGGTGAGCCTGTTTATGATGACAAAGGCCAAGTAACGGGGGTTGAAGGCATAATAACCGATGTCAGTAACTGTGGGAAGGTCAAAGATATCGATTTGTCAAGAATTCGGAAAGTAACAAGCCCTAATAATGTAAATTCAAGCGTTTTTCAAAAAACTTAAGAAATTTTGAAAGGAGAATTGAAAATGGCAATTGCAACTGATATGAAAAATCTCGGCGAAGAGATTGTCGCTTCTTATGACATGCGCATAAAGGCGGTAGGTGGGTTGGTAAAGGATACTCACCAAATGCTCAAGGGATTTCACACTGAGCATAAGGAGATGTCTGCTGCGCTCAGGGCGGACCTTGCAAAGGGAGAACAGAGTAGGCTCAAAGATTTTAAGGCGATGATGAGTGACGTTAAGAAGTTTGTAGCGGATATGATTGAAGGAACCGCGAAACTAATGAAAGAGATTCAGAAAGAGCAAAAAGACAGGAACAAGGCAGTGGCTGATTTATTAGCACAGTTTGCTAAAGACCACGAGGCTATGGCAGCCGAACTTCAGAAAAGCCTTGCAAAAGGTGAAACAGACAGGCTTGAAGACTTTGAGAAAATGATGAAAGGCATCCAAAAATATGTGGCTGATGTGGTTAAGGAAACCGAGAGACTGATTAAGGAAATTCAGGCACGACAAGACGAAAGAAATAAAGAAGTTCTGGACCTCTTGCAAGAATTCCAGGCTGAGCGAGAAAAGATGGCTGCTAATTGGCAGAAGCTTTCTGCAACCATGTTCAAGAGGAGAGGAGGAAAGATACCCAGAGTGAAGGTTGAAGCTGGTGAAGAAGTAATGACCGTCGAGGAAGCAGTTGCCAGTAAGGGTAAAGGCAAAAAGAAAACCTCAACTAAGAGCAAAAGCCGCAGGCAAAAAGTTGGGGCCGGCGTCTAAGCGTTTGTCATTGCGAGCCAACCAAAGGTTGGCGTGGCAATCTCATCCGTCGGGTTTTGGATTGCTTCGTCGCTGTGCTCCTCGCAATGACGGAAAGTATGCTGAACCATCGTTGGCGAAAAAGGCCAGGAAAGTGTAAATATAAATTCATGGAGGTATTAATTATGAGCCAGATAACATCTGCTATGACCCAGATAACATGCGCTTTTTGTAAAGGTGCGGGGAAAGACCCCTTTGACCTGTTAAGTGAGCTTGCCACCTGCCAGGTCTGCTGGGGCACAGGCAAGGTCGAGGTCAAGGAGCCGGCAATCAAGTGTGTCTATTGCAAGGGCAGCGGTGTTTATCATAATACCAGAATTACCTGCACCGTATGTAACGGCAAGGGTATGGTTACGGCTCCTAAAGGTGAAACTGCCCAGTGTCCCAAGTGTAAAGGGACAGGCACAGCAAAAGATAGCGGGATGCCCTGTCTTGAGTGCAAGGGCAAAGGAATTGTTTCAAGATGAAGGAAATGACCGGATTAAATTTGGCCGTGGAAAACTTTACCAGAAAGAGCAAAGCAGCTCTGAGCAAGATACGGTCCTTCAGGGAAGACTTTAGAAACAGAGAAAAGAAGATAAGGGCAGATTTAGAAAAGGCAGGCAGAATCTGGAAAAAAGTAGGCGAAAAATTTAAGTGGTGGCAATCGCTGCCATAAAAAACAAATTTTCGGTCGAAAGGAGTCTCGCAATGTCAAAACTTAGTATAACAAGGTATTTCTCGTTTATGCGAGCAAAAATTATTGACCAAAATGTTCATGGTAAAGGCAAAAGCCGGTTTTAAGCTCAAAAACGCGACATTGCACGTTTACATCGTGGCATTGTAAGCTTACTCCGAGACAAAGTAAGCGTGATATGTGGCAAAGTAAGCGTGATATGTGACAAAGTAAGCGTGATATGTGACAAAGTAAGCGTGATATGTGACAAAGTAAGCGTGATATGTGACAAAGTAAGCGTGATATGTGGCAAAGTAAGCACGATATGTGGCAAAGTAAGCGTGATCTGTGGCAAAGTAAGCGTGATCTGTGGCAAAGTAAGGTACATTTTGGCCTGAGAAATTAACCAACTTTTTGGGAGTTGAACCAAATTTTCTAACAGAAAAGGAGTGAAATAGAAATGAATGGTATTGACGAAATGACAACAGTATTAGAACCGAGACCTTTGTCAGACTTTGTGGAGACAAAGTACATAAAGGATATTACCAACAGGGC
>Ga0114930_10003156_pt1 | contig 14543 bp, 14 predicted proteins | sample AnhtaG_FD_87300 | JGI IMG/M metagenome (GOLD analysis project Ga0114930, IMG submission 87300) | Deep subsurface microbial communities from Anholt, Denmark to uncover new lineages of life (NeLLi) - Anholt_01485 metaG | ecosystem: Environmental > Aquatic > Marine > Oceanic > Sediment | place... | reverse complement strand
CCAGTTGTTGGTGGTCACGCCGAGATCGCTTGGGCTGAGTGTCGCCTCGGTGTTCTGAGCGACGACCACAACGTCGAGATACAGTGTAATCGTGTCGCCGTCCGCGTCGATCGTCACAGCCACATGGTGCCACCCGCTGGCCAGCGTCGTCTGTGCGGTCGCCATCTGTTCTGGGCTGCCGCCGCCCCCAGTCGTAATTCCGAAACGCATCGGGCCAGTCGTGCCCAGGCGAGGCGTGAGAAACATGTAGGCGGTGGTATCGTTTCCGAAGTCGAATATCCGCTGCCATGCGCCGCCAGCGTTCGAGAAGTTGACCCATGTCGCGAAGGTGGAGCTGGTCAGTGAATTGATGACTGAGCCGATGGGTAGCTCCACATAATCATTGCCGCCGTCGAACTCAAGCGCATCGCCATCATATCCAGTCACCCACTGCGGGCCACCGTGGAGGATGCCGTTGTTATTATTAACGGAGGAATCAACGGCAGCAGTGCCGGAACCGTCATCCAACTTCCAGTACCCAACAAGACTGGCCGAGCCTGGATCCGTGGTAGCAATGACCTGATCCTCAACAAGCCAGTCACTGGCCATTATTTCAACGTCTGGATAGTCAACCACGCAGTTGTTGTTGAAATCGCCTGCAGGTTTAATAATATCAGGGAAGCACCTGGGCTGATACAACCTGATGTCATCAATGTACAACATGCCTGTACCACCAAGCTTCGGAGCGTTTCTGTCGCCGACACCTATATACATCTTCTTGATGCTGTTGAGGTTGACGCCGGCATCACTGACCTCTTTGAGGTCAATATTCCACTCCTGATAGGTGTCTGAGAGGACCGCATCGGGATCGGGGTGGTTCACCACCTTACTCTTGCCGGCACTGTCTTGGACAGCCACATATAACTGCTCAGCAATGTTGCTGGCTATACCGATGTCCTGCGACTGCCACTGGCCCGTAACCGTACCAGTGATGGTTACGTCAGAGAATTCGGCTACGCACGTTGCATTAACGTTATGGCTGGTTAGTGCCAAGCCTACATAGACATCCGCAGCCATGGGGATGTCCTGCGTACCAATAGTCTCCCAGGTGGAACCATCAGTTGAATGCTCGCCCGTGAACGTGTTCCCACTGCGAGTCAATCTAACCCAACGTGGCGCTGTGATTCCAGTCAAGGACGTGCTAAAGCTAAGACCGCCTGTCACGGTGCGACCCTCGAAGAGAACGCCGTTTCCGGGTGTCATAACCACCATAGCGTGCACGGAATTGGCATCCAGCGTCTCGCGAATCATAACGCCCGCCTTGGCAGAGGCATTGGTGTTACCAACGCTCAGTACCTGCGCTACAATAGTCCCGACGCCCGACAGCCGCTTGTAACCATAGTGGAACTCGTCATGGAAGCTGCCCGCGCCGGCACCGGGAAAGTCTGGGACATCCCAGATGTCCGCGCCAGCGGCAGTCATCGTGTAAATGCCTGTCACGGGATCGTAGCTGAAGCTGCCGACGGATGCCGGCACGCCCCTAAACCATAGCGCCAATGCCTTGACGCCACGTCTGGTCCAATCCTGCGGGGACTCAAAGGTCCGTTCGGTCTCTGAATAAAGAGTTTTGCCGGTCGAGCCGTCGTTGAGGTACTCCATCGGCATGGCCTGCTGGCCATCGTGAACGATAGTCTGCTCCGCATAAGGCTCTCTAAGGTAGCCTACAGTCGAGCCGGTACCGTTACCGCCGTAAGCCGCGACGCCACAACTAACATCACCAGAGTGACCCCATCCATCAGGCCATATATAGAATATCCTGTTGCAGTAGTCGTCGTAGGATTCAAAATCATCTACGATGAGATAGTCCGCTACCGTAAAGCTCCAGACTCTGCCTTCGCTGGTAGTCGCGTCGGTATTGAACTCATCGATCCGCCAGTAGTAAGTCCGGCCGAACTCGAGAGCTTCGGGTGAGGTATAGCTGTTAGGGTCATGTCGGCCTCGATATACGCCCGTCGTAGTCGTATCGGCGTCGGTAACAGCGTCCTCATCGGTGCCGAGGTATACATCGTGCTTAGCTGCCTTATCGCCCGGCGACCAAGTAAGGGGACTCGCCCCTTCGATGTCAGGTGTGGACTCGTCAAGTGGTCTCGGGTTCCACGCAAGCGCCGCGTCGCCTCTCATAGTCTTCGGAATCTCGGCCTGTGACAGTGCATAATTGTAAATGCGGAAATCGTCCAGGCTGCCGTTCAAGTACGCATCAGGAGACCACTGCGACCTGCCGAGCCAGTTGTTGGTGGTATTACCCAGGTCGCTCGGAGTTAGGGTGGCAGCAGTATTGCTCGCGACGACAGCACCATCGAGGTACAGATTGATAGTCCCAGCATTGGCATTGATAGTCACGGCCACATGGTGCCACCCAGTGGGCAGCGTGCTGGGTGCGTTCACCTGCTGTTCGGGGTCCCCACCGCCGCCAGTCGTAATAGCGAAGCGCATCTCGCCAGCCGTGCCCAGGCGGGGTGTGAGAAACATGTAAGACGTCGTGTTGCTGCCGAAATCAAAGATGCGCTGCCAGGCGCCACCAAGATTAGAGAAATTCACCCATGTCGTAAAGGTGGAGCTGGTCAGCGAGGCGATCACCGTGCCAATCGGCAGCTCAACATAGTCGTCGATGCCGTCGAACTTCAGTGCATCGCCGTCAAACCCAGCCACCCACTGTGGATCACCACGGAGCGTGCCATGGTGTTCGTGGCCGGACCAATCGATAGCAATAGTGCCGGTACCCACATCGAACTTCCACCACGCGACAAGATTAGGATCAGATATAGGTATATCGGCTAAGGTTTTGAAGCTCCAAACATCACCTGTGTGTTTTATCGTCACGTTGGACTCGACCTCATCGATGCGCCAGTAGTAAGTAGTGCCCTTTGCAAGTGTACCGGGCTCATAGATTTGCTCGGACTGGTTGCCTTTGGATGTGCCGCCGGTGCCGTTAGTTACCTCAGTCTCATCGGTGCCGAAGTAGACATCGTGCGAAGCGGCAGTGGAACCTGCGGTCCAGCTCAGGTCTGCATCGACGTGCACATATCTGGCGCCGTCAGGGGGGTCCGGATTGTAGGCGGCCAAGGGTGCGGCCATAAAGCTCCAGACATCACCTGTGTGTATAGTAGTACCGTCGGCCTCGACCTCGTCGATGCGCCAGTAGTAAGTAACGCCCGGAATAAGAGGTTCAAGATGGTAATACATGGTATAGGCTAAGAGCTGGCGGATTTTGAACTCAGCCGCTCCCGGCGTCGGATTAGTGCCAAAGTAGATATCGTGCCACTGCGCAGTATCTCCTGCCTTCCACTGAACCAGCGGCGAGAGCACACCTGTGGCACCATCAGGCGGGTTAGGGGTGTGGGCTTTCTTTACCCCACCTAATTTGAAGTTGCTCATAATATCCGCCGGGCTGAGCACGCCATCGTGGATGCGCACTTCTGCGATGGAGCCGGTGAAATTGAATGCGCCATCTGCGCCCGCACCGGTACCGTCCGCCTGGGCAGCCACCCTGATAGGAGTGCCGCCATAGGTGTCCAGGCCAATCGGGTCCCTGATACTCTCTTGAACGCCATTTACGTAGACGCGAGCGGCGGTGCCGTCATACGTGTAGACGAGGTGCCACCACGTGCTGGCGGCGGGAGCAGGCGAATGGCTACCCCACCATCCCATGTCGTGCGTGTCACCACTCCAGTGCCCGACCGCGCCCCATAGATTGTGATTGCCGTAGTTAAAGGACATGTTAGTCCCGGCTGGGCCGCCACGGTGAGCCCAAGAGACTGTCGTTTCTTCGCTCGGGATTGCGGGATTGTAGGCCCACACCTCGATGGTGCGTGTGCCGGCGCCTTCGATGCCCGACGTGGAGGCCGGCCCGTCGAACCAGCTAGCCCCGTCGAACGTTACGGCTTTTATGCCGGCAATGCTCTCAACAACGGGGGTACCTTGTGCCGTAAAGTCCCCAAGCGTCCCACGGTTGGGCCAGGTTGTCGTTACTTCGCCATGCGCCAGATCCTCGGCCCTTAAATCAACCAACAGTTGCTCGGCAACAATCGGGTCCGCCAAGGCAAGACTGCCCGGCAAACCCAGCAGTAAAATAATAGAAACCAAATAAATCAGTCCTCTACACATAGTGTCATCCTCCAAACGAAATAAGAACCACAATAGAACAACAATTAGAAACGTACACCCTCGCTCGTTCTTCTGTGGAGCAACGAGAGTTTTGCAGGGCCTGACTTTCCATCTCCTTTCCGCAAGAGCCAAGTACGGACTGTTACTGAAATGCACAGGTATTAAGTCCGAGGTACCAATTTCACATCGGACCTTGGTACCTCATGCACCGCAACTACGACTCGGTAAAACAATACGGCAAGCGAGCACTTCACGAAACCAAATCGGCACACGTCATCAATTTCATTTATACCAAATCAGCCGTTTCAGTGCAAGCAGAATATTTCAGGTGATTGCTCTTGTGCTCTTTTGCACGTAAGTTCCTTCCTCTTATGAGTTTAGAGAAGTTTTCACCAAATGTCTGAACAACTAAGTGTTGGATCCGGCACTCGGTGCCGATTCGTTAAGATCCCAAACATGCACAAATTTGCCAAGTCGCTCTTTTTTTTCTTGACTCCTCACCAACAATACTCTACGATAATAGTATAGCAACTGATGACGAACTGGATTGTGGGTCGTCCCGTATTCTGCTGAGAATTTGTCGTTGTTTCTCAGAGGGACGCATAAGACAGCGAAGCGCTGTAAAGCTTTGCTCTGACGGTAGTTAAGTTGCAGAGACACTCTTGAGAGTCGGCTGTAAAAGACCGGCCAAACTGTTGAGTTGACTTTCAAGCGACGCTTAAGAGTGAATTTAGCGTGAAATGGAATCCGTCTGAAAAAGGGCGCTTGCTCACGAGCGACGAAGTATCGGTATTGAGCATATAATCAGCCAATCCTGTGAATAACGTGAAGCAAATAGACTTGTTAGTGCCAAGAACGCCACGATTAGAAGGAATTTTGGCTATAGGTAGCTGATTGTACGCCCTGGTGAAAAGGATTTCGTAATTCACTGCCATTTCTTTGGAGCTTTTCTGCCGGAAAATCCCTCAATCTGTCTCCATTGGGCTGCGCTCTTTGTAAACTCTGTTGTGACAGCAAGGGAAAGGTGACAATTATGAATACCGTAATGATGGGAATTGGGGTCCCTGATGTGCTTATACCAATCATCACCTTTTTTCTGGGGATCTGCTTGACTGCCGTTATTGTCCAGATAATTTCCAGGGCAAAGGCAAAAAGCACCCAGCAGGACATGCAGCGGCAAACCGAATCTGCTAAGCGGGAAGCAAAGAACATAATCAAATCCGCTCAGATTGATGCCGCCGCCGAAGCGATTAAGAAAAAAGAGCAATTCACAACTGAGGCCAATCAAATTCGTGGCGAACTGCATGAAACCGAAATGAGATTAACCAAACGTGAGGATACGCTTGACCGCCAGGCTGAACTGTTCGCAGACCGCGAAAAGACAATTAAACAACAGCAACAAGAAGGCGATAGAAGATTGCGCAATCTCGAGCTCAAGGATAAGCAACTTTCTGTTCTGATGGCCCAGCAAAAGAACCAACTGCTTAAAATCACCGCAATGGATATCAACGAGGCCAAAGATCTGCTGTTAAAACGCCTTGAGGATGAGTGTGAGCACGAGATGTCAGCTTTGATCCAGCGCAAGGTTGAGGAAAGCACCGAAGTCGCTAACGAGAAAAGCCGGGAAATAATCAGCGGCGCCATTCAGCGCTACGCTGCTGAGCAGACTTGCGAAGTGACTGTCTCGACCATCGATATCCCGAATGATGATATGAAAGGCCGAATCATCGGTAGAGAAGGACGCAACATTCGTGCGTTCGAAAAGGCCACGGGTGTAGATGTCATCGTGGATGATACGCCCGGGATGATTGTCGTAAGCGGATTCAATCCTGTCCGGCGGGAGGTTGCTCGTCTTTCGATGGAACGGCTCATTCAAGATGGACGAATACATCCTTCTCGAATTGAGGAGGTTGTCGCCCAGACCAAGAAGGATGTCAATCATAAGCTGCTGCAGCTCGGCAAAGACGCCGCTGTCGAGACAAACGTTCGAGGACTAAACAACAAAGTGCTAATCCTGATCGGCGCACTGAACTTCAGGACAAGTTATGGCCAGAACGTGCTTCGACACAGCGTTGAAGTAGCTTTTCTGAGCCAGGTCATGGCTGATGAGCTTGGCCTGGACGGCTCGATAGCAAGGCGTGCGGGACTGTTGCACGATATTGGCAAGGCCATTGACCACGACGTTGAAGGCAACCATCCAACCATAGGTGCAAATTATCTGAAGCGCTTCAGCGAATCATCCGTAGTGCTGAATGCCGTCGCAGGACATCACGGCGATGTCCCGCCAGATAATCCCTACACGCCGCTGGTTGCTTCCGCCGATGCAATAAGTGCATCCCGCCCCGGTGCCAGAAGAGAGACGCTTGAAAGATACATCAAACGATTGGAGAAGCTCGAAGAAATTGCCGGGGGCTTTAAGGGGGTTGATAACGCGTACGCTATTCAAGCTGGGCGCGAGATCCGTGTGATTGTCGATGCGTCGCAGATCGATGACGATGCAGCCATGAAAATTGCGCGTGACATTGCCAACCAGGTTGAAGCTGAAATGACCTATCCTGGTGAAATCCAGGTGACGTTGCTGCGGGAGGTCCGCTGCATCGAGTACGCTAAATAATATCGCAGTTCGTATTGCAAGCTGAACTACAATGAAACTTGAGTTGACCAGTCTTCGCAAGGCAGTTGAATCTCTGGAAAGAACATTAAATGTAGCCAATGACAGGGATTTTATAGCGGAGTTAAATCCCGACCAGATAGATGCCATAAAGGCAGGCGTTATCCAGAACTTTGAAGTGGCATACGAGCTCTGCTGGAAGTATATCCAGCGATGGTTGCGACAAAACATTTCTCCGGCGGATGCTGAGTATCCACGTACTCGCAAAGAATTTTTTCGTATGGCAGCTCGTTATGGTCTGATTGATGACCCTCTGCCCTGGTTCACTTACGGCGACGCACGCAACCTTAGTTCGCATACTTACGATGAACAAAAGGCCGAATCTGTCTATGAAACCGCATTGCGTTTTATAACTGATGCCAAATTCCTGCTGGAACGCCTGGAAGAACGTAATGATTGATATAGAAGAAAAATATTTAGCCGAGATTCAGCGGATTTTAAATGAGCAGGCGCCTGACTGTGAAGTGCGGGCGTTTGGTTCACGCATCGAAGGCAACGCCGCTAAATATTCCGACCTTGATCTGGTGCTTGTCGGCAACGAAAAATTAAACTGGCAAGAAATAGAGTCACTGAAAGATACCTTTGCTGCCTCCGACCTGCCCATAATCGTCGATGTAATCGACTGGCATACGATATCAGATGAGTTTAAGACCGTTATAGAAAAGAGCTACGAAATAATACAAAAAAAGCGTTGATAAATCCAAAAGTAGATGGGATTACCAAAATACTTGCCGAAAGAGTCGGCGCTTTGTTAGAAGCAGATAGAAGCCAACGGGATAATACCATAAAATTTGCAAAGGACTTATATGGTGATCGGTCAGATGCCCTTCATGGAAGATCTCTGGAGAAAGAAACTGAAGCACGCACTTATGCTCGCCACTTAGCTGCCGCCGTACTAAGCGGTGTGATTTCTCGAAGGGATTTTCGAAGACGGTCAGGTTACGAACCAGAGGCTCCTCAGAAATTACTTCAAGATCTAGACAAAAGTTTTGCTTCCGGTGATGCCACTCGTGTTGAAGAGTACAACGTAGGTGAGCTTTGGAAAAATAGGACAAGAGGGAAGAGGGATAGAAGCTTATGAAGCTAAAGATTCTTTGCATTGGAGACATAGTAGGCCGGCCGGGCAGGCGTATTGTAGCCGAAAAGCTGAAGGGATTGGTCAGAGAACATGCTATCGATTGCGTGATAGCCAATGCTGAAAACGCTGCGGGGGGCTCCGGTCTGACACCCCAAATCTATGACAAATTGCTGCGGTACGGCGTGAACCTGGTCACTTTAGGGGACCACACCTACCGCAAGCGAGATATAATCAAGACGCTGGAGACGACGGAGAACATCTGCCGCCCCGCAAACTTTTCCGAACAGGCTGCCGGCAGAGGCTTTGCGATCTATAAGACCAGTAAAGGGCCGACCGTTGGGGTCGTCGCTTTGATAGGCCGACTTTTTATGAAGCCAGCCGACTGCCCGTATCAGGCTGTTGATAAGATTCTGCCGAAGATTCAACAGCAGGCCGACATCATAATCGTTGACTTTCACGCCGAAACTACCAGCGAAAAGATCGCCATGGGTTGGCATCTTGACGGCCGGGTCAGCTTATGCTTCGGCACTCACACCCACGTTGTCACCGCCGATGAAAGAATCCTGCCGAAAGGCACCGCATATATTAGCGACATTGGCATGACGGGCGCCCATGATTCAGTGCTCGGCAGAGGCAAGGAAAGCGTCTTAAAGTCGTTCAGAACGCAGATGCCCTTCCCGTTTGAAATAGCTACTGACGATGTCAGGATGAATGCGATTTTGGTCGCCGTTGACAGCAACAGTAGACAAGCGGAACACATTGAACGCATCAGGATTGACGCAGAGAGCGAAGATTCGACGCGCTACGACAGTGACGACGGCAAGCCAGAATACTTCAATAACAACTTCTGAGTTCGTGGTGCGTATTGCGTATGTCGTATTGGGTAAAGGACGGTAACACCACAGAGAACGGCGGGGTTGCGGAGGATTCAATAGCTTCTTGATCGCGGATTCTGTCTTGGTTGGCTTTGTGGCTTGAAGTACGCGCCAAGGCCAGACATGTGCGGGCCGGATTTGTCGCAAAAGAGGCTTGACTTAAGTTCCGATAAATGGTATCCTTGTATAAAGCAAACCCGGAGAATATTCGTCTCGTCTTCTGAAGGAGAAGCAAAATGGCTAATCTGAACAAGCCTTTGGGCGTCTTAGGGCCTTGAAATATTAACAAATTTTGTAACCGTTCACGGCGTATAAGTTGCGTTGCTGCGGTCATTGCGAGGAGTTTTGCCACGAAGCAATCTAAAATGTAACGATTGAGATTGCCACGGCCTTTGAAAAAGGCCTCGCAATGACATAAGACGGCACATTTGCCCCGTGAACGGTTACCAAATTTTTTAGAAGGAGACAAAGATGGAAACGAGAAAGATGCTGACAATTTTGGTTTTGGTGCTGGGTGTGGGCGGTAACGCCACGGCTGAGGTGCCTCTTGGGTGGCGCAATGTGGATGTTGGTGCTCCCTGGCCGCCAGGCAGTGCCTCGTACAATGAGAGCACGAGTACCTGGACGGTTACAGGTGACGGTCTTGACATCTGGAACCTCTCGGACGATTTTCACTACGCCTACAAGCGTCTAAGAGGCGATGGCCAGATAACCGCGCGTGTGGTCAGCCTCACAGGGCCCGGCCTGCACGAGTGGGCCAAGGCGGGTGTCATGATTAGGCAGGACCTTACTGGTGAGTCTAAACACGCGATGATGGTGATGACTGTTGGCTCCAGATAGGCGTACGGCCTGGTGCAACCACAGGTAATTTTACCGTTCTTGAGCCGCGTCAGGAACTAACGCCCACGCCTTATGCGATTTATGCCGAGACGGCAGGTAGTGCTTTATCTGGGGCCGGCGACGGTGGTGCCGACAACTTAGGTAATCATACTGCCACTCAGAATATTAAACTGAATGGACACTGTCTGTCTGGTGATGGCGACAATGAGGGAGTGTATGTGAATTCTGACGGCAATGTCGGCATCGGGACGACAGATCCTGCTTTTTATAAGCTGCAAGTAGCTGGAACCATTTATGGGGAAAGCGAGATCGGCGTTGGCGTGCATGGCAAAAGCTACAGTGGCTACGGCGTGTATGGCGATGGCAGTGGCCACGGCGTAGGTGGCCACAGCTACTCTGGCTACGGCGTGCATGGCATAAGCGAAAGTGGCGATGGCGTGCGCGGCGAAAGCAACACTGGCACGGGAGTGTATGGCAAGCACATTACCAGGGATAATTACGGTTATCTGGGCGGTGCTGGCTCTGGGGTTTATGGCTGTGGGAGTAACTACGACGGCGGGGTGTATGGTACTAGCCCCAGTGGCGATGGTGTTGCGGGCATGAGCACCAGTGGCAACGGCGTCTACGGCTGGAGCGCTACCGGCTACGCGGGACGTTTTGACGGTAAAGGTTACTTCGGGCAAGAAGTCAACATAGACACGAGTGGAGTACCAGCATTGCGGGTGAATGGCTCTGAAGCAATATGGTTCGACGGCACTGAGTTTAGCTGGGGCTTCGGGGGAATCTGGAACTACTTCTCCGACGCGGTCTGCATTGGCGGTCCGCCGGCAAACCCCACTCCGCATAAGCTCCGCGTCAATGGCACCGCGTACAAAACGCAGGGTGGCGGAAGTTGGGCCAGCCCCTCAGACGCACGCCTAAAGAACATCCATGGAGAATATCAGGCTGGTCTCTGCGAAGTCTGTCAACTCACCCCGGTCAGGTATAGCTACAAGCAAGACAATGACCAAGGGCTCTCAGCCGACGGCGAGGGCGTCGGTGTCGTCGCTCAAGAGGTCCAGACCGTTATTCCCGAAGCCGTACAAGAAAACAGTGACGGCTATCTTATGGTCAACAATGACCCAATTATCTGGGCTATGCTCAATGCAATAAAAGAACTGAAAACAGAGAACAAGTCTTTGAAACAAAGGCTTGAAGCATTGGAAAGTAGAATCAACCAAGATCAGCCTGCTAGACTTACGGAGGTTCAAAATGGGACCCGCTAAAACGAAGGCAAATGTGAAAATGAAGATATGTGTTGCACTGATGTTGTTGATCCTTGTGGCTGTTCCAGCGCTGGGCCAGTATGCAATCGACTGGTATACGATTGATGGCGGCGGCGGGACGAGTACCGGCGGGCCGTACGTACTTACTGGTACGATTGGTCAGCCGGATGCGGACTGGGCCAGCGGTGGTACATACGAGCTGCTCGGCGGTTTCTGGCCTGGTGGGCCATTATGTGTAGTTGAGTTCGATGACTTTGCAAGGTTCGCCGAACAATGGCTTAATCCCGCAAGTGGCTTAGCCGGTGACCTGGATGGAGATAATGATGTGGACTTTGACGACTTGAGCTGGCTTGCCGACTTTTGGCTCCGCAATTGTCCAGTGCCTTGGCTATTGAAGTGATGGTGAGAACCCCCAGAATAAACCCTTCGACTTCGCTCAGGACAGGCCTGGGGGCTAAACGTGAGGATGAAGGCGCATTTCACTCAGAGGACAGAGGTTCTGTCGATTCACGTTGTTAGGGTATTTGATTTAGTGATTCGGCTTTAGTATCGGGCAGGTTCATTGCAACACATGCGACCAAGAAGCGGACGGCAGATTCTGTGTCGTCGACGAGGTTCTTCAGTTCGCTTGCCAAGGGCTTTTCGATGAGTTGTGGCCAGGCCTGTGGAAGATTCCGGCTTGCCAAATTCGGCAATGGTCGCACCGGCAAGTTGGGATCGACGGATGTAGACACGGCCCGGTGGTCATTGCGACCAGCCAAGAATAAGACAGCCGTCAGTACGATAAGACTTAGGGACGCAGCCGTTACTATGGGCCACAACTTAATCCTGACCTCGTACGTCTTGCATCGTCGCTGCGTCACAACCGTCAAGATGCGCCCGCTAAAAACCTCGCGGCCTCGCTCATGACCCACGATTGCCCCCTCACGCTTCAGGTCCTCAGCTAACGATCGACACGTTTCGTAGAACCGGTGGCAAGCCGCACAGACGCGAACGTGTTTTTTTGTCAGCCCTGATAGTTGTTTGCCCACATCCGAAGCGTTGGAAATCATCAATCTAAAGAACCAGCAGAACATTGTGCACCCTCAAATTTCATTAGTGACGGCGTTTGTCTTGGTGATGTTTTGTCGGCTGCTTCGTCATTTGCAGCCACATTCCGCAGCCTCTTGGCCAGATTTGTCCTGGCCCTATACAAAAGCACCTTCACATTGACCTGTGTTTTTCCCATAACGGCCGCAATATCTTTTATCGACATATCCTCTGCATATTTCAGCCATAACGCCTGATATTGATTCTGGGTCAGACTCCTGGCTGTTGCCCAGAGGCTGCTACCTATTTGCTCTTGAGCATGGACATCAGGCGACTCTGCAACCTCAGATTCAAGTCTTCCAGCCGGCTTCAAATAACGTCGGCTACGATAACGGCTGATCGACAAACGTTTGGCTATCGTAAAAAGCCACGTAGAGAACTTCCACGAATCCCGATAGCTGTGAATGCTCTGATAGGCTTTGACAAATGTATCTTGTACCAGATCCTCGGCGTCCTGGACACTGCCCGTTTTGCGGTGCAAGAACTGCAAGAGCCTGCTGCCATAGCGCTCTACCAGCTCTGCGAAAGAATCCTTGCAGCCCTGCTGTGACCGCTGAGCCAATTCTTCCGCGCTCAGAGTCCGCAGCATGCGGGGCAGCGGATCGTGGCCAGGTGCTATTGGGTCTGGTCTTGTTTCTCTATTTTCTTTTGCCATTGCTCTTTGAGAAATTGCACAACCGCCTCGGAATCCGACTCAAAATGAACGCGGACCGTATTGAGTTGGCAAGACAACTCCACCATCGCGGCCAGTTCCGCCAGCTTTGGGTCCTCTTCGCCGGTCAACATTGCAAATGCGATAATGCCCTCAAGTATCTTGTTGATAGCCTGTGCTACTTCCTCGGACTTGGCTGTCAAGGCCAAATCAATATAGAATTTACCCTCGACTTCACCGATGACCAGACCAACTTGGTCGGTTTGTCTGAGCACAGCGGCTTTGGGCTCTTCGCCCACAATCTGGCCGACACTGTGCGCCATAACCTGGAGGAAGACGCCCTTGGCGTCCTCTGTGGCCCGGCTAAAGACAACGTTGGCTGCGTCGGCTGCTGTGCCGTCGAGGACATCGACCGCATGCTTTACACCCTCCAGCCCCGCCCCCATGACTATAAGGTCATCTTGGTAGAAGCAGCCGTACGTCACTTGGCCGGGACCGTCAGGGTCCTTTTTGTTCTCGTCAACCCACCTATGCAGCACCATATCGCCATATTCAATTTCTTCATGCTCGGGATTCATGCCGACAAGCGCCAAAAGTCTCTCTTTGTCAAACACGCCTTCAATCAGGACGACGGCTTTCTTGCGGTCTTGACCTTTGCCGTAAATTGTAACGTCTCGGATATCGTCGATCGGATGGAAGGAGAAAAGCGTCGCAAAGCCTGACAGTTTCTTTTCGATCCCCAAATTCTCGAGTTCCGGTCGGGCGAACTGATGCATCCGCGTAGTTCTGAACTGCTCGACGTCCACGTGAACCACCCAGTTAGCACCGCCGCTGACCTGCTCTTTAGCCAATGGCCCGGCGAGCGCCGGCACTGCGACCAACAAAACACCCACTATTAGCACTGACATTGACATCTTCATAGTCTTAACTCCTTTCCATGTGAAAACATTATAACATAATCCGGCCAAAAAATCTCTGATACTCGTGTGCGTTTTAGGACGAAAGCTTGGACATAGCCGTTGGCATCTGCACTTGGTAGCCACCTGTCAGACAAAGCCTGATTATCAACCATCTCGCCCTTTTATACGCTTTGCGTGAACAAAAGGTTACACCTTAGGGCTACAGTAGGAAGGGATTGTGTGCCTTTTCGTGTGCGATTGTTGTTTCCGGCCCGTGGCCGGGATAGACTTTTGTATCGTCCGGTAGAGTGAACAGTCTGTCCTTTATACTGCTCACCAATTGTGGCATACTGCCGCCGGGGAAATCTGATCGGCCAATTGAGTCGGCAAACAACGTATCGTTCGTGAAGACAAGTCCTTCGTCTTTTGCATACAAACAGATGCCGCCGGGTGTATGACCGGCGGTATGAAGAACATCGAGTTTTATGTCGGCTTCCTCGATCACGTTTTTGTCTTCGACAAGCACATCTGCCGGCTCGGTCTTGAACATGACTCCCGCGAGGGCAGATAGATTGTGCGCCGGTTTGATAAGCATCTCGGCATCGAGTTTGTGGATGTACACCTTGATCCCGGAATAGCGCTGGCGCAATTCGGCGACACCTGCCATGTGGTCTATGTGGCCGTGAGTCAGCACCACAGCAACGGGATTCAATTTATGCTCCCGTAGAAAGTCGAGCAAGTCACCAGCTTCGAGGCCTGGGTCAACAATCAGGCAGTCTGTGGCTGTCTCACTATTGCGCAGCACATAGCAATTGGTTTGATAAGCACCGAGAATTAAGCGGTCGATTTTCATTAGACTTTTACCCTAACCCGGCCGAGCCGGAACCAAACAGGATTCGATAAAAGGCTGACGCTTCAACGAAACCGCCTTCTGCTTATAAGCAGCCATCTGATTCGCACGTCCGCAATCTCCCTGCCCGCCCTCTTTCGAGGGAGGGAGATTGCTTGTTCTGAAACTAAAAAGCTTCGCT
>Ga0114930_10003154_pt1 | contig 14550 bp, 10 predicted proteins | sample AnhtaG_FD_87300 | JGI IMG/M metagenome (GOLD analysis project Ga0114930, IMG submission 87300) | Deep subsurface microbial communities from Anholt, Denmark to uncover new lineages of life (NeLLi) - Anholt_01485 metaG | ecosystem: Environmental > Aquatic > Marine > Oceanic > Sediment | place... | reverse complement strand
TACTCAATAAAGCAAAAACTGATATGAATATTATAGTTGGATTATGTGTAGGACATGATATTACATTTACTCATCTTTCTAAAGCACCTGTAACTACATTTATCGCTAAAGATAGGTCAAATCCACACAATCCTGCAGCAGTTTTATATACATCATATGGAGACTCTTATTTTGCAAAGGATATAAAAATGATGCGAGAAGAAAAGAAATAAAATTTTAATTAAGTAACAAAGAAATAAATTTACAGTTCTTTAAAATTATCTTAACTATTACCTCTCTTTTAAGATCTCTTAAAAAATCAAGTAAATTTAAATAGTAAAGTATGAAATTCAACATTAATAATTAGGAAGAAAAAGAAGTGATTTGAGGTAAGATACCCAAATAAAGTAATGGAATTAATTAAAAAACTCCCTGAAGGACATACTGCTTTAGAAAAGATAATAAAAAAAAATTATAAAAGAATAGATTTCGATAAATTGAAGGTTTTTGATGAAACGCAAGTAGCGAATTTTTATAATCAAGTTATTGAAGAGATTCTTTTATCAAATCAAGAAGCATTAGAGTTGCTTAAGAATCTGTCTGTTTTAAATACGGAGATAGAAACCAACATTGATAATAAAAGCATTAAAAGCTCCTATAAACTACCGAATATTGAGAATATCTTCAGTGAATTATTAGATACAGGATTAATAGAAGAAAAAGAAGGAAAAGAGGAGATATACGAATTCTCATTTCCCCAAATTCAAGAGGTTTTAGAACCCCTAACAGATGAAAAACATCATGAAAATGCTATAAACTATTATGAAAATAAAGTTAAGAAATTTAAAGATGATCTTTTTGATAAAATTGAGGTTCTTTTTCATAAAGCAAAATTAAATCCAACTGTGGAATTAGTATCTGAATTTCTAGCAATTGCCAATAATATAGAACAATTTGATTATAGACACAAAAGATTGATTGATATTGCGGAAGAATTATTTATACTTGAAGATAAATACAAAGCACCAATTCTAATCGTACTTGGAAATCTATTATCTGTTTTAGGAAATACTGAGACTGCAGAGAGAATCTACCTTAATGCTTTAGATTTATACCAAAATTTGGCGAAAAAATATTACAGAATATATTTACCCTATATCGCTGCGACTCAAAAAAACCTTGGAACATTATATATAGATTTAAAAAGATTTGAAGAGGCAGAAAAAATATATAGCGATGCCTTAAGTTCATACAAGGAGTTAGAAAGACAGTATTATCATGCACATTCTCCTGACTTTCATTCAAAAGACTATAGTGGTATAGAAAAGTCATATATTGATGATTTGAAGGCATATAATGAGTTATTAAAACGATATTACGATATATATCTACCCGAAGAGCCATCAATTAAAAGTGAATTTGGAAATGTAGGTATTGATTTAGACTTAATAGAAGATATTCAGGATGGTTCCATTGATTCAATAGATAGTTACAAAACATTAGCGAAAATGTCTTATGATATGTATTTAATCGATATTGCTAAGACTCAGAGTAATCTTGGACTCATTTATAGTGAATTAATGAAATTTGAAGATGCAGAACGGATGCACCTTGCAGCATTAAAAATTAAAAAAAAAATAGCGGAGCATTATCCCGAGCAGGTTTACCCAGAACTAGTCCTTACTCTATTAGATCTCGGAGATTTATATGCTACTTTAAATAAATTTGAGGAAGCAGAACCAATGTTCAGTGAAGCATTAAAGATTTCTAGACAATTAGCAGAACAAAATCCAGAAGTATACTTATACAATGTTGCTATTATCCAGAACTCTCTTGGAACTATATCCACCAGATTACAGAAATTTGAAGATGCGGAACAAATGTACCTTGATGCTCTAAAAATCTTTAAAATTTTTGCAAAAGAAGACCCTAAAACCTATAATTATAACGTTACTGATGTTCAAAATAACCTTGGTTATTTATTTTTAAATAAGGGAAATTTTGAAAAAGCAGAATATTATCTTAACAAGGCATTGAAGAAAGATCCTACGAATAGTGAGATTTTATATAATTTCTCTTGCCTTGAATCACTAAGAAATAATCAAGCAAGAGCTTTTGAATTATTAAAAAAAGTAATAGAACTTGATAAAGCTTATATTGAGAGAGCATTACAAGATAAAAAACTTGATGGTATAAAAGACTTAAAAGAATTTAAAGAACTAATAAGTAGATGAAATCTAAAATACTTATTTTAGCTCTGTTCTTCTTTACAATAGTGGCAATGAAATCACTTATATAAATTTATAAAAATAAATTTCTATTCTTTCTTCTAGTAATAAATTTAAATGAACAAATTTTACTCTATCAATCATTAGAACTTAGATATAGAAAATTAAGAATTTTACTAATTAAAGTTAGAATTTTATATATAGACTAGATAGAAAGGAGAGATGATGGGAAACTTTAAAGTGCTTGTTCTTGATAATTTACACACATCTGGAGTTAAGGTGTTCACCCGAGAAGGCATTCACGTTGATGTAAAAGGAAAAATTAACCCGGAAGAATTGGCTAGCATTATTGATAATTATGATGGTATTGTCGTCCGGGGAGCTACAAAAATAACTGCAAAAGTGTTTGATGGAATTTCTCGTTTAAAAGTAATAGGTCGTGCAGGTTCTGGTATAGACAATGTCGACAAGACCATTGCTACAAAAAAAGGGATAGTTGTTATGAACACCCCGGGTGGTAATACAATTACTACAGGAGAACACGCCATCGCTTTAATGCTTGCTCTAGCACGCCAAGTGCCCCAAGCTTCCGCCTCTATGAAGGAGGGAAGGTGGGAGAAGAATAAGTTCATAGGAACCGAACTTACTGATAAAGTTTTTGGGATTGTTGGTATGGGGAATATTGGAAAAGTTGTGGCTGAACGAGCCTTAGGTCTTAGGATGGTTGTTATAGGATACGATCCCTATGTTTCCAATGAGGACATATTGAAGTTAGGCGTGGAACCAGTCAACCTTGATGAAATTTATACTCGCTCCGATTTTATCACCTTCCACACACCCCTCACACCTGAGACAAAAGAAATGATTAATACTCAAGCAATTAACAAGATGAAAAAAGGAGTTTTTATTATCAATTGTGCACGAGGTGGATTAATCAACGAATTAGATCTTTTAAAAGCCCTTCAATCCAACCATGTTAAGGGTGTGGCAATTGATGTTTACCCTATAGAACCACCCCCCCAGATACTTTACTACATAAACATCCTAACGTAATTCTAACCCCTCATTTAGGTGCATCTACTATGGAAGCTCAGGAAAAGGTTGCTATACTAATTGCAGAGCAAATTAGCGATTTCCTTAAAAAGGGGATAATTCGAAATTCAGTTAACTTCCCTTGTGTAGCACCGGAGCTACTTCCAATATTGAGACCTTATTTATCCCTTTGTGAGAAATTAGGTTCATTTCATGGACAGCTTCTAGAAAATCCGCTTAATGAGCTCCGTGTGGAGTATCTAGGGGAAGCATCGAAGCTTACAATAGCCCCACTCACAATCTCGGTCCTAAAGGGGCTCCTTCAGCACCAAACTGAGGATGTCAATTTAGTCAACGCTCGTATTATTGCCGAAGAGCGCGGAATCAAAGTAACTGAAACAAGATCGACAAAAGTAGAGAACTATGCAAGTTTGATTCGTGTAATTACAATTACTGAGAAAAAAAAAACATCAGTATCAGGAATCCTCTTTGGAAATATCCAAAAAATCATGAAGATCAATCTCTTCCCAATTGAGGCAAAACTCTCTGGAGGAATTCTAATGCTAGAAAATCAAGATTTTCCCGGTGTAGTTGGTCGAGTAGGAACTTTTCTTGGCGAAAAAAATATCAACATTGCAGGATTTCAGCTGGGTCGAAACGAACCAGGTGGGATTGCAATATCACTTATAAATGTAGATAATTCCGTACCCGAAGAAGTGCTCTCCCAGCTTGCGAAGTTACCCCACATTACTTCAGCCAAGTACTTAACATTTAATTAAAAAAAAGGAAGAGCTGATAGATTTATTTGTCTAATATTTACCTATTTCTTCTTCATCAATATTGACATTTGAACTCTTCTTACTTACTTTTGAAATCTTCTTTATGAACCGATATGGTTCAATAGCTTCTTCTGATACTTCTCTGACAGTGACTCGCGCATTTTGTCTACGGAGTGTGTCTCGCAACAAGTTCACATCCAGATCTTTTGGACTTACATTGTTCTTGGCGGCAAGAGCAGCCGCTGTGCCCGCTGCTTGGCCGGTGCAAATGCTTGGTGTACAATATCTCAATCCCCCGTCAGTGAAGAGCCCACAAGAAATTGTTGTCCCTGCTGCCAATAGATTATCTACTTCTTTAGAAACTATTGAACGATAAGGAACATCATGAGGGAGGATCTCATAACCAAACCTCCCAGTAACTTCCCATATGTCCGGAGGCTGGTTGTTTATGGCAATAGAATCCTCAAACGTCTTACCCTCCCGCATTTCGGCTACTGTTATTATATGATCTCCTATGATTCTATGCATTGTCGTTACTGGGTAATTGGCGGTTTTCTCAACGAAACACTTCTCAAAGCCAGGGACTTGCTCCTTTAGTAAGTTTTGTACTGCAAATGCTTGTTTCCTTAAGCTTACCTCAAGATTTGTTTGTTCTTCAGCCATCCATAAGTGGTGATCTTCTCGTGGACCATACATCGGGTTCATCACCCATATCCTTCCACCTCCATGAACGCTATGTAACGGTGACAATATAATACTGTCTCCTCTGATGTATGCCCCTTTGTTTCGTGCCTCTTTAACTATTCTGTGGCCACCATACATTTGCCCCCATTCATTCTTATGAGTTCTCCTGAATTCTAACCATTTCCCAACATCTACACCACCAAGGTAAAACGCTGTTAACGATCCCATATTGCGCCCCGTACGCCGACCTAATGGTATTTTGTCATCCATAACTGGTGCTCCGCATTTCCACGCAATATCACCATCACCAGTGGTGTCAATTATAGCTTTCCCTAGAACTGCACGTCGGCCTTCTTTACCTTCCGTAATGATACCCTTGAGCGTGTTTCCATCTCTTATGACACCAGCTGCAAAAGAATGAAGATACATCTTAACACCAGCTTCTTGCATCATTGAATCAAGAAGAAACTTGTAATATTCGAGGTCAAAGATCTTATCACCCCCCCACCAACCTACATTCGTGTTAAGCAACCGTTTTGGTAAGTTTTCTTCACCATAACGCTTAATCAAGCGCGATGTCATGGCATTCCGTCGTATTTGCCTTTCATTTGGTATTCTCATGGCTCCACCCTCCATAAGACGGTGGATAACCTCTTGCACAATTCCATTATGTAATTCTGGATCCACGCGCGAGAAAACCGAATTTAAACCCTGTGTTTGCTGTCCACCCAGGCTACCAAACCGTTCTATTAGAACTGTTTTAGCACCAGTTCGAGCAGAGGCCAAAGCTGCTCCTGTTCCTGCTGGTCCGCCACCAACAATGATCACATCCACTTTATCCCCGATAGGGATGTCTCTCGCTGGTTCTCTAATTGTTTCCATCTCTTAATTTCCTCCTATATTAATATGTTTCTTTTTTTTATTACTTATTTGTAATCTGTTTGATTCTCTATTTATAAATTAGCATTAAGACAAAATTTCATATTTAGACTCATAAATATAGTTTATTTTGAGAATCTCTCATTGGGAATTATAATTTAAGTGAAAAAGTTTGAAAAATGATAAAAAATGAATTCTTGGATTTATTTTAACTCTAACTTTTCTTCGCAATATATACATTTAAATAGTATTCGACCCAAATATAAATATTCAATCAATTTATTTCATTATATTTATAATCCCATTGTTTTGTTTATAATACAAAAGCACTCATTGATAAAAGTTAAACCTAACATTTGCAAGTTATAGAATTATGAACTATTGTGAGATTTGTGGTGAAGAAATACAAGAAGATTTTGTGTTATGTCCAAATTGTAATGTACGTTTACATCGTGGTAAGAAGACAAAGCCAAAGATAAGAATGATAAAGATAATAAAGATATCTATAATGGTTGTCTCTTATATACTATTTATTGTTTTCCTTATATCATATATAATTATTAGTCGTTCTTGTTATAAAAGTAATAATATCAAATGTTATAATTTAAGTATGGTATTTTTGATTCTTTTTTCTTGTTTTTGTTTTATTGCTTCTGTTTTTGTTGGAGAAGAATTACCAAAACAAAAATTATAATACCTAACCTCCCTTTTTTTCAATTATTTTCTTAGAAGTTATTATCATGACTTTCTGTTCTATATGTGAAATTGGGTAAAAACTACTATCTGGAGAAGAAACTACAGTTCCAAAAGAAAAATTAGATCAATTAAGGAAAAAATGATCTACTATTTTAATTCCATCTTATTTTGACAGTAAGGACAGTGAAGTGGTAATTCCTCATCGCAAGTTTCCAATTCCTCACTACTTAGAATATTCTTCCAGCAAACTAATTTATCTTCTTTCTGAACCATATCCCTACCATGGTGTTGTGGAATAATATCTTTTGTTTCACAATTTTTACAAATAACCAACTTTGCCTTATTCTCCAACTCCTCAGTCGAAACTTCTTTATAAAGGAACTTATACCTAAAAATAGTCATACTATTTAACATAATAGCCAGAGAGAGCCCCATGTCGCCAATTCCTACAGCAAACCATAGATTCATTAACCCAACAACTGTTAGTACTGCAAATGATACTTTAATTATAATAGATGTCCAGATATTTTGTTTTATTTTTGTATTTGTTTTTTTAGCGATGTCTACATAGGTAAGGATCTTCTTCAAATCATCATTAATTATAATAATATCAGCAGTTTCAAGTGTAATATCCGTCGCAGATGCTCCAATAGCAATTCCTAAATCTGAGATCGCTAAAGCGGGAGCATCATTGATTCCATCACCTACCATTGCTACTCCTTTATATTGATTTTTTAACTTTTGGATTTCCTGTAATTTTTGATCAGGTAAATGTTCCCCATATGTGTGATCTATATCTAGACACGCTCCAATTGAATTACATACCCTCTGATTATCACCTGATATTAAAACAGTTTTATAACCTCTTTTTTTTAAACCTTTTATAAGAATTGGAGCTGAAATTCGTAAGACATCTCTAATTGATAATATTCCCAACAAATTGAGCTCATTACCAAAAAGAATTGGAATTGTACCTGATTCTTCAATTTCTTTAATATCATCATTAGGAAGCTCATAGTTTAGTTCTTCAATAAAATTTTGGCTTCCTACGTAGAAAAGTTCACCGTTGATTTCTCCTTTTATACCTTTTCCTTTAATTACTTCGAATTTATCGACACTCTGAAAGGGTAGATTCATATCTTTTGCTTGTTTTACTATAGTCTTTCCAATGGGATGTTCTGATAATGCTTCTAAACTTGCTGCAATACTAATAACATCTGATTTTGAAGCACTATTATAAGTAAAAACATCAAATAACTTTAAATTACCTTCTGTAAGTGTACCTGTTTTATCAAAAGCAAACACATCTATATTTTGAATTTGTTCAATAAATTTATTTCCTTTAACGAGTATTCCTTCTCTTGCTAGTTTTGTTAAGGAAGCTATATTTGCTAAAGGAGTAGATAACGTTAAGGCACATGGACAAGAAACTACTAACAAAACCAAACCACGATAAAACCAATCGTAGAAACTCAAATTAAATAAGAGCGGTATAATCATTACAAAAATTGAAGATAGAATAATAATTGGAGTATAATATTTAGCAAATTTCTCAATAAATCTTTCATGTTCGCTCTTATTTTGTTGAGCGATTTTCACACTCTCAGCAATTTGAGCCACAATTGTATTTGTACTTTCTCGAGTGACTTCAATATCCACAAAACTATCTGAATTCAGACTCGCTGCAAAAATTTCATCTCCATCTTTTTTAAAGACCGGAACTGATTCTCCTGTTATCGCGCTTTCATCAAAGTAGGAACTTCCCTTAACAATGACACCATCTAATGGAACTTTCATTCCAGGTTTTATCCCTACTATATTTCCAATTTTAATTTCTTTAGATGGTACATTTTGATATCCATTTTCAGTTTTCAACAAAGCATCGTCAGGAGCTAATTCCAGCAGTTCTTTGATCGCATTTCTTGATTTATCAGCAGTTATTTCTTCTAATCTCTCTGCTATTGCATATAATAGCAATGCGGTTGCCCCCTCTTGACCATGAAAGATAAAAAACGAAGCAATTGCAGCTATTAACACTAAAATATTTGCCGTAATTTTCTTGTTTTTGATATTTTCGATTGCTTCTTTTACTACACCTGAACTTGAAAGAAATATTGACACAATAGCTAATATTTGATCAACAATTATCAATTCAAAAGCTATTTCTATAAAAATTGAGAGTGCTAATATTATCCCTGCGGGTATAAGGAAGTACCAAAAATGTTCTTCAAAAAAAGATTCTTCCTCAATTTCTTCACAAAAAGATGTTGAACACTCTATAGTAGTAATTGACAATCACCTAAATTAAAGATATATTTCCTCACATTAGAACATAACATTTATGTACTATAAAAGCAATGATTTATGAATGATATCTATTAAGGAGATTTCTAAAAATTTTTTATTTTATATAGATTTTTTGTCAAATTCAATGATTTTCTATTCCTCCTCAGGTTCAAAACTAATTATATTACCATAATTTAATGTTAAAGATGGATCGAGAGTTTTTTTAATTAGACGCATTTCATCGAGTTCTTTTTGACTATACATAATTCTTAAGTACTCTTTTTTTATCTTTCCAATTCCATGCTCTGCAGATATACTTCCACCATATTCTATTGCTCTTTTTGCAAATTTTTCGTAGATTTTTTCCCCTAATCGCAAATCTTCCATATTTTTTGGGAGTATATTAACGTGCACGTGATTATCTCCAAGATGACCAAAAATAACATATTCTAAATTTGCATTTTGTAGAACAGAATGATAATATTTCATCATATTTCTGAAATTTCCTTCAGGTATACTCATATCAGTTCCGAGTTTATGTAATTGGGGAAATTCTAGTTTGCGTTGAGCAATTATCGCATTAATATTTTCAGGTAAGGCATGTCTAAAATGCTTAAATCGAGCAAAATCTTGATTTTCATAACCTGACCAACCATCTGATAAATTAGTTTTACATTTTTCTGCAATACTATTTATTTCACTAAAAATTTTATCTAATTTATCTTCAGAATATGGTAAATCAAAGAATATTGCTGATTTAGCATATATTGGAATTTGAGGCATACTTATTGAACTAGGATCTTCATTTTGTACCTTTTTCAAAAGATTTAATGCTTCGTATGAAAAAAATTCTATGAATTCCGGAGATATAATTTTATTTTCTCGTATTAATTCACCGAAACTTATTGCATCTTCTTCAGAATTAAAGAATAGAATATTATAAATTAAGGGGTGTTTTTCAATAATCCAAATATCAATTTGTGTAATGATACCTAAAATTCCTTCGCTTCCAATAAATAAATCAATAAAATCCATATTCGGTTTAGAATAAATTCCAGCGGCATTTTTCACTATTGTGTTGAATATATAATTTGGAATCTTAAATTCCAATTTGTTTCCATCCGATTTATTTACAACAAAATAACCCTCATTTGAAGCAAAATACTTTCCACGTTGAATAGCTAAAATATCACCGGAAGATAAATTAACTCTTAATCCCTTAATCCATTCTCTTGTAGGACCATACTTCAGGGTTCTAGCCCCCGAGGCATTCGTCGCTACAGTTCCACCAATTGTTGCAGACATCTCTGTTGGATCAACAGGATAATGAAATTCTTTATTTGACTCTTTAAACTTTTTTTTAGCACCGGGAGTTAATTCTTCAACATTATCAATTTCCTTCTTTTTCAACGTATCATTTATTTCGTTCAGAGTAACTCCTGGGTCAACACGAATGAAATAATTCCCTTTATTTTTATCTAAACCAATTCCAATAGTTTTATTCATCTTCTCGGTTGATAAAACAGAACCAGAAGTAGGAACACAAGCACCAACAATTCCTGTCCGAGCCGCACTAATATATGTCCGAATTTCATTTTTCCGTAAGAAATCTAATATTGAAACAATTTCTGCCTCAGATTTTGGAAAAAATAACCAATCTGCAACTCCATTTAGTTTACTTTCATCCATAAGGTATGTTGAAAAATCCATTAAAATTTTAGTTTTGCCATGAATGGAGTGAATTTTATCTAAAGAAATCTTTTCTTTAATTTCTTCTGAATTAATAATATGATTAGACACTTTTTCAACCTATCTATTGATGATAAATTTTTTGAAATTTAAAGATATTATAGTTGAATAAATATATGTAGGGAAAAAATGTTTAAGTTTTAAAATATCTTTAATTAACTGTTTTTCATAAAAAACTGGAAAAATATATACTTAATATAATAATTTGCATTAAGAAATCATTTAATAACATAAACTAGTTTTTCTCCTTCTTCCTCTTCAAGATTTAACTCTCTTCTAATTGCACTTCTAATCAAATACCCCCCGACATGAAGAATTGAATCTTTCAAAATATTATCTTGATCCATTGAGGCATTACAAGGATATGCATGATGAGCTTTACTAATTCTTTCATTTAATGATAATTCCCCACTTTTACCATTTTTGAAATACTTTGATTTGAGTTGTTGGCAAACATAATAACTGCTCCCACATGGGGCTGATTGTAGTACGCAGCTATCTTCAATTGATTCCCCATCTTTACTTAGTAAGATAGAGACAATTGGAACTCCTATTTTAAAATAATCTATGAATTCATACACATAATTATGTTCTTTTGTTAGGTGAAAACCAATTTTATTGTATTCATTTAACTCTCTACTTAAAGCACAAAATGGTTTGGGAAAGGCTGCCTGAATCCCATACTTTTCAAATTCTTCTAAAACTTGAACTTGAAGCCCAGCGGGAACCCACTTAGGGTTTTCTATGGGTACAATTACGGCTTTTACACTTTTCTTGTCTTTTAGATAATACGGAAGACCAGATAATAAATCTTGATGGATCCCTACTACTAAAACAAAATCAACTGGAGGAAGATTTTTAGGCAAATATAGTTCAGGTTCTTCAATAAAATCAGGGATATTTTCACCAATCTTTTCATAAAAATAAATAGAACCTGCATAATTCTTTAAATGCTCACGACACTTATCACATTTTACATTTTGCTCTAAGTCTTCACAAGCTTTACAGAATTCCTCATTATTTATGAGATTGCCAGCGAATTTTTGTGCTAACATCTCAGTGTCTGGGTGAGTTCCATACAGTATTCCAATCTTATAATTTTTATTGCTCAACATTAAAAGACATTTAATAAGAGTTTTTATTGTATTTTTAATAATTTATATCAAATTTAACTATTTAGCTGAACATGTTCAATATATCTTAATTTGTGTTTTATTTAGTACTTTCATAAGTATTTGGTTATTCTTCATATGATGAGAATTATCTATCTGATTAGTAAAATTATTATTAAAGTTAGATAAATCAATATTTAAGCAGATAAAATTATATTAAAATATTAATATTTATCAATAAAATAATATCCATCAAGGTAATAAATTAAATATATATGCTAGAAACAAATAACACTGAAGAAAAAGAATTATTTGACACTATACAGGTAGTTTGTCCAACATGTAAGGAAAGAAAAGAGCTTAAAATCCCTACAAAAATAATAAATCAAAGTAAAACATTGACGACGGTCTCTATTCCTTCAGGTGCCGTATGTAAGCATAGTTTTCAATCTTTTGTGGATAAGAACTTTAAAGTTCGTGGATATCAGAAAGTTGATTTTGAATTTGCACATATGGAATTTTATGAAGGAGGAGGAGAGTCTTCAGAAATCGTTAAGGATGATCAAACTACAAGTTTTTCCTCATTACCTCTATTTCAAGAGATAGTTAAAATTTTAAGAGGTTATGTAGACGATAAAGAAATTTTAGGAAGTGGTATTTTTACCGTTGATGGAAATGTTTTATATTCTTCGCTTCCAAGTGCTACATTATTTTCAATAACTAAAGAATTTGAAGTTCGAAGTGAGAAAAAACTAAGTAGCTTAAAAAAAATGTATCTAGAACTAGAAAATAATCAGAAAATATGTTCTAGTTATGTTGAAATCTTAGGGACCAGATTTGCGCTAGTCTTATTTTTTTCCCATATGGTAAAGTTAGGAATGGGTAACTTATATCTTAATGATTTAGTTAAAAGAATTAAAAAGTTAGAAAGCTAGAGAGTGTATGGTATCAAAATATTTTTAATCCTATTATTTAGCTTCGAATGTCACAGGTTTTATTGCTTTCTCAGGGCAAAGTGTTTCGCATCGTAAACATCCCTGACAATTTGCTATTTCTCTAAATTTAAACCTTATCCCTTCAATTTCTTGATTTTCTTTATTTTTTACTTTATCTTTGTAAAAAAGATTTTTAGGGCAGGAATTTCCATTTTCATCTAAGCATTCTTCACACATAGAGCATTTTTCATGATCAACCTTAATACTAACTACCTGGTCTTCAAATTCGATTGATGTCACTTCAACCGCATTTCTAGGACAAACTTGAACGCAATTTAAACATGCTTTACACTTGGTGTAATCTACTAATCGAATATTATGCTCGAAATATATCGCTTTAGCCTTGCAAGCACGTAAGCACCGTTCACACCTTAAGCACAATTCCTGATTTATCTGTACAGGAATAAATTTCTCTTTAATTATTATCAAAACCTCCTTTTTTCGATTTCCCTACTTTCTGATCTTTCCTTAACATAAATTGTTAATCTTGCACTTAATTTTCCTACCTGTGCTTTTATTGAAACCTTGTCTCTAAGTTTCGTATAAATAACTCTAAGTAGCAAACTAATTATTAAAAAGGTGAGTGGCATAAAAATCCAAATAGTTAATGCATTTACTCTTTCAAAAAGTAAAAAGTATAACATATTATGAGCAAAATAAATAGTAAAAGAATAATATGAGTAATAAAAGAAAAATCTGTAGCTTTTTTCTACATGTATAGCTTCAAATTCCTCAATGATTAATAATACTGAAGTTGAAATTAATATTACTCCCAGGGAATAAACTGTTGATGAAAATGTTGCATGTGTTAAAAAACTAGGAAAAAGAGATAAAACTCCAATTATTATTAGAATCGGCCCTATTATTAACGATGGAAGCAGAATCTCATTTTTTAGTGCCGATCTTCTCTTTTTTTGATCATTTATGAGATATATTTCGTAAATTACATCTCCAATTACTGTTCCTATTAAAAAAAAACTGAAATAGCATAGAATGGGATGTAGACCTTTGGAATGGTATAAAAAATGGTATAATCCTCCAAAAATGTTAACTTGGCCTTTATAAGGTAAAAGCAATAAAAGGATATAATAATGGGTTATCCAAAAACCCACGGCTATTAATAATCTAAACGATTTTGAAATTTTTAATAATGGGAACGCTAATAATAGTGAAATCGCTATTGTAAGTGGTATAAACCATTTCCAAATATTTAAAGGATCTAATGTTCCTATTGCTGTAATACTATTGTATAGTAGAGCTATGATTAATATAAGTAAAGCTCGAAATAGATATTCACTTTTTACTTGCTCTACACCATATTCAGTTGAAGCTTCAGCTTTTATAAGTCTGTTCCTAAAAAATATTACCGCACTTAATCCTGAAACAAATAAGAATCCAATAGACACAATATCACCAAAAATCGAATGAATTGCTGAGGTCAACCAACGATCTTGAGATATTATCCACCAGGAAAGCATATGCCCAAAAACCATCATAAACATGCACCAACCGCGAATAATATCAAAAGTCTTAATTCTTCTCATGATAAATACTAAATATTGAATATTTATGAGATAAGATTGTAATCATAATTTTCCTAAGATCTTCAATTAAAATTAATTCTTACTCTTATTAACTTCTTTTTTGCGAAATATCAATTATATTGTTTTCTTTCTTACTATAAAAAAAGAGTATGATACATAATTATTAGTTCTTTATTTTATTTTCTCTAACAAGGTCGGTGAAATTATAATAGGACAATTCAGTCGATTGGAGCCTCTCATCCGTAAATTTTTAATCGTGCGCATGCCGCACTGCGTCTGAAACAATTTGTTCATGAACTTGTTACAGGACTCGTTTACGACTTTAATGGACTTAGTTGGTTTGACCTTGGGGAATAATTCGGGAACGTGTTGAAATCGAAACACGCTCTCTTCATTGTCAATTAAGGTTTGAACGGCACTTTTCAACCAAGGATGGGAGGTATCGGTAATGAGTCGGGATAAGAACGCGAGAGAAAAAAAATAAGCAATAATTGATTATATTTTAAGACTTATTTTTAAAACCTCGAATCTTCTATTGATTATGGGACTATTTACCTTAAAAAATATAATAAGTTTTGTTTCCATGG
>Ga0114930_10003152_pt1 | contig 14552 bp, 12 predicted proteins | sample AnhtaG_FD_87300 | JGI IMG/M metagenome (GOLD analysis project Ga0114930, IMG submission 87300) | Deep subsurface microbial communities from Anholt, Denmark to uncover new lineages of life (NeLLi) - Anholt_01485 metaG | ecosystem: Environmental > Aquatic > Marine > Oceanic > Sediment | place... | reverse complement strand
CCCACGAGTCGCAGTTGGCGTACGTACCAACGCAGTACGTGTCAGAGGTCGTGCGAGAGGCAGGCTACAGCGGCATTGCCTACGTCAGTTCGCAACGGCCGGGCGGTCGGAACGTTGTGGTGTTCGACCCGTCGGTGCAAGAAGCGCGCTGTTGTGGGGGTGGCGCACTCCATCCTGGTGATCGCGTATCACATGGTCAAGACGCACCAGGCGTACGTTGAACTGGGGGCGGAGCACTTCCACCAGATCCACCCCGAGCGCCAGAAGCGATACTTCGTCAAACGCCTGCAGGCTCTCGGACACACCGTCATCCTGGACGCCCAGCCACAGGCCGCGTAGCCGGAATCTTCGGGGCAGTCATCATGGCGCAGTGCGACACCTGGAAACGACGAAGATCTCCGCCCCGAGGTTGGTGGCTCTGTCTACTGAGGCAAAGGCCGGCGGGGAACTCGTGCTTCTCGTGCTACGTAGCGAAGGGTCGCTACTTCGCAGAGTAGTACGCAGCGACTCGTGCTACGCAGCGAAGAGTCGCTGCTTCGCAGAGTAGCAAGCCCTGCTTCGCAGAGTAGTAGGGCATCCTCGCCCTACAATAACGGCCCGTTGCCGGAATCTTCGGGGCAGACTCAGCAGATGCGGGGGAGCTGCTCGCCCACGAGGAGGTCGAGGATTCGCGAGCCGCCGATGCGCGTGGTGACAGTGACTCGGCCCTTGGGATGCTCGCCGGTGACTTCGCCAATGACGCGGGCCTCCCGACCGCGCTCGTGCTCGCGCATAGCAGCCACCAGACGGTCCGCACCGTCCGGCGCGACGACCGCGACGAGCTTGCCCTCATTGGCGATGTACAATGGATCGAGCCCCAGCATCTCGCAGGCACCCCGCACGGGCTCGGCGACGGGGACGGCGGCCTCTTCCACGGTGATGGCAACGTTGGCCGCGCCCGCGATCTCGTTCAATACCGTGGCCAGGCCCCCGCGCGTCGGATCCCGGAGCGCGTGCAGCTCGGCACCGGTGCTGAGCATCGTCTCGACGAGCCTCCATAGCGGGGCGCAGTCGCTGGCAATGTCGGCCCGGAAGGGGAACTGATTCCGCGCCATGAGCACGGCGATGCCGTGGTCGGCCACGGTGCCGCTGAGGATGATCTTGTCGCCGACCTGCGCGCGGTCCGCCGACGGTGGCGGAGTGCGCTGGATGGCGCCGATGCCGGTGGTATTGATGAAGAGACCATCGGCGCTGCCCCTCTCCACCACCTTGGTGTCGGCTGCCACTATGGGCACGCCTACCTCATGCGAAGCCGCCGCCATTGACTCGGCGATCTGCTCGAGCGTCTCGACGGCAAAACCCTCCTCGACGATGAAGGCCGCTGAGAGGCACAGGGCTCTGGCAGTGAGCATCGCCAGATCATTGACCGTCCCATAGACGGCCAGCCGGCCGATGTCGCTGCCGGGAAAGACGAGGGGGGTCACGACGAACGAGTCCGTGCTCACCGCCAGATTGTCGTCGGAGACGGTTATGGCGGCAGCGTCGTTCAGCCGCGCCAACTCGGGGCTGCGCAGGCGGGGAAGAAATGAGTTCTCGATCAGCTCGCGCGACAGCTTGCCACCACTGCCGTGTCCGAGTGTGATGGTTCCGGCCATAGCGGACCACCCCGCTGCAGAGGATTGACGGATCGTGACGAGTCAGCTTCTGTCGGGGGCGCCACCGTAGCGGTAGAAGGCAGCGCAGGTCCCCTCAGAGGATACCATGCATGGCCCCACGGGGGCCATGGGAGTGCACGACCTGCCGAAGTGGGGACAGTCGAGCGGGCCGCGTGTCCCCCGCAGTACCTCGCCACAAATGCACCCGGGTGGGTCACTCACAGCGGCGGAGCGCTCCTTCACCTCGGCAATGAGCGGCGCGAACCGGCGGGACGCATCCTGAGCTTCGAATTCATCTTTGATCGCCAGGCCGCTGCTCTCGATCCACCCCAAACCACGCCACTCCGCATCCGTTGGGTCGAAGACTCGGGCCATGCGCTCCTGTGCTACCGGGTTCCCCTCGGGCTTCACCACACGGGTGTAGCCTATCTCGACACGGGCATCGCCCGCCGATACCATCTCCGCCAGCAGGAGCACGCTGTGCAGGATGTCGAGCGGCTCGAAGCCCGTTATGACGCACGCGACGCCGTACTGCTCGGGGATGAACTCATACGGCTGCGATCCGATGATGACGCTGACGTGCCCCGGGCAGATGAAACCGTCAATGCGGACGTCCCCCGCGCTCAGCAGCGCCCGCAGAGCCGGCGGAATGACCTTGTGTGCCGAGAGCACCGAGAAGTTCGTCACGCCGCCCTCGGCGGCGTCGATGATAGTGGACGCCACGGAGGGAACGGTGGTCTCGAAGCCCACCGCGAAGAACACCACCTGTCTGCCAGTCTCTCGGCGGGCGATGTCTAGCGCATCGGTGGGCGAGTAGACGACCTCGATGCAGCGTCCCTCCCCTCGCTGCGCGGCGAGTGACGTGTCACTGCCGGGCACGCCCATCATGTCGCCGAAGGTCACCAAGGTGACGTCATCGCTGCATGCCAGGGCGATGGCTGCATCCACCTCAGCTCTCGGCGTGACACACACGGGGCACCCCGGCCCCGAAAGCAATCGTATTGTGTCTGGCAGGAGGCCGCGGATCCCGTGCTGGAAGAGGGACATAGTATGCGTCCCGCACACTTCCATGAGACGCACGGGTCGCTGGGCAACTGCCGCGATGCGCTCCACGAGCGCCGCGGCCATATGTCGATCGCGAAACTCGTCAACGAACTTCAAGCTTCTTCACCATCAAGCTTTGGCCACCGCCAGCCAGTCCCGAAAAGCTTGGGCCAAACCACGGCGGGACTACAGCGCTTCCGCCACGGCCCACTCTATTGCACCTCCGCCAGTTGGCCCAATAGATCCAGAATCTCCTGCGCCGCTTCGGCGTCGAGCCTCTGGATGGCGAAGCCGGCATGCAGCAGCACGTAGTCGCCTTTCTTGACGTCCGGCACCAGATCCACGCGCGCCGCGTGGACCGTGCCGCCGATAGAGACCTCGGCCCGCCCGTCCGCCTCCACCTGAAGCACCTCCGCGGGCACTCCTAAACACATTGACGGATTCCCTCCTCGCCCACGGCCGACTCGGCAGGCTGCCGTGCACCCATTCCCGCCCGCGCGTGTGCCACGGCCGCCTGGCCGAGAGAGACGCCCCCGTCGTTGGGTGGCACCAAGTGCTGCGTATATGGGACCAGTCCCCGCCGCTCCAGTGCCGGCACGAGCCCCTGCACCAGGCGCACGTTCTGGAAGCAGCCTCCACTGAGCGTAACCTTCTCAAGGCCACTGCGCTCTGCTATCGCCGAGCACATTTCAGCCGTTCCATTGACGATGGCATTGTGGAACTTGGCGGCGATCACGGGTGTGGGAACGCCAGACAGGATGTCATCGACGATCCCACGGATCGTCGGGCGCCAGTCGAGCTGCAGTGGCTCCGGTGCATCCCCGCTCGGCGATAGCACGTCGAAATCGTAAGCGGCAGACACGCCGTCGACGCAATGCATCTCCAGCTCCATCGCTGCCTGGCCTTCGAACCGCGCCTCGTCCCGAAGACCCAGCAAGGCGGCGACGGCGTCGAACAGTCGGCCGCAGCTCGAGGTCAGCGGGGAGTTGAATTGCCGCTCGATCATCTGCCGAATCACATCGTGCCGCTCGTCGTCCGTTCGTTCGTTGAGTGCCAGAGGCAGCATCCGATACTCGGTGCCGAACGTGGCGAGCAGGTAGCTAAGGGCCATGCGCCACGGCTGCTCGGTGGCGGCATCTGCTCCGGGCATCGGTACCGTGACGAAGTGCCCGACGCGCCGGAAGTCCACGAGATCGCCGACGAGGAACTCCCCGCCCCAGACCGTCTCATCCATTCCCAGCCCGAGGCCGTCGAAACTGACGCCGATGACCGGCTCCTTCATCCCGTGCTCGGCCATGCAGCTCGCCATGTGGGCGTGATGATGCTGGACGGCGACCTTCGTCGGGCATGAATGCTCGAGCGCGTAGCGCGTCGAGAGGTATTGCGGATGCAGATCGTGGGCGACGACATCCGGGGTCGCGCGGAACAGCTCTTGATAGTGGCGAATCTCTTCCTCGAAATACGCACTCGCCTTCGCGTTCTTCAAGTCGCCGATGTGCTGGCTGATGAAGGCGTACCCATCGCGCACGAGGCAGAAGGTGCTCTTCAGCTCGGCGCCGCAGGCCAGGATGATGGGCGTCGCCTCGCCCAGTCGGATGGGAAAAGGTGCCCACCCGCGCGCCCGACGCATCACCAGCGGCTTGCCGGCGGCGATGCGGGCGACGGAGTCGTCGCATCGGGCGTGGATGTCCCGGTTGTGCATCAGCAGTGCGTCGGCCATCGGCAGCAGGCCCTGCCGCGCCTCCTCATTCGTGTGCGTGAGCGGCTCCTCGGTCAGATTCCCACTCGTCATCACGAGCGCCGTGTATGGCGCATCGCGAAACAGCAGCGCATGCAGCGGCGTGTATGGCAGCATGACCCCGAGGTAGCGGTTCTGCGGCGCCACTTCCTCGGCGATGGAGCAATCAGGACGCTTCCGCAGGAGCATTATTGGACGGCGCGGATCGGTCAGAAGCTCGCGCTCCGTGTTGTTCACCGTGCAGATGCTCTCCGCGGCCTTGACGCTGCCACACATGATGGCGAGCGGCTTCTCCTCTCGATGCTTGCGCGCCCGAAGGCGCCGAACAGCGTCGCCGTTCTCAGCATCGCAGGCGAGGTGAAATCCGCCGAGGCCCTTCACAGCCACTACCCCGCCGTCTGCCAGGATCTGCTGCGTGGCCGGGATTATGTCACTCTCAGCCACCTCCCGCCCGGGCGCGTGGAGGGCGAGGCGCGGCCCGCAGCGCCAACACGCGTTCGGCTGGGCGTGATAGCGCCGGTCGTCGATGTTCTCATACTCACTGCGGCACTGGTGGCACATGGGGAACGCGCGCATGGTCGTCTTGCCGCGGTCATACGGCGTATCTTCCACGATGGTGAAGCGCGGCCCACAGTTAGTGCAATTGATGAACGGGTATAGCTGGCGGCGGTCGCCGGGATCGAAGAGCTCCGAGAGACAATCGTCGCACGTCGCCACATCCGGGGAAACGAAGCAAATGCGTTCGTGGGTCGAGCCAGCGGCATCAGCCCGCTCCTCGCTGCGTCGTATCTCGAACGTCGCATAGCCGGCCGGCTCGGCGTACTCAACGTGCACGTGCTCAATGGCCGCCAACACGGGTGGTTGAGTCCGGAGGTCGTCCACGAATCGGCGAACCCGCTCCGTCGGGCCCTCCACCTCAATCCGGACACCCTCTCGGGAGTTCAAGGCCCAACCATTCAAGGCATGCCACCGCGCACGTTGGTGCACAAAGGGCCTGAAGCCGACGCCCTGAACTATGCCGTCAACCTCAATGATGGCTCGAGTGCTGTGCATCTCTTGCTCGGTCTGGCATCCGGCGTTCACCAGGGCACCCACCCTCTCAGCACCAGAGTGTACCCGAAAAGATGGCCGCCGCCAATAGGCATTCTAACAGCGCAGCAGCCAGTGGGCTGGCGGAGAGTCAACGATGATGTCGGTGTCACCGCGCCCATGACCTAAGGCGACCCGGTGCATGGAGGGCCACCGAGCACGTATGGCATCTAACGCTCGCAGTTGCAGCGCCAAAGTTTTTGGCGGGAACGCCTTGACATATTTCGCGAGGTGCGTATACTGTGGATAGTACGTATTGACAAGTTTCCCACTGCCACCTGCCGGTATCTGGTGGCGTCGTTTTATAGAAGGGACATCGCAATACATCAACTGAGCGGTCACTCTCCCCACGTTATCGCGCGGGGAGTTTTATATGCGGGGGTTCGTGAAACGAGTCACAAAGTGCCCGTCTATGCGTGTTTGCGTTACCAGCATTGAAGGGCGAGCCGCATAACCAGGCACAACTGTATCATATTTCCCCCAGCCGTATCGGGGGACTCTAAAGGGCCCCCTTTGTGAAAAGCATCACAAGTCCTGACTTTTCCGAGCGGCACAGTTGCATTATCCCGCGTCGCCGTAGACCTCGTGCACGCCGCCTCATGCATTTCCCCACCCATACGTGGGTAGCCCTGGGACACAACCCGGTCACGCAACGGAGGTACCCGCAATGGCCCTAGACGAGCCCAATCGGAATGTAGAGGACCTCGACACCCAGTTCGTTGAGGACGTGCTGCGCATGCCTGACGGGGAGAAGCTGAAAACGTGCATTCAGTGCGGCACGTGCAGCGCCTCCTGCCCGACGAGCGACGCGATGGACTACTCGCCTCGCCAGATCATCGCCTACTTCCGGGCGGGAATGTTGGACAAGGTGCTCCGCAGCAACACGGTATGGATGTGCGCATCCTGTTATAGCTGCGCCACCCGATGTCCGTCGGGTATCAAGTTCACCGACTTGATGTACGAACTGAAGCGCCTGGCGCTTCAGCATGGTATTGAGCCTCCCCAAGAGAGCGGGCCCATTCTCACTCAAACCTTCGTGGACATGGTGAAGAGATACGGTCGGAATCCTGAGAGCAGGTTCATGACCGTCTTTACGATGAGGTCGAATCCCTTCGGCGGCATAAAGCAGCTCCCGCTGGCCTTCAAGCTGTGGCAGCGAGGGCGTTTGAAGCTCGGGGCTCCCAGCATTCGCGGCATCGAGGACTTGCGTAAGATCATGGAGGCCGTCGAGGCCGAGGAGGGCTCGTCGTGACCTATACTTTTTATCCTGGCTGCGCTCTCGAGGCCAGCGCTATCCCGTACGACCAGGCGACCCGTGCCGTGTCCAATGCGCTCGGGATAGAGATGGTCGAGCTGGACGACTGGAACTGTTGTGGCGCCACGTGCTACACGTCAATGGCCGAGATAACGTCGTTCGCCGTCTCGGCCCGCAACCTGGCTCTGGCCGAACCGGCAGGGCATGACGTGGTGACCTGCTGCAACGGTTGCTACATGACGCTGAGCAAGACGAACACCTACATGCAAGAGGATAAGCGTATCCGAGAGCGCGTCAACGCAGGGCTCGCAGCCGCGGGGCTCAACTACGAGGGAACCATCAAAGTGCGCCACTTCCTCGACGTCATCCTCAACGATGTGCCCGAGGGCGCCATTGCCTCCAAGGTCAAGGCCGACCTCAGCGGGCTGCACGTCGCACCGTATCACGGGTGTCAGCTCGTGAGGCCGTACGCGACATTCTTGGACGCGGAGTTCCCGAAGGCGCTCGATGCCCTTATCGAGATGTGCGGGGCCGTTGCGGTGGACTACCCGCTCACGGCCAAGTGCTGCGGCGGCATGTTGATGCAGACGTCGAAAGCCGTGAGTGTTGACCTGTGTGCCAGCTTGATGAAGCTGGCGATGGACCGGGGCGCGGACTGCATACTGACAGCGTGCCCTCTGTGCCACATGAACCTCGAGGGTTATCAGGACGCCATAGGCCAGCGCATGGGCCGCGAGATACAGCTACCCATCGTGTACTTCCCGCAGCTCGTCGGCCTGGCCATGGGCTTGCCGGGCGAGAGCCTCGGCCTGGCGGCGTCCCTGATTCCCCTCGACGACATGCTTGCCAAGATCAAGCCGCTTTCGGAGGCTACGGAACCGGTCGCGGCAGGCTAGGGCCCGGCCACGAGCACGGACCAGCTCCGGTAGGAGGGCGATTCAATTGGCGGAACGCATCGGTGTGTACATTTGTCACTGCGGCACGAACATCGCCGGCACGGTGAATGTGGACGAGCTCACGGAGTTCGCCAATGGGCTGGACGGCGTTGTCGTGGCGCAGAACTACCACTACATGTGCTCCGACCCGGGCCAGGCTCTTATCAAGGACGACATTAAGGAGCACGGCCTCACGCGGGTCGTCGTAGCCTCGTGCTCGCCCCTCATGCACGAACTCACATTCCGCCGCGCGTGCGCGGCGGCCGGGCTGAACGCGTATCTGTTCCAGATGGCCAATATCCGGGAGCATGCCTCGTGGGTGACCGAAGACCACGGGAAAGCCACCGAGAAGGCAAAGCGCCTCGTGGCCGCGGCCATTCGCCGGGTGCAGCATCACGAGCCATTGGAGCCCATGGAAGTGCCGGTGAATCCCAATGCTCTGGTGGTGGGCGGCGGCATCACCGGCATCGAGGCGGCCCTAAAGCTGGCCGATGCAGGCAAGAAGGTCTATCTGGTGGAGCGCGAGCCCAGCATCGGCGGGCAGATGAGCAAGTTCGACAAGACATTTCCCACCCTGGACTGCGCCGCGTGCATCTTGACGCCAAAGATGGTCTCAGTGGGCCAGCACGAGAACATCGAGCTGCTTACATACTCGGAGGTCGAAGAGGTCTCCGGTTACGTGGGCAACTTCAAGGTGCGCATCAAGCATAAGCCGCGGCAGGTGGACTTGCAGAAGTGCACCGGCTGCGGCATCTGCTGGGAGCAGTGCCTCGGCATGCGGATCCCGTCCAAGCGCACTATTCGCAAGGGTGACCTTGTCATCAACAAAGCGTAGGAGGCTCGCACCATGGAGTCAGAGCCGGCGGTAGAGATCCTTGAGCGCTACGCGGGTGACCGGTCCGCGGTTATCAGAGCGTTGCAGGACATCCAGGAGGAGTACAACTACCTGCCCAAAGAGGCGCTGGAGATGACCGCCCAGCGGCTCGACGTGCCCCTGACACAGGTGCTGCGGGCGGCGACGTTCTACAAGCAGTTCAGCCTGGAGCCGCGGGGCAAGCACTGCATCAACGTCTGCATGGGCACGGCGTGCCACGTGCGGGGCGGTCAGCTCATACTGGAGCGCCTGCAGCGGGAGCTGGATGTGGAGCCCGGCGGCACTACCAAGGACATGCAGTTCTCGCTAGACGTCGTGCGATGCATCGGCTGCTGCAGCATCGCCCCAGTGATACGCATTGACGATGATACGCACGGACGACTGCGGCAGAACAGGCTGCCGCGACTGTTGCGCCGGTATGCTGAGGAGGAGCGATGACGATGAGGATCACCTCCCTCGAGCAACTCGAGGCCGTTGGTCGCGAAGGTCTGCAGTCTCTCTACCCCGGGCGAGTCAGAATCGCCGTCGGGGTCGGGAGCTGCGGACTGGCCTCCGGGGCAGGCGAGGTGCTGACGAGTACCGAGGAGGCGGTGCGGGTGCAAGGCCTCGATGCAGTGGTGCGTGGGACCGGATGCCTGGGCTTCTGCCAGCAGGAGCCGTTGGTGGACGTACTCGTACCCGGCAAAGGCCGGACGGTCTACCACGAGATGACGGCGGATCGGGCCGAGGAGCTGGTGGGCGTCGTCGCGCAGGGGGACGCGAAGGCGGACTGGGCACTGTGTCGCATGGTGGCGGAAGACTGGATCATCGACGGCAGTCAGCACCCGCTGGCATCAGGCGAGGCCGCTGAGCCAAACGGCATCCCTCTGTATCAGGATCTGCCCTTCTTCCGGAAACAGTGCAAGATCGTGCTCAGGAACTGCGGCTTCATTGATCCCATGAGCATCGAGCAGTACATCGCCCGGGGGGGCTACCGCGCTGTGTACAAGGCGCTCACCGGAATGCAGCCCCAGCAGGTCATCGAGCAAGTCGCAGCGTCCGGGCTCCGCGGTCGTGGCGGCGCGGGATTCCCCACAGCACGCAAGTGGCAAGCGTGCCGCGAGGCGCCAGGCGAGGTCAAGTACCTGGTGTGCAACGCTGACGAGGGCGACCCCGGAGCATACATGGATCGCAGCATCCTTGAGGGCGATCCGCATAGCGTGCTCGAAGGCATGCTCATAGGCGCCTACGCTATCGGCGCTCACAAAGGGTACCTATACGTGCGTGCCGAGTACCCGCTGGCAGTCCAGACGCTGGAGGCCGCCATCGATGCGGCCCGCGAGCACGGGCTGCTGGGGGATGACATCCTGGGCACCGGTTTCCACTTCGATGTGGAGCTGGTGCGCGGAGCGGGCGCCTTCGTGTGTGGCGAGGAGACGGCTCTGCTGGCCTCCATCGAGGGCACTGTGGGGGAGCCGCGACAGCGCCCTCCGTTCCCGGCGCATAAGGGGCTGTGGGATCAGCCCACGAACATCAACAACGTGAAGTCCTGGGCCAACGTGCCCGTCGTCATATCGCGCGGCGCTGAATGGTTCGCGGCCATGGGCACTGAGCAGAGCAAAGGGACCATGGTGTTCTCCCTGGTGGGGAAGGTCACGAACACCGGGTTGGTGGAGGTGCCCATGGGCATCTCGCTGCAGGAACTCGTCTACGACATCGGCGGCGGCATCCTCGATGATAAGGAGTTCAAGGCCGTTCAGACCGGCGGGCCATCTGGCGGATGCATTCCGCAGGAGCTGATCCACCTGCCCGTGGACTATGAGCAGCTCACGGAAGCCGGCTCCATGATGGGCTCCGGCGGCATGGTAGTGATGGACGAGGATACCTGCATGGTGGACGTTGCCAGGTACTTCCTGACATTCACCAAGGACGAGTCGTGCGGCAAATGCACCCCGTGCCGAGACGGCACCAAGCACATGCTTGACATCCTCACGCGCATCTGTGACGGCGAGGGGCGCGAGGGCGACGTCGAGCTGTTGGAGGACGTAGGGAAGCTCACCAAGGAGGCCTCCCTGTGCGGCCTCGGTGGCACTGCGCCCAACCCCGTGCTGACCACCATCCGCTACTTCCGCGATGAATACGACGCCCATGTAGTGGACAAGAAGTGCCCGGCGGGAGTGTGCAAGGCGCTGATTCAGTACAGCATCAGCGCGGAGAAATGCACGGGCTGTGGGGTGTGCGACCAGCAGTGTCCCGAGCAATGCATAAGCGGCCAGGACAAAGACCCGCGGGTCATCGATCAGGACAAATGCATCCAGTGCGGCGTATGTCGCGACGTGTGTCGGTATGACGCTGTCATTGTGCAGTAGGGGGCATTGACCCATGATGACGCTTACCATCGACGGCAAGCAAGTGCAAGTCGAAGGCGGAGCCACGATACTTGATGCCGCCAAGCAGCTCGACATAGAGATACCGACGCTGTGCTACCACCCGGCCATTGAGCCGTACTCGGCGTGCCGTGTGTGCCTCGTGCAGATCATAGAGGGCGATCGCTCGCACCTGGCCGCGTCCTGCAGCTACCCGGCTGAGGAGGGCCTGGTGGTACGCACCGACTCGTCCGAGGTGCTCGAAGCCCGGAAGATGGTGGTGGAGCTGCTCTTGGCGCGGGCACCGAAGGCGGAGAAGATCCGCGAGCTGGCCGCCAAGATGGGGGTCGAGAAGCCCAGATTCCCCGTGGACGAGAATGGCGACGACTGCATCCTGTGCGGCCTGTGTGTCCGGGCGTGCGAAGAGGTCGTAGGAAAGAGCGTCGTTAACTTCATCAACCGGGGCGCCGAGCGGGAAGTGACGACGGCCTTCGGCGAGCCGTCGGAGGAGTGCATAACCTGCGGCGCGTGCGCGCTGGTGTGCCCGACCGAGTGCATCAAGATCGAGGAAGCCGACCAGATACGCCACAGCGACATGCAGCTCGGGCCGCCAAAGGCAATCTATGTCCCCTTTGCCCAAGCAGTCCCCAACGTGCCGGTCATCGACACCGAGAGCTGCATCCATTCACAGACGGAGCAGTGCAAGATCTGCGAGAAGTTCTGCGAGCCCGAAGCCATCACGTTCGACACCGAGGAGAAAGAGCGGGAGCTGGATGTCGGCGCTATTATCCTCGCCACGGGTTATAAGCCCTTCGATCCGGCACGCGTGCCGCAATACGGCTACGGACGCCTACCGAACGTCATCAGCGGGCTCGAGTTTGAAATCATGAGCAACGCCAGCGGGCCCACCGGCGGCAGCATCGTCCTTCAGGATGGCTCGTCCCCCAAGAGCGTCGGCATCCTCCACTGTGTGGGCAGCCGCGACGAGAACAACAACCCGTACTGCTCGCGCGTCTGCTGCATGTACGCCATGAAGTTCGCGCACCTCGTGCGCGAGAAGCTGCACGACGCGCAGGTGTACGAGCTCTATATCGACGTGCGCGCCTTCGGCAAGGGCTATGAGGAGTTCTACCAGCGCGTGCTGAGTGAGGACGTGATCTTCATTCGGGGCAAGGGGGCCGAAGTGACCGAGGTGGCCGAGAAGCCAGAGGAAGAGGGCAAGCTCGTCATCAAGTGCGAGGACACGCTCCTTGCTGAGCTGCGGCGCCTCCCGGTGGACATGGTGATCCTGGCCGTCGGCCTCGAGCCGCAGGCGGATGCCGAGGACGTGGCGCACACCTTCTCGCTCTCTTGCACAGACGATGGCTTTTTCCTGGAACAGCATCCGAAGCTGGCGCCCGTATCCACCAGTTCGGACGGGCTCATGATCGCCGGCGCGTGTCAGAGCCCGAAGGACATCCCCGACAGTGTGGCTCAGGGCGCGGCCGCGGCGGCCGAGGCTCTCTCGCTTATCGATGCCGGGCGTGTGGAGATCGAGCCCATTACGTCCGTGATCGACGAGGAGCTTTGCGCCGGATGCAAGACGTGCATCGAGCTGTGTCCGTACACGGCGATCGAATTCGACGAAGAAGAGAAGATTTCCAAGGTCACCGAAGTGCTGTGCAAGGGCTGCGGCACCTGCGTGGCTGCCTGCCCGTCAGGGGCAGCGCAGCAGAGGGGCTTCAGCGACAAGCAGATACTGGCCGAGCTGGAGGGCGCGCTGCTGGTCCAGGTCTCCTGAACATGCCGCGCCCAATGATCGCTGCCGAGGAGCGAATGGCACATGGCTGACGATGCTTTTGAGCCGCGCATAGTTGGGTTCCTGTGCCGCTGGTGTAGCTACCAGGGCGCTGATCTGGCAGGCGTCAGCAGAATGAAATACCCACCCAATGTCATCCCCATACGGGTGATGTGCAGCGGTCGAGTCGATCCCAGTTTTGTGCTGAAGGCGTTCGCCGACGGCGCCGACGGCGTGCTGATCTGCGGATGCCACCCGGGCGACTGCCACTACCAGAAAGGCAACTACAACGTCATGCGCCGAATTCCCCTCCTGCACGCGTTGCTGGATCAATTCGGCATCGACAGGGCTCGCGTCCGGCTGGAGTGGGTCTCAGCGTCTGAAGGAGCGCGGTTCGGCCAGGTCGTCTCGGAGATCACGGAGACGGTCCGGAGCCTCGGGCCGCTCAATTGGGCCAGGCAGGTCCACACGGAAGAGGAGGTCCTCGCACCGTGAGCAAGCCGAAAGTAGCGCTCTACTGGGCCGCGAGCTGCGGAGGATGCGAGATCGCCGTGCTCGAGATCGGACAGAAGATACTCGATCTGGCCGAGGCCGTCGATATCGTCTTCTGGCCCGTCGCGCTGGATTTCAAGTACAAGGACGTCGAGGCGATGCCGGACGAGAGCATCGACCTATGTCTATTCAACGGCGCCATTCGGACGTCCGAGCAAGAGGAGATGGCCTGCCTGCTGCGGGCCAAGTCCAAGGTGCTCGTCGCGTTTGGCGCGTGCGCGCAGTTGGGTGGCATCCCGGGCCTTGGCAACTTCCACGACCGCCAGGAGATCTTCGATCGCGCCTACCTGGAGACCCCATCCACGGACAATCCTGATGGGACGATGCCTCAGACGCTCACCGAGACACCCGCCGGCAAGCTCGAGCTCCCGGTCTTCTTCAATACGGTGAAGACGCTCGCCCAGACTGTCGAGGTGGACTACTTCGTCCCCGGGTGTCCGCCGGAGGCGAACAGGATATGGGAGGTCCTCCAGGCTGTCCTGACCGGGAATCTGCCGGCGCCGGGTTCCGTTGTGGGCGCCTTCGATAAGACGTGCTGTGACGAGTGCGAACGGGAGCGCAAGGAGAAGAAGATCACCCACATCTACCGCCCTCACGAGATCGAGTCCGACCCAGAGCAGTGTCTCCTGGATCAGGGCATCATCTGCATGGGGCCGGCGACGCGCGCAGGCTGTGGAGCGAAGTGCCTCACCGCGAATATGCCCTGCCGCGGCTGCTACGGGCCACCCGCCAACGTCATGGACCAGGGCGCCAAGATGCTGAGCGCCGTTGCCTCGGTGATTGACTCAGAGGATCCGGAGACCATCCAGGAAGTCATTGACCAGATAAAAGACCCCGCGGGCACGTTCTATCGGTTCGGACTGGCACATTCCCTGCTTCGCCGGCGCTATCGACCCGTTGACGAGTCTGGCCACACAACGCCGGCATCCGAAGCCGTTTGGGTGGAGGCGAAGAGATAGCAGGACCAGCAGTTACCGGTTCCTTTCAGATTGAGGAGGCCTTCGAGGAATGGCCAAGACGCTGACAGTTGATCCCATCACTCGCCTTGAGGGACATGGGAAGATCCAGATATTCCTCGACGACGAGGGAGCGGTGCGGGACGCATTCTTGCAGGTGCCGGAGCTTCGCGGGTTCGAGAAGTTCTGCGAGGGCCGTCCTATCGAGGAGTTGCCGCGCATCACGCCGCGCATCTGCGGCGTCTGCCCCGAGGCGCACCACATGGCATCGGCGAAGGCGGCGGACGCCTGCTACGGCGTCGATCCGCCCAGCGCCGCCAAGAAGCTCCGCGAGCTGCTCTACAGCGCCTTTT
>Ga0114930_10003151_pt1 | contig 14555 bp, 11 predicted proteins | sample AnhtaG_FD_87300 | JGI IMG/M metagenome (GOLD analysis project Ga0114930, IMG submission 87300) | Deep subsurface microbial communities from Anholt, Denmark to uncover new lineages of life (NeLLi) - Anholt_01485 metaG | ecosystem: Environmental > Aquatic > Marine > Oceanic > Sediment | place... | reverse complement strand
TGGGTAATGGTGGTTCCATTAGCGGCTATCCTGGCCATACTGGTAATTAAACCCTCAGGTATTTATGGGGAGCAGAAGGAGCTGGAGGAAAGGATATAGCCAAAGAATTGTGGCCCGCCCTGGCGCGACTTGCTTGGAATACACTGCTATCTTGGTAGTTTTTCAGAGAAGCGGCCAGTGGACACACGGCCATGGAACACAGGTCTGGGCCAGGGATTTTAGATTGTCGATTGCCGATTGAGGAATTGGGAAGGCGGATTGTGGGTAGGTCAGTAACTTTGCTGATCTAAGAAGGCGCAATTCTCATAGGCAGCTGGTCCATGAGCAAGGAAAAATCGGACAGATGAAAAAGAGAAAAGAGAGGATAGATAGAGGCATCAAGGTAAGATCAGGTGATATATTTGCCCTTTGCTCCTGGAGAGAGATGCTCTATCTGTCCTCCCCAAGATTGTTACCCATAGTAGGTTTATTTCTGTTGTCATTCCTTCTGAGCCTTTATTGGCAAAAGGTTTTGCTCTCTGTATCTGTCTTTGCCCTTTTGGCCATCAGTTGGGATCTTTTGGCTCAAAGCGGTATGGTATCCTTAGGCCAGGCACTCTTTTTTGGGATGGGTGCTTATTTGGCCGGTATCATGAATCATTACTGGGGCTGGTCTCCGTTTCTAACTATCCCTATGGCTACTATTTTTGGTGGTCTCTTCTGTACTGTGCTTCTCTTACCGGTATTAAGATTGCGCGGAATCTACTTTGCCATGGTTACTTTGATATTACCCCTTATGCTGGTCAGAGTAATTGAGGCTACAAAGATCTTTGGTGGAACAGAGGGGATAAGTGGCCTGACTCCTCTTCCATCGAGATGGGTGGAACTATATATGATTATTGTCGCCCTTCTGGCTGCCTTTTTTGGATTTAGACGCCTTATGGGTTCAGATTTCGGTCTGGTTTTAAAGGGTATAAACGATAATGATCGATCTGTTATGAACGCAGGGATCAACATTTACTGGTTTAAGGCCCAGGCCTTATTTATTGCCGGTTCTGTGGGGGCCTTTGCCGGCGCCTTTATGACCCATGTCTATATGTTTGTTGGAATGCCTGTTTTTGCCCTCGATTATTCTATACTTCCCATTGCAGCCGCTATTGTGGGTGGAGCAGGAACATTTGCCGGCTCTATGTTTGGGGCCTTTATCCTGGTACCCCTATCAGAGATCTTAAGGGGACTTGGCGGACTCAGGATAGTGCTCTATGGATTGTTTCTTGTAGTATTTATCGTTGCATTGCCCGAAGGCATTTTTCACTATATTCAGCGGAAATATCATCAATTGGAAAGATGGGTTGAGGTGGAAAAATGAGCCATTCTCCTCTTCTCAAGGTGTCCAACCTTTCCAAATATTTTGGTGGTGTGCAGGCCGTCAATAACGTTAGTTTTGAACTTATGGAAGGGGAACTCTTGGGCTTTATTGGTCCTAATGGCTCTGGAAAGACGACTATCGTCAATCTTATAACTGGTTTTGTAAAACCAACAGGGGGCGAGGTCATCTATAGGGGCCAGGATATAACCGGCCGGCCCCCATATAAGATAGTCAGGCTGGGTATTGCCAGGACTTTTCAGATGGTCAGGCCCTTTTACCAGCTCCCTGCCTTTAAAAACATGATCATCCCGCTATATTCTCCCAGGGTCAAACGGATGACAGGTGGGAAATACGGCGACCGGGACGCTATGGCCTTAGATCTCTTGGAAGAGGTAGGATTTGAGAGAGATTCTTTTGTCGCATATAAGATAGCCAGTGTTCTTCCTCAGGGATACCTTAAGAGGCTGGAATTGGCAAAAGGGATGTCCCTACAACCCGATCTCCTGATTTTAGATGAGCTTTTCTCAGGCCTCAGTCTCGCTGAGGTAGCCAGTATTGTTCCTATCATTGAAAAGCTACGTCATGGGGGGATGACAATCATTATGATCGAGCACCGGCTCAAGGAGCTTTTCAGGATCGCCGACCGGGTGCTTGTCCTCAATTTTGGAGAAAAGATTGCTGACGGATTGCCAGAAGAGGTTATGGAGAGTGAGGAGGTCAAAAAGGCCTACCTGGGGATAGAGGAGGATTAGGGTGCTCGATATTAAGAATCTCATGGTTTTCTTTGAGAATGCCCTGGCCTTAAATGACCTTTCCATGATGGTAAATGAAGGTGAGATTGTAGGGGTTATCGGCTCAAACAGCGCTGGTAAAACCACTTTGATGAATACAGTCTCCGGTTTGATCATAGATATGAAGATAAAGGAGCAGAGAAGGGGCGGTGAGAGAATAACCGTATATGGTCAAGTAATCTTCCAGGGTGAAGATATCACGGATGTTAGACCAAACGACAGGGTGAAGAAAGGAATAGTGCTTTCCCGGGAAAGGCATCCAATATTTCCAGAGAGCGATGTCATGGAGAATTTAAGGATAGCCGGTCATATGAAGAAAATGTCAGAACTGAAGGAAATGATAGATTATGTCTTCCATCTTTTCCCTGCCCTGGTTGATCTCAAGAAACGGAAGGCCGGTTTCTTGAGCGGAGGAGAGCAACAGATGCTGGCAATAGGAATGGCCCTTATTGTTAAACCGATACTCTTGCTCCTTGATGAACCTCTCCTGGGTTTGAGTCCGCATCTTCAGTCTGCCCTTGTGGCAGCCATTAAGAATTTAAGGAGTAAATCCGGGATTACTATCCTCATAACCGAGCAATTCGCCAGGCCAGTGTTGCCAATCATAGACAGGGGATATGTGATCGAAAACGGGATGCTCACCCTGACAGGTACAGGGGCCGAGCTCATGGGAAATCCAGAAATAAAGGCCGCCTACTTTGGGATCTGATTTCGTGGAAGAGAAAAACTCAAACAACATATTTGCCACCTTTGAGACTGCGGCAAAGAAACAGGGAAACCATACCGCTGTTATATACCTGGGCACTCGATACTCTTATACCAGGTTGAAGGATATGGCCGAGAGATTTGCAGCCACCCTATTAGATATTGGGGTGAATTATGGGGATAGGGTAATTATATATATCCCCAACAGTATCCAATGGGTTGTGGTTTGGCTGGGCATCCTGAGAGCAGGCGGGACATGTATACCGATAACACCAATATATACACCGTACGATCTCACATATATTGCAAACGACAGCGGCGCAGAAACTATTATTTGCGCTGATACCAATTTTGGATATGTAGCAAGAGTCTTGCCTGAAACCAAGATAAAAAGGGCTATTGTTACAAAGATGGCTGATCTTCTCCCCTGGTGGAAAAGATATTTTGGGTACCTCTTTGACATAATTCCAAAAGGAAGGGCGGCATATGGCAAGGACACCCATTCGTTAAAAAAATTGCTATCCGGACACAGGAAGACTAATCAGTTACCTGAGCCTAAACAAAATTGGGGGGATTTAGCTGAGGTACTCTATACAGGTGGAACCACCAAATTCCCCAAGGGTGTCCCTATTACCCATGGCTTTTTTTTGATGTCTGCGGATGAGCAGATCAGGCTAAGTGAGCCACTTTTTCCTGTCGAAGACAATATCATCCTATGCAACGCCCCCCTTTTTCATATCCTCGGTCAAACCTGTGGTCTGAGCACACTTTTAGTTGGAGGGACTTTAATGCTCCAGCCACGGATAAACCTTGACGCGGTATTTGATTCCATTCAGCGATTCGGGACCAAGACAATGGTTGGTGTTCCAACCCTTTACCGGATGATTTTGGAACATGATCGCCTCGACTACTATGACCTCAGCTCTGTTAAATACTGGTTTTGTGCAGGAGATGTGCTCCCGGTGGAGATTGGAAAGCGCTGGTATGATAGATTCGGTAAGTGCATCTATCAGGGATATGGTGCAACTGAGACCTGTGGCGGCGTATCCATGTGCCCTGTGGATATTGAAAATCCGCCGAAAAGTGTGGGTATGACCGTTCCAAGTAAAAAGATTAAGATCGTTGACCCGGTTACTCTGAAATCTGTAAACATGGGAGAGCCTGGGGAACTGCTTGTCTCTTCTGAGTACATGGTGACTGGTTATATAAACAAACCGGAAGAAACGGCTGAGTCCTTCATAGAGCTGGATGGCGAGAAATGGTACAGGACGGCTGACATTATGTCCATGGATGAGCAGGGAAACCTCTATTTCATAGACAGGACTGTAGATACCATAAAGCATAAGGGCTACAGGGTATCATCTAGTGAGATAGAAGCAGTATTACAGGAGCACCAGGCAGTCATGGCCTCATGTGTCGTTGGTGTGCCAGATCCAAAGGTGGGGGAGAGAATCAAGGCCTTTGTAGTTCTCAAGGAAGACATCAAGGGTATCACTGGTTATGACCTCATTAAATGGTGCAGGGAAAGACTTGTTTCCTACAAGGTTCCTCAATATATAGAATTCAGGGATATGCTTCCTAAATCCAAAGTAGGAAAGCTTTTGAGAAGGGAGATGAGAAGCGAGGAGAGGAGGAGGATAGAGGCATAAGATCATTGATGTTATGCAAATTGATTATGAGTTAAGCTCTAATAGGTAAGACCTGATACTATGAATCTTCTGCAGAGATCTTGATCTGAACTGACAGATAATAGAGGAATGGAACATCGGCTTGAGCTTCTGACTACTATATGTAATCTTTAATTTATCAGGATTTCAGTATAAGGCAAGAAACTTGAACCTGAGAGTACCGCCAGAAACCACAACATCTGGCGGGCTTAACTTACCATCGTCCGGTCAAAATCGTTGATTCTGAGGTGATTCAGAGAAGTAATTCTACTTGACTTGAGGAACTTTTTATTGTTTCATCCCTTAAAGATTCTCCTTTAAATCAGTTAACCTCAATTTAGAGGTTACCCCATGGAAAAAAATCTCAAAATGTGCGTGCCTTGCTCCTGACAGAGCATGGTTTGAACCCTTTTCTCGTAACTGGTTTTCAGGTGGTTTGGCTTTGTCGGCTCTGTTGAGAGCTCAGACTATTATTTTGACAGGAATGAAAAGGAGGAAAAAATGAGAAGATTGTGTCTAGGTTTGGTGGCGGTTTTTTTGATTCTGTCTGTGGTCTCATGCGCTCCCAGACATGCAACTCTTAGAGACCCTATGCTTAAACCTAGTGAGGGTAAGGCACTAGTCAATTTCCTTAGGCCGGCTTCGGTTGGAGGAGCAGTCTCGATCACGATATGGGATGGAGACAAGTTAATAGGTGTGCCTAGGGGCAAGCAGACTTTTCAGTATGAGTGTGATCCCGGACAGCACTTGTTCATCTCTTGGGCAGAGTTCAAGTCTCCGGTGGAAGCAGAGCTGTTGCCCGACAGAGTCTATTATATCGTTCTGCGAGTAAGCCCGGGATTTTGGCGTCTTAGATTACATCAAGTTCCTGTCCATCCGGGGCATCCACTTTGGGAAGATGCTCTTAACTGGCAGAAAACCCTGCCCAACTACGAATTTGATCGTTCAGTTCTTGCTCAGATCGCAGCAGAGAATAAGGCTAAGATACAGGAATACTTAGAAGTCTATAAAACTAAGGTTGCGGGCACGAAGCACGTCCAGTATCTTAGGCCTGAGGATGGTGTACCTAGGGATTGATCAGGGCGGGGAAGCTTTTAACCGTTTCGGTAGATTTCAATTTAGACAAATGTGCATTAAAGGTGGTTGGAAGGAGAGGTATGTCTGTCTTTTTGTATGACGAATCCTCGGGAATGACCAGATTTTATCGAGTTATTGAACAGTCTTAAGTTGGTCTGCCGTGTAGTTCAGGGATAATAAGGCAATGTATGTGCAAAAGAAGAATGAATCTGTCCTTTCTTCCGGTAACGTTAACGGTAATAACTACTACGGTGAATTGCACCGAAAGCATGTTATCCGACTGGTTATCACCTATCTGCTTCCTCTGGTCGCACTCATAATCTATTTTCAATTTCAGCATCTTGCCCTTCTATCTGAAAGCCGTTCCCTCCGTATGAGGGCTATTGCGGAAAACCAGGCGCTTACTCTCGATCTGTTCATGCGCGAACGGCTGGCAAATCTGAGCAATATTATTGATGACCCAAAGTTCCGAATTCCTCCATCTGCTGGCACAATGCAGGAATACCTCGAAAAACTAAAACGTGACAGCGATACATTTGTTGACATTGGATTTTTCGATACTGATGGAGTGCAGGCTTTCTACGTCGGACCGTTGCCTGATTTAGAGAAACGCAATTACAGCCGGGAACCGTGGTACATAGCCTTAAAGGAAAACAAAAATAGATACATCATAACCGACATCTACCTCGGATTGCGAAGGCAGCCACATTTTACTATAGGAGTGAGCCGTGTCATAGATGATCAATACGTTGTTCTTCGGGCGACCTTGGATCCAAAAAAACTATATGAATACATTACCTCTCTTGAAGGTTCTGGGGATGTTTATACATTAGTAGTAAACAGAGATGGTTGCTTTCAGGTTGTAACGCCTGAGGTTGGCACAGTAATCGAAAAATCCTCCTTTGTTCCTCCTCAATCTCCCTGGCTGGGCACGGAAAAAGTGGAGGTTAGCGGAGAAAAAGCCTTATATGCTTATGCATGGATGAATACTGCTGATTGGGCGGTAGTTGTGAAGCATGCCGGAAACGGCCAACAAAACACCATATTCGGTTTTCAGACGAACATCATCGCAGTTTCTTCAATCGTCATACTTGCAATACTGGCAGTGATCATAATTCGTGCTAAACGACTGGTTCAGGTCGAGCAAGAAAAGGATACCGCTCAATCCCAACTGGAACATGCAGCAAAACTTGCTTCGGTGGGCGAACTTTCGGCAGGAATTGCTCACGAAATAAATAATCCTCTGGCGATTATCGCGAGTGAGACTGGGCTGATGAAAGACCTCATGGACCCTGAATTTTCAAAAGATGCAACGTTTGATGACCTGGTGCCTCATTTGAGGAATATTCGCGAAGCGACTTTTCGTTGCAGGGATATAACAGGGAAACTTCTCAGTTTTGTTCGGAAAACAAACATTAATATTCAGCCCTATGATATCAATAAGTCGATAGAAGAGATTGTAGACGGTTTCCTGGTTAGAGAAATGGCCTCGTCGAATATTCAGATCATCAAAAAGTTTTGCGATAATGCGCCAAGAATTACTACTGACAGCAACCAGTTAAAGCAGGTCATTCTTAATATGATCAATAACGCCGTTGATGCTATCAATCCACCAGGCACGATAACTATTAGTACCATGTGCAATGATGAGACTTTTGCGATTGTACTTGAAGATACGGGCATTGGAATGACACAAGACGAAATGGAGAAAATCTTTCTTCCATTCTATACCACAAAGAGTGTTGGAGAAGGGACTGGGTTGGGGCTCTCGGTGAGTTACGGGATAATAAACAACCTTCGCGGAAATATTGAAGTCGAAAGTGTCCCGGGAAAAGGGAGTATATTTACTATTAAATTACCGGTGAGTTAAGAGCTCTTTCAGCACATTAGATTTTACGGGAGAGGCCAATGAAAAATAAATGTGTAAAAGACCTGATGATACCGATTGATGAATATGCGGTGGTTCATAAGGAAGATTCGCTTTATGATGCCATATTAGCGCTGGAAAAGTCTCAGCAAAGATTATCTTTGGGCAGGCAGCCGCATCGGGCAGTTCTAGTTGTTGATGACAACAAGAATGTCATAGGGAAAATCGGCCATCTCAGTTTTCTGAAGGCACTGGAACCGGATTACCAGCTACATGATAAAGCTGATTTGTTATCCCAGGTTGGAGTAGGCGCTGATATTGAAACAGCTATGATGGACCATTTCAATCTGTTATATGACAGGTTTTTCGAAATATGCAAGAGAATGCGTTTTTTGAAGGTTAGAGAGGTTATGCATCCTGTCATGGAAAATATCGATGAAGACTCATCTATTCTGGAAGCAATCCATAAGCTTGTCATGTGGGAAACACTGTCATTGTTAGTTAAACGGAAATCGAAAATAGTCGGAATCCTACGACTTTCTGATCTGTACACGGAAGTTTCTGATTACGTTAAGGACGCTTGCAAAGATGGTTAATAAACCGAGGAGATGAGTCATGTCTAAATTATTGTTAATCGATGACGAGGATACCTTTCGAAATTCCCTGTCTCAACGCTTAAAATTAAGAGGATATGACAATATCGCATTGGAAAGTGGAAAAACAGCTCTCAAAATTGTAAGAAATAACCCCGAAATCGACGTGGTCATCCTCGATCGTAAAATGCCTGACATGGATGGTGAGGAGGTTCTCAAGGAGATCAAAGAATACCGCCCTGAACTTCTTGTGATTATGCTCACCGGCCACGGAAGTACTGAGTCTGCAGTTGAGGCCGGTAAATTGGACGCTTTCAGCTACCTGCAGAAGCCGTGCGAGCTGGATAAAATAATCGGGGCCATAGAAGAAGCTCGGAAAAATGTAGCCAGAATGATGGCCCATCATGAAATCCCTTATGTTGAGAAAAAATCTTTTCGCGATTGGATGATAGGTACTCACTCTTCACGTCCCGGCTTTATAATACTCGGAATACTTATTTTTATTGGGACCCTGATGATGCCCGTCCCCGAAAGCATGATGTCTATCCTGTCGTTTTCAAAAACAGGAACGATTAATGACACAAGCATAGGATATTCAGGCTATTCAAAGATGGAAATCGGAGAAAGTATCTCAGATTATTACAGTAATAAATACAATCTTGGGAAAATCGAAACAGAGGCTAATGGAGAGAAAGTAGTCATCTCACTCACGCCTCAGGATACAGCATTTCGTGTAAAGGTTGTACTTGGAATGCTTTTGGTTGTAGCTCTATTCTGGGCAACCGGTGCTATGCCGATAGGGATTACAGCGCTTCTGGTTGGTGTGTTTATGTATTTCTTCAACGTATTGAAACCTGACGATATCGCACGCGCATACGCCAAAGACGCGGTGATCTTTATCTTTGGTGTCCTCGCTCTTGCCACAGCAATAACCAAAACGGGCCTTGACCGACGGATTGGTTTGGTGCTGCTGGGGCCTTCAACATCACTTCGCAAGTATTTGTTCATATTTTTGCCCTTAGTCGCAGTATCATGCTCTTTTTTATCGGAACACGCCTTAGTGGCGTTTACTATTCCTGTTTTGATGTTTGTATATTCTTCGTCTATCCGGGATGCCGGGGTGAAAAAGGATCTCAAACTGGCTGTTCTATTGGGGCTGACTCTGACTTTTGCTGCAAACAGCGGCGGCCCCGGTTCACCGGCAGCAGGGGGGCGCAACGCGGTTATGTTGGGAATTCTGTCAGATTACGGTGTACCTATAAGTTTTGGAGAATGGGTTACATATGGCTTACCGTTTGTGCCCGTTATGGCACTTGTAATAGGACTATATTTTTATTTCGCTCTATATCCCAAACTCAAAATTAAAGATATTAATATATCTTCGATCACAAAACATGCTTCTGAAAAGATCGGGCCCATGAACAGGAAAGAGTATGTTACAGCTGGCATTCTCGTGCTGCTCATCACTTTATGGATTACAAGCAGCAGCAAGTTTGGCATGGGTGGCCCGGTTATCCTGGCCCTCATATTGTTAAACTTGTTCCGTATAATCAGTTGGCGGGATATTTCAAAGATCCATTGGGAGATCGTTGCGCTCTATGCGAGTGCAGCCGCGATGGGAAATGCCATCGCAGTTACTGGAGCCGGCGTGTTTCTTGCCCAAAGTTTTATCGATATCCTTCCGGAATTCATGAAGAGCGGTGAGGGGTTGGCGATTGCGGTTAGCGTCTTTACCGGTGTTTGCACAAACTTTATGAGCGATGGCGCTACTGTTGCAGCAATCGGTCCCATCACGATTCCTATGGCAACAATTTCCGGTACGCATCCCTGGATGATTGGACTTGCCACCGCTTTTGCCTCATCATTTGCTAATATGTTGATCATAGGAACGCCAAACAATGCTATTGTCTATGCAATGGCCAGAGACCCTGTAACTGGAGAGCAACTTATCAAATTGACCGATTTCTTGAAGCACGGTTCTGCAATTTTGCTCCTCAATTTTCTTGTCCTGTGGGGCTGGATAATACTTATTTACTGGAATTGGATTGGCTTTTAGATAGGAGGGTATTGATATGTCCGAAAAGATAAAAATTCTCATTGTTGATGATGAAATCAAGTTCCTTGAGTCCATTGCAAAAAGACTCGAAATGCGCGGCTTCGAAGTTGCAGCGGCATCTAGTGGTGAAAAAGCGATAAATATCGCGCATACAAATAAATTTGACCTGGCGCTGCTGGATCTGAAAATGCCCGGCCTCAACGGAAAAGAAGTTCTGGAGATTCTGAAAAAAGAGCATAAGTACTTAGAGGTTATTATTCTTACAGGTCATGGTTCTTATGAATCTGCAGTCGAGTGCACCAGGCTTGGCGCTTTTGGATACCTGCCAAAACCCTACGAGCTCGATAAACTCCTCCAAGTGCTCAAGAACGCATATGAAGCACGAATGAAGAAGAAGTTTGCTATGGATGAGGATCGCATGGAGAAGATAATGAAGATCCCGATAGGAAGCAGTCCTTTGAGTATCCTTCGGGAAATGCGAGACCTTGACGATGATAAGAAATAATCAAAATGCCGGAGGTTGGGGCAAGTTTGGAAGTAAATGGGCAGGGTTCAACATTCCAATAGACTATCAGCAGTGAAAGGAAAACAACTACAGCGAAGTAACTATGAGAAGAACACACCTAACGGGTCACCAATTGAGCAGATTGTGCTCCCATCAAAAAAAGCTGAGAATAAAATTACATGAAAAAACAAAGACGTATAGAATTCGGAATCGGTAAGAAACTGCTCATCTACTTCTTGGTACTATCTCTGGTGCCCATAATAATTGGTGGAAGTATTTCCTTTTATATCACCAAAAGTCAACTCGAAAAAAATACAAAAGCATACTTGAGTGATCTCGCCAGGGATTGTGGAAGAAAGATATCCTATTATGTAAGTTCCCGCTATCAAGACATCAAATTACTTTCTCACGTTCCTGCTATTAAGGGCAATGACACAGATGCAAAGCAAGGATATATAGACGACGTTATAGAGGCTTATCCCTTTTATGACGCAATTTCCGTAATTGATCTAAACGGAACTATCATCGCATGCACGCGTAAGGAATTTGTTGGCCACTCGAGATCCGATAGAACATGGTTTCAGAGAACAATTCAATGCAAACAAGGCGATGTTATCCCCTTGGATGCCTATCGTGCAGAAACAGCAGGATGGAAGATGGTGATCGGATTTAATACACCCATAACAGATGAAAGCAATAAAGAAGTTATCGGCGTATTGACTACCAGGGTAAGTATGAACCATGTTATGGAGAGAGTACAGGCATTGGATGAAAGAACCGGGAGTGACAATCACGCTTATCTGCTCAACAAGAGAGGCGAGATATTAGCAGGCCCCGATGAAAAAGAATTTCTTAACGTTCACCGCCTGCATGAATTTCCAGTGGTCAAGGAGTTGCTTGCTGGCAAAACAGGAACCACACAATATAAGAACGACAGGGAAGAAGATGTTATCACTGCTCAATACCCACTAAGGGGTGATGGTGATTTTAATGGCCGGGGCTGGGGAATTATCGTGACTGAAGCTGATTCAGAGGCATTTAAAGCGGCTTATATAATCCGTAATACCATGATTACACTGGTGTTGATTATCGCTTTTATAGTAACCATGTTTGCTCTATTTATTTCTAAAAGGTTTTCAAGACCTATTAAAGAAGTATCGGAATCAGCATCGCGAATCTCTCGAGGAGACTTGAAACCGATAAAGATCACATACGGCCCAAGGGATGAAATAGGCAATCTTGTTGGTGCATTTAATAGAATGACGGAAGATCTACGTGCGACCACTGTTTCTCGTGATTCACTGGCTAAAGAGATTGCCGAGCGCAAGCAGGCGGAGGATGCACTTAGAAAAAGCGAGGAGAAATCAAAGAATATATTGCATGGTTCACCTATCCCAACATTTGTCATTGATAATAACCACAGAGTTACTTACTGGAATGGGGCCTTGGAAGAGTACAGCGGGATCAGGGCTAATGATATAGTTGGCACTGATCAGCATTGGAAGGCCTTCTACAATGAAAACAGACCATGCATGGCTGACCTGTTGGTAGATGGAAAGATGCATGATATTCCTCAATGGTATGAAGGAAAATATAGGGCCTCTGATATGATAGAGGAGGCATATGAGGCCACAGATTTTTTTCGCCGGCCGAGCCATGACGGAAAATGGCTCTATTTTACAGCAGCCCCGCTCAAGGACTCTAATGGAAGACTAATTGGTGCCGTAGAAACCCTTCAAGATATAACAGAGACAAAAAAGGCCGAGGAACAGATAAGGTTGTTATCAAGACAGATCATAGAGATCCAGGAAAGGGAGAGAGAATCTCTATCAAGGGAGATTCATGATAACATTGGTCAACTACTAGGCACATTAAAGATGGGCCTTTCCAGGACAAACAAAAAGATACCACGTGAGCTCTCTCCCATAAAGGACCAATTGAGTGAGCTTTCATATCTTGCGGATAAGACGATAAAGGAAATCAGGGAACTCTCCCACGCACTACATCCACCTATGATTGAAGATCTGGGGCTTATATCTGCCCTGGAGGAGCTTTGTCAAGACTTCAAATCATGCTCAGAGATTAAGATTAAATGGAATTTTGAGCAAATTCAAAGACCACTTCAATCTATAACCAATATCACCTTATATAGGCTTTTCCAGGAAGGGTTAAATAATATCTTAAAACACAGCAGGGCAACAGAGGCATACCTGAGTCTAACATCCTCTGAGAGCACCATAACTGCCAGTATTGAGGATAATGGTGTAGGATTTGTGGTGGATGACGTTCTTTCACCTCTACAGACAAAATCCCTTGGCCTCATGAGCATGAGGGAGAGATTGGCCCTTATCGGGGGAGAATTAAAGATCATCTCGAGGCCGGGAAAGGGCACCAAGATTATAGCATCTTTAGAAGAGGAGCTAAGGAAATTATGAAAGACACGATAAAGATTATGCTGGCTGATGACCACCGCATTTTCCGGAAAGGGCTCAAATCACTACTTTCAGAAAAGGCAAACATCGAGGTTGTTGCAGAGGCCGACAACGGAGATGAGGCATTGGAAAAGGCCAGAAAATACAGACCAAAAATAGTCATCATGGACATAGGAATGCCAAAGATGGATGGCATAGAGGCCACCCGCCAGATCAAAGAGAGGTTTCCGGATACCGAGGTCGTTATCCTCTCTATGCATGCCAAGAAGGCATATATCGATCAAGTTCTCAAGGCAGGTGCCAAGGCATATGTCTTAAAGGACTCTGATGAAGACAATCTGATAGCCGCTATCAACACCGTGCATAGTGGTGGCTACTACCTCGACTCACCCATTGCAGATCAAATCCTGTCTGATTATTTCAGGGGAAAAACAAAGAGGGAGCTCAAAGAACAATCCGATCCCCTCTCAGAGCGGGAAAAGGAGGTGCTCAGGCTCCTGGCTCAAGGTCACTCCAACCAGGAGGTTGCCGATATCTTATGTATCAGTAGAAAAACGGTAGAAAACCATCGCGCACATATTGTCCAGAAAACAGGGATTCAGGGCCAGGTAGGTCTCACCAAGTATGCTGCCCGTATCGGGCTTATTGATTTAGATCTGTGGGACTAAGTTTTGTTTAGATTCTTGCTTGGCAAATCTGAGAATTTATCTCTCAGAAAGTTGTTATTTACCTAACGCGGATAAACCGGAATTAAGAGATTACGAATTGAGGAATTTAGGGATTAGCGGTAAAGTCTTTATTTTTGATTCCTCAATCCCTGAATACCTAAATTTCTGTGCCATTGTGAGACACAGCAGGTTCGAATAAATTTTCTGCCACAAAAGGTACGAATTTCATTATTAAGGGACTAATAATAAAGCACTTTTCAGGTGAAGCAAAATTTCAAATATCTTTGGCTAGATTTAGTAGGCTAATTAGATAGCATAGCGCCAGGGCGGGCTTTAGCTCACTTTAGGCACTCTAAATTAGGTATTTCTCCCTAAGGCGATAGGGAAGAAACACAAAAAAAACCACCCCCATTCATAAATGGGTGTGGTTTTTTTGTTTTTGAGTGAAGTACCTGATTGAATCTACCTCTTTATATCAATAAATTGAATAGCAAGAAACCTAAGTAAAAAGTGCGAGAAAGGAGGTGATTACATTAATCTAGCATTCTTAAAAGACTAAACAGCAAAAATCTTTTAAAGGGGGAGACTATGCAGTCCGTTACGTTTGGAGACAAATCCTATCAAGTTGACAATCAAGGGTTTTTGACTAACAAGGAGGAATGGGATAGAGGATTCGTTGAAGCAATAGCTACGGACCTTGGAATCGCTGAGTTGTCAGAAGATCACTGGAGAATAATAGAATTCATACGCAAGTACTATAAAGAAACTGGGGAATGTCCACTATTTTATAAGACCTGCAGATCAAACGGTTTGGGAGTGAAGCATTTCAAGGAATTGTTCCCCACT
>Ga0114930_10003149_pt1 | contig 14559 bp, 11 predicted proteins | sample AnhtaG_FD_87300 | JGI IMG/M metagenome (GOLD analysis project Ga0114930, IMG submission 87300) | Deep subsurface microbial communities from Anholt, Denmark to uncover new lineages of life (NeLLi) - Anholt_01485 metaG | ecosystem: Environmental > Aquatic > Marine > Oceanic > Sediment | place... | reverse complement strand
ATCCGATGGACTGGTTTGACTCGCCCGGGCCTTTCGAAATCGAGATCGGCTGTGGCAAGGGCGGCTTCTTGCTCAGCCGGGCACGGGCCAATCCCCATCTACGGATGCTGGGCATCGAGTGGGCCAACAAGTACTTCCGCTACGCAGCCGACCGAATGGCCCGGTGGAAGCTCGCAAACGTCCGCGTCATGCGCACCGATGCCAAATACTTCATTATCCACCACCTGCCGCCGGCCTGCGTATCCACACTGCACCTCTATCACCCCGATCCCTGGCCCAAAAAGCGTCACCATAAGCGCCGCCTCATCCAACCCGATTTCGTCGAAGCAGCCGTACGCATATCGGCGCCGGGCGGCAAGTGGCTGATCCAATCCGATCACAAGGAATACTTCGGGATTATCATAAGCTTGCTCGACCAGCGTATGGAGTTGACAAAGACCGCCTGGGAAGAATCCAGTGCGGAAGCGGAACCCGATTGGACCGGCACCAACTACGAAGTCAAGTATACCCGAAAGGGCCGCACGATCTATCGCGTAGCGTATGTCGCCCACCAGCCTGAACAGTTTCACAGTGGGCAAGATAGGTGTTAGCGATCCTCGGCTGCGTTTGAGATCTGCGCCGGAGTAGACCGAAGCGACAACCGCGCCGAGTAGTGCCTCTCGTCGGTTACATTGACAGCGAAACTGGCGAATGACAGAGTGCGCCCTAGTGAGGCCAACTCTCGAACGGCATCCGCCGGATTGATGCGCACATGAGTAACCGGTCCATGTTTCTTCTTTGGCAACACCACGTCCATCGCGGTTCCGCTGCGCTGCACGCGCAGCGTGGGTCCGGGCTTAGCCGTGCTATCAGCCCACCGTTTCCGCAGGTCCGCGTTCGGGGAGGTCAGCGACAGCAGGTGCCCCTCGATGCCGAGTATACGGTCGCCGGGTTGCAAGCGTCCTTCCGCAGCGGTGTTCGGGTATACACGTGCCACCGAGACGACACCCGGCTCCTGGACGATCTTCATACCGATGCCCAGCCGTGGTTGTCTCTGTGGCGCCGAGGGCGATCCGCTTTCCCACCAGGACGGATCCAGCAGCGACGGCGAGCCGGCCTCATGTGCCGCAAGCCATTGGTCAAGTACGTTTGTGGCCAGCCCGGCCTGGATAACCGAGAGCACCGACCGCTCGCTGGATCGCCTGCTCAGCGCCCGCACATCCGGCACGGTGGCGAGCGTGGGAACCAGGCCAAACTCCGCCTCCAGGATACGCTCGATGTGGTCACGACCGAGAGCGAAGATAAGCCAGCCATTCCAAATCGTCCAGGCGGGCTCGGTGTTTGCCAGAAGACGAAGCAATCGGAGCTCCGACCCCTCGGCGTAAGCCTTCAACGGAACATGCAGAACGGGGACGCTGAGGTGCCTGCTCTCCCGGATCGTCAAAGTGTTGTCAGCCTTTACCGGGTCGATTGCCCGCACCAGTTGGATCATCTTGTCGGCGATATGCCGGGCGCGGTCTCGGACGGCGTGTCCATTGCGGCATTCGATCATAATCGCCACTTGAGGTGTCGATCCGCCCTTCCGCAGGTCCTGCCCCCAGGCGACGATCACGTGAGGGCCAAGCCGGGGCCAACCTCCCGGCGGCGCATCAGGTGTTCCGGCGACCGCGGCGAGAAATGTCAGGTAGCGTCCTAGCATTCCGCGCGCCGGGCTCGCCGCTGCCGCTGCATAGGCCTGATCAAAATCGATCGTGGTTGCCAACGCGAAAAGGGTTGTTTGGGGAAGCCGCAGCAGGCGGTTGATCGCGGTTCGGGCCAGCTTCGGTCTGTGATGCGGCGCCCCCAAAGACGCTCGCACCGCCACATCGATGCGGCCTTCTCCTTCGTAGAGCCCCACAACCGCGCGATCAAACGCAGGCCACCACGGCGACGGCTTAATCCCATCCACCGGGAGCGTCTCATCCCTCGCCAGGTAGACCAGCGCGGGGTAGCCCGCCGGCAAGTATGCCGTCAACCCCCTAAACGCAGCAGAGCGTTCAAGAGCGTCACCGCCCTTGCCGGCTATCAGATTCATAGTTTCATGTAACAGGGAATCAGGGCCCCAGGTACGCGACATGGCCACTGTGCGCCCACCCCAACAGACCGTCAAACCATCTTGCGTTTGGAAGAAACGCACACCGCGGAACGTGCCGCCTCCTGTACGCCGACCCGGAGGGAACCATCGGTCAAGCACGGCTTCGTCTGAGACGCGCACCAGCCACACCGCACCGCCGAATCGCGACCAAGAGTCGGCAACAACACCCATCTCGGATTGCGTTAACTCCTCATCAGGTCCGATCGACGTAGGCAATCCCAGCAGGGTTGGCACGGCACTCTTCAGGTCGAATGGTCTGCCATTATTTGTGGGCTTTCCAGTCAGAAGAGGCAGCAATTGCCAGGCGTGTGCCCGATTCAACGCCCTGTCGGCTTCATCAAGCTGCTGAATTGTGATGAATACCTTCGCAGATTCTGGGACATACCTGGCAAAAGGAACGGCCCCAGCCTTATCCGCCGTTCGTGGCTGCCCTGGTGCCGGAGAAGCGACAGCCAAGGCGAAAAGCAGAAAAACAAAACTGAAGCCAAGCTTCCCACACTGTCGGCGTGCCGATGACTTGGCCTGGTGGCGCACGGCGAATGCGAACCAGGTGCAGTGCGGCGGAATCGATTTCGCCAACTCCGCCGGGTGGGCGATACGCAGTTGTTGGATAGTTACTGTAGAGTGCGACTCACCGGTGCGAGAAGGGGATATCATGTAACGCAGCAACACGGCTCACAAAACGGTGATGGTGCGAAGCTTCGCCACGGCTACCGCCAGTCATGGGGCTGACACCCGAGACCACAACTCTCACGTGTGAGCCCTACAGGTCCTCAACGTCCTCGTCGTCCGTTGGAGCCGGTTCCGGTGGAGAAGCCGGGACCTCACCATCCGCACCAGGGAAATGATCCGCCCCGGGGGATGTGTCCTTCGCCTGCCTGAGAATATCGAGCATCTGCGAGATCGTCAGCTCAAACTGCCGTTGCAGGGACTCCCCGCTCTGACGTTTCGCGGCCCAATTATCCTGCGTCTCCTTAAACCACTCCTCCAACAGGTCCTCGTTGGCAGAGGCTCCGCGATTCCCTGCCTCTGGGGACTGCTCCTGAGGCGACGAAACCGCCAAGGGCCGAGCCGTTTCCACCTTCTCGCCAGCGAATTTAGCTGGTCGATCAAAGGCACCAAGGAAGGCTAGGGCAACAACGGCTGCAGCGGCGAGGGGGCCGGCGATGTACAGTCCCCGGCGCAGTCGGTCCCTCGACCGGACGGATTTGGAGTCGGTGCAAGCGAGAAGCCGGTCCGCAAAATCACCGTGAAGCGCTACCGGATCACGATCCGAGGCGATGACATGTCCGCTGACTTCCATAAGCGCCAGGGCCCGCCGGCAGTCCGGACACTTGACGCGGTGGGCGCCCAATTCGGTTGCCAACGCCCCGGACAGCTCGCCGTCGAGGTATGCGTCAAAAAGTTGTCGTGCTTGCTCGCAACGCATCTTGTGTTCAATCGAAGTCCGTGGGCATCGCCCACAGACCGGCAACTACGCTCACCTTCTTTTACCCAGCCGCCCCGGCACGATTGCGGAACTCCTGCAACTCATGCTCGGTCACCGACTCCAACAGTTCGCGTAAGCGGTTTCGGGCCCGGTGAAGGTGGCTCTTTACAGTCGCGACGGGCAGCTCCAGCACCTGTGCCATCTCATGGCAACTCAGCTCGTGCCGATAAAACAGCACCAGAGTCGCTCGCTGGGGTGCGCTGAGCCGGTCCACCGCTGACCACACCAACTCCTTCAGACGGCCCGCCTCTTCTGACTCTATTGAGCCCGGGAGCGCACTGTCACCGTCGTGGGGCAATGCAGTGAAATCCAGCTCCCCGGTCAGGGCCCGCTTCCGCCGCAGGTGGTTCAGGCAAACCCGGTAGCCGATGGTAAACAACCAAGTGCTGAAACGATACTCGCTGGAAAACGTGCCCAGCGAGGCGAAAGCCTTCAGGAAAGCTTCCTGGCAGATCTCCTCGGCGTCATGATGATTCCGGACCATCCGCCAGATAAAGCTGAATAGACGGTCCTTGTGCAGCTCGACCAGCTCGCGCGAAGCGAGCCTGTCGTCCGCCTGCGCCCGGCCGACCAGTTGCCTCTCATATTCCCGGCTGGGCGTTACCGCGGTCTCTCTTACCATCCCGCGTGCCATACCTACTCCATTATAACCAATTTCGAGGCGGCGTGTTGCGGTAAACGTACCGCCCTGTAAAATCGATCCCGCCTGTAGGTCGAATGAGCGCTTCTCCGGCAAATTCGCTAACTGCCTGCGAACAATGAAGTTATGGCCAGGAAAGCAACGCCCGATAATATTATCTGCCGAAATCGAAGGGCCACCCGCCGCTTCCAGATCCTTGAGAAAATCGAGTGCGGCGTTGCCCTTCAGGGTACCGAGGTAAAAAGCCTCCGCAACCGGGCCGTCTCCGTCGAAGAGGCCTACGCCCGGATTATCGACGGTGAACTCTGGCTTATCGGCTGCCATATCGCCCCGTACAAGTACGGCCACACGAAAAACCACGAGCCCCTACGCCGCCGGAAGCTGCTGGTCCACGCCCGCGAGATCAAGAAGCTCAATCACAAGGTCGAGCAGAAGGGCCTGACCCTTGTCCCATTGAGAGTGTACTTCAATCAGCGCGGCATCGCCAAGGTGTCACTGGGCCTGGTACGCGGAAAGACGTTGGCCGACAAACGCCAGGACCTCCAGGCCCGCGACCATAAACGAGAAATCAGCAGGGCTATGCGCCGCAGGAGATAGGCGGTCCGGGTATCCACGCGCGGAGTGCCTAATCTGATTGAGGTCCGCCCAACCGGGCCCGAATGGCTTCAAGGGACTTTTGTGCGGAGCGGTGGTTGGGATCGTATGTAACGGCCAATTGGAATTCCTCCATAGCCTCTTCGAGTCTGCCCTGTCGCCTAAGCGCGTCGCCGAGGTTGTAGTGGGCGTTGGCATACTGCGGATTGATCTTCAGGGCCTTGTGATATGCCTCGACGGCTTCTTCGAGCCGGCCTTGTAGCTTCAGTGTGTTACCCAAGTTGATGTGCGCTGAGATGTGTCGTGGGTTGACGCGCAATGCGTTGCCATAGGCTGCTATCGCGTCGTCGAGCTTGCCCTGCTCCTTGAGTGTGTTGGCAAGGTTGTAGTGAGCTTTTGCATATCGCGGGCGTAGTCGCAGACTCCGGCGATAGGCCGCCACAGCCTCGTCCAGCTTCCCATTCTTAGATAGAGCATTACCGAGGTTGTAATGGGCGTCGGTGTAATTGGGCTTAAGTCGCACAGCTTTCCGAAATGCCTCCTCGGCCTCCTCGGTTTCACCACGTGTAAACAGCGTGGCTCCCAAACCCAGATGCCCACGAGCATTATCCGGGCTTTTGGCAATGACGTCGCGCCACATGATCAGGTCACTTTGGTAGTCCCGATTCCGACGTACCGTTCCGTACACTGAAAGGGCAACAATCGTGGCGACGAGGCCCGTGGTTACCAGTCGACGCGACCCTGTTCCCCACGACAGTCGATCAGCAGCGTCCCCAAGCGATGCGTAGCCACCGAGTACGACCACAACGACCACTGCGGCCAGCGGAAGATACATGCGATGCTCAAAGGCCAGATCCTTGATTGGAATGAAACTGGAAGTCGGTGCCAAGGTCACGAAAAACCACGCCCCAACAAATCCCAGCCACGACTTTCGCAGAAGTGCCCATAATGTTCCGAACAGCAATGGAACGATCAGCAGTGCGGGTCTTGCCACCTCACCTACACTACGCGCCACGGGCCAGGCATAATCCAAACACAACGGATCGGGCCACAGCGACAATCTCGAATAGTGTGTGATCACCCCAGCCTGGGTGGCCAAATACTCGAATGGTGTGATGCCCTTGAAGCCAAAGCCCACCGTGGCCACACGCTGCGCCGGGTTCAGTACGCCTCCAGCGACACCGCACGCCATCACGACAGTCCACGTAGCCATCAGTGTCACATATAGCCAGCAGCGCCGGCGCAGCGTCTCTGCAAACGACTTTGACAGGAAAATCCAGTCGTAGAGCAAGACCACCAGCGGGGCAGTGACCATGACGGCCTTGCTGCCCATGCCCAGGCCGCAGCAGATGACAGCCGCTACATACCACCAAGCCCGATACATTGAATCCACGCCGCGGATGACACAATACAGTGTGAGGAGGTAGAACAACCCCATCAGTGACTCTCCGCGTTGAACGATGTAGGTGACGCTCTGAGTCTGTAGAGGATGGACGATCCAGATCAGCGCTGTAACCAGTGCCAACCATGGTGCCGCGCTTCTGACATGCCCTCCGAATTGCTCGCCCAGCATGGACCGACGGACAACTCCAAAAAGCGTCAAGCCGGCCAGTAGATGAACGGCAAGATTAAAGACGTGGTACCCCCGCACGTTCAGTACACCATACCTGTAGTTGATTGCCAGTGACAGATCGACGACGGGCCGCCGGCCCCGCAATGTCTCCGAGAGCGGCCAAACATCGCGTATACGTGGATTGTTGATGATGTGCTTGTCGTCGTCGAGCACGAACGCGCCGCTAAAGCTGTTGTAGTAGGCGACGCACCCCGCAACGACCACGAGGATCGGAAGAAGCCACCGCCAGTCAAATCTCGCACGATGCTCCTGCCGCTGGGCGTGACTGGGCTCTTCCAGAGTGTGGGCCCTCTTTGGACCTTCCTTGGAGGATTTCCTAACCGATCTTGCGCGCCTCAAGGCACTCTCCACACACATCCGGGCGAACCGTACGCCTGATACCGTCCACGGTTTCTCCCTACCGCAAGAGCGGTAGGTTGAGCGCCTACCGCCGAGGGTTCACGCCCATAGCAGATGGTGATGAAACCCAGCAGCGTTTGCTCGTGACGCACCACGAAGCCTGGCAATCCCCACCGAACAAAAAGCTATGGGCGTGGAAAGGATACTGGTTTACGTCGGGTTGGACTACTACCAAGGTCCGGTTCAGGTGTATGGCGCAGCCTTCTTGCGACATACACCGACGGGCACACCGGGTAATGGCGAGGTCAATCCGTCGACGGCCAAAAGGCTCTCCGGGAACTCCCGCCGCATTGTTCCGCTGTCCTCTTTACCTCCGCTTCGCTCGTTCCGCATCAAATGAGCGTTAGTCAACGGTGTGGTCTTTGGCGCCGCCGGACCGGGGCGGTATGTCGTTTCCCCTTGGCACGTCTTGCCCGCGCTTGCGCTGCTGTCTTGCCGCGTATGTGTTTCGTTCGTCGCGTTGTGACCTTGGATGCACCACGAGCGGTCCTGGGCCTCGACGCCTCAGTACCGGCGAGCGGCTCGGCCAGGGCCAGCTCCATCTGGCGCGTCGGTATGTGGATTCTCGCGATGACAACCTTGCGCCGGTCGCCAACAGTGATTGTGTATCCCGAACGTTGCCCGACGACACAGCCGTGGCTTGGATCAACCTCCCACCAGTCATCGAGCAGATGCTCAAATCGCAACAGTCCCTCCACCAAATAACGCTCGAGCTGGACGAACACGCCAACGTTGGCAACGCCCGTGACGACGCCGTCGAACTCGTCGCCGAGGTGTTTCTCCAAAAGTCGCAGCAAAAGCACGAGCTTCAGCTCGCGTTCGGCAGCCTCGGCCCGCTGCTCGTTTGCGCTGCACAAAGACCCGAGTTCTGCAAGCTCTTTCTCGCCGGGAACCCGCTGCACACCGCCCGGTTTTTTGAAGGCACCTGTCAAATACAAATCGATCAGGCGATGGATGGTAAGATCCGGATACCGGCGGATCGGTGACGTGAAATGGCAGTAGTGCTCGCTGGCCAATGCATAGTGACCGACAAGCGTCGGCGCATATTCAGCCTGCTGCATAGAACGCAGAACGGCCAAATGAACCGCGAAAGCCTCACTCTTCCCGCGCACCTTGTCCAGCAATGCCTGTACGGCAAACCGGTCTGCATTGGCCGGCAGCTCATGACCCAAAATGGCCAGGAACCGCCGCAAGCTGCCCGCTGCCAGATGGCGGGGTTCATCGTGGACACGCCGCAGATGGGGTACGTTGTGCGACGCAAGCAGCCGGGCAACAGCCTCATTGGCTTCCACCATGAACATCTCGATGATCTTGTGCGAAAAGCTCGTGTCCGCCGGCTCGATGTCGACCACGTTCCCATCCTCGTCGCGCACAAGCTCAATCTCGGGCAGATCCAGCTCCAGCATGCCTTCGCGCAGACGCCTGGCCCGAATCGCTTTTGCCAATCGCTCCATGTCTTTAAGGAGTGCAACGACTATGGCACTTGTCCGGCCGGGCTTCCCATCAAGCACTGCGGTCGCTTGCTCGTAGGTCAGCCGCTTGGTTGACCGGATGATGGAATTGGCCACACGCGTCTTCTTGACTCTGCCCTGGCGGTTGTAGGTAATGAAAACGCTTTTGGCCAGTCGCGGCTGCCGCTCCTGCAACGAGCAAACGCCGTTGGACAGGGCCTCGGGCAACATGGGTATCACGGTGCCGGGAAGGTAGACGCTGTTCGATCGCTCCCGGGCCTCATTATCGGCCGCGCCGCCCTGACGAACGAAGTGGGCCACATCGGCGATGTGAACTCCCAACTCCATGCTGCCGTCGCGGTTTCCGGTAAGTGAGATGGCGTCGTCAAAGTCTCTGGCGTCAGCGGGATCGATCGTTATGACGGTCAGTTTGCGAAGATCTTCGCGATTCTTCACCTCTTTTCGCGGACTGTAGGCCATCGCCGCCGCCCGGGCCTCCTCGAGCACCGCCTCGTCAAACTCACCGGGGAGCTGGTATTGCTCGATGATGCTGAGGGTTTCGACGCCCGGCCGGCCGCGCCGGCCCAGAACCTTGGCGATGACACCACGGGCCTCTGTGCGCTCGGTCGGGTACTGGGTGATCTCCACGACTACCATATCACCTGGTCTGGAGCGCTTCGCGCCGGGATCGCCGACCAATATCGGCACATGCAGCGTGTGGCCGTCGGGGACAACGAACCATCGATTAAACTCACGACACAGCTCACCTACGAATCGACTCTGGCCGCGCTTCACGATAGATGTGATCCGCCCCTCATATAGCATCTTCCCACCGCGTTTGCCGCGTTTGAGTGTCCTTGCGATAACGGTATCGCCGGTGATCGCACCGCCGGTGCGCCCGGACGGAACATACAGATCGCCATGTGAGTTGGGTGTATCAGGGATGACGAAGCCGAAGCCGCGACGGTTGCCGCGGAAGGTGCCGACGATCTTCCCAGGCGGCCCCGGAAGCATCAGAGCGTTCTCGCTGCCCAGAACGATCCTGCCCGTCTTCATCAAGGCCTTGCAGGCAGCGTGGAAGTCGCCCTGTTCGTCCTCCCCGATTCCCATTGCCTGGGCCAGCTCGTGGAGCTTCTGCGGTTTGTACCCTCTGGCTTGAACGAATCGGAGGATACGCTCGGCATAAGTGTCGGAGGGCATACAATTCTCCCATGTACGTGGCGGATCGCGCAGTCCCGGCCTCCGGCGGCACTCCATGATTCTCGGTCCACGTGGGTCGGATCGTCAAGACATGCTGCAACGTCAATCGTCGTAACCTGGCCGAAGATTCAGGATGATCGACCATAAAGCCAAGTCCGCTGCCGCATCGGCCTACGACGCGTTTTTGGATAGGTACGGCTCCGGGGAGCATCGGCGTCGCTGGGCGGCTGTGTACGATCAGTCCGAGCTAACGGATGCGTAACGTGCCCTGCTTGGCACTTTCGCCCGTGACATGAATCTACTTTGTGTGGCCGGCACGTGGTGCGGTGATTGCGTTGCCCGGTGCCCGATCTTCAAGCAGTTTGCCCGGTCATGTCCTAAGATTTATTTTTCGATTTATCGACCGCGACACGGATCCCGAGCCGGCGTCCAAGGTACGAATCTGCGGACAGGTGGCACGATCTGGCGAAGCCAGGTCGTGGCTTATCGGCGTGCAGCTTCCCTGACTCCATCCGCTTCGCAGCAGATCCAATCGTTCGTGACCACGTCCCTGCTGCGCTTCGCCCCGCAGTACCGTGCCACACACCCGTGAGACCCACTGAGCGTGGGCCGTACCGGCACGACCGAAAAGGAGCCAATCGGCCTAAAGAAAGTTCCGCGCCCAGGACGATACAATGCTTACCCAAATTACCCTACTTACGTATATTAACGCACATGGGTAAAACTTGGCAAGTAGGCCAGGAGGTAATTTACCCATTCACTCTCGGGTTGGAAACCCGACACCGCATTAGAAGCGTAGGACCGCTCCAGGATTGGGCAGGAGGCCCTTCCGCTTAGTGGCGGGTCTCCGGAGCTCAGTCTGCGCGAGAGGAGCGTTCCATGCCGTCGTCGTTCGTGGTTGAAAGGTACATGACCCCCCTACTGGCTGGGAACCGGGCCGCCTGCCGCCAGCTTGTTAAAGAGCAACTGGCCAGGACCGATGCCCCATTGACCCTCTATCACGAACTCCTCTGGCCGGCGATGGAGCGAGTCGAGAAGCTCTACCGCGCCGACCGGATAAACGCAGCCTCGGAGAACATGGCCACGCGGATCAACCGGTCGCTTGCGGACCAGCTACAACTTAATCTGATTCCGCAAGAGCCCAACGGGAAGCGGATTCTCATCACATGCGCCCCCGGGGAGCCGGAGGAGCTGGGGGCCCAGATGTGCGCCGATCTCTTCGAAACAGAAGGTTGGGAAGTGTACTTCGTCGGGGGCGGTGTTCCCAACGATGAGATACTCAGCCTGGCGGGGCACCTTCGGCCGGATATTCTGTTGATTTTCGGGACGCGGCCGTCTGGGGTACCGGCCATCCGTCAGTTGGTTGACCTGATCCGCGAGATAGGGGTCAACCCGACCATGAACATCATGGTTTCCGGCGGCGTCTTCAACCGGGCGGACGGTCTGTGGAAGGAAGTCAACGCGGATCTGTTCGCGAAGACGGCAAAGCAGGCAATTGCGGTCGCCGAAACGGCGCTGCCGCGCAGGGCGGAGCCGCCTAAAAAGGGATCTGCCAAGAAACGCCGTCGCCGACGTCGACCTCCACTCCTGGCAGCGGCTGAGCCGGATTAGTCGGTGTGCGTCGAGGCCTTCCGTCTTTTTCGGGCGGCGACCTCGGGTGCCTCGCGGATGCACGTCCACAGGATCTTCATGGACAGGCCCAGGAGACTAAGGCCGGTGCGGACCAGGGTGCCGTGCGGCTGCCCAACTCCTGAATAGCCAGCCCCATTGGAACTCACCTCCTCCCAGTTCTGAAACAGTCGCCCCCACCGGCTGTACATCGCCGCTCGAACGCGTGTCCGGCCCCGAAGTGGATACCAGAAAGTGTCGTGGTAAATAACGCTGGCGATGTACGCCCAAGGAGCCAGCCAGGTCTTCAACGACCACTCGAGAAACCTCTTGAGCCAGCCCCAGTAAATCAGGTGCTGCATCCTGGCGGCGAAGGTCATGTGCTTGAATGGACCAACGAAGTGCCAGTTTTCGGCCGCAGCGGCTTCATCACCGACGACCTCAATCTCATTAGGATCTCCGCAGCCCAGGCCGCGTTCGTGGGCGAGGCGGATGAACTTCACATCGCTTAGCGGATCGAAGCCCATCAGCTTGGCGGCCAAGGCGTCGATCGCTACCTGATCGCTCGAGGCCAGCAGGACGTCCTTGACATATGGCACCATGCAGCGCGGGCCGGGACCGTCTCCGGCGAACGTGCCGTCCATCACCGCGAAGATACCGCGATGGATCTTCTTCTGGATCAGTAGCAGGTCCACCAGCGTCTCGTGAATGACCGGATGAGTCCAGTGACGATGCTCGTTGAGCAATCCGCCGAAAGCGTTCTTCATGGCCCCTGTGATCGTGGTGAACACGTGAGTTTTGACGGTCGGCAAATGGATGATGTTCTCGCCGACGAAACGCTTAGGGATGCTGAAGCCGTTCGGGTATACGTCTCTTAGACAAAGGAACTCGTCCACGAGATCGCCGACGGCATCCTCGATCCGGATCCACTCCACATCCGCATCGTAGAGGTGTACGTTGCGCAAGCCGTGGGCCTCAACCACGGGAAGTTGCTTGTTCTCCCGCTCGCCGAGCCGAGCGTCGATCACAACGGTACGATTGTGGCATGCGTGTATCAGGCCGGGGTCGTATCCGTCGCGCTTCATCGCTCGAATGACGCCCTCCAACTGCCAAGGCGTTGTCGAGCATCCCGGATAAAAGAAGTGCCAACTGATGTTCACCTTAAGCGCGGTGTCCACATCCTGGGTAATGACTTCCTGGTATCCGGCCAGGTTCATCACCCGATGATAATCGGTGAGCACCGTCTCGGGCGATGTGCGCACAACCGCAACCTTGGAACGACTCACATCATACCTCTACCAATCGGGCGATTACCCGCCACCCAACAGGACCCCGAGTCCACGCGGACCGAACAATGTGGACTCATAGGCAATGGCCAGAGCACACACGGCCCAAAGCAGGATCGCCATGAGTAACGGTCGATCGCGCAGTACGATCTCAGTGGGCCCGGCGAAGACCCCCAGTTCCGTGAGCATCGCAAACCGGAAGATCCCGTACACCACCAGCGGCAACGTATAAAACAGATGCTCCTTGGGGAAGGGTGCGGGGTGCCCGCTGGTATCCATCGTATAAAGGAGAAACGTGATCACGGCGATTCCCGCTGACACCGTAATCAAATGGTTGAGCAAGTCCGGTGTATAGCGCAGCAGCGTTCGCCGATGGTGCCGGGCCTCATTCTTATCGACGATCATCGCCAGCTCACATCGCCGCTTGCCGAATCCCATAAACAGACAGAGCGTAAAGACGCAGGCCACCAGCCATTCGGAGGTCACAACGCCCACCGCCAGCGACCCGGCCCAGGCACGCAGCACAAAGCCCAGGGCGACGATTATGACGTCCAGGATCACCCTTCTTTTGAGCGTTACCGAGTATGCAACGGTAATCACAAAGTAGGTTGCCAGGACGGCCGTGACCTGGGCATTCAGAAGCAGCGTGCTGGCAGTCGCGGCACTTGCTGCCAGTAAGCAGCCTATGCCCAAGGCGACCGAGGGTCGGATGGCTCCACGAGCGACGGGCCTGTCTCGCTTCGTCGGATGACGGGCGTCGGCCTTCCGATCAAGCACGTCGTTGATGGCATAGGTTGCGCTTGCAGCCAGGCAGAAAGCGATGAAGGCGACCACCGCGTCTGCGAACGCAACGGCAGAAGACAGCTTCAGCCCCGCGGCGGGTCCGGCGAACACGACGACGTTCTTCACCCACTGGGTCGGGCGAAGCAAACCGATAAAGTCGCGCGGTGTTGCTCCCGCTCGCACCGGTGACATGCTTTGCGCACTTTCAAGCACTGGGGCCTTGTCGCTATCCATCGATCGACCGCTCGCTCCTGTTACCCCTGCGCATTATAGGACATCATACAACTCGGCGGGAGTGCCACACTGGTCACACGTTGGGATTCGTCGGCTACAAGTCCCATCGCCTGCCCAACAAAAAAGTCCGGCGAAGCAATGGCAAGCACCGTCGCCGGACGGTTTTGGGGTCAGCGCCCCTGCGGCGCCGGGTCGCTACATCAGGGCGGCCGTTCCGCCCGGTTCTTACCACTGCTTGTATTTCAAGCTAAACCCGTACGACTTGGTGACGGTTGTCGCAACGGTCGAACCATTTAGCAGTGCCGTGACAGCCCCTTCGACGCAGTTGTGCTTCGTGTGTTTCTTGCCGTAAGGATCGTCATCGATGGCCCCAGGGTAGGCCAGCACGCCGGTCTGGTCGATTGCCAACATGTGTGGCGTACGTCTTCGTTTGGACCACGGTCCCCACCGAAGCCCTCAGCCCGTTGGAGATTTTGGAATGGGAGCGGGTTTGCTGGCAAATCGAACTGACATTCAAGCGATTGAAATCAATCGCCGGACTGGGGTATCTGCCCAAGTGGGTCACCCCTGATCTTAAGTCGATGGTGTTTGGGAGGATGATCCAACGCCGCCCAGGATTGTACCCCCCGGTCCCGAAGTGCGCAGTTGCGCGCTACCTGTCTTGGCAGTTACTGTTCTCGGACCAGCTTTCGTCAACCTGCACGAACGGCCAGAGCCGCAAGACGTGCTTCTACCGTCGTGCACCGCACGATACTGCACTGCCAACCTTGCCGACCCAGTCTGTTAAAATGGGGTGTTGAAATGACCGGGTTTGGGCGGTAGACTAGAGAAACGCGAGCCGGACAGGAATGGCCTCGCAATCGGGCCCTTTTGACTGTGCCAGAGCCGTGGGAACGGACTTAAGAACGGGTCTCCCACGCCGACTGGGGTTGCCGTACATCCGGACCGGAGGGGTTGGGCGAGCTTCGGGGCCTACTCGCTGAGCGGCGATTTGCCTCGTAAGAAGCCGCTGACGCTCGTCAAGATCACGAGGCTGCGCGCCACGGGGGCCAATACAGCCTCTGCCGGTGAGGGGATTTAAGCCAACAATACTGGCGGGCAGAACGCTCGGAACGGCTGAATGGTGTTT
>Ga0114930_10003148_pt1 | contig 14563 bp, 15 predicted proteins | sample AnhtaG_FD_87300 | JGI IMG/M metagenome (GOLD analysis project Ga0114930, IMG submission 87300) | Deep subsurface microbial communities from Anholt, Denmark to uncover new lineages of life (NeLLi) - Anholt_01485 metaG | ecosystem: Environmental > Aquatic > Marine > Oceanic > Sediment | place... | reverse complement strand
GCCCCTGGAACGCGATACGCTGTTCTGGCACTACCCGATCGAGAAGCCCCACTTCCTTGGCGGCCGTTCCTCGGGCGTCGTCCGACAGGGCGACCTCAAGCTCGTCGAGTTCTACGACACGGGAGAAGTCGAGCTCTACGACCTGGCCAAGGACATCGGCGAACAGCACAACCTGGCGGAGAAACAACCGCAGAAGGCCGCGCAACTGCGTCAGATGCTCGGGGAATGGCGGAAGCGCATGAGGGCGGGACCATAGCGCCTCTGTGTCCCACGCCGGCGGCGCGTCGAGCCTCGCCCTCCCTCTCGCAAGCCTTTCAGCTACTCAACGAACTTGAAACTCATGGCACTAGCGGGGCTTGTCGGCCACGACCAGGTAGCGGTCTTCGCCATCGTTCAGCACGTCCAGGCGCAGGCCGGACTCCGCGAGCAAGGCCCGCATACCGTCCGCGTCCGGCAACTCGTGGCCGCCGATGACGCCGCCGTGGCTGTGGTGGCATTGATTGATGGCGTGGCGCCTGCGGGTATGGCAAATGACGAGGCGGCCACCGGGCCTCAAGACGCGGGCCATCTCGCGGGTGGCGCGGTGCTGGTCGTGGAAATGGGGGAAGCAGCTATTGCAGATGACCATGTCGAAGCAACACGACGGCAGGGGAAGGTCCAGCGCGTCGGCCTGGAGGTAGGCGGCCTGCGGGACGTGCGCCCGTTGGCGTGCCTCGACGAGCATGTTGGCGGAGACATCGAGCGCCACGACCAGCCGCGCCACGGGCGCGAGCAACCGCAGCAGCACGCCGTTGCCCGTGCCGACGTCCAGGACGGTGCTGGCGGGGGCAATGTCGAGTTCGCTGACGATGCGGGCCAGGCGTTCGGGATGCTCGGGGCCCATGTGTTCGTGCCAGTTGGCGGCGCGTTCGTCGAAGAAGGCCTGGATGCGGCGCTTCACTTCGCGGTACGGGGTTGTGCCCATGGTTTGGACTTCCTCTTGGGAGAAAAGAACGTGGCCAGGCCGAAGATGGCGGTCGAGGCCAGGATAATACAGGCCCCGGCCATGAGGTCCCACAGGTAGGACGCGGCGAGCCCGGCCCAGCAGGACAACACGCCGAACACGGCCGCGAGCACGAACATGCGTTTGAGGCTGTAGGTGAGTTGAAATGCGGCCGCGGCCGGGTTCAAGACCAGACAGTAGACGAGTAGCCCGCCGATGCTGGGCAGCGACACGGTCATGACGACGCCCGAGGCGAGCAGCATGCCGTAGAAGACGGCCGTTGCGGGGATGCCGACGGCCAAGGCCACGCGGCGATGGCACAGCACGGCCTGGATTTCCTTGAAGCAGAGCACGAGCAGCGCGAGAAGCGTCACGGTGGTGATGGCCAGGAGCACGAGGTCTTGCCGGGAGACGGTGAGAATCCGGCCCCAAAGCAGGTTCAGCGCAACGGTTCGCGAGCCCGGGGTCAACCCGAGGAACAGAAACGCCAGGCCGAGCATCAGGCTGAACACGATCCCGATCGAGGCGTCGGGGCTGAGTTCGCCGCGGTCGGACAATGGGCCGATGAGGGCCGCGGAACCCAGGCTGAATGCCAGGGCCCCGAGCACCGGGCTGAACCCGAGCCAGACGCCCATCAAAGCCCCGGCGAATGCGGCGTGGGCGATGCAGATGCCCAGGAAGGACAAGTGCATCGTGACTACGAAGACCCCTACGGTCGAGCAGCCAATCCCCGCACACAGGCCCGCCACGATGGCGTTTTGCAGGTACTGATGCTGAAAGACGCTCCAATCCATGGCCTATGCCTTCGCGTCCAGCGCAGCGGACCGTTGCGCGCCCTCGAAGCCGCCGTAGAGCCCCTCGAGCATGGCGTCGTCGAGCATCTCGTCACGGGGTCCGTCGCGCCAGATGCGTCCGGCCTTCATCAGCACCAGGCGCTCGCAGGAGTGCGGCAAGGTCGCCAGGTCGTGGGTCACGTACAGCGTGGTCGCGCCGGTTTGGCGGTGGATGTCCTGCACGAGGTCCAAGATGTCGATCTGTGCTTGTGGGTCGATGGACGCGGTCGGCTCGTCGAAAAGGAAGACGTCCGGTTCCTGTACCAGGGCGCGTGCGATGGCGGCCCGCTGGTATTCTCCTCCGGAGAGTTGACCGATGGGCCGCCGTGCGAGATGGGCAATCCCGACGCGCTCGAGCACGTCCTCGACGAGGCGACGCTGCGGCCGTCCCGGCCGCCTGAACCAGCCCAGCTTCCCGTAGAGGCCCGTCATTACGGTCTCGCGGACCGAGATCGGGAGCCGTGGATCGATCCGCTCGACTTGCGCGACGTAGCCGGCCCGCCGTCGCACGCGGCGCCCGTCCCCGTCATACGGGTCCAAACCTAACACCCGCACCCGCCCGTGCACCAACCGGCCAAGCCCGTTGACCAGCGTCAGCAGCGTGGTCTTGCCGGCGCCGTTGGGGCCGATGATGCCGACGAATTCGCCGCGCGCGACCGCCAGCGAGACGCCCTCGAGCGCGGTGTCCTCGCGGTAGGCCACGACGGCCTCATCGATCCGGATGACTGGCTCGGCGCGCATAGTCATGGGGCGTGCCCCCGGCGCCGTTGCTCGATGGCGCCAAGGAGGAGTCCGACGTTTCGCTCAACGGCCTTTTCCCACGTCTCCGTGCCGTCAAAGCCGCCGGGGAAGTTCGACAGCACGACGTGGACGGCCCCGGTATCGCGCGCCAGGGCCGCGCCCGTCTTCGCGTCGCCGCTCTGCAGGTTGTCGATCACGAGGGCCACCCGGCGCCGGCGGCCCTGCTCGATCAGGTGCTCGACCGCCGCGACGCTCAGGTCCTCGGGCCGGCCGTAGGTGGCCGCGATATCGAACCCGGCCCAGCGCACGAAGTCGGCCTGCTGCTCGTCGCATAGGACGCCCACACCGCCCGGCTCGGCTTCCGCCAGCCGGCGCTTGAGCTGCTGGCCGAAGGCGCGGACGGCTTGGACGCGGCCCGCGGCCTTGGTCGTGGCGTCGGGGACCGGGTCCGCGGCATGGTCTTCGAGGACGCGGGCGACGGCCTCGATGGCTTCGGCCTGGCGCGCTGGGACCATCCAGTTCTCCGGCACGTCGATCACGCACAGGCGGTCCGGAGGAACGCGGGCGGCCTGGATGACGTCGGCCACGTTGGGCAAGTGACGCTGCCACGCGGCAATGATGAGCAGCCCGCCGCGGGCCAGGGCCTCGAGGTCGCTCGGGCGCATGTCGAAGTGTCCGGGGCACATGGCGGGCGGGATCAAGGTCCGGACCTCGCGTTCACCGTCCGTGAGGTCGCGTACGATGGCCTGGATGTGGCCCGTGCCCGCAATAATGGGCCGGGGCGCCTCCCGGCACGATGCCGCGGCGACGGCCAGGACCAGGGCGGCGGCCCACCGGTGTCTGATCGTCTCAGAGCCTGTGAAGAAATGGACGGTGACCCCGTACCGCTGGCTTCCAGCCGGCTCCGGAGGCACCCGCGCGGGCCTCCGGAGCCGGCTGGAAGCCAGCGGTACGGGGACCAGGCGCTTCTTGCGGTATTTCTTCACAAGCTCTCAGCCAAGACCGTAGTGCCCTATCTGGCGTGGGATCCCGAAGTTGTTCTCCTCGTCCTTGATGACGGGGAACTGGTTAGGATAGCGGATGAACTCGACGTGCCCGTCCATGTACAGCACGTTGCACCCGCCGGGGATGTGATTGAATACTGTGCCGCCTGCGGTGTCCTCCGCATCGGCAGGGTTGCCAAAGACATCGAGCATGATGACGATCTCGCTCTGCGCCTGGGCCGAGGCCGCGGGGTTGTTGATGTCCGTGATCAGAAAACGCTCGATGCCTTCACGCAGGTGGTATGCCGTCGTCCCCCCGGCGGTCCCTGTCCCCAGAATGGCCGTCCAAGCCAGTTGGTCTTGCACTTCGAGGTCTACGGTCCAGTCTTTCAGAGTCATGGGCATGAAAACGGGATTCACGCCCACTATCGTACCAGGGGAAATCGTCGCATATGCCGGCTGCGTTCCCGTGGCGTTCCACATGCCGTAGAACTCGTCCACGTTCGTCATGACATAGCCGTGGTACCAGTAGGACCTGCTCAGCGCAGCGGCATAGAAGTAGCGCATGCTCATACGATCGTTCGCGGCCTCGACCGCTTCAATGTGCGCTTCGATGGAACCGTCCGGAAGACGGGGCGCCACGTATCCTCCGGCTGCGTCCGCATCGGTATCCGACGGGCAATGGCCTGCCTCAAGGTCGGTCAGGTATTCGGGGTAGATGGCGTCCGGGTCGGCCGCGGCAAAAACCGGCACGCCGCCGGGATTGGCGAAGGGCGCAAGGGCAGGAAACATCTCGCCCTTGCTCTCGTTGGCGTACATCTTGTACACGATCCCAAACTGCTTGAGGTTGTTCTGGCAACTCGCCCGCCGCGCCGCCTCCCGCGCGCGGGCCAATGCCGGCAGCAAGATGGCCGCCAGAATCCCTATGATGGCTATCACTACGAGGAGCTCGATCAGGGTAAATCCTTTGCTTCTCATTATGGCCTCCTTGTCCGGTTGTTCTCCTGAGAAGCCGCCTGGTATTACCAATCTATAATGATTATTACCGAAACCGCCCTGATTGTCAAGCCCGATGACAAGGGAGTTCCACGGGCGGTGTGCTTGACTTGGCGACTTGATACGCGCTAACAATCCTGATGGGGCCGTGAGGACGGCCGCCATCTTGAGGGCCGTTGGCGGCTCAAGTGTTTAGGGCTTGCGGAGGCATCCGTATGAACCCCCTGTACAAAAGGCCGGTTGTCGGTGTTTTCCTGGTCATCATTCTGACTTCGGTAGCGGGGTCCGCGGTGCCGCTCGAGGTGTTCGTGAGTATCCCGCCGCAGGCCTACCTCGTGGAACGGATCGGGGGCATGCACGTGACGGTCAGCGTGCTTCTGCGGGCCGGCCGGGAGCCGCATACGTTCGAGCCGACGCCGAAGCAGGTGATGGCGCTGGGCGGGGCGCGCCTGTACTTCCAGGTGGGCACGCTGCCGTTCGAGAGAAGACTCGCCAAGAAACTGGCCGGCGGCAACACGGGGCTCGTCGTGGTGGACACGTCGAAGGGGGTCCGGCTGCGGCAGCTCGAAGGGCACGACCCTCACGCGGGAGAAGAACACCGCGAGGGGTTGAGCGACCCGCATATCTGGCTCGGCCCTCCAGCGATTGCCGTTCAGGCGAGGAACATCGCCCAGGCGCTCAGCCCCGCCGCCCCGGTGCACGCGCGGGACTTCAAGAAGAACCTCGATACGCTGCTGGAGGACCTGGCGGACGTCGATGCCGGGATTCGCAGGGCCCTGGCCCCATACAAGGGCCGGACCGTGTATGTCTTCCATCCCTCCTTTGGTTACTTCACCGATGCCTACGGGCTGAAGCAGCGTGCGGTCGAGATCCACGGGAAGACGCCGACCCCGAAGCAGATCCAGTCCCTGGTTCGCGAGGCCAAGGCCGACGGGGCACGCGTCATTTTCGTGCAGCCCCAGTTCGACAAGAGCAGCGCCGAGGCCGTCGCTCGGGCTATTGGCGGCGTCGTGGCGCCAGTCGATGCCCTGGCCAGGGACCTTCTGCAGAACCTGCGAGACATGGCGGCGAAAGTAGAGAGCGGCCTGGCGCAAGGGTCCTGACGCGCTCGGGTCGCAGCCCCGCACCAGTTCGCGTCGCGAGAACGATTGCCCCTCCTCTGTAGACAGGAATCGAGGACCCCATAGAAGCGACGCTCTGTTGCCGCTGTCATTGCGAGGAGGGCCTCAGCCCGACGAAGCAATCCCCTCGGTCTTGGCGAGATGCGTTGATGGAGGGGATTGCTTCGTCGGGCTGAGGCCCTCCTCGCAATGACAGCCTGGGTGGGGCGCGTGCACGCCAGGACCGAGCACGCTATACTGGCCCGACTGCGGGGACGGAGTTTGAGTCGGGTGGCGATCAGTGATCGGCCGGGATGGACAAGTGATGGCTTCGAATTCGACACCAGCGGTCATCGGTTTGGAGGGCGTATCGTTCGCTTACGACGGGACGCCCGCCCTTGAGGATGTGACGCTCGAAATCCACGAGCGTGAGTTCGTCAGCATCGTGGGACCCAATGGCGGGGGCAAGACCACGCTGCTCAAGGTCATCCTCGGGCTGTTGCGCCCGAGCAAGGGCGTGGTGCGGGTATTCGGCGAACCCCCGCGGCGCGTCCGCCACCGGGTCGGCTACACGCCCCAGCACGCCCTATACGACCCGCAGTTCCCGGTCACGGTCATGGACGTGGTGCTCATGGGGCGGCTCGAGCATCATTGGGGAGGGCGCTACTCGAAGCCGGACAAGCAGGCGGCGCAGGCGGCGTTGGCGGAAATGGGGCTGGCGGACCTGGGGGCTCGCCCCTTCGACTCGCTTTCGGGCGGCCAGCGGCAACGAGCCCTGGTCGCCCGCGCGCTTGTATGCAGCCCGGACCTGCTGCTGCTGGACGAGCCGACGGCGAACGTGGACAGCCGCGCCGAGAACCGGATCCTCGAGATCTTGCAGGAGCTCAACCGCCGGATGACCATCTTGATGGTCTCGCACGACCTGGGTTTCGTGTCCACGATGGTGCGCAGCGTGGTGTGCGTGAACCGCTCGGTCGTGGTCCATCCCACAAGCGACATCACGGGGGAGGTCATCAAAGACCTCTACGGGGGCGACTACCGGATGGTGCGTCACGACCACCGATGTGCAGAGGACAGGCACATCCATGGGTGAGTTTCTCACCGCGCTGACGCACCCGGACATACCGTTTGTGCGCTACGCCCTGCTGGCGGGGCTCCTGGCCAGCGTCCCGTTCGGCATCATGGGGACCTACGTGGTGGCGCGGCGCATCTCGTATATGGCGGGGGCCATCGCACACTGCTCCCTGGGCGGCATCGGGGCGGCATTGTACCTGCAACACAAGTTCGGCTGGGAGCAGTACGAATCCCTGCCGCTGTGGGGCGCCGTGATTCAGGCGCTCGTGGGCGCCCTCATTATCGGCCTGGTCAGCCTGTACGGACGCGAGCGGGAGGACACGGTGATCGGCGCGGTGTGGGCCATCGGCATGGCCCAGGGACTGCTCCTCATCGCCAAGACGCCCGGCTACGTGGATCCCATGAGTTACCTGTTCGGGCGGATCACGATTGTCTCGGGAAGCGAGCTGTGGATGGTGGCGGGGCTGGCGGCCCTGGTGGTGGCGCTGGCGCTGTTCTTCTACAACAAGCTGCTGGCGGTCTGCTTCGATGAGGAGTTCGCCCGCCTGCGCGGCGTGCGCGTGGGGGTGTACTTCCTGCTGCTGCTCGAGCTCACTGCCCTGACCGTGGTGCTCCTGGTCACGGTGGTGGGCATTGTCATGGTCATCGCCCTGTTGGCCCTGCCGGCAGCGGTGGCGGGCCAGTTCTGCCGCCGCATCTGGCAGATGATGATCGTGTCGGTGGTGTGCTGTATGGCGTTTGCGACCTCCGGCCTCGCCGTGAGCTACACCTACGACCTGCCCAGCGGACCCACCATCATCCTCATTGGCGGCGCCGTCTATCTCGCGGTCGTCCTTGTCCGACGCGTCCTCAAGGGTCGCGTGGCCTGAGAGCTTGTGATGAAATGCCGCAAGAAGCGCCAGGTCCCCGTACCGCTGGCTTCCAGCCGGCTCCGGAGGCCCGCGCGAGTGCCTCCGGAGCCGGCTGGAAGCCAGCGGTACGGGGACCACCGCCCATTTTTTCACCGGCTCTGAGAAATAATGGGCGGATGCGCGACGCGTGGTTGGCCGGCCCTTGTGTTCGCCCGGCCGGGTCGGGTAGGGTTCGGCGTTCCTGCGTGGTGGGTGGGGAGGCGATACGAAGGCGTTCATGGATTTCGTGAAGCGACATCTCACGATGAATTTCGTGAGGCGACATCTCACGATGAATTTCGTGAGGCGACATCTCACGATGAATTTCGTGAGGCGACATCTGAGGCTGGTGGCCTTTCTCGTTCTGGCCATCGTGACGGTCTACGGCCTGTCGCGGCTGTTCTCGGGGGACTGGCGGTCGGCCCTGTCGTTCTGGCGGGGCAAGGTCCCGGTGCTGTGTCTGTGCGTGGTCCTCCAGGCGATGGACATCGGGTTCGATTCCTACCTGTGGTCGCTCATTCTGCGCGAGTTCGACGTCCGATACGAACGAAAGATCGGGACCCTGGTGTTCATGTCGGGATATGCGGGGCTGTTCCTGCCTTTCCAGCTTGGTCGCTTCATCCGTTCCGAGGCTATCGCCCGGCTGGGCCTGGGCACGTTTGGCGAAGCGGTCAAGGCGGAGTTCGTGTTGCTGTTCCTGACGGCCGTGTCGGCCGTCGCGGTGGTAGCCGGCGTGGTCACCTACGCCGTGTTCCCATGGGCCGTGCCCGTGGCCGTTCTGGGCGTCATCGGCGCGGGCCTGTTCTTCGCGGACCGTGCTTTCGCGCTGCTGGCCAGGACGCCCGTGAAGCTGCCGCCGGGGTATTGGTGGCGCTGGCGTACCTTCGTGATCGGGTGCCTGACCATGGTCGGCTGGTTCGTCAACGGCAACCTGCTCTATCTCGTAGTCCACGACCTTCCCGGCAGCATCGAATACTGGCAGGCCCTGTTCGTCACGCCCGCCAACCTCCTGCTCGGCCAGGCCACCGGGCTGCCCGGTGGCGTGGGCGCGATCGAAGGGTTCATCGGCGTCACGCTCAGGTTGCTCGATATGCCCCCGACCCATCTCGCGCTGGCCGTCGCGGCCTTCCGCCTGGTCACGTTCTGGATCTGGCTGCCCATCGGGTGGCTGGCCTTCACAGCGGTCAACCGGATCGTTGCGAAGCAGCGCCTCGAGAACGCCCAAGCGCAACCCATAACCGGCCCGGAATGAAGCGCGTGTTTGCTGTCGGTGGGGCGATCTGGTACGGTTCGTGCAAGCCCCACATGGGCCCAAAGGCTAGCCGATTGATGTTCGCCCCAATCTTCATCTCCCTCTTCATCTTCATCTTCATCTTCATCTCCCTCTTCATCTTCATCTCCATCTACTTCGCCATCCTCCTGTCCCATCGCCAAGCTCTTGCGGCTCCTCTCGCTACGTGCGCCGGCGTTGGGGTCAAGAGATGAAGATGAAGACGAAGATGAAGATGAAGACGAAGATGAAGATGAAGACAAAGATGAAGCGAGGACCTTCGGCGCGTCACGCGCTCGAGACCCTGGCCGCGTTGGCCAAGGTCCGCTTGCTGGGACGGAAGATCCCCATCTTCGTCGAGTGGAACGTGACGTTCCGGTGCAACCTGCGGTGCCGCTATTGCGCGGCTTTCGAGGTGGACCGCCCCGAACTGGGGGCGGAGGCGATCTGCGCGGGCCTCGACGAGTTGTGGGGCCTGGGGACGCGGTGGATCACGTTTGGCGGCGGGGAGCCCCTGATGCGCAAGGATCTCGGGGCCATTCTGGAACACGCCAAGCAGAGGGGATTCCAGGTCTATCTGAGCACCAACGGGTGGTTCTTGCCGCAACGAAGGGCCGAGCTCGAGTGGATCGACCACGTGAATCTCAGCCTCGACGGCGGCCCGGAGATCCACGATGCGGTACGCGGCGACGGGGCCTTTGACAAGACGGTCGACGCCATGGCCCTCTGCAACGAACAGGGCGTGCCTGCCTCCCTCCAGTGCGTCCTGTCCAGCTACAATCTCGACGCTATCGACGATGTGATCGCGGTGGCGTCCGAGCACGGTGTGCCCGTGATGTTCCAGCCAGCGACCCAGCGGCTGGATTCGTCCACAAAACCAAATCCTATTGCCCCGCCGGTGGGGGCGTACCGCGAGGCCATGGCGCGGCTGATCGCGCTCAAGAAGCAGGGCGCGCCCATCCGCAACTCGCTGCCCGGCCTGCGCCACCTCGCGCGGTGGCCGGACCCGACGCCCATCTGGTGCAGCGCCGGCATCGTCACCTGCTCGATCGAGCCCGACGGCACGTTGGTGGCCTGCCATCAGGCGCAGATCGGGGCGTTCCTCAAGGGCGGCGAGCCGACCGGCACGGTGAGGGACCGCTACGCCGTAGCGAGAATTCCGCGGCACTGCGTCCAGTGCTGGTGTGCTCCCGTCGTCGAGTTGGCCTTGCTCTTCTCGCTCAAGCCGGGCGTTATCCGGAACGCGCTCCGCACGTTCTTGTGATATGCTACGCGGTCATTACTCTAGTAGCGTCACCTAGATTCATGCCATGATCTGTCTTGGTATCAGCGAAGACCTCTTCGACGCCGGCGTCGCGCTGTGCGACGGCGAGACCGTTGTTTTCGCAACCAACGAGGAGCGCTACACGCGCCGGAAAAACGAGGGGGGCTTCCCGCGACACGCGCTGGCGGGCCTATTTGACTACACGGGGATCGACCCGGCCGACGTCGACCAGATCTATGTGGTTGGCCACATGACCCCGCCATTCCCCGTGCGGCTGTTCCCGTGGCTCCACTATTGGTTGTACGACACCCGGCGCAGTAAGCAGGAGACGTGGCTCAAGAAGCTGATGGACTTCGCGATGTTCATGACGCCCGTGTCGCACACGTCTGAGAACTCGATCATGCGCAAAGTGACGCGCCCCCTGCTGGGTCCGGTGACGCGGCGCACGCTCCCGAAGGCGCTGCGGCGGATCCCCATCGACTTCATCGAGCACCACACGGCCCACGCGGCCGGCGCGTGGAACTTCTCGGGCTTCGGCGACGCCCTGGCCGTCACGGCAGACGGGATGGGCGACGGGCTGTCGCTGAGCGTATCGCGCTGCGACCATAACAGCGGGGTCCAGCGGCTGTGGAAAGCGGCCTCGCGGGACTCGTTCGGGCTGTTTTTCGAGGTGCTGACCGAGGCCTTCGGCTTTGTGCCGTGTCGCGACGAGGGCAAAATCACGGGCCTGGCGGCCTCGGGCGATCCGGCCCGGGTGAAGGAGCCGGCCCCGTTTTCTCTGGTGGACGGACGCCTGAAGTACACGGGCCCCTATGGCCGGCGCGGCGTGGCGTGGGTCCAAGACGAGCTCAAGAGCAAGTACAGCCGGGAAGATATCTCGGCGTGGGCCCAGGACCTGCTCGAGACCCACATCGTCGAGGTGGCCCGGTGGTGGCTCGAGGAGACGGGGCTGCGCCGCCTCGTGGTGGCGGGCGGGGTCTTCGCCAACGTGAAACTCAACCAGCGGCTCCATGAACTGGACCAAGTGGACGGCCTGTTTGTGCTTCCCAACATGGGCGACGGCGGCCTGAGCCTCGGGGCCATCTCGGCGAAGCGGCAGGTGGCGCCGCAGCGCTTGCGCGACGTGTTCTGGGGGGAGGACTACACGGACGACGCGGTCGAGGCCGCGCTGAAGCGGGCGGGCGTTTCGTACGAGCGCAGTGAGGACCCGGACGGCGACGTGCCCGGGCTGCTCGCGGAAGGCCACACCGTAGCCCGCTTCCAGGGGCGGATGGAATGGGGCCCGCGCGCCCTGGGGAATCGCTCGATACTGGTGCGAACGACCGACGCGGCGGTTGTGGATCGCCTCAATGACCAACTCGACCGGAGCGAGTTCATGCCCTTCGCCCCGGCCATGCTCGATGAAGACGCCGAGGCATACCTCGTCGCCCGGACCCCGCGCGCCACACGGCCCAGTTCATGACCGTGTGCTTTGACTGCACCGAGAAGATGAAGCGCGAGAACCCGGCCGTGGTGCACGTGGACGGGACGGCCCGTGCGCAGTTGGTGGCGAAAGACACGAACCCCACCTTTCACCGGATCCTGGCCGAGTACAAGCAACGCAGCGGGAGCAGCGTGGTGCTGAACACGAGTTTCAACATCCACGAAGAGCCCATTGTGCGCACACCCGACGAGGGCATCGCGGCCTTCTTGAGGGCGGGGCTCGACTACCTGTCCATCGGGGGCTTCATGGTGAAGGCACGGCACGTTGCCGTGCGGCCTCAAGGTGACCCGCAGGCGCTTGCGCCGGGAGGCGCCTAGGCGTGGCCGGCTGCGTCGTGCGGTTTCACTCGCCCCCCCGGGCGTGGTATGCTGGACGATTGAGGCAGAGTCATGATCGTTATTGTCGACTACGGGATAGGCAATCTGGACTCGGTGTTGCGGGGGTTCCGACACGCCGGGGCGGAGGCCGTGATCGCGTCGGACCCCGCGGCACTCGAGCGCGCGGACGCCATTGTGCTGCCCGGCGTGGGCTCGTTCGCCAAGGGGATGCGCAACCTGACCGAGCAGGGGCTGCTGCCGGCGTTGAACCGGCTGGTCCTCGAGGAGAAGGCGCCCGTCCTGGGGATCTGCCTCGGGTTCCAGTTGTTCACCAAGCACAGCGAAGAGGGCGACGCCGAGGGACTCGGCTGGATCGACGGCGTCACAAAGCGCTTCAACTTCGACCCTATGGACCGCCGCTGCCCGGTCCCCCACATAGGCTGGAACGAGCTCGATGTGCGCAAGGAAAACCGGCTGCTCGACGGGATCCACCCCGGCGCGTGTTTCTACTTCGCCCACTCGTATTGCGTGCACTGCAAAGATGACGGCGCGATCCTGGCCACGACGGAATACGGATACGACTTCGTCTCGGCCGTCGAGCGCGACAACATCTTCGGCACCCAGTTTCACCCGGAGAAGAGCCACGCCAACGGGCTGGACCTGTTGAGAAACTTCGTGGGGCTGACGCAACATGCTTAAGGTCCGCGTGATACCCGTTCTGCTGCTACGCAACTGGGGGCTCGAGAAAAGCATCCAGTTTGCCACCCCCAAGTACGTCGGCTGTCCCATCAATGCCGCGAGGGTCTTCAACGGCAAGAACGTGGACGAGTTGATCCTGGTCGACATCATCGCCACGCAGGAAGGCCGCGGCCCCCAAATGGAAGTTGTCAAGGAGATCGCCGAGGAGTCCTTCATGCCGTTTACGGTCGGCGGCGGCCTCCGGACCGTGGACGACATGTGGGCGTTGCTTCAGGCCGGGGCCGACCGGGTGATCGTGAACACGGCCGCAGTCGAGTGTCCCGAGGTGATCACCCAGGGGGCCGAGCGCTTTGGCAGCCAATGCGTGGTGGCATCCATTGACGTGCGACTCCAGGACGGCCGCCATGAGGTCTACACCCACGCCGGCCAGCAGGCCACCGGGCTCGAACCCGTCGCCCTGGCCAAGCGCCTCGAGCAACTGGGCGCGGGCGAGATCCTGCTGACGTCCATCGACCGGGACGGGACGATGGAGGGATACGATATCGCCTTGGTCCGGAGCGTGGCGGACGCCGTGACCATCCCCGTGATCGCGTGCGGCGGCGCGGGGAGCGTCGAGCATCTGGCGCACGCGGTCTATGAGGGCCATGCCTCGGCCGTGGCCGCGGGGGCGTTCTTCTTGTTCTACGGGCGGCGGCGCACGGTGCTGATCACGTATCCCACCGACGACGAGCTTCTCGAACACTTCAATCCAAACCGCATCCGGCCCAAGGACCCCGAGACCTTTGTCGATACGAAACTCGCGCGCTTGTAGGCGACCCCGAATAAATGGGGACAGTAACCATTTATTGCACTGTCCCTATTCGCCCACAACACCCTGCCCACGGTTGCAATAAATGGTTACTGTCCCCATTTATTTAAAAGGATTACCCATGAGCAGTGAGGAGAAACAGCGGTGCACACGATGTGTGCTCGACTCGGCGGTGCCGAAGATCCGGTTCGACGCCGACGGCGTGTGCAACTACTGCCACATGCACGACAAGCTCGATGCGATGTTCCCGAACGGTCCGGAAGGCCACGCGATCCTCGAGGGCATTGCCGAGAAGGTCCGCCGGGCCGGGCGCGGCCGCAAGTATGATTGCGTGGTTGGGGCGAGCGGCGGCCGCGACACGTCGTACTGCCTGTATTACTGCAAAGAGACGCTCGGGCTGCGTCCGCTGGCGGTGCACTTCGACAACGGTTGGGACTCGGACGTCTCGAAGACGAACCTGGCCAAGGTCTGCGACGGGCTCGACGTCGATCTGCACACGATCATCATGGACTGGCCCGAGTCGCGCGAATTGACCAACTGCAACATCCGGGGCTGCGTGCCCTACATCGACCTGCCGGACGACATCGGGATCGCCAGCGCGCTGTACCGCAGCGCGGCCCAGGAAGGCGTGCGCTACATCATCCTCAGCCATTCGTTTCGCGAGGAAGGTGTGACCCCGCTGGCGTGGAACTACTTCGACGCGCGCTTCACACGCGCCCTGATCAAGCGGTACTCCCGAATGAAGCTGGTTCACTTCAAGAACATCGATCTCCACAATCTGTTCTACTGGCACGTACTCAAGGGCATCCGCATCCTGAACGTCACGAACTACTACGACGACGTGGGCGAGCACGTCGAGGATCTCCTGAAAAAGCAGTTCGGTTGGGTCGACACCGGCCAGCACCACATGGACAACGAGATGTTCGCGCTCGTGTATTACTACGCGCGGCACAAGTTCGGCTTTGACTGGCGCGTGGTCGAGCTGTCGGCCAAGGTCCGCACCGGCGTCACGCCACGCGAGCAGGCCCTCGAGGCGCTCGACAGCGTGCCGTTTTTCGAGAACGAAGCGCTGGTGGACTACTGTCTGAAGAAACAGGGGTTCTCGCGGGAGGAGTTCGACGAG
>Ga0114930_10003146_pt1 | contig 14566 bp, 13 predicted proteins | sample AnhtaG_FD_87300 | JGI IMG/M metagenome (GOLD analysis project Ga0114930, IMG submission 87300) | Deep subsurface microbial communities from Anholt, Denmark to uncover new lineages of life (NeLLi) - Anholt_01485 metaG | ecosystem: Environmental > Aquatic > Marine > Oceanic > Sediment | place... | reverse complement strand
GGGGAGGTCGTTGGGCGTCCCAGGGACGAGGCTCGCCAACTCACGGTGAACGACCTCGGCGGGTACGAAGGCTCCTCGTACATCGTGAGCGGCGACCTGGCCGACGCCATGGAGGCCTTCCGCCAGGAAGAGATGGCCAAAAGCGAGCGGGAACACGCGGAGGCGGAGGGCAAGAAGCACGGCACGTGGCTGGGCCGCAAGAAGGACGTCGAGAAAGAACCCGCACAGGAGCCGCCCGCTCCCGGGGCTGAGCCGCCCGGAATCACCGAGCAACTCATGTCGATATCGGCCTTCTCGCAGACCCGGGGGCGCACGCCGCCCCCGCAGGAGCGGGTGTGGACGCGTAAGCTGGCGCTGCTGGGGGGCTTTGTGGCGGCCGTTGTGATTCTCTATTTTGGGGGCGGCTACGCCAAAGCCAAGTACGACGAGTACCTCGCCAAGAAGCACGCCGTTCCCGTGGTCCACGTGGACAACTACGCCGGAGACTACCTCAAGGCCGGCGACCTATTGGGCGCCCTCACGGAGGCCCGTCGCGCGCAACGCGAGGCCGACAATACGGAGAACCGGCACATCGCCGACGAGGTGCGCGAGGCCATCCGAGACGAAGTGGCGGACCTGGTCAATGCCAAGGACTGGGAGAAGGAAGTGCTGAATCGGGCGTCGAGGCTTGTCGCCAACGCCCAACGGATCGATCCTGACAGCAAGCTGCTCCAAGAAGTCAGGAAAGAGGTCGACCGTGAGGTCTTCCACTATAGCCTGCGCATTGAGGAGATCCATCTGGAGCCCGGGGGCAAAGCGCGGGTATTTCTGGAGGTCCAGGAGCCGGGTCGGCAACGTGAGATTGTCGTCAAGGAAAAGGGCCAACAGGTTTCGGGGAGGTTCGTGATCAAGAGCATCACGCGGGATCAGATCCGCTTCGAAGATACCCAACGCAAGGGACGCAGTAACCGCCCGCGCCAGCTTTGTCTGTCCCTGGACGGCACACTGACTCGGTGTTGAAGGCCAGATATCTCGGAGGCGCTCACCACGACCCGCAGGAAGCGGGGGATCAGATGCGCGGTCGACGCGGCAGGGCCAGGTAAACCAAAGGAGTCGTTTTCATGGTGTCGGGGAAGTCCTCACGCCGCTTTACGGCGTTGATGTGTGTCCTTCTGGGACTGGGCTCGGTGTCGTGTTCGCTTTTCCGGGGCGCCAAAGGGGCGCCCGTGGCCCAGCCGGCTGCGTCGACCGGCGACGCATCGGTGGACGCGGCGGCCGGGGACCGTGAAGCCAAGCTGAAGAAACTGGTCAAGGCCCATATCGAACGCGAGACCCGTGCGGCCGACGTTCAGCGCGACAGGGTGGTCCGGCGCAAACCTTACTTCTCGAAAGAGTACTGCGTGTATCCGGACGGCCCGGAGGGCTTCGGGCTCCTTATCCAGGAGCAAGAGGGCCGCAGTGTGCCGTGCATCGCGGACGTGACGATGGCAAAACTTCGGTTCGCCACGCGCTACCACCGCAAGCGGGTTGCGGCTGAAGGGGACATGAACTTCCTGCGCGACACGGGTACGGAGACCATTACGTATGAACTGCGGAACGGGCGGTGGACGCGCGTGGGCAGCCTGTTCGTGGCCGAGAAGACCGAGGAAAACGTCAACGGCGAATGGGTGCCCGTCGAAGGAACGGTCAAGCGCACGGTAGCGGCCGAAGAGCCGCAGCCCGGGTGGCTGGGCCGGACGTGGTCGAAAATCACCGGGCGCTAGTGCGGGTTCCTTACACCGAGGCCACACCCCTCGGTCGCACTGACACGCAGAAACACACGGGACGTGCGTGACTAGGAGCAAGGCATCCACAACGTTCACGCCCTTCGGCTGGCACGGCCTCGAGTGCGAGGTCCCCGAGGCGTGGGAGCTCGCCTGCTACGATGGCGCCTATGACGCCGGTTATGCCTCGCTTGACGACGGTGTGGACATGCGCCTCCAGGTCCGGTGGAACCGTGTGCGGAACAGGCCGAAGCTGCTCGAGGGCGCGTTGAAGCGCTACGAACGCTCGCTGAAAAAGGCCGCCAAGGGGACGCTCCGGTTTGAGGCCGGCGACCCCGGGTTCGTACCGAAGCGCCACAGGGAGGGCCGCGACCTCGCCGCCTTTCGATGGGAAGGGGACACAGCGGCCGAGGGTTTGGCTTGGTATTCGCACGCCACGGGCCGGCTCGTCATGGTGGAGGTCCTGTTTCGCGGTCGAGGCGTGGACAAGGCCCTGGCGCGGCGCGTTCTCGGGTCGGCCCGGGATCACCGGGACGATGGGCGGCGGCTCTGGGCGGTCTACGGCTTTGCGTTCCTGGCCCCGGACCACTATAATCTGGAACGGCCAGAGTTGGCGCCTGGGCGGCTGCGCTTCGAGTTGCGTGCGGGTTCGCACGCCTGGCTGCGCGTCGAGCGGTGGGCCATGGCCTCCCAGTGGCTCGATAAGGCATCGATCGAGGAGTGGCCGCGGGAACTCGTGAAGCTGCTGGGGCTTGCGCCCCGAGGGGCGCTCGAGCAGGAGGAGGCCCGAGTGGGTAAGCACCGCGCCTGCCGGTTCACGCAGGCGGTGGGGCGCGGCCGGCTTGGCCGTCGCCAGCGCGTGACGGGCCTGGTGTGGACGTGCCCGGAGGACGACAAGGTCTTTGTGGTGATGGCGGGGGGCGGCGCTGAGGACCTCGCCGAAGAGGTCGCCGCCACCATTGTGTGTGCGTGAATGCTGAGACGTCGGCCAAAGCTCTCGCGTCTGCAAATGCTGGGGTCGGTGCCGCGGCTGAACCCGGCGGTGCGCTGGAACGAACTCGACTCGGGGCAGACGTTGGTGGTATACGAGAAGGGTCCTTTCGGGCCGGTCAAATGGCTGCGCAAGCTCTTCGCGGCGCCGGAAGTGACGGAGCTGCTGTTGGACGAGCTCGGGGCCAAGGTGGTGGGCCAGATCGACGGCCGCCGCACCGTGGGCGACCTCATTGCCTACGTGGCCAAGGAGTTCAGGCTGAGTCGAAGAGAGTCCGAGGTGGCGTTGCTGAAGTACATGGACATGCTGGGCCGGCGCAACTTGGTGGGGTTCGAGGTGCGCGGCACGGGGGAGGCACGCTAGGCCGGTGGGCGTCGACGTCAAGACACGCGCGGGCATCAAGCGCCAGATCCAACTGCCCAACAGCGAGGCGGTGAAGATCGCCCTGCGAAGCCTGCGAATCCGGTTCTGGCGATCACTGATCACTATGGCGGGCATCGTCTTGGCCATTGCGTTTCTCTCCTCGGTGCTGACGTCCGGCGCCGTGACCGCCAGCCTACGGGGGCTCCCCAGGTACACGGGCCAAGCGATCGGCGGGGATCAGGCCATCCAGATCTGGCTGACGGCGATCTCGCTGCTGGTCTGTGTGGTCGGCATCACCAATGCCATGCTGATGAGCGTGACGGAGCGCTACCGCGAGATCGGCACCATGAAGTGCCTGGGCGCCCTGGACTGGTTCGTGGTCAAGCTGTTCCTGTTCGAGGCCGGGTTCCTTGGGCTTGTCGGCAGCGCGATCGGCGCCTGCTTGGGATTCGTCTTCGGACTCCTCGCCGCCATGAGCCAATACGAGCAGGTGCTCGGGTCGCTGTCTTGGGGAAGCGCGTTCCTGCGCCTGGTTGTGGCCGTGCTGGTCGGTGCGAGCCTGACCGTGGTGGGCGCGATCTACCCCGCGCGCCGCGCCGGGAGAATGCCTCCGGCCGACGCCATGAGAACAGAGATATAGGGGCAAGTACCAAGGACGAAGAGGGAAGCAGGAAGGACAAAGAGACAAGAAGGGACCGGGATTGCGTTATGGGTGAAGCGGCTGTGCAAACGCTCCATGAGTACGCGGTCAAGACCATGAAGGTCGAGAAAGAGTACATCATGGGCAAGCAGAGCCTGATGGCCCTTAAGGGCGTAAGCATCGAGATCAGGACGGGCGAGTACATCTCGATCATGGGGCCGTCCGGCTCTGGGAAGTCGACGCTGTTCAACATGATCGGGGGGCTCGACAAACCGACGGGCGGCAAGGTCTACATCGACGAGGTGGACATCTCGGGTCTGGACGCTTACGAGCTGGCCTGGCTGCGCTGCCGGAAGATCGGCTACATCTTCCAAACCTTCAACCTGATTCCGGTCATGACCGCGCTCGAGAACTGCACGCTGCCGATGATCTTCGCGGGCATGAGCACACAAGACGCCATGGACAAGGGCGTCGCCCTGCTCGAGCTCGTCGGCCTGGGCGACCGCATCCGGCATAAGCCCCTCGAACTCTCCGGCGGCCAGCAGCAGCGGGTGGCCTGCGCGCGGGCCTTGGCCAACGACCCGGCCATCATTCTGGCGGACGAGCCCACCGGGAACCTCGACCTCAAGACGGGCAAGGAGATCATCGAGCTGCTCCGGCGGCTCAACCAGGAAAAGGGCGTCACCGTCATCAGCGCCACCCACGACCTCAAGATGCTCGACGTGTCGGACCGCATCATCTGGATCCGGGACGGCGAGGTGGACAAGATCGAGAACCGCGCCGACCTCGAGCTCGAGGTCGGCACCCTCGAAGGCGAGGAAGCGTAGCGGGGTCACGACGTATGCACTACGTACCCATGGGCAAGATCGGGCCGTCGGACGTGACGCTCGAGCGCGACCGCCACTTTCGCATCGTCGAGAACCTGATCATCATCGTGGCCGGGGTCTCCGCACTCCTCGGCGCCCAGGGCTACGGCCGCGGCGACGCGGCCAACAGCCGCCTGGCCACGGTCTACAGCCTCATCAAGTACGGCACGTGGTACATCGACCGGCCCATTGACGAGGACCCCATCGTCTTCGAGCAGCGCACCATCGACAAGGTCGTGGTGGACGGCCGCATCCTGTCCAGCAAGCCGCCCATCTTGCCGTTGCTCATGGCGAGGGAGGCGTGGCTGCTCCATGCGGTGCTCGGCTGGGACATGGATGAGGAGGAAGACCTTAACAAGATCGTGCGCGTCATGGTGATGTCCCTGATAGGCTTCTCGTATATCCTGGCCGTGGTTTTCTTTGCGAAGACGTTGCGCCTTCTCGTAGCCGATCCGTTGAGCCGTACGGTGCTTATTTTCTGCTTGGCGTTTTGTACGCAATTGTGGGGTTTTTCCACGCTCATCAACAACCACGTGCCCGCCGCGGCCATGGTCATGGCCGCGCTCTACTTCGCCTTGGGCATCGGCACGGGCAAGCTCGAGCCGGCCCCGTGGCGCTTCCTCGCGTTCGGGTTCGCGGGCGGGCTGGTGCCCACGCTAGACATGCCGGCCACGATCTTCATCGTCCTCGCCGGGCTGTACCTTCTGGCGAAATTCCCGGTGCGCACGATCTGCTGGGCCACGCCGGCCGCGGCCTTTCCGCTGGGCGTGCACTGCGCCATCATGTACCAGACGACCGGCAGCGTGCTGCCCGTGCAGGTACGCCCGGAGCTGTATCTCTCCGAGGGGTCCTACTGGCGCAATCCGCGGGGCATCGACGCCCTAAACGAGTCCAAAGGCGTCTACCTGTTCCACATGACCCTCGGGCGCTGCGGCATCTTCTCCCTCTACCCCATCCTGGTCGCCGGCGTTGCCGCCACGATCCGCGCCCTCTACAAGAAAACGGTGCCCTGCCGCGGCCACATCCTCGTGGGCGCGCTGGGCTTCATCATCCTCACGGCCTACTACTGCCTCGAGACGAACAACTACGGCGGCGAGGCCTACGGCTTCCGCTGGTACATCACGGCCATGCCCGTGCTGCTGCTCATGGGCGCGCCCATCCTCATGGCCATGCGCGTGCGGTGGAAATGGCTCTTCGTAGGCGCGATGGTCGGCATCTCGTTCTACTCGGCGTCGCAGTGCATGAAGTCCCCCTGGGGCGCGAACCGCGAATGGACCTGCAAGCTATTCCTCGGCCCCAGCTACGGCCCCCTGTCGCAGTACGACAAGTAACCCGAAGCCGTCAATCGACAACGCCCGCCTAGCTTGGGGCGGCCTCCGGCGTCTCCCCACCGGTCCCGGGCGAATCATCCTCCGGCGTGTCCCCACCGGTCTCAGGCGAAGCATCCTCGTCCGACGGCGCCTCTGCCGGAATCACGGTGACCGTGCCGCCTTCGACCGGGGTCACGGTGACGGCGTCGGCGTCCGTGGGTGCAGCGGAGCCAGCTCCATCTTCCGTGGCGGCAGGGCCTTCCATATCCTGTTCGAGTCCGGAACCGAGGTCATCGAGCGCGGAGAAATCGGTCTGGGACATCTCCTCAGCGGCCTTGTCCGGTGCGACGCCTTTGCCCAGCCGCCCGGATACCAGCGACATGCACAGCGCCAGGATCATGAAAATGGCGGCCATCCCATGCGTGAGCCTCTGCGGCAGGCTCTTGTTCATGCGCGGCCCGAAGACGGTGTCCGAGCCGCCGCCGATGCCAAAGGCGCCCGCGAACCCCACCCCTTTGCCCTTCTGCAGCAGCACGACGGCGATCAGGCCAATGCAGGCTGGGATGTAGAGGGCCAGCATTACGTACCAGAGAATGTCCCACATAAGCCGCTATTCCTTTGTGGCGCAGGCCGTTATGATGCCCGCGAAGCTGTCGGCTTTGAGCGAGGCGCCCCCGACCAGGGCCCCGTCCACGTCCGGCTTGGACATCAGTTCCGCCGCGTTGTCGGGCTTGACGCTGCCGCCGTACTGGATGCGGACCTTGGCGGCCACCGCGTCGCCGAACTGCTCTTGAACCAAGGCGCGCACGAAGGCGTGGGCCTCTTGGGCCTGGTCGGGCGTGGCCGTGACGCCGGTGCCGATGGCCCACACGGGCTCGTAGGCAATGGCCACGCGGTCGAAGTCGGCGTCGGTGAGTCCCGCCAGGCCGCCGATGGCCTGGCGCGTGAGCACGTCGTCCATCTCGCCGCCCTCGCGTTGGGCTAGGGTCTCGCCGATGCAGAACATGACGTTCAACCCGGCGGCCAGGGCGAACTTGAGTTTCTGGTTCAGGAACTCGGCGGACTCGCCGAAGTACTGCCGGCGCTCACTGTGACCGAGGATGGTCCACGTGCAGCCGACGTCCTGAAGCATCTGCGGCGAGATCTCACCCGTGTAGGCCCCGCTTCCCCGCACGTAGCAGTCTTGCGCCCCCAAGGCGATGTTCGAGCCCGCCAAGGCGCGGCCGACCGCGTACAGGCACGTAAACGTCGGGCACACAACGACATCTACCGAGTCGACCTCTTGCGTCTGAGGCTTCAGGTCGTTGACCAACGCGACGGCCTGGTCAACCAACAGGTTCATCTTCCAGTTTCCGGCAACCAGGGGTTTCCTCACTGCATGACCTTCCATACGTGTCAGGCAGAAAACGAGACACGTCCCGCCTCTACCCGCAACGGACCGAGGCCGAATCGTAGCACAAGCCCGCCCGCAGACGCAAACGAAACACCGCCGGAACAACCGAGAGGCGGCCAAGTTTCGCGGGGGTGGGCCGTGGACGCGAGCGCTCCGCTAGGTATCAATGGGCGGCGAGAAGATGCTCAGCCCGAGCGTGAAGAAGCGCCATATTCTCCCCAGGATGAACCCGAGGATGTAACTCAGTGAAAGAAAGCGTGACGGATCCATGGACTGTCCCTTCCCTGTTTGGCGGGCCCGCGGTCTGACCGGATGCCGCCTCTGCCCGTCTGCTCTGTCGCTGCCATTATACCTCCACCGGCCGTGGTTCGGGCAAGCGGAAGCAGAAATGAGCAGGAACGGGGCTAGTGACCTGAGTTGGAAGTCCTTTGCATATCGGATCCGGGAGGGCGAGATATTCGCGAATCTCAAGTTCAGCACACTAGAAGGTGTAGCGCAGGCCGGCGATGAGGGTGTTGGTGAACTCGTCGTCGCCGTCGGTGGTGTCGCTGTCGTAGTCGGTGAGTAGATTGACGCGAAAGCTGAGTTTCTTGGATAGGGGCGTTTCGAGGGCAAGGTCGGAGCTGAGACGGTACTCGCCGAAATCGTCTATCTGGGGCAGTACGACCAGTTTCTCGGTGAGCACGGCGGACTTGAACAGCTTCTGCTCGAACTGGCCGGCCAGACGGAGGTACACGTTGTCCTCGTCGCGCGTGATCTGGTCGACGTCCCCGGTGTAGGCGTCGGCGAGGAGTTGGAGTCCGGCGAACAGGTCGTCGAACGCCCAATCGGCGAGCGGTTTGGTGAGGTGGGAGCGGACGTAGGCCTCGGCGCCCGACCGGAGGGCCGCAGAGGCGCTGTGCTGGGCGTCCTCGAGTTCGGTGATGGTGTACTCGTTCCACCACTCGTGGGCATAGTCAAGGCCGGCGTCGAGGGCCAGCGACCGGCGCTCGGATTTGATGAAATCGTAGCCCACGCCCGCGCCGGTTTCGAGGCGCAGCTCGAGGCGGCGTCCTGGGTCCTGCTCGGCGCCCGCGTGGCCGTAGAGGTAGAGGCGGTCCTTGAGGTAGTACTGGTACTTGGCCGTGCCTTTGAGGCGGCGGGTGTTGACTTGCGAATCGACCTCGCCGTACCCGCCGCTAAGCTCGAGCGTCAGCGTGTCCTTGAGGCGCGTGCGCACGAGGGTCACGGCGAGATTGGCATCCAGCGTGTCGGTCTCGGCCGAGCGCCACGAGACCCCGGCGTCCACCGAGCCGCCCCATTTCCTCTTTTTCTTCGGCCACTTGGGAAGGGACTGCGCGTCGGCCGCGATGGCCTCGACTTGGTCAAACGGCAAAGGCTGGGCGGCCTCGTCGGTACCGAGGGTCTGCTCATCGCCTTCGAGGGCCAGCCGCCCCGTCAGCACTTCCCCGTCTTCACGCCGCACCGCCACGGCCGCATCGGTGACCACGGCCTTGACTTCCTCGAGCTTGACGTGCAGCTCCCCCGCGTACGTGGTCAAAAGGACCAGTTCGCCCTCAGCCGCGCTTTGGACCGTGCCCGTCAGGCGGTCGCCGTTGTCGAGGTATACCGTGTCCGCAGGCGCGACCAGCGACATCATCAGGAGCAGTGCAGCGGCAGCAACAGGCTTGATCATATTTGGGCCAGCTTCAGCGGTCATTGCTGTTTCTCCTTGGGGCATCTGTGTGCGAAACCCCTAAGCATCCACCTTCTCAAGTTTGCCGGACTTGACGGACTTCTCGAGGGCCTCGAGCACCTGCACCGGGCGCAGCATGTGCTCGTGGGGCAGCGGTTCGACCCCGGTCTTGAACATCTTGGTGAAGGTCTTCACGCCGTTCAGGTAGGGGCTCTTGTCCATCTTGATCGCCACGTGGTGCGCGCCGTGTTCGCCCACGGCGCCGATGCCGAATCCCGGAGCGCCCTCCTTGATGAAGGCCATGGTTACGATCAGACCGTTGCGGTAGATGAGCTGGCCGGTGGCGTCTTGTCCGTTCCTGGTGATCAGCACGGCCTTGACGTCGAATCCAAACGCGTGCAGCACCATGTCGACCTGGTGGATGCCGTAGAAGAAGACACCCCCCCACTTGCTCTTGAGGTCTGCCGAGCCCCAACTGCCAGCGGCCTTGATGGCGCCGAGGGTCGCCAGTTTGTTCCGGAAGCGCCCGAAGGCGGCCTGATGCGTGAGCACGCTGAACGAGGTGACGGGCGTGCCTTTCTTCTTGGCCATATCGAGAAACTGCTTGCCCTCGGCGGCCCGGTAGCACAAGGGCTTGTCCACGAAGGTGGGAATGCCGGCCTCGACAAAGGGCCACACGGACTTGAGGTGGTACTTGGGGTGACGGTGATCGCACAGCACGGCGTCCACTTTGCCCAGCATTTGCCTCGGTCGGCTGACGATGTTGGGAATCTGACCCCGCTTCGCTGCGTCTTTGGCGAACGCCTCGGTCTCGCCCCAGACGTAGTCCACCGAGCAGCCGGGGATCTTCTTGTCGACGTTGATGGTAGTGGCAATGGCGACGGTGTGGCTGTTCTCGGCCCCGATGATTCCGATTCTCATGATCATGTCCTCCATGGGTTGCGCGTCTGCCGCGTGCGCGGCTCAACGCCACCCCATGATAGCCCAAGGGGTAGTCGTCTGTGTAGGTCGCCGTTTCGTTCCGCTCTTTCGCGTAGAAGAACAACCGCCAAACGCAAGCCGGCGCCCTAGCGCGAGAGGTCGGCCACGAACGCGAGTTTCTTGCGCATGAGGGCGGCCCGGTCGCGGCAGTCGCGGTAGATTTGCAGCGTGGTTCGGGCCAGAACCAGCGGGTCGGCGCCCTCGAGGTTGTCGCGCTCGAACTTCGAGATGAGCACCAGCGGCCGGCACGGGCCGTGCAACTCGCCGAACAGCCGCATTTCTTCGTCCAAAGCCATCAGCTTGTGCACGGATTGCTGGGCCTTGCGGGCGCTTCGGGGCAGAAACCCGAGCAGGCGCTCGGTTTCGGCGATGCCGCGTTCGGCCAGGGCGGCCAGGTCGGAAAACACGGCGCTGAACTGCTCGCACCAGGCTTCTGCGGATTCGGCTTCGGGCGGCAGGTAGCGGCCGAGTATGCTGCGGAGGCCGTCGCGCTCGACGTCCGGGTCGCGTTGGACGCCTAGGTAGTCGAGCCACATGGCGCGGTAGGCGATGCGCAGTAGGTCGCGCTGGGCCAGGGGGCGTCGCAGGACGGGATACCACTGGAGACAGCCGTCAGGGGCGAAGCGTGATCGGAACACGTCGACCGTCGCCAGGAGGGGTTCTTCGTCGAGCCCGGCCATAGGTTCGTCGCCCTTGGCGGCGAGCGTCACGTCGATGACGCGCAGGACCTGCTCGGGCCGGATCAGGGTCCGTTCATCCAGCCCCCCGGGCACGCTGTCCGCCCGGCCCACGCTCGTGCGGCGCCACTCGATGGCGCAGTGCCCGGCCCCGTAGGGGCCCGTCTCGCGGAAATGGACGTATCCGACGCTGACCAGCATGATCGGGCAGCCCACCGCCGTAGCCAGGTGCATGGTGCCGGTGTCGTTGGTCACCAGCAAGCTGGCCCGCTCGAGCAGGGCCGCGACCTGGGGGATGGTGGTCTTGCCGAACAGGTGGACGGCCAGCCCTGGCGCGTGCTCCTCGAAGGCCTCGCCGAAGGGCGCTTCGTCGGCCACGCCCAGCAGGAAGATGCGGGCGCCGTGCTGCTCGACCAGCAGCCGGGCCAGCGTGGCGAAGTGGGCCTCGGACCACCGTTTGTTGGACTCGCTGGCGCCCAACTGGAAGCAGATGACGGGGCTGTCCGGGCCGACGTCGTGTTCTTCAAGTAGGGCGGCCGCGAACGCGCGATCTTCCTCGCGGACGTCAAAGACGAGGTCGGGTACGGGGGGCGCGTCGGGTACGAATCGGCGGGTGATGTCGCAGAGGTTGAGGTCGTTGTACTCGCGATGGAACACGCTGGTGAAGAAGTAGTTGGTCCAGGGGCCGCGCAGGACGTACTGCCAGTCGTCGGTGAGGTGGGCACCGACGACTTCGGGCACGTCGGCCAGTTTCAGCAACATGGCTGACGCGATGCTGTGGGTGCAGTTGTAGGCCACGTCGAAGCGGCCGTCGCGGATTCCTTGTACGTACTCCTCGGCCTTTCGATACGCGCGCAGCAACCGGTCCGAGTCCTGGGCGCGGAGGTCGAGGAACATCGAGTCCTCGTCATAGACGATCACGTCGTCCACGTCCGGGTTCCGCTCCGCGATGGTGCGTCCCATACGGCGGACCATCATGGTGACGTGCGCGCCGGGGTGCTTGTGTTTGATGCCGCGCACCAGCGGCGAGGTCTGGAGCACGTCGCCCATGCGCGTGGTCTGCATGACGAGGATCCGCATGGTCAGCGCTCTCTCGCGAAGAGGGTCTCGGCGAAACTGCGCACCTCGCGCAGATAGGCAAAGACCCCTTCCGGATAGGTCATCTTGGTCGTAGCCGTCACCAGTTGCTGGTTGATGTTCTCGTGCGTGAAGGGCAGGTCGGGCGGCAGCGACGCGAGGTACTTCCCGAGCGTCGCGTCGCGGCCTACGCGTCCGGCCATCTCGGCCACGGTCCGCTGCACGCGGATGCCCTTGCGCAGCAGCCGCGAACCGTAGGCGTCGAGGATGCACTCGAGCATGGCCTCCGCCCGTTTCTCATAGGTGTGGTCCCGCAAGGCGCGTTCCCGCGCGCGGCGGGCGAACTCGCAACGCTCGTCGGGGTGCTCGAGGAAGTAGTCGACCTTGCTTCGGAGCCCTTGGAGGTCGCGGTAGACGGGCAGTTCGCTGTCGAAGTCAAAGAGGGCCTCGAGGCCGATGCACGGGTCGCACAACTGGAACCCACCACAGGCCGCGATCTCGAACACGCGCGGGTTCACGGCGTCGCAGTTCGGGTCCACGCCCTCGTGGATCGTGCTCGAATGGAGGTTCAGGCTGATCTTCGAGCCGGCCACGATCTTCGCGAACCGCTCGGGCGTGAAACGCTCTTGCGCGCGGCACAGCAGGGGCTTGAGCTCACTCGCCGCCCAGTCCACGCCCCAGATCTTGAAGTCGTAGTCGGTCATGCCTTTGAACATCTGGACGCGGTTGGCATACCCGGCCCCGGCAAAGGAGAGGTCGCATCCGTACTCGGTCCGCTCGTCGGACGTCAGTTTCACGGGTCTGTGGATCTCGGGGTCGCAACCGGTTTGGATGAATGCGTGGCAGGGACAGCCGGCCCGGTCAAGCTGGTCCTCGAACTCGCCCGGCTGGATGTGGAAGAAGCAGTCGTACTGCGGCGCGAAGTCTCTCCAGTAGGGCATGTGGCGCCAGTTCTCGACGTACCAGAACGCCGTGACCACGCCCTCCTTGGACAAACGCGCCGGGAAACTCGGATTGACGGGGGCCTGGGCCATGACGATGCAGATATCGGGGGCGAACTCGGCGGCGCGGGCGTAGGTCCATTCGCCCAGGAAATGGGCCAGGATGTTGCCCAACTGGGCCGAGCCGTGTTTGGACTGGACCCCTTCGGTCGCCTTTTGGTACAGGGGCCAGGCCTGGCTGTTGTCGATCAAGAGCGTGACGTGGCCCAGCGAGGCGAAGGCCCGCTCGAGGTAGCCGGCGATGGGCAGCGAGCCCCCATACATGGGGCCAACCACGGCGATGCGGAGGCGCTGTTGCCCGAGGGCCGTCTTGGCGGCAACGGCCACGGCCCGCTCGCAGTACTCCGGATGCACCTTTGCCGTTGGGGGATGCACCAGTACCTGGGGGATCTTCCGGGCGAACTGCTGGAACTGCGTGGTGGCCGCGATCGCGTCGATATCGCCCACCCCGAGCAGGACATCGGAGTCGCGCAGCAGCCCCTCGACGGCGAGCTTGGCCACGGCCGCGGCCGGCTCGACCACGGCGACCTGGGCCGCGCCGCGCTGCTTCAGTTCCGCGACGTGGTAGCCCAGACCCGCCCCGACGACGAGCACCGGGCGCTCGAGGTCCAGCCCCGCGGAATCGATGAGACGCGCGGCCTCCTCGCGAGGCCGATACCGGCTGTGCAAGTACACGCCGTTGACCCTGACCGTCGGCTCGCCGCCCCGGCCTTCCAGCCCTTCGACGTCAGGACCCGCCTCTACGTGGGCCAGTTCCTCGATCCAGTCCCGTGCCGGTTTCATTTCGTATTGCTCTCGCGTCGTGTTTGCGAAGACATGTATCTACTCACGCCCAGCGCGCTCGATGGTTTGCAGCAGTTCCTTGGCCCGCGGATGTTCGGGCGCCAGCATCAAGACCGTCTCGAGCCGCGCACGCGCCTCATCGGGCTTCCCGAGGCGGATCAGCACCTCGACGTAGCCGCACACGAGGTCGGCGTTTCCTGGGTAGAAATCGGCGTAGCGGCGCACCAGACCCTCGACCTGGGCAAGGCGCTCGAGTTGCCCGGCGGTTTGGATCAGGTGAGGGAGCAGGGGGCTGTTCTCGAAGCTCGCCTCGAGCGCCGTCGTGAATGATTCGAGCGCCTCCTCGAACCGCCCCTGTGTCACCTGCACGAGCCCGAGCGCGCCGATGAGGCGCTCGTTCTCCGGATCCCGCTCGAGCGCCTGCTGCAAGAGGGGTGTGGCGTCGGCTGGGCGGTTCATGGCGACGAGCACGATGCCCAGCTCGCCCAGCATCTCCGCGTCGTCCGGGCGCAGGCCCAAGGCTTGGCGGCACAGCGTCGCAGCGTCCGTAAGCTTGCCGCGCTTAACTGCCGCCTTCGCCATCAGCCGCGCCCGCTGGAACTCGTCCGCGCCGCGGGCCTCTTCGGCGAAGATGTAGGCGGCCTCGTGATGGCCGAGGCCCAGGGCCTGTCTGGCGCGCTCGAGCCGGTCGACCCCAGGCTTCCCGGCGATGACGAGGTACTGGTAGGTGAGCAGGTCTCGGTAGTCGGCGTCGTCTTTGGGGTGCACGGTGATGCGTCCCAGCTTGAGCGAACCATCGGCGCGGCGCGGGGCCAAGCGCTCGACTAACGAGGACAGCGGCACCAGTTCGAGGACCTCGAGTCCGGCCTCCTCGACCATGAGGCGCATCTCGGTGGCCGTGAAGAAGCGCAGGTGGGTGCGGTCCAGGATGCCGGCGTCGACGTATTCCCACCGCCCCTCGCCCAACATCTCGAGCACCCCGCAGAACCGCACGTTCGGGATGCTCATGATGATAGCGCCGTGGCGTCCCAGCACGCGCGCCGTCTTCCGAAGCGCACCCACCGGGT
>Ga0114930_10003144_pt1 | contig 14573 bp, 12 predicted proteins | sample AnhtaG_FD_87300 | JGI IMG/M metagenome (GOLD analysis project Ga0114930, IMG submission 87300) | Deep subsurface microbial communities from Anholt, Denmark to uncover new lineages of life (NeLLi) - Anholt_01485 metaG | ecosystem: Environmental > Aquatic > Marine > Oceanic > Sediment | place... | reverse complement strand
ATTTTTCAAATTCGCGATCATCCAACTTCGCTGATTTATCTAATATTTTAAAAAGTATTGGTGATTTATCTTCATCAATTTCAAGTATTAATTTACACAATGAATCCATAAATCGTCTACTATTATAATAGATTTGAAACTGATTTGAAGTGGCTCCAAATTCAGTAAATATATCCACAATGATATTAAAAATTTCTAGATCAGCATAAAGGCTCTCTTCTCCTAAAATATCAAAATTAGGCTGTTTGAAGCTTCTTGATCTTCCCCGTTGTGGTTGCTCATATCTAAAACAAGTTGGTATTGAATACCATCGAATAGGTCTCTTTAATTCCTGAGATTTTTTAGCAACCATTCTAGCTAAAGAAGGAGTAAGTTCAGGTCTTAAGATTATTTTCCTATCTTCAAATTTTTCTACATAAAAAGATTGCTCATAGACTAATTCATGTGATGATTTCGCAGCAAAAATTTCAATTGGTTCTAATAAAGGTGTTTCAAACTCATCATAATTATAACGATCTGCAATATCTTTTATTATGCTTAATATCCAATTAACTTCTCTTAAATCTTCAGGATAAAAATCTTTCATTCCTTTAAGAGGATTGTTACTAAACTTTTTTTTTGTATATTTCTCCCAAATTCTAAATTTCTCTTCTATATGGTCTCTTTTTTCTTTAAGATCAGTAATTTCTTTAATATTTCCCAATTTATCTATGAACAAAAAGTTCCTAAAGATTTCTAAGTAATTATCTGCCCTATAAGTTAAATGACTAATACCCGCATCTTCAAGTTTCTTCCCAAAATCAATTGCTATATTATAAAAGTTAAAAGCTTTCTTTGCTTCATCAGCTTGATTAGCATAGCTTTCTTTTTTAATTTCTCCTAATAAATCTTGTCTTTCATTTCTTAATAATACTTTATGTACAAATAAATCACCTAATATTTCATGTAAATCTTTAGATCGTTTATAGTCTTCAACATTGTCTCCAAGATTTTCAAGTTCTGTTTTTATGCTTTCTATTGCTTTATCTAAATTTGAGAATATTTTTCCATATTCTGTGTTAACCGTCATATTAAGAAATTCAGGTATATTTATATCACTTTGAGGATGGTGATGTACTATTTGATTTCTCTTTTGTAAAAAAAAATCATATATTTTAGTATTTAATCTCAAATAAGCGGAATAATGAACGTTTTTACTTCCTTGAAGTTTTTCAGATGTTGTAACATACTTTTCATCATAATCTAACTCTTTCTTCTTATAATCAAAAATCACATCATAATATGATTCTTTTGTATTGAAATTCAAATTTTCATAATTTAAGATGTTCTGTCTTAATAGTTGAATCATCCTACGATAAGAATCCTCAAGATACTCTAAAACAGCTTTTGATTGTTCATCATCGGATTCATATTTTCTTATTTCTTGAGATAATGCTTCAATTTTATTATCAACATCTTTAATATCATTTCTTATATCTTCTTGACTCAAGTAATTTCACGATTTATATAATATTTCTAATTGTAATAAAAATCCAAAAAATATAGAATTTTTTATTTACCAAATTCATTAAAAAATAAGATAAAGAATCTATAATAAATACTTAAATTGAACTTTTTTTCATTATTTCGTTATATCTGAACTGTTGGTCTTTTCTATTACCAAAATTGAGTTTTAATTCCATTTTTGCAGAATTTGCTATTTCTTTTAATTCATTATATGCATTTAGGCTATAGGGTGCCTTTTTAGCCAACTGAATAGCATATATAATATTTTTTTTTATAGAATTGTCAAAATCGAAAAGTTCCAAGAAGAAATCGATATCAATTAATTTGATATTCTCTTTATGTGGTATATCTAAGGGAATTGAATAATTTTTTGGTTTATCAATGAGCATAACGACTAATAAAAGCATATCCTCACTGTGATAACCCTTATACATTTTAGGATATAACCGAGCAAGACAAGTTGAAAACAAGTAATCAAGATTTATAATTAATTTATTAAAAACTTTTTTTCCTATAGATTTTGGATATATTAGTGAATTATCAATTCTAAAAAGTTTTGCATCCACAGATGGTGTTATTTCATAGAATACAAAAATATCAGTATCTTTAAAGTTTAACATGAAATAATATTCAATTATCTGATGAATTTTCTTTCCAATATCTACAATATTATCGCTCAGAGAAAACTCATCTAACCAATTATTATAATTGATATCCCTTGTTTCCAGATATTTTTTTATTCTCCTTCGAATTACACTTGGTCTAATATTAATACCTAATGTATCTTTAATTTCATTACTTACCGCAGGATAACTCCACAATTCTTCAAATAAAGATTTCCAATCAGTAACATCAGAATCTGTATAGATTGTGGAGTGATGAATATAGTATTTTTCATACCAGCTTTTAAAATGATTTCCCATTAACTCTCTTAGATGTTTTTTAATAGCTTTAACATCATGACCAGTTAATTCTGAAACCTTTCCAATAGAACCATATTTTTCATATATATTTTTCCAATACATTATTTCTTCTTCTGTAAATGGTTTTTTTGAAAATTTATTTCTCCAAATTTCATATTCCTTTCCTAATATTGATCTTAACCCTATTCTGATTGTAGTATGATCAGGAGCACTATTACTTACCTCCTTCGTTAAATGTTCTTTTACCCCTTTTAAACTTCCTAATTTTTCATATAATTTTTTCCAATAAAAATAATCTTCTTTATTATATTTGTAAGGCTCATTTTATGATATCTTTCTACCCATTTATCATAATTTTCTCCTAAGATACGATTAATATATTTTTTTAGATACTCCCTAATTGTCTTCTCAAATGGTCCATTAGGATCAACTTCTTCTTTAATAAAACTCTCAACTTTTTTAAAAGAATGTAATGATTCATAAAGGTTCTTCCATAAACGAGCATCTTCCCATGAATATTTACCAGATAATTTATATTTTTTATACCAAATTTCAAAATTATTAACAAATAAATCTTTAAGTTTTCGCCTAACCGTAAAACCTGAGACGATTTTTCCAGTATATTCTCTAAATTTTTCTACAACTATAGAAAAATTACCATATTTTTCAAATAAAATTTTCCAATATTTAACATCTTCTACACTAAATTTACTAATAGAAAACACACCAATTTCGTTTAATTTTAGATTTCTGACTTCTGATTTATTATATTGGACATTTTCATCAAATATAGCATCATTATTACAATTATTATGGTCTATTCTTGAATCATTAGACACGTATGGTTTATCATTTTTTATATCATTATTCTGATTTTCATTAAAATATTTAAATTCCGCTGATTCTATATAAATTGATTTCTAGATTGTTTATAAAAATCATGGCTGTAATAATAAAAAAGGAAGATTTTTATTCGGAATATCCAAATGATGATCCTTCTAAATGGGCGTTTGAGTTATTAGTAGAAAGAATGAATCGTTATGTAATAAAAAAAAGTTCAAATGAGGATGGATACACGGATCAATATGGTTTATTGGTGATGGATTCTGTTGATATTGAAGCTGATAGGAAAAAACGTAAACAAATCCTAGAATTTATGGAAAGGGGGACTGGTCATGGATGGGAAGAATATCCTGAAAATATTGAAAATTCTCCATTTATTGTAAGTTCAGAACTTCACAGTGGCATACAAATTGCTGATGCTGTAGTTTATTTAATTCGTTGGTATACGCGAAAAGTATTTGGCACAAACCCTAAAGCCTTCTTCCACAAGTATTCCGAGGAATTAATGAATATAATGAAATATAAATTCCTAGACTATTCAAATATCGGATCTAATACTATTAAATTCTTTCCAACGAGTACAGATGTTCCTGATAGTTTTTGGAATATATTTAATTAAATCTGTGAAAATTATTGGATCTATCAATTCATGCCATTTTTTCTAAAAAATATCTATTCTTAAAATATAAAAGGAAGGTTAACAAATATTTTTTCTATTTAACAATAAGGTTTTTCTTATTTCCTTGATGAAATTAAATAATAGTTTTCATGATTTAACTACATTTTTGGAGTGATGCTATTGTCTCAAGAACAGATTTTTAAAGATATGGTGGATTCTATTGTTAATTTAAATGAAGAAACAGCAATAGAATTAGCAAGCAAAGCAATAAAGGATAACATGAATTTACTAGATGTCATTGAAAAAGGTTATGCAATAGGTATTCAAAAAGTTGGAGAATTATGGGAAGAAGGTGAGTTTTTCCTCCCTGAATTAATGAGAGGAGCACAAATTATGCAAAATTGTTTAGATTTACTTACTCCTCATCTAGAGAAAGGTTCAGAAAAAATTTCACGTGGAACCGTAGTTATTGCTACAATAGAAGGAGATATTCATTCTATCGGAAAAACAATTGTCGGTACAATGCTAAGAGCTTATGGTTTTAAAGTTTTTGATTTAGGTGCCGATATTCCTGCTGAAAAAATTGTTGATGTCGCAATCGAAAAAGATGCAGATGTTATTGGAGTTTCTGCACTTTTAACAACTACTATGTTTGGCCAGAAAAAGATTATTGAAATTTTAAATGAACGAAATTTACTTGATAGGTTTAAGGTTATATTAGGAGGAGCTCCAGTAACAAGCTCATGGGTTAATGAATGTAACGCTGATGGATTCGCAGAAAATGCTATAGATGCTGTAAAATTAGTTAAATCTTTGCTTGATAAATAAAAAATTAATCTGAAGAGGTAAAGATATAATTGCTGTTTAACGAATGGTTAAAGAATAATTCGAAGATTGTGCTCTTTGATGGGGGTTTCGGTACAGAATTGCTAAGGCGAGGTATTTTAGAACCAGGGAAACTTCCAGATATATTAAATATCGAAAAGTCAGATATGATTGTAGAAATTCACAAATCTTATTATGATGCAGGATCTGATATGTGTCACTCGAATACTTTTGGCTCAACACCCTTAAATTTAAGAACCCATAGTCTTGAAGAAAAAATTAATGAAATTATAGAAAAGGCGTTAGATAACATTCAGAAAGCTTGTCCTCCAGGGCGCTTAGTAGTTGGTGATATTGGTCCAACTGGTAAATTTCGCCCACCAGTAGGAAATGCTTCAAGTGAAGAATGGCACTCTAGTTTTACTACTCAGACAAAATTATTAGAAAAAGGGGTTGATCTGTTTCACATTGAAACCATTTCAGATTTAGAAGAAATGCTAAGTGCTGTTCGGGCAGTAAAAAAAGTCTCAAATAAACCCCTTATTGCCTCGATAACATATAAAAAAACAAAGAGAGGGTTCTTCACAATAATGGGAGACCCTTTAGAAAAATGTATTAATACATTAGAAAATGAAAATGTAGACGTAATTGGAACAAATTGTACGCTCGGTTCAGGTGATATGCTTGAATTAGTAAAGCAAGCTATTGATATGACGGATATGCCGATCTCCGTAAAACCTAATGCAGGGCAACCGAGGTTAGAAGGTACTAAGACTCATTATGATCAACCTATTGAAGAATTCGTTCGAGATATTCAAGAAATGATAAATTTAGGAGTAAAAATAGTTGGTGGTTGCTGTGGTACTACACCAGAGACTATTAGCGAAATACGAAAAATAATTGATTTGATTTAAAAATACATAGAAGAGTAATTATATATGCCAATATTAAGACCAAAAATTAGTGTATTAGATGATGAACATAAGAAATTAATATTAGATGAAGCCAAATCAATTTTAGGAACTCAAGGAGTTTTCATTGAAAATCAGCAAGCAATCGAAATATTTGAACAACAGGGTTTAAATAATGAGGGTGCGCGTTATTTCTTTCCCCCAGAATTGATAGATAGTTGTTTAGATTCAGCACCTCATCAAATTACTCTATTCGATAGAGATGGAGAGGAGCATATTACCTTAAGAGATGATCAAGTTCATTTTGATCCTGGTTCAGCTGCTATTTTCATACTTGACGAAAATACGGGAGAAATAAGAGATGGACAATCAAAAGATTTTATTCGATTTTCTAAAGTTGTTGAACAATTAAAATATATTGATGCTCAAAGCACAGCATTGGTTTACCAAGATGTTCCGAAAAATGCTCAAGATTGGCATCGTCTATATTTGGCATTATCTAATTGCTATAAACCTATAGTAACAGGAACGTTTAGAAAAGAAAGTTTTTCTATTATGAAAGAGATCTTATTAGCATGTAGAACCTCTGAGGATGATTTAGCTCGAAAGCCATTAGCTATATTTGATGCTTGCCCCAGTCCACCATTAAAATGGTCTGATCTAACTACGCAATCGTTAATTGATGCTGCAAAAAGCATGATACCTTCTGAATTTGTGTCAATGCCATTAGCGGGAGCGAGTGCTCCAATTACTCTGATTGGCTCAATTACTCAACATTGTGCTGAATGCCTTGCAGGAGTAGTAATTGTTCAATTAGCAAAGCAAGGAGCTCCATTAATTTGGGGTGGCTCTCCTGCTGTATTTGATATGAAACATGGGACAACTCCAATGGGTGCTATTGAAACAATGATGATTAATCTAGGAGATGTTGAAATGGGTAAATTTTTAAAATTACCTACTCATGCTTACATGTCGCTCAGTGACTCTAAAATTCCAGATAGCCAGGCAGGTTTTGAAGCAGGAATGGGTGCATTGCTCGCAGGTCTTGCAGGGATAAATATGATTTCTGGCCCTGGAATGCTAGATTTTGAATCTACTCAAAGTATTGAAAAACTTATTATTGATAATGAAATTGTTGGTATGGTAAAAAGGTTTATTGGGGGAATTGAGGATTATGGAGCACCATTTGCTTCAGAAATTTTAAAAGATTATGAAGATAAAGAAGAATTACTTTCTCACCCATCTACTTTGAAATATTTTAGAAAAGAACTGTTTTTTCCAAGCCCAATAATAGACAGAATGACTCGGGATTCATGGAGGGAACAGGGATCCAAATCAGCGAGAAAAAGGGCAAAAGAGGAAGCTACCAAATTACTTGATAAGCCTCCTGTAAAAATTATTGATGTATCACTTCAGAACGAGTTAGATAAAATCGCTTCAACGTATGAAAAATAAATCATTTTGGAGAATTATATGAAAAATTGCATTTTATTTGTTTTGTGGAATAATTAATTTTATACAATTCTTATTAGATGTTATTAAATGACTGGAAAAACAATTGCAGAAAAAATTTTATTAGCACATAATCTTTCAGAAAATGACATCAAACCGGGGGACATTATAAATGCAAAAATAGATCTGATTATGAGCCACTTTGGTACAGCAAAGGTTTCTTTAGATTTTAACAAAATTAAACCCTTGAAGAAAAGAAAGGTATTTGATCCAAATAAAATTGTAATACTATTTGACCACTATAATCCCGCTCCAACCGAAAGATGGGCTGCTATTCATGACATGATTCGAAAATTTGTAAAGAAGCAAGGAATCGCTAATTTTTATGATATTAGAGAAGGTATTTGTCATCAAGTTCTACCTGAAAAAGGTCATGTCAAACCAGGTATGCTAATAGTAGGGGGAGATAGCCATACAACAACATATGGGGCTTTCAATGCAGCAAGTTGTGGTGTTGGGAATACTGATCTTTTTTTTGCATACTTGAAAGGAGAATTATGGTTTAGGATACCCCATACTATAAAATTCAATATCTCTGGCAATCTTCCATATAATGTGATGAGTAAAGATATTATCATCAAAATTGCTGGAGATTATACTGCTGAAGTTGCTAGTTATAAGTCAATAGAATTTACTGGAAAAACTATGGAAAAATTAAGTATTGCCTCAAGAATGACAATGTCTAATTTTGCCTTAGAATTAGGATCAAAATTTGCATTTGGAGTTCCTGATCAGAAAGTGGTTCATTGGATTAAAGAGAGAACTAAAGAACCCTTCAAGTTAGTAAAACCTGATTATGATGCGATATATGAAAAGATTTATGAAATGGAAGTTAACGATTTGGAGCCTCAAGTTTCTTGCCCACATACAATAGATAATGTAAAAACTGTTTCTGATGTAGAAGGTACAAAAATTAACCAAGCATTTCTAGGATCTTGTACAAATGGAAGGTATGAAGACTTGGAAGTAGCTGCAAAGATTTTAGAGGGAGAAGAAATTCATAGAGATGTTCGATTGATTGTAACACCCGCTTCAAAAAGGATTTGGTTAGAAGCATCAAAATCGGACATTTTTGAAATTTTAATAAATGCAGGAGCAATTATTACAAATCCTAGTTGTGGTGCTTGTTTTGGAGGTCAAGGAGGAATTCTTGCTCCGGGTGAAACATGTATATCTAGCTCAAATAGAAATTTTCAGGGTCGAATGGGAAGTATTAATTCAAAAGTTTATTTAGGATCGCCAGCAACCGTAGCTGCTTCTGCATTAAAAGGAGAGATAACAGATCCAAGAGATTTTTAAAAGGTGATTGAAAATTTCACGAAAAGATAAAAAATATTGCGATGTTTTAAAAGGAAAAGTTTGGGTTTTTCCTGATAATGTTGATACTGATGCCATTTCACCTAGTCAATATATAAATGATCCAAAAGAAATGGCAAAACATACTTGTGAAACGATCAACAAGGATTTTGCATATAAAGTGCAAGATGGTGATATCATTGTAGCAGGTAGAAATTTCGGTTGTGGCTCAAGTCGAGAAACAGCACCCTCAATTCTTCAACAAAAGGGTATTGTTGCTATAATAGCGGAATCCATTGCTCGGATCTTTTATCGATCCTCATTTGCTCTCGCTCTGCCTGTATTGGAAATTGATAATATTTCTAAGGAATTCAAGACGGGAGATGAAATCGAAATTAATATTCCTATTGCGAAAGTCACAAACTTAACTACTGCTAAAAAATTCAAGGGTACAAAAGTTCACCAAATTCTATTAGATCTTCTTAAAGCTGGAGGCCTAGAAAAACAAATAATTGAAGAATTAAAGAAATAAAGAAATTATTTAAAGATTTTAACTAAATAATTACCATTTTCGTTTTTCAAAATTTCACATGACCAACCCGTTTCTTTAGCACACTCTTTTAATGTTTGAGGATCAACATGTAAGAGTTTGAATTTTTCCCCTAACTTACCTTTATATTCCATTTGAAGCCCAATTACTCCGATATAACGTCCTAATTCTCGATTTCTCTCTTGATATGCTAAATGTTCTGGAACTGTGGTTGATCGTACATCTAATGAATCCAATAAGATATATCCATCTGGTGTTAATAAACTCTTACAGAATTTCAAAAATTTTTTTAATCCTAATAAATCCTCAACAAATCCAATAGCCCTTCCCATTAATAATATCGTGTCAAAAATTTTTTCATCTAAATCATAAACTGTCGAGTATTTAACATTTTTAATACCTCTCTTTTTCATAATTTCACATGCATTGAGAGAAATATCAAGGGCATATACTTCTAATCCCTTTTTTTGAAGTTCGAGGCTATGAGGGCCTACACCTGCCCCAATATCTAAAACCTTTCCACGACATAATGCAATTGCTTGCTTTTCTATTAAAGAAAATTTTTTTTCATTGCGAAAATAATGAAAAACATAATGATTATCTCTAAACCCATCATCTCTATGGAAAATTACTTTAGCTTGTTTATTTCCTTCATAGAATTCTTTTAGAGCTAATCCTAAAGGTTCCATTGATTTAAGAGGCATATTATTAAGTCCTTTATCAATAAATTCAAATATAGTAAATAAACTTATTTGTCTTTTTATATTATTTGCGATGTTAAAGAAAAACTTAATACAAAATTGATTGAGATTTATAATTATTAGAATATTTTCAAATTATAATTGAAAAAATAGGAAGTTGATAGAATATTCCGAAATTAATCGAGAATGAAGAAAAGAAGTTTTCATTATTCATAAATAAGGGTAGATGTGGTGGTTGTAGAGCGTGTATCGCCATATGCCCCACTGGTATTTTAGAAATAAGTGATGAATTAAATTACAGGATTGCATATGTCCCAAAAGTAAAGGAAGGTAAGGAAAAATACTGCACTGGATGTAGACGTTGTGAATATTTATGTCCTGACTGGTGTATCTATGTTTTAGACGAAAAAGAAACACTTAGTGAGAAAGCTAAAACTTAAGGAGGAAAATATAATGAGTATAGAAAATAATAAGAGATTTTTGCCGGAAGGTAAATATGTAATGATGGGTAATGTAGCAATGTCAGAGGGTGCTTTAGCTGCAGGTCTCGAATTCTTTGGGGGTTATCCAATTACTCCAAGCACAGAGGTTATTGAACATTTAGCTAAAAGAATGCCTGAGGTTGGTGGAGTTTGTATGCAAATGGAGGATGAATTAGCCTCGATTAATGCTATTATGGGTGCTTCTCTTGTTGGAGCAAAATCAATGACCGCGACATCGGGACCAGGTTTTTCCTTGATGGTGGAAACAATAAGTATGGCAGCTTGTCTAGAGATCCCTTTTGTATTTTGTGATGTTCAAAGGAACGGTCCAGGTACAGGTTTTGTAACTGAACCACATCATAATGATTTGGGATTAATGCGCTTTGCAGGTAATGGTGAATTTGGAGTCATAGCATTAGCACCAATGAACTGTCAAGAACTTTTTGATTTAACAATTACAGCATTTAATTTTGCTGAAACTTATCGTTGTCCTGTCTTCATTATCTCCGACGCTTACTTGGGACACATTCATGAAGCAATTTATATCCCACCAAAAGAAGAAATTATGAAGAAAGTTATTCCACGTGAACTGCCTAATAATTTTGAAAACAAATTTACATATATAGATCCAACTACAAACAAGTATATAACTCCTAAAGCACCAATCATGGGTACTGATTATGTTCCAATAATGTTTATTCATCAACCTCATAATCCTAATGGAATGTCTTCTCGCAGATTGGCATTACCCTTTACTCAGATGTTAATTGATAAAATTAAATTAAATATGGATAAAATTTCTCTTACTGAAGAATATAAATTAGAAGATGCTGAGATAGTCATCATTTCGTATGGATTACCTGTAAGAACAAGTTATCGGGCTGTTGATATAGCACGTAAAGAAGGAATTAAAGTAGGAATTTTTAGACTTATAACAGTATGGCCATTTCCAGATGAAAAAGTAAAAAAAGTAGTTAAGGATGCCAAAGCTGTAATTGTACCAGAATTAAACTATACAGGGATCATTGCTGAACAAGTCGAAAGAGTAACTAAATTAGAAACACCAATCATACGAATCCCAAAGGTTTGTGATTTTCACCATCCAAACGATATTTTAGAAAAAATAAGGGAGGTGGTAAAATAATGTCAGGATTACCACCCATGTATCCGAGTGAAAAACCAGAACATCCATATCTTTCAATATCTATGCCAGGTAAATACTTCAATAGTTATTTCTCTCTTTTCTGCGCAGGATGTGGTTATGGAATCATTGGTCATCTTTTTAATCGTGTTTTTGAAGATGAAAAACTAGATCCAAAATTATATCCTATGGTTATTGGGATCGGTTGTTATAGCCAAATATTATTATCACTACATCATGCTACTCAAAGAATCCTAGCACTGCATGGTCGAGCACCTGGACTTGCTACTGGTATGAAAATGGCAAATCCAAAAATGAAGCCTATAATATTTTCTGGAGATGGTGATTGTCTTGGAATAGGGGGGAACCATTTTATGCATATTTGCCGAAGAAACCTTGATTGCATAATTTTCATTTTTAATAATAGTATTTATGCAATGACTGGAGGGCAAGGAGCACCAACGACTTTATTTGGAGCTATGAGCACTACCACACCATATAAAATGTTTGAAAATAGGATTGATGGAATAAAGCTTGCTCTAACTGCTGGAGCGACTTATGTTGCGCGAACAACAGTGGCACATCCTCGTACTTTAATGAAATATTTTAAAAAAGCATTGAAACATAAAGGTACTTCAGTAATTGAAGTAATTACTCCATGCGTTACATATTTTGGAAGGAAAAATCTGGATAATCTAGGTGCTGAAAATTTAGACATAAAAGGACAAAAAATGGAAAACACTGGCATAATGATTGATTGGATAAAAAGGAACAGTATACGTATTAACCAAGCAAAATTCATGACAGAAGAGGAATTATTAAATAAATATATTATTGGAGAGTTTAAAATAGATCCTAACAAACCAGAATACTCAGAAGAATACGCTAAAATTAAGAAAATCGCAATGGAGGGAAAATAATAAATGGTGCGATATGAAATACGTATAGCGGGATTTGGAGGTCAGGGTGTGATTACGTTATCAAAACTTATAATTACAGCAGCTTCATTATATGAAAAATTAGCAGCTACTCAAACCGAGGCATATAGTGCCTCAGCTCGAGGTGGTCGGTGTTTTGCTGAAGTTGTAGTAGAATTAGATAAAAATATTGAAACCATTGATTATCCTCAAGCTTTAAGACCATACGATTTTTTAATAATACTTTCGGGGGAATCTGCTGCCAGTGTTAATCCTGATTATATTAAGAAAGGTGAAAATTCAGGATATTTACTTTGGGATCCATCAACTATACAGAAGTTTAGAGCCGTGAGACAAATTAAAAAAGCTTTAAGTATTCCTGTTCAGAAATTAGCTGTTGAAAAATTTGGGAATATTGTATTTGGTAATTCAATCCTTTTTGGGGCTTTTACAATCCTTTCTGGGATAATTTCTGAAGAATCAGCTATAGAAACTTTGAAAAAATTTGTACCTAGTTCCACATTAGAAAAAAATCTGGAAGCATTTGAACTTGGAAAAAAAGAGGCTCTAGATTTTATTAAGAAATTAAAAGAGGAAAACTAAAACTATGTATGTTGAAAAAATAAAAAAGGGTTGGCAGGAATTAGAAACTGAAATCATTAAAACGGGTAAATGCGTATATTGTGGGGCATGTGGAACGTTTTGTGCGGATATAAAATTTGATACCTTAAAAGAGATTCCAATTGAAGATGGTTCATGCAAAGATAGTAATACATGTAGGGATGGATTTGGATTATGTTATAATTTATGTCCAAAAACTGGGACAGATCAAATATCCCTCTCTTTGTTAGATAAATGGGTTTTTGGAAAAGAAAAAGATCAAATTTTAGGCCATTATATAGATATTTTATCTATTAAACTATCAGATAAAGCTAAAGAGCACCTACCTACAGAAGCTGGTCCCATTACTTCCTTATTATTTACAGCAATGGAGGCGGGTTTAATAGATTCTACAATAATTACAGATAAAGATGAAAAATTTGTACCATTTCCTATGATTGCAGCAAGTAAAAAAGAGATTTTCAAAGGAATAGGTTATAAACCAAGCCAGAGCCCAACATTATCATTAGTTGGGGACGCAATTAATAGAGAATTTACAAATATTGCTGTAGTTGGTACTCCCTGTCAAATTCAAGCTTTACGTAAGATACAGAATCATCATATATTCGATTTTGAAGCATATGATCTAGTCTCTCTAGCAATAGGTACCTTTTGTTTTGGAACTTATTATAATCAACTAATTGATCAATGTTTTAATGAATATGACATTAAAAGCGATGAAATTATTAAAATTAATAATGATAAGGGCACATTTAAAATGAAAATACATACGAATTCAAGCATTAAGGAGATTCCACTAAATTACATTTATGATAAATCTATTCGAAATGCATGCTTTTCATGTTCTGATTATACAGCTTCATTTGCAGATATTTCTATTGGTAATATCGGAAGCGATAATAGTTGGAAAACTATAATTATTAGGACTGATAGAGGAAAAGAGATTTATGATTTGGCGGTAGAGAAGGGATTTCTTGAAACTAAACCTCTAACTAAAACTAATGAAGAACTGATATTAGATATTACTCGGTGTAAAACTGACATTGTGAAAATTGAATCTATAACAAACCATTCATCAGAAATTAAAAGCTTTATAGTTAGGAACGAAAAGATTGCGAGGGCTTATAGACCTGGCATGTTTGTGATCCTATGGCTTCCAGATATAGATTTTTTACCAATGTCAATTTCAAAAATAGAAGGGAATCTTATTGAAATTACAGTCCAGAAGATTGGTGAAGGTACTGCTAAATTATTTGATCTTAATGTAGGAGATAGTATGGGTGTAAGAGGTCCTTTTGGAAACTCATGGAATTACGAAGATGCTTCTAATATTCTTATTGTCGGAGGAGGTATGGGGATTGCTGCTATAACATCATTAATAGAGCCGTTAAAACATAATCGAAAAAATGTTTATGTAACAATTGGAGCTCAAGATAAAAACTCTTTAATTTTTGCAGATAGGTTAATAGAACTTATTCCAAATACGACCTGTACTACGGATGACGGTTCTTTTGGGAGAAAATGTTATGTAACAGACACTATTGAAGATATTATAACCAATAATAATATAGATTTAATTATCACGTGTGGTCCAGAAGTTATGATGAAAAAAATACTAGATCTAGCTGAATCAAAAAACATTAAAATTCAGGCTTCTCTCGAGAGAAAAATGAAATGTGGAGTAGGTTTATGCGGTTCATGTTGTATAGGTGTAGATAATGACATT
>Ga0114930_10003143_pt1 | contig 14574 bp, 11 predicted proteins | sample AnhtaG_FD_87300 | JGI IMG/M metagenome (GOLD analysis project Ga0114930, IMG submission 87300) | Deep subsurface microbial communities from Anholt, Denmark to uncover new lineages of life (NeLLi) - Anholt_01485 metaG | ecosystem: Environmental > Aquatic > Marine > Oceanic > Sediment | place... | reverse complement strand
TGGCCCAAACACTTCCGGGTCAAAGCCAAGCCTTCGGTCGGCAGCGTGGCGGTTCTTCCGGAGCCGACGGAGGAAATCATGGAAATGGCGAAGGAAAGCGACAGGGGCTGGCGAAGGGTCGTTAGAGATCCGAGGGGCAAGCACTGTCACCAGGACTGCTGGGCCGCGACTGCCGGCTCGGTGGTACACATGAAGGCCCAGGTTGACAATGTCGGGCTTTGCGTAGAGGACGTTCACGGATACATCGGCCAGGGCGAACTGTCGTTCTCCGGCATTGAGGTGCAGGCCAGCGTGCAAGTGCGCGTGGAGCGCTCCACCGGTTGGCTGGTGGACTGGCCGATTATCGAGACCGAGGACGAAATCATGGTGTTTTCGTCGTATACCGCGTCCTATGTTCGCCGACCGCAGTTGAAATACGTAGACATCGTTCGCGAGGCGTATCGCGCGCTCCGTGAAGTTGTGGCCGCGAAGATAGGCGGTACTATCAAAGAGGCGAACTCGATCGTCGCGACGGCGGCGGATCTTCGCAACTGCGCGCTTTACGGGCTCGGCGAGGGCTACATCCCACAGCACAAGGATACCCCTCCCTTCGATATTGCCGTCGTCGCCTGTCTGCCAAAGGATGTCTTCGCAGACTGAACGCGAACTCTGGATGATCAATAGTGAGAACACGCAAGCAAGCACAGGAGCGCACTGTGAGCAAGGATATCGGAGGAGACTTCAGCGAACTGAACGAGGACGCGCGCGGAATCTGGGACGCGAACGCGGAGTGGTGGGACGACAGGATCGGCGACGGCAACGCATTCCAGTGCGAGCTGATCGAACCGGCCACCGAGCGCCTGCTCGGCGTCAAGCACGGGGAGGTTCTGCTGGACATCGGCTGCGGCGCGGGACGGTTCGCCCGGCGGATGGCGGAACTCGGCGGGCACGTCGTCGCCTTCGATTTCAGCAAGCAGTTCATCGAGCGGGCGAAGGAGCGCACGCCGGCCGACATGAAAAACGTCGAATACCATGTGATCGACGCGACGGACAAGGAACAGGTGCTCGGCCTGGGCGTGAATAGCTTCGATGGCGCGGTCGCCTCCATGGCGCTCATGGACATTGCTTCGATCGAGCCGCTGATGAGCGCACTGCGGGAGATGCTCAAGCCGGGCGCACGATTTGTGTTTTCGGTCATGCACCCGTGCTTCCAGACGGCCGAGATCACCAAGTTCATGGAAGAAGTTGAAGCCGACGGGCGCGTGACACTCCGGTCCGGTGTCAAGGTGACGAAGTACCTTACCCCCACCGCGTGGAAAGGATTGGGAATCATCGGGCAGCCCGAGGAGCAGTATTACTTCCACCGGCCGCTGTCGGTGCTGTTCGGCGCGTGCTTCCGCGAGGGCTTTGTGATGGACGGAATGGAGGAGCCGGCGTTCAAGGAGAAGTCGGACAACGAGCGCGTCCTCCAGTGGCGCAACATGCCGGAAATCCCGCCCGCGCTGGTGGGCCGAATGCGGCTGCTTCAAGGTTGAGCGGACCAGTTCGCATCTTTGACTGAAGCGCCGCGAAAGGAATCCGGCGGCCGTTCGGATAACTCTTCATCGTACTTACACTGGCTTATGAACCGGCGATAGCAGTGTGCCCAGTGCACACAGGAGGCGTTTGGGCTTGAAGTGTGCGATAAACGCGGGTGCGTTCTCCGATGAATGGGATCTCTTACGAGGATTCCGGTTCGCGAAAGAGTCCGGGTTCGACGGCGTGGAGGTCAACTTGTGCGAGGGCGGTCCGTTGACGCCCGAATCCACTCAGTCCGATGCACAGCAGGTGGTCGCGCAGGCAAGATCCGCGGGCATCGAGCTGCCCTGCTTGCTTCCCGCAGTGCTGGGAAAACACGCCCTGACTTCGGCGGATCGAGAAACCGCGGAGAAGGGCCTGCATATAGCAGCCAGAAGTCTGCAGATCGCCGCCTGGATGGGACTGGACGCGATCCTCCTCGTGCCCGGGAGAGTCACACCCGAAGTGCCGTACGACACTGCGTACGACAGGGCACAGGGGGTGATCCGGGACCTGCTACCTGAGGCCGAGCGGCTGAAGGTCTGTATGTGCGTGGAGAACGTCTGGAACAAGTTCCTGCTCAGCCCGCTCGAGATGAGCCGGTTCATTGACGAGATCGGGAGCGAGTACGTTGCCGCGTACTTCGATGTGGGCAACGTGCTCGTATTCGGCTACCCCGAGCAGTGGATACGCATCCTCGGCCCGAGGATAAAACAAGTGCACGTCAAGGACTTCAAGACGTCGGTCGGGAACATCCAGGGCTTCACGAACCTCCTGGAAGGCGAGGTGAACTGGCCGGCGGTCCGGGCGGCGCTGGACGAGATTGGATATGACGGCTGGGTGACCGCCGAGGTCGCGGGCTATAGTATTCACCACGAACTCGGCCTGAAGGCGACCGCCGATGCCATCAGGCGCGTGTTCAAATAAGGAGGACATGCCATGCAACGAGTTGGTATAGTCGGCGCTGGACACATGGGTAAGGTGCACGGCGACGCTTATGCAGAGATGCCGAACGCGGAGCCGGCCGCGGTAATGGATATCCGCGCGGACGCCGCCGAGGAGTTAGCCACATCACTGGGCGCCACGGCGTTCGCCGATTTCGACGAGATGCTCCGGTCGGCACGTCTGGATGTAATTGATGTCTGCGTCCCAACGCCCTGGCACAAGGAATACGTCCTCAAGGCGGCCCAGGCGGGCATGCACATCGTCACCGAGAAGCCGATGGGGAGGACGCTCGATGACTGCCAAGCCATGATTGAGGCAACCGAGCGCGCCGGTGTGACGTTCATGGTGGCCCACGTCCTACGCTTCTTCCCGGAGTTCGCGGCGGCGAAGGCCCAGGTGGACGCGGGCGCAGTTGGGAATCCGGCGGTTGTCCGAACGACCCGGGGCGGGGACTTCCCACACGCCTGGAACGACTGGTACGGCAACTTCGAGTGGAGCGGCGGCGTCGTGCTGGATCTTATCATCCATGACTTCGACTGGCTTCGCTGGACCTTCGGGGATGCGGAACGGGTTTACGCAAAGGGGCTCGTGGATCGTGGCATCGAACACTTGGACTACGCATTAGTGACCATCCGGCTCAGGAGCGGTGTGATCGCACACGTTGAAGGCACCTGGGCGAATCCGACCGGCTTCACGGTCAAAGTTGAAGTCGCCGGAGACGGCGGGATGCTGGACTTGCACAACAAGGATGCAACGCCGTTGATGATTGCACGCACCAAGACCGAGGAGGCAGGCCCCGGCGTGGCAATCCCCGAGAGCCCGACGGCCCAGAACCCGTACTTGTTGGAGCTGCAGCACTTCATTGACTGCGTGGAAGCCGGCGTGAAGCCGTGCATCACACCGCAAGACGGCTTGCGGGCGGTCGAAATCTCGCTCGCGGCGCTGGAGTCCATTCGGACCGGCAAGCCGGTGAAGATAGGAGGATAAGAGATGGCGGTCAAGATCGGAATCATGAGCTTTGCGCACCTGCATGCGTTCAGTTACGCGGGGTGCATCAACAAAATGCCAGAAACTGTGCTGGTGGGACTAGCCGATGACGACCCCCAGCGCGGCAAAGAGATGGCCGAGCAGTTCGAGACGAAGTTCTTCCCGAGCTACCAGGCACTTGTGGAGCAGGATGTAGACGCGGTCATAATCACGCCGGAGAACGTCAAACACAAAGAGCTGACGCTGCTGGCGGCAGAAGCGGGCAAGCACGTGCTGTGCGAAAAGCCCATCGCCCCCACCCTCGCGGATGCTCGGACAATGATAGACGCCTGCCGCCGTCACGGCGTGAAGCTGATGACCGCCTTTCCGTGCCGGTACAGCCCCGCTATGGCCAGGATGAAGGAAGCAGTAGCTGCAGGACAAATCGGCGACGTCCTGGCGATGCAGGGCACGAATCGCGGCAAGATGCCGGGCGGATGGTTCACAGAGCTCGACAAGAGCGGCGGCGGCGCGGTGATAGACCATACCGTTCACGTCGTTGACCTCATGCGCTGGGTGCTCGGAAGCGAGCCGGTCGAGGTCTACGCGGAAATCAGTAACCTCATGCATCACGAAAACTACGACGACGTCGGCGAACTCACAATCACCTTCGACAACGGCGTATTCGCCACCCTGGACACCAGTTGGTCGCGCCCCAAGAGCTTCCCCTACTGGGGCGATGTGATGCTCGATGTCGTGGGTACGAACGGTGTCGTCTCGATGGATATGTTCGCGCAGAGAATGGCTCAGTACGATGACGGATCGATGAGGGTCAACTGGATTCACTGGGGTGACAACATTGACTCTGCCTTGATCGAGGATTTCGCGCAGTCGGTAGCAGAAGACAGACCGGTGAAGATCACCGGTGAGGACGGGATGAAGGCGGTCGAGGTCGCGCTCGCGGCGTACAAATCCCGCGATACCGGCGCGCCGGTCAAGCTGCCGTTGGAAGCCTAGGAGCTAGGTTGTACTGCCCGCGTTGCCGCGAGAAAATGAAGGAGCAAACCGGGACATTCCACAAGCAGCGGAAGTGGGTCTGTCCGCGCTGTGGTAAGGTACGCATGCAGCGGCGCAGAGAGGCCAAGTGACGGCGCCTCATGCGTGATCCCAAATGGGGGACAGGGCCCCGCCGCCCGTGCGGCGTGCACTAGGATTGAGTTCCTCGCGAATGATCTAGCCTCGAAGGCTACCCCTGCCACAACAGTTGACCGCTCAATGCTGCGACACGCCGAGCAGCGAGACAAGCATGCTCAGCACGACGATGGACGCGAATCCCAGGCCGACGTAGAGGAATATCGAGGCCCTCTCGTGGGCGTACATCTCCTTCAGAAGCGCGAATCCGATTGTATACAGGAAGCTCCCGGCGACGATGCCCAGCGTGATCCCCAGCATTAGCTGAGATCCCCCGGGAAGGAAGATGAAGCCCGCGAATGCGCCCAGAGCCGTGGTCAGCTCGATCAGAACGGTGACCCCAAGCGCCTTTGCGCGCCCGTAGCCCGCCAGCCTCGCCACACTGACAAGCGCCAGCCCTTCGGGGATCTTATGGTATGAAACCGCGAGCACGATCATCAATCCGATCGACGATAGCGTCACGGATCCGGCGCCGATCGCCAAGCCGTCTACCGTGCTGTGGACTCCCATCGCAATCATGAGCAGGATTCCGAGCCGGAGATAGCCCGCGTCCGTGGCAGATGCCGCACAGGCGGGGCACAGGACCGAGACGTACTTGCCTATCACGCCGAAAACCACTATGCCGCCCGCCAGCGTCAGTACTGTAAGCCCGACGCCAAGGATGTACGCAGTCTCGGGGACGATGTGTATAACGGTGACGGCAAGGAGCGATCCGGCGGCAAAGCTTACGAATGCGCAGAGCACCCGGTGGCTCACGCCGCTTCTCCCGAGCGCAAACAGACCGCCCGCCGTCGCGGCCACAATAGCGATCACCGCACGCAGAGCAACGGTATCGAATGTGCTCAGAGCTTCTCCGTGAATCGTCCGTCCTCCGTGCCCGTACTGATGCTCAAACGTATGCTCTTACTCATACTCCCGGCGCATTGCCGAATTTGAGTAGGGGCTTGACGATGTCACCTGAATCTCAGCAGACGCATCCCATTAGCAATCACGATGAGCGCGCTGCCTTCGTGGCCAAGTACACCGAGCGAGAGCTTTAGCCATCCCGCCAAGGCGCTTGCAATCAGCACCCCGATCACCAGCAGCGAGAAAAGAATGTTTTGCTTGATGATGGTGACCGCCCGTCGGCTCAGCCGGATAGCATAGGGAAGTCTGCTGAGGTCATCCGACATCAAGGCGACATCCGCCGTCTCCATAGCGACGTCCGAGCCCGCCGCGCCCATCGCTATCCCTACTGTTGACGCGGCCAGTGCCGGGGCATCATTCACGCCATCGCCTACAACCGCCACCTTGCCGTGCCGCTCGATCAGCAGGCGCACAAGATCCACCTTGTCCTGGGGCAGAAGTTCTGCATAGTACTCATCCACGTCCAGGTCGCGCGCTACAGCGCGCGCCGTCGTCTCGTTGTCCCCGGTTATCATGACGATGCGCTCGATGCCCATCGCCCGAAGTTCGCCGAACGCGTCTTTCGCCGTTTCGCGGATCGTGTCCATAAGCGCAATCACGCCTGCGAGCTGACCGTCCGAGGCCACCAGCACCGCGGTCTTCCCCTGCCTCTGCAAGTCAGCCACGACCTCCGGGTGAGGACCCATCTCGATGCCCAACTGCTCCATGAGGCGCGCGTTCCCGACCACGCACGTCGCCCCGTCGAACTTCGCGGCCGCCCCCATCCCCGTGAGTGCCTCAAAGTCGGTGATGGGTCCGACGACGACCCGTTCCTGCTCGGCTTTTCCCAGGATGGCCTGCGCCAGGGGGTGCTCCGAACGGCTTTCCACACTGGCGGCGAGGCTCAAGATCTGTTCCTTCGAGAATCCGTCCGCGGGGATGACGTCAGTCACCTGGGCCTCGCCGGTCGTGATCGTCCCCGTCTTGTCGAAAGCAACGACCGACACGTCCCCGGCTGCTTCCAAATGGGCGCCACCTTTGATCAACACGCCGTTCCTGGCGGCATTTCCTATCGCCGATACGATCGCAACGGGAGTAGAGATGACGAGCGCACACGGACATGATACCACGAGCAGAGTCAGACCGGTGTACACAGCGCCGCGAAGAGCGATGTCGGTGACTAAGGGCAGCATGACCGACACCAGCACCGCCAGGCCGATCACCGCCGGGGTGTAATAGCGGCCGAAAACCTCCGTAAACCGCTGGGACGGCGACTTCTCCGCCTGTGCCTCCTCCACCAGATGGATGATTCTCGCGAGGGTGTTGTCTTGGGACGTGGCGGTGGCGCACATCTCAAAGGATCCGCGCTGGTTCACCGCCCCCGCGAAGACCGAGTCGCCCACGGACTTCTCGACCGGGACCGACTCGCCGGTGATCGGCGCCTCGTTGACGGTGGAACTCCCGCCGACGACGTCGCCGTCCGTGGGGACCTTCTCCCCCGGCCGCACGATCAGAATATCGCCGATCCGCACCTCGCTCACCTCCATGGCTGTCTCCGTGCCGTTCCGCAGGACGACTGCCCGTGTTGGGAACAGATCAACGAGAGAGCGGACCGATTCGCGGGTTTTCTCAACTGTCCGGGCCTCCAACGCATTGCCCAGAGAGAAAAGGAACATGACGACAGCGGCCTCGAACCATTCGCCGATGATGATGGCGCCGAGTGCGGCACCGGTCATAAGGAAGTTCATGTCGAGGGCCAGGGAGCGCAGGCTGAAAACGGCCCCCCGCGCGGCGTAAAAGCCTCCCGCAGCAGCCGAAATCCCGAAGACGACCCTCGATGCGACCGTGAGGCCGAGGGAAGATAGTACCCCCGCGATTATCAGGGCTACCCCGGAGATACCGGTCAACAAGGCCTGCTTTTGAAGCCGGGCGCGCTGGGGCCGGATGATTTGTGCGCGCTCCAAGTCTGGTCGGCCGGCCATGTGTGCCTCGGACTCCTTCACATCATAGCCGAGTTCGCGGACGCGCCGGGCGACCGATGCCACATCCACCTTGTCCGGCTCGTATTCAACACTCAGCTTTGAGGAAGCGAAGTTGGTGGAGGCCCAGAGCACACCCCTCAAGCGGCAAACGCCCTTCTCCAGCTTCAACGCGCAGTCCGGGCAGTCCAGCCCGATCAGCGTCAGGGTGTCGTGGTCGAACTTCTGCTTCAGTTCAACCCCGATCCGCCTGGCCCTGTGCTCAACGTCCTCCAGGCGCGAGAGGTGCGGGTCGTAGACCAGGGTGAGGCTCGACGCGTCCGTATCAACCTCAGCCGACAGGACGCCTTCCACTTGAAGAAGCGAGTCCTTCAGGCGGTTCACACAGCGCTCGCACTCCTCCAGACCGGAAGGAAGTATGACTGGGAGACTGAGAGTCTTTGTCTCAGGCATCACAATGCCGACAACTGGCGTTTCAATTCCGCGTATTCGTGCTCCGCCACGGCGACTTGATCCTCTGCCGGGCCATGGCACTCGCAGGACAGATAGCCGGTATAGCCGATCTCCTTCAGCGCGCGAAACGCCGGGATATGATCCACTGCGCCGTCGCCCAACAGCTTGTGCTGGTAGAACTCGTCACCCACGGCAAAGCAAGACGAGTCAACGTGGACACCTACTTTCAACTCGTCCTTCACGTGGACATGGAAGATTCTATCGCCGAGGAGCCTCACGGCCTTGTCGCCGTAATCCGCGCGGCTAATGTACATATTCCCGGGATCGAGAATCACGCCTACATTTTCGCGGTTGATGGCATTAAGGAGGCGATCCGCATCCTCCGCCGACTCGGCCAGTCCGCCGTGATGCAGTTCGATTGCCAGCCTGCACCCTGCGGATGCCGCCATATCGGCCGCCTTCTGCATCCAGTTGACGCCGCGCTCGAACTGCTCTTGAGTCGCCTGCCTGGGCGAAGGGCCACCGGCGCCGTGGCGAATGAGGTCGCAGCCAAGGATACGCGCGAACTTTGCGAACTTCGCCAGGTTATCGAGTTCCTGCTGACACTCAGCGTCTGTCTTCCTGGTATAGCCTCCCGTGTAGGTCGCCAGACAGGAGGTCCGGAGGCCCGCATCGTCAAGAAGGCTGCAGATCTCCTCGACACGTTCGATGGGCGTATCCACGGCGAGATGGGGCTCGGAGCCGCGGGGTTCGATCCCGTCATAACCGATGCGCGCCACGACCTCGATGACCTCCTCAAGCTGGCAGTCCTTCATAACGAGCGTGAACAGCGACGTCTTCATCACGGGAATCCTCCATTGAGATTAGGGCTCGATGCCGAAAAGTTTGGATGCGTTTCGGTAAAGAATCTTCTCTTTGTCCACTCGGGCAAGGCGGGCTTCCTCGTACACACCCGCGATAAAACCCGGGTGGATCAGGTCGAGGTCGCTGCCGAACAAGATCCGGTCGGAGCCCGCGATTTCTACCGTTCGCCGGACCTTGTCGGTCTCCAGTACGCTGCAGCAGAACTCCATATAAACGTTATCGGTGTCGCTCACCACCTCGGCTGCCTCACGCCAGGCATCCGCACCGCCGTGGCCCATAATGATCGGAAGCTTCGGGAACTCTCCGGCCAATCCCCGGACTTGTGCGGGCCCACCGGCGCCGTAGGTGTGGATGAGTAAAGGATGGCCATAGTCCGCGATCTTACGAATGAGGGATCGAGTCTTCGCCGAGTTGATCCCCTGACGGCAGTACGTCGGGTGAATCTTCACACCGACAAAGTTCGGTTTCTTCAGGTACTTCTCCAGCTCCCGACAAGAGGCCTCAAGATAGTTGGGATTGACCGTAACGTACCCCAGCAATTCGGGATACCCATTAATCGCGCGGCTTATCTGCTCGTTCCCTTCGACGAAGTCGTAGACGATCGCATAGCTGGAAGACATGATGCTCTTATTAATGCGCCGCCGGCGCATCAGATCGAGGGTGAACTCGATCCCCGTGCCCCGCATCGGGAACGGCCATTTGCCGTAATGCGAATGCACGTCGATTATCGGGATGCCGGCGAACGGGGTGTCGAGCTTAAGCTTAATTCCCTCTGGCACGGCGATTCCGCCCAGTATGCGGCGGATGTTGCCTGAGAGTATCAACGACCTATCCTCATCCGAGAGGCGGGACTCCACGACCATGTTCAGAGAGCTTCGCATCGAGCAGGAAGGGCTGTTCGAGCCGAAGACGAACCGCTCCGGTCCGACGGCCTCGACCGCGACCTCCAGAGCGTCCGGTGGATCTATGATCTGGGCCTCGACGTACACGCTGGGGTGCTCGCGGCAGGCGGCCAGCACCTCGGCGAGGTTGAAGTACCCCACCCCGCATAGAATCACGGGGATCGTCGAGCCCTCGACCGCCCGAAGGATATCGGTCGCTGTTCCGGCGCCCGCACAAGTGACCATCAGCGGCATGGCCAGGCGCTCCAGCTCGCGGAGCACGGGCCTGAACACGACCGAAGCGATTCTCCAGCCCTGCAGCTCGGGAAACACTCGGAAAGCGAGAAACCCTTGATTCTTCCGGTTCTCGATTTCCTCCAGGACGCCGATGTGCCGACGTGGATCAACGGTGGCAACGGGCAGAACCTGCGGGTTCGCCCGGCTCACGGCGAGCGTCTCGTCGTTCCCCTCCTCGAAATCGTACACGACCCCCTTCAGCGAATATGACAGGGCCGCCGCAACGCCGTACGCATCCATGGAAGACAGCAGCTTTTCAAGCGAGACGTCCGTGTCCCGGTAGGGTAAGAAGCCGAAATGCGTGTTGGAGTCTACAACCGGGTAGTCCATTGTCAGCTCCGCTCGAAGTGCCGGGCTACCTTGTGGACGGCACGGCCGATGTCATCCACATCCTTCTCGGTGGTGACCTCGTTGCATCCCAGGATGATGATGTTGCGCAGGATCTCGACGGTATTCGGGCAATCCTCCTGCTTGTATTCGCGAGGACTGGCATGCGGGCAGGTAAACGGACAGCCGGAGTCGCCATAGGTCTGCACCTCCTGGAATACCGGGGCCATAAAGATCGGCTTCCCGATATACCCGACGCTTGCCGGGATGCCTTCTTTTGTCAGCGCCTCGCCGAACTGCCGCGGTGTTGCACTGAGTACCGATTGGTCTATGGTGATCGGGTAAAGCCACCAGGAGTGCTCGCATCCCTCGCGCACGAAGGGCGGATTCACTCCCGGGGCGTCAGAAATGCGGCCGGTGATGGCATCGGCTATCTTCCTCCGCCGGTGAACTATGTTTTTCACCTTGCCGATCTGGGCGCAGGCCACCGCGCCGGTCAACTCGTTCATGCGGTAGTTCAGCCCCAAAAACAGGTAATCCCGTGTGCCTGGCTCCCTGGGCCAACCCTTGTCTGAGAAAAGCGCCGCTCGTCGTGCGAGGGAATCGTCGTTCGTGACAGTAATGCCGCCATCGCCCGTGGTCATATGCTTCGACTGCTGGAGGCTGAAGCATCCCAGGTCGCCCATAGTTCCGACGAGCCGGCCCTTGTACTCAGCGAAGTAAGCCTGCGCACAGTCCTCAATCACCTGCAATCCGTGCTCTCGTGCAATCTCCAGTATAGGGTCCATGTCGCACGACTGTCCGAACAAATGGACGACCATGATGGCCTTCGTCCTGTCGGTGATTCGTGCCTCAATACTCTCAGGCATCATAGTGTACGTCTTCGGGTCGAGATCCGCGAACACGGGAATCGCGTTCTGGAAGAGGATCCCGATGAGCGAACCCATGTCCGTTATCGGCGCGGTGATGATCTCATCGCCCGGGTTGGGGTTGATCGCCCCCGCCGCTACGTGCAGCGCCGATGTGCCGGAGGTCGAAGCAATTCCATGAGTCATGCCCAGCATGCCTGCGAACTCTTTCTCGAACTGCCTGACGAACTTGCCCCCGTAGCGGAAGAGGGTGCCCGACCGAATTACCGCCGTCAGGTTTCCAATCTCCTCGTCGCCCATGTCGCGGCCGGATTTGTTGCCGACCGAGGGCAGGGGCTCAGTCCGCACGGGAATGCCGCCGTCTACCGCTAGTTTCTCAGCCTCCAAAGCAGCCACCTCTTATTGTTTATTTAATCGCACGAATCCGCCGCGCCAGCACGTATTGTCAAGATCGGTCTACGACGGGCGCCGACGCGCCAATGCGGCCAAGGTGCCCAGGGCGCCCAACCCGTCCCGTTCTCCCACCCAGCACGTGACCGCCGGGACGACCTTCTCCTGTTCGAGGCGGCCGACAATTTCCCCGCGGACGTGCTATCGCCTACATTCTACAACCCGATGGAGATGTTGTAAACACGGAGCGGCGCAAGGGCGCTGTGAACGGCAGGACAAGCAAGCTGTAGGTTATGATATCCGCAGTCACCGCGCGGAGGTGCCAGTCGTAGCAGACCGTTGACTTGGACTCGCAGGTTTTGGACGCGAACGGCTCGGTACCGAGCTTAACCTCAGCGCTAACGACACGAACCCGGCCCAAGCCAGCTTTGGATAGGTTCGCAAGCTAAGACTGCAGATTCAGCCGCTCGTCGCAGGTGCAGAAAAGATTCTCAAGTTGAGAGAGTACCGGCATCTTTTCGCCTCGGATGAAGCGATACCCGGACGGCCTGCTGGGTAGTGGACGCACATCCCCAAGCCTAACCGGAGACCCCCTTCCGAGTAGCCGCCGTCACCAACTTCGCCAGCTCCGCCAGATCCTTCTCTCCGATCGCCACAGCGGTACCACAAAGGGTCGGTACAGCTTCGGCCAAAGGCTTTCTGAGGAGCTTCCTGGAGACATCATCCATCAACCGGACGGCCATCTCCTCACGGCTGAAGTTAGGGGCATAAACAAACGGGTCGGTCTTCTTGTCGCCCATTCTGTCCTGGGTCAGAATCCCCTTTCTCGAGAGCTTCGCCATGGTGAGCATGACCGTCGAGTAGGACAGCTCTTTGCGAGGATACATGATTTTGAAAACCTGCGTCGACGTGACTGGCGGCTCTAAATCCCAGATTATATCCAGGATTTGGGCCTCCAGTTCCCCCAACGACTGACCGCCAAGGCCCTTGCGTATGCCAACGTAGTCTCGGGCACCGTCCTTGGTATTCATTGCACCTCTCCCTTCCCAGATCAAGCTTTCCCGATCAGCACCTCGATGTGTGCATGCCTCCGAAAGCCACATGCCGTTTAACGCACTAGGGCCAAACTACCGGATGCGCCACCTGCGAAGACTTGTTGATCCCGAACTCGCGAGGCGCCTGGGACCTTCTGCAAGAACGTAATATAGTAACTCGGCGCGCTACAAGTGTCAAGCAAAAAAACGCCGGACCCACAAAGGGCGTCTCAACAAAAACGGCGAGCTGTCCCAAGAGCAGCCCGCCGTCTACCGCCAAATCTACGTTCTGTTGCTAACCAGCCTTTCTGGGCTCGAATTTCGGCTTGTAGTCGACGCAGTTGTAGGACTTCGAGGAATCTTTCGGCGATTCCGCCTCCGACATGTAGACATAATCCTGCGTAATGGCGCACCGTTGGTACGTTTCGTCGTAGTGGCCGCAGTCTAAACAGCGGCGCAGGACGGACCAGCATACGCCGCAGCGGAGACTTCCAACCAGCTCTATCCGACCGCACAGCGGACAATGGATGTAGACTTCTTTGAACCCGTGGCCATCCTTTTGCAGCGCGAATCGAAGTTTGTCGCACATGTCATCAAGCTCGCTCAGCAGGCCGGTGCAGGTGCTCAGCAGCTGATTCATTTCTTCGACCTTGAGGAACTCCAGCAGCCGCTCGTCAAGTAAGTTGGAGAGTTGATTGGCGGTCTTTTCAAGAACGCTCAAGTGCTGCTGCGCCGTCTGGGCTTTGAAAGGCTTTGATTTCTTATGCGCCTTTCCAATCTGCTTCAGGATTTCCTCTGTCACCCTGAGGGGAACTCGCAGGAACGCCTCCTTTTTCGAAGGCACTTCTCGTATCGCCTCCAGCAGGCGTTGGGTATCGGCGGCGGAAAGGTCCTCGTCCTTGATTTTTTGTGCGACTCGCCATTGGGTCGAAGGGTCGGAGTTTATGCTTTTTAGCAGGCGGGCATGGGCCTCCGTGAAGCAGCTCCCTGACGCTTCGTCGAAGGACTCGACTAGCTCACGCTGGATGGATTCGGGAAGTTCCAGGAGTTCCAGGTGCCTGCGCAGGGTACTTTCGCTTACGCCCAGGGTCTTCGCGCATTTCTCCCATGTCATGAAGCTGAGCAAACCCTCGATGGCGCGGGCGCGGTCTATGGGGTTGAGGTCCTCACGCTGAAGGTTTTCCAGAAGCGCATCCGCGGCGGCGTCTTCGTCGGTCATCTCACGGACCACCGCGGGTATAGTGGTAAGGCCAGCCAACTTGCTCGCCCTGTATCTGCGTTCGCCCATTACTATCTCGTACTTTCCGTCTCTTGGGCGGACAATTATCGGTTCGAGCACACCTCGTTCTTTTATAGATTGAGCAAGCTCTTTCAGGCTGTGCTCATAAAAGGTTTGTCTGGGCTGTCTGCGATGGGTAACGATATCTCCGATGTTTATAAGTTGCATGCGCTCTCCCCCTTAGCTGTCCCACTGGAAGGTTAACCCTACTTGTAATTATGGGCAAAATCCACACCCGCTTCTAGACGATGAGCCGCTTCAGGAGCCAAAACTCGTATTTGTACCTGACCCCACGTCGCTTGGCACTCCGTCCGGCTGCCGGCACATTGACACATAATTCACACCGGTGCTATACTGCCCTCGCAGCTTGCCCGGGCCGGATGGGCCTTCGGTCCGCCGGCTTCCGGGCGCGCCGTGGGGTAAGTGCATGTCGTGTAGTAGGTGTAGACTGACGGTCGTCCTGCTTTCATCCGTTTTGGTCCTGCTGGGAGGGTGCGGCGGCTCGCGGAGCATTCGCATTTCGGACGGCCCAGGAGATCAAGACGGGCCCAGGCGATGGACCGTACTCGTCTACATGGCCGCCGACAACGACCTTGAGGAGTACGCCATACAGGACATCAATGAGATGGAGATGGTCGGCTCCACGAACCAGGTCTCTGTCGTCGTGCAAATCGACCG
>Ga0114930_10003142_pt1 | contig 14574 bp, 10 predicted proteins | sample AnhtaG_FD_87300 | JGI IMG/M metagenome (GOLD analysis project Ga0114930, IMG submission 87300) | Deep subsurface microbial communities from Anholt, Denmark to uncover new lineages of life (NeLLi) - Anholt_01485 metaG | ecosystem: Environmental > Aquatic > Marine > Oceanic > Sediment | place... | reverse complement strand
GCAGGTTCTCTTCGGCTTCCATGATGTCCGGACGCCGCGTCAGCAGATCCGAAGGCAGACCAGCCGGAATATCCGTGAGGAGATCCTGGTCGCCGAGCGGCAGCCCCGGCGGCAAATCGTCAGGCAACGGCTCGCCCACCAGCAGCACCAGCGCGTTGACCGCCTGGGCACGCAAGCGCGCCTCGGCCTGATAGTTTGCGTTGGCCTGCTCGACCACCGTTTGTGCCTGGCGCAGGTCGAGTTCCGAACCCGTGCCGTTGTCGAACTGCAGCTTGTTGATCCGATAGGATTCCTGAGCCGTTTTCAGCGTGTCCTCAGTCACCTTCAACAGATCGTCGTACGACAGCACGGTCAGATACTGATCCGCCACCTGCGACACCAGCGAGATCTCAGCCGCCTTGCGGGCTTGCGCCGTGGCCAGATACTGGTCGAGCGCCTGGTCCTTCAGGCTGCGAATCCGGCCGAAGAAGTCCAGTTCCCACGAGGCGTTGAGCCCGACCGAATACTGGGTCGAGAGCTCTTGCCCTGGCAGCGAGAGGTCAGCCGGAGTACGCGTCTTGGCTTCCGAACCCGCCGCATTGATGGTCGGGAACAGGCTCGAGCGCGCCACCCGGTACTGCGCCTGCGCCTGCTGGATATTCAGCACCGACACGCGCAGATCGCGGTTGTTCTTCAGCGCAATCTCGATCAGCCGCTGCAGGCGCGGATCGACGAAGAAATTGCGCCAGCCGATATCCGCCGCGGCCTGGCCGTTGGCGCTGCGCGCGCCGCCGTTCGCCGCGCCCGGCTGCGTCGAGTAGACGCCGTCCGTCGGGAAGCTGCCCGAGACGGGAGCGGCCGGCCGGTCGTAGTGCGGCTCCATCGTGCAAGCCGTAGCGAGAAGCGCGACCGCCACTGCTATCAAAGAGTGTTTTTGCATCTCAATGTCCTTCCTTGCCCGAGTCATTGCCGCCCTGCGGGTCGTGAGGATGGTGCTGGTTATAGTGCTCGAGCGCCGCATCCGGGTCTTCCTTCTCACCGCCGAACTTCGCACGAACCACGACGAAGAACATCGGGATCATGAAAATGGCGAGGAAGGTTGCCGTGATCATCCCGCCGATCACGCCGGTACCAATCGCATGCTGGCTCGCGGAGCCTGCGCCGTTACTGATAGCCAGCGGCATCACGCCGAGAATGAACGCGAGCGAAGTCATCAGGATCGGCCGCAAGCGCAGACGTGCCGCTTCCAGCGCCGCCTCGATCGGTCCCATGCCCTCACCCTGCTGCAACTCGCGGGCGAATTCCACGATCAGAATCGCGTTCTTCGCCGACAGCCCCACCGTGGTCAACAGACCCACCTGGAAGAACACGTCGTTCTCGAGGCCACGCAGCGTGGCGGCCAGCAGTGCGCCCAGCACGCCGAGCGGCACCACCATGATCACCGAGAACGGGATCGACCAGCTTTCATACAGCGCCGCGAGACACAGGAACACGACGAGGATCGAGATACCGTACAGGATAGGCGCTTGCGAACCCGACTGGATTTCCTGGAACGACAGACCCGTCCATTCGTACCCGATCCCCGGCGGCAGCTTGGCTGCAATCGCCTCGATTGCCTGCATGGCCTGGCCCGTACTCTTGCCCGGCGCCGCCGCACCCTGGATTTCGACTGCCGAAATACCGTTGTAGCGTTCCAGCTTCGGCGAACCGTAAGCCCACGAACCGCTCGCGAAGGCCGAGAACGGCACCATCGTGCCCGAGCCGTTACGCACGTACCAGAGGTTCAGGTCTTCCGGGTTCATCCGGAACGGTGCGTCAGCCTGCAGATACACCTTCTTGATCCGGCTATCCGTATCGAGGAAGTTGTTCACATAGGCCGATGCCCATGCGATCGAGAACGTCTGGTCGATGGTGGCCAACGATACACCCAGCGCCGAAGCCTTCTCGTGGTCGATCGACACGTTGAACTGCGGCGTGTCGTTCAGGCCGTTCGGACGCACCTGAGCGAGCACCGGGTCTTTCGCAGCCATGCCGAGCAACTGGTTACGCGCGGCCATCAACGCCGCGTGACCGACACCGGCGCGGTCTTCGAGTTCGAAGTCGAAGCCGGCTGCAGTACCCAGTTCAGGAATCGACGGCGGGTTCACCGGATACACCAGCGCGTTCTTGTAGCCCGCAAAGCGCATGAACAACCGGCCCACCAGCGCCTGGACCTTCTGGTCCGAGTGCTGACGCACCGAGTAGTCCTTCATCCGCACGAACACGAGACCTGCATTCTGGCCGCGGCCGGCGAAGCTGAAGCCGTTCACGGTAAAGGCGGACTCGACAATGCTCTTCTCGTCGTTGAGCAGGTAGTCGGACACATCCTTGAGCGCACGCGCGGTGGTTTCCTGGGTCGAACCCGACGGCGTCTGCACCAGCACGAACATCGTGCCCTGGTCTTCATCCGGCAGGAACGACTTCGGCAAGCGCATGAACAGCATGCCCACCGCCACGATCACCACCAGATAGATGATGAGCCAGCGGCCCGAGCGCTTGATCACGTGGTGCACGCCGCTATGGTACTTGTCGCGGCTCTTCTCGAAGGTCCGGTTGAACCAGCCGAAGAAGCCCTTCTTCACTTCGTGATGGCCCTTCGGAATCGGCTTGAGAATCGTCGCGCACAGTGCCGGTGTGAGAACCAGCGCGACCAGCACGGACAGCACCATCGCCGACACGATGGTCAGCGAGAACTGCCGGTAAATCGCACCCACCGAGCCGCCCGAGAACGCCACCGGCACGAACACCGCCGACAGCACGAGCGCCACGCCAACCAGCGCGCCGGTGATCTGATCCATGGCCTTGCGGGTCGCGTCGCGCGGCGAGAGCCCTTCTTCGGCCATCACCCGCTCGACGTTCTCCACCACCACGATCGCATCGTCCACCAGGAGACCAATGGCGAGCACCAGCCCGAACATCGACAGCACGTTGATCGAGAAGCCCACCGCGCTCATGATCGCGAACGTGCCCAGCAGCACCACCGGCACTGCGATCGTCGGAATCAACGTTGCGCGCAGGTTCTGCAGGAACAGGTACATGACCAGGAACACCAGCACGATACCTTCGAGCAGCGTCTTGACCACTTCCTCGATCGACAGGCGCACGAACGGCGTCGTGTCATACGGGTACTTCACGACGAGGCCGTGCGGGAAGTACTTCGACAGTTCCTGCACCTTCTCGCGCACTGCCTTCGCCGTCGACAGCGCGTTCGCACCGGTAGCGAGCTGAATACCGAAACCGGCAGTCGGCTGGCCGTTGTACTTGGTGTCGAAGTTGTAGTTTTCGCCGCCCAGCTCGATGCGCGCCACGTCCTTCAGCAGCACGCGCGAGCCGTCCTGGTTCACCTTCAGCAGGATGTTGCCGAACTGCTGCGGCGTCTGCAGCAGCGTCGCTTCGCTGATGGTGGCCTGCAGCGCCTGGCCAGGCACGGCCGGTGTGCCGCCGAGCGAACCGCCCGCCACCTGCACGTTCTGCGCTTCAAGCGCCGTCTGCACATCAACCGGCGTGAGGCCGAAGTTGGTGAGCTTGTTCGCGTCGAGCCAGATCCGCATGGCGTACTGCGAGCCGAACAGCGTGACCGTACCCACACCGTCGATCCGGCTCACCGGGTCTTCGATGTTCGAGGCGACGTAGTTCGCCAGGTCGTACTTGTTCATGCTGCCGTCTTCGGAGTTGAAGGCCAGCACGAGCAGGAAGCTGCTGCTCGATTTGGTAACCTTCGTCCCGAGCTGCTGCACGGCTTGCGGCAGCAGCGGCGTAGCGAGCTGCAGCTTGTTCTGCACCTGCACCTGCGCAATGTCAGGATTGGTGCCGGCTGCGAACGTCAGCGTGATGGTGGCCGTACCCGAATCGTCCGAGGTGGACGAGATGTACAGCAAGTGGTCAAGACCACTCATCTGCTGCTCGATCACCTGCGTGACGGTGTTTTCCACCGTCTTCGCCGATGCGCCCGGGTACGTTGCGCTGATCTGCACGGCCGGCGGAGCGATGGTCGGGTATTGCGCGATCGGCAGCGTGAAGATCGACGCGACACCCGCAAGCATCAGGATGATGGCGATCACCCATGCAAAGATCGGGCGATCAATAAAAAACTTTGCCATGAAACGGGCTCCCTGTTATTGCGCGCCCGATGCAGCAGAGGCTTGTGCCGTCTGAGCACCGCTGGCAGCCGGTGCGCCTTGAGCGGCGGCACTGGAGGCGGGAGTAGCAGGCAGTTGGGCTTCGACGGTCTTGACCTCCATGCCCGGACGTACCTTATCGGTACCCTGCACGATCACGCGGTCACCCGGGTTCAGGCCGCTGTCGACCACCCAGTTCGTACCGTACGTGCTCGAAGTCACGAGCTGGCGCACTGCAACCTTGTTGTCCGCACCCACGACGAGCGCGGTCGGCGTGCCCTTCTGGTCATGCGTAATGCCGATCTGCGGCACGACGATCGCCTTGTCGTTCACGCCTTCTTCAATGCGCGCGCGCACGAACATACCCGGCAGCAGCACGCCGTCCTTGTTCTGGAACAGCGCGCGCACGGTGACTGAACCGGTGCTCTGGTCGACCGTGACGTCGCTGAACTGCAGCTTGCCCTTCTCCGAATAGGTGCGGCCGTCTTCGAGGATCAGCGTGACCTTGGCGGCGTCCGGGCCCGACGTCTTCAAACGCCCTTCCTGGACTTCACGGCGCAGCTTGAGGCCGTCGAGGCTCGACTGCGTCAGGTCGACGTACATCGGGTCCAACTGCTGCACCGTCGACATCAGCGTGGCCGCGCTAGCCTGCACATAGGCGCCCGGCGTCACCTGCGAGATGCCGACCTGGCCGCTCACCGGCGAAACGACGTCCGTATAGCCGAGGTTGATCTGCGCGGTATCCACAGCAGCCTTGCCCGAGGCGACATCCGCCGCGGCCTGCCCTTCCGAAGCCACCGCGTTGTCGTAGTCCTGCTTGCTGACGGCGTTGGCCGCGACCAGCACCTTGTAGCGGTTGGCCTGGGCCGTGACCGACACGAGGTTGGCCTGAGCCTTGGCGAGCGTTGCCTTGGCGCTGTTCAACTGGGCGATATACGGCGCCGGATCGATCTTGTACAGGCGCTGGCCGGCCTTCACCTGGCTGCCTTCGGTGAATTCGCGGCGCAGCACGATGCCGTCCACCCGCGCGCGCACTTGCGCCACGAGGAAGGCATTGGTGCGGCCCGGCAGTTCGGTGACGACGGGCACGGAGGTCGGCTGCACAGTGACGATGCCGACTTCGGGGGTTTGTTGCGGCGGGGCCGATTGTTTTGGGCCGCACGCGGCCAGGAATACGGCGGCCGTCGCGGCACTGATTAAGCGAAATGGAACCCGTTCGACGCGCATGGAGCGACCTCTGTCAAGGCTGAGAGAATGAAAAAGTGCGCGCATCCCTACCCCGGGGACGACAGCGCACACATGCGTCTTGCGACGCGTGACCGGTAGCCCTGTGCCCAATGAAGCGAACGGGCAGAGCATTCCGACAGCAATGCGCCAACCCGGGCAATGCCGCACGGCGCCGCTTTTTTTAAGGCAACGCCAAGCTTTTTGAAAGACAACAGTGACGGATATTAACCGGTCGTCACGGCTTGGGCTATCCGATCGATGGGGTGCTATTATATATACATTCGCGTATGGATGTATAAGTGTGTTTCACTACGCTTACAGCCCTCACGCAGCAATAATTGTTTGCGAAACGCGCAACAATCAGAGCAATTGTGATGGGCCACGTTTAAAAGTGTCCGGGTAATCCCCCAATCAGGCAGGTCAGACGAATATGGTCAGAAGGACCAAAGAAGAGGCGCTGGAGACGCGCGCCAGCATCCTGGATGCCGCAGAAAGGGTCTTTTTCGAGAAGGGCGTGTCGCGCACTTCGCTGGCCGATATCGCCCAGGCCGCAGGCGTCACGCGCGGCGCGATCTACTGGCATTTCGCCAACAAGGGCGATCTCTTCACCGAGATGTTCGACCGCGTGCTGCTGCCGCTCGACGAACTGAAAGCCGCCTCCGTCAACCCGGAAGAGGCCGACCCGCTTGGGCGGCTGATCGATATCTGTACGCTTTGCCTGCGCGACACCGCGCTCGATCCGCGGCGGCGCCGCGTGTTCGACATCATCTTTCTAAAGTGTGAGTTCGTCGAAGAGATGGGCCCGGTGATGCTCCGCTATCAGAGCAACATGCGCGAGGCGCTCGAGAAGATCGGAACCGGTTTGCGCAACGCGATTTCCAAAGGCCAGATGCCCGCCGATCTCGACACCAAGCTGGCGGCCACCATGCTGCACGCGTTCGTCGGCGGGGCGCTGCGCGACATGCTGTTCCTGCCCGAGTCCATCGACTACAGCGTGCACGCGCACAAGATTGTGCAGGGCATTTTCGACGCGCTGCGGCTCAGTCCTGCGTTGCGGATCGGCGGTGCGCAGGGCAGCGAAGCATGACGCGGTGTGCCGCGGGCTCGCAGCCCGCGCTCAGCTCTGGGTAAACCAATGCGCCGCGTACAGCACCAGCGCAACCAGGAAGATCATCGCAGCCCACACCCAGTTCGGCATGACATGCGGCGTCGGTTCCCGATGCGACACGCTATGGGAGCGTGCCCCGAACAGCGTGCTGGTCGCACGCCCGGTCAGCGCGGAGCCGTGGTCGTGGGGGCGAACCCGGCGCGCCATCCCACCCAGGTTGATCGGCCGCAGGAACACATGCTGGCGGCGGCTGTTCGCACTGCGCACCTGGTTCGGCCCCTGGCCGTGCTTGGCCTGCACAACGGCGCAGAATTCGGTGAAGAAGTCATCGGCCAGTTCGTGCAGTGCGTTCTCCAACTGGCGCGTCGGCAGTTCGGCCAACGGTCCCGTCAAGGTGGCCCACACCGAATAATCGATCCGTGTGCTCGGGCCCTGATTCGGGCCCGTCTCATCCGGGCGCAGCGTCACATCGATCTGCCCGCGCAGTGAGCCCACGCCATCGGCGCGCGCCTTGAAATTGAGCGCGCGGTGTGTTGTCGCGTCCTGCTGCTCGGCATTTTTGGTGGCGACATGGGCGCGCACTTCGTAGCGGGCGCGCAACGGTCCGAGCGGCACAGTCAGCGTCAGCGCGTACTCGCCACGCGCAAGGCGGTTAAACGATTCGCAATTGTCGAGACTCGCGCGCAGCAACGCGATGTCCTGCAGCGCGTCCCAGACATCGGACGGTGCAAGTGCAATCCGTAACGCGTCGTTCAGTTCCATGGCTGCCTCCCCGATGAGCGCACGAGCCCGCGAGATCAGGATGTCTGATCGATACGGTCCACGCGCGACGCATAAAACGCCAGATACCCCTTGATCTGCCGGACCCCGTCGAGGGGGTTTTCATAGCACCAGACGGCGTTCTCGACCATGCCATCTTCAGTGCGCAGATGAAAGTACGACGCATCGCCCTTGAACGGGCAATGCGACGTATGGTTGGAGCGTTCGAGCCGCGCCATATTGACATCGCTGCGCGGAAAATAAAACACCTCGGGAAGGCCGGTCTCGGTGAGTGTGAGCGCGGCCTGCGTATCGGCCATCGTGACGCCCTGATGAATCACCCTGACACGGTGACGGTTGAGGGCGACGCCGATGCGATGACCGCCGGACGCCGTGCCGCCATGCGAGGCGGCGCCTGCGGCGGGGGACGCGGCGGGACTTTCGTCGGGCGTTGCGGCGGCGCTCATGTCACGGCTCCGTGTGCGATAAAAGCAGGCGGTTGATGCAGCAGTTCAGAAAACGGCTCAGGCAAGAAAAAAGCCACGGGAGACCCGTGGCTTCATTATCGGCCAATCTTCAGCCAAGCGCGTGACCTTCGCGCAACCGGCAAATAACGCTGATTACTGCGTATTCCAGTAGAACGCCGACTTTGCGCTGCCCGTGGCCGGCACGGTTACCGCTTTCTGCTGCTCGTCGCTCTTGTAGCGCGCATGCACCGTGTAGCGGCCGGGACGCAGCCTCACCAGCATGTATGGGCCGCGCGAGGTGGCCTGCAGGACATCGGCGCCGTGCGCGTCGACGATCTGCACGTGCACGTCAGCGAGGAAATCCGAACCGGGACCGGTAAAGCGCAGCGCCAGCGGCCAGTGATTTTGCGCGGCCTGCAGTGCGTGCGACTCGTCGCTGCCCACGCCGCCCGACACAAACGCCACTTCACCCTGATGCTGGATCTGCGGCATGCCGCCGCCGTTGGTGTTGCCGGCGCTGCTGTCCTCATTGGTGCTGCCGCCGGTCACGCCCGGCTGCTGCGCCCAGGCGCCGCCCGCGAGGCCTAGCGTCAACGCGGTGACGACCGCCGCAGCGACGAGCCGGCGCTGATTGCCTTGGATTTTCATTGCATCGCTCCTTGTTAGAGTCCTGATGGTGTACCGGCTAACACCTGCAACTGTCGTGCCCACTGGCTGGGTCTGAGCTCCACAGAAAGTCTCCGGCCGCCGCTGCCGCCCACTGCTGCGCTACCCAACGGGCGAGGCCGCTTCGGAAACCGGAATGCTGCCAGAAAGCGGGCACGATGCGAATGCAAGATGCCGGTCCGTCGGCAGTTTATGCAACGGACCAGCAAGTTTTACGTCAACCCCGATCAACCCAGATCGACCGGCACGAAAATCTGTGCGTTATCGCGCTGGATCAGCAGGGCGATGCTGTTACCCGCCTGCGAGATCATCTGCTTCAACTGGTCGACGCTCGACACCGGGCGGCCGTTGACCGCCAGAATCACGTCACCCGGCTGAATACCGGCGTTCTCGGCCGCGCCGCCCGACTGTTGCACCAGCAAGCCGTGCGAGACGGAAGCGTTGCTCTTTTCCTCCGGCGTGAGCGGCCGCACCGCGACGCCCAGACGCCCCTGGACCTGAGCCGGCGCATTGTCGTTCGACGCCACCTTGCTATCCGACATCGAGCCGATAGTCACCTTGATGTCCTTGCTCGACTTGTCGCGCCACACCGTTACGGTAGCCGTGCTGCCGGGCGCGATGCTGGCGATCTGCGCCGGCAGATCGGTCGAATCCGCGACCGGCGAGCCATTCACCGCAGTGATCACGTCGCCCGGTTGCAGACCGGCCTTGGCAGCCGGGCCGCCCGGATCGACCGAGCTCACCAGCGCACCGTTAGGCGTCGACATGCCAAACGAATTGGCGAGCGTCTGGTTCATGCCCTGCACCGCGACGCCGAGACGCCCGCGGCTCACGTGGCCGGTCTTGACCAGATCGTCCTTGACCTTGATCGCTTCGTTGATCGGAATCGCGAACGACAGGCCCTGGAAGCCGCCGGTCTGCGAGTAGATCATCGAGTTGATGCCGATCACTTCGCCCTGCAGGTTGAACAGCGGGCCGCCCGAGTTGCCGGGGTTGACCGGCACGTCGGTCTGGATGAACGGCGTGTAGTTCTCGTTAGGCAGCGAGCGCGACTTCGCGCTGATGATGCCCGAGGTCACGGTGTTGTCGAAACCGTACGGCGAACCGATGGCGACCACCCACTGACCGACCTTGCTCTGGTTCGGATCGCCGATCTTGACGGTCGGCAGGTTGGTCGCGTCGATCTTCAGCACCGCCACGTCCGACTGCTTGTCCGCGCCGACCACCTTGGCGCGGAATTCGCGCTTGTCGGTAAGCTTGACGGTGACCACGTTGGCGCCGTCGACGACGTGCGCGTTGGTCAGAATGTAGCCGTCGCTGCTGACAATGAAGCCCGAACCGAGGCTGGCGCTCGGCTGGTCGCCTTGATCGCCGCCGTCGCCGCCACCGCCCTGCATGCCCGGCATGTTGCCGAAGAAGTGGCGGTAGAACTGATAGAACGGATCGCTCGGATCGATCGGCAGTTGCTGCGCGTTGCCGCCGTTCTCGCCGCCGCCGCGCAGTGCCGTTTGCTTGACCACATGCTTGGCGCTGATGTTGACCACGGCCGGGCCATAGGTTTCGACGAGGCCGGAGAAATCGGGGATACCGGTTTTGGCGGCAGCCTCAGCAGGCATCATCGCGGCTTGCGCCGGCGAGATTACCTGGGGCGCCGGCACGTCGCGATGACCCGCCACATAGCCAGCGGACAAGGCGACGGCAACCGCGATGGCAACGGCGCTGCGGGACAGGGTTTTCGCATTCATCGTGTACTCCTGACAGGGGAGAAAGGCTTTGGGGATGGGATGAAGCGTAAGGCCTGTCTCTTAAAAGAGTCTTAAACAAGGGAACTCCGGCAAAACTGCCTGCTTTTCCCCGTCTCACGGGGCTCGCGCGCAACGCGAGGCCTGGGGATGCTCAAAACCGCACACTGACTTCCAGACCGCCTGCCGGCGCCTCGCCCAGCATCACACTCGCGCCGTGCTGAAGTGCGATGCGGCGCACGATGGCCAGTCCCAGCCCGCTGCCGGAGACGTCCGTGCGGGCACGGTCGGCGCCCGCGCCAACGCGGTAGAAGCGGTCGAACACGCGCTCGCGCTCGGCTGGCGGAATGCCCGGCCCGCTGTCGGCGATGCGCACCACCGGATGCCCTGCTTCGACCAGCAGGCTCACGTCCACGCGGCCGCCGGGCGGCGTGTATTTGGTTGCGTTGTCCACCAGATTGTTGAACATCACGCGTAGTGCATCGGCGTCGCCGATCACGGTGGCGGCCTCGCTCTTCTCCACGCCCAGATCGACACCGCGCTGCTGCGCGAGTGGCGCGTACGTCATCACGCAGTCTTCCAGAAGCGCGTGCAGATCGATCGCCTGGGTCTGCGTGTGGCCGTCCGGTTCGGAGCGCGCCAGCGCCAGCAACTGCTCGGCAAGACGCGTGGCGCGGGTGACGCCGGCCTGCAGATCGGTCAGCGCTTCGCGGCGTGTCGTGTCGTCTGCCGCGCGGGCGACCAGTTGCGTCTGGATCTGCACGGCAGCCAGCGGCGTGCGCAGTTCGTGCGCGGCGTCGGCGACGAAGGCCTTCTGCGTATCGAGCGCAGCGGCAAGACGCTGCAGCAGGCCGTTGAGCGCCCGCACCAGCGGCTGCACTTCGAGCGGTAAACGGCTGTCGGGCAATGGGTCGAGCGCTTCCGGATGGCGTGTTTCGAGCGCGCCGGTGACCCGGCGCAGCGGCCTGAGCCCGCGTCCGACCACCATCCAGACCGCCAGACCGAGCAGCGGCAGCAGCACGATCAACGGCCACAGGGTGCGCAACGCCACGTTGGCGGCAAGCCGGTTGCGCACGGAGACCGGCTGCGCGAGCTGCACGACGTTGTCGCCGACAATCGCGCCGTACACGCGCCAGTCGCCACGGTCGGTCTTCTCGGTCGAAAAACCCAGCTCGGCGCGCGGCGCGAGCGGTGCGCGCGGGTGCGAGTAGTACATCAGCACGCCGTTGCGGTTCCAGATCTGCAGCACGATGCCTTCGTCGCCGGTGTCGCGCGAGCCGAGCACCTGCGAGAACGGCTCGGACGGCAGCGCCTCGGCGATCTCCTGCAACTGGTAATCGAACAGTTCGTTGGCTTCGGCGAGCGCCTGGCGGTAAATCAGCCAGCCGGCGATGCCGACACCCAGCAACACGATGGCGAGCAGCCAGAACAGCAATTGACGGCGAATGGAACGCATCGGCTCAGGCGTCCTTCGCGATCATGTAGCCGAGGCCTCGCACGTTGCGGATCAGGTCGGCGCCGAGCTTCTTGCGCAGCGCGTGAATATAGACCTCGACGGTATTGCTGCCGATTTCCTCGCCCCAGCCATACATTTTTTCTTCGAGCTGGCTCTTCGACAACACGGCGCCCGGCCGCGCGATCAGCGCCTCGAGCAGGGCGAATTCGCGGGCGGACAGCGCGACCGGCGCGCCGGCAAGCGTGACCTGGTGCGAGGCGGGGTCGAGCGTGAGCGCGCCGTGGCGGATCGTCGAATCGCTGCGGCCGGACTGGCGGCGGATCAGCGCGCGCATGCGGGCGCCGAGTTCGTCGAGATCGAAAGGTTTGACAAGATAGTCGTCAGCCCCGGCGTCGAGCCCCTTCACGCGGTCCGCGACCGCATCACGAGCCGTGACGATCAGCACCGGCAGCGTATGGCCACGCGCGCGCAGCGTGCGCAGCACATCGAGGCCGTCGCGCTTGGGCAGGCCCAGGTCGAGCAGGACCAGATCGTAAGGCTCGCCGCCGGCCGCGCTGAGCGCCGCTTCGCCGTCTTCCACCCAGTCCACCGCGAAGCCTTCGCCACGGAGCGCCTTGCGCACGCCCTCGGCGATCATCCGGTCGTCTTCGACTAGCAATATGCGCATGACTCTACGATTCCGAAACATTCATGATGCCGCATTCTAGCGCCCGTCCAGGGCGCGTGCGTCCGGGTGCCCGCCAATTGCTGCAGGTGCGCTGCAATTTCACCGCATCGCCGCGGCATGTCTCTACAATGAGCGCTTTTGCGTAGCGCGCTCATGTGGCCCCGATCCGGGGCGCCGCGACGCGACTCGCACAAGAGGTGGCGGCGCACTCGCGCAGGACGATCAAGGTTCGCTGCGCGCGGCCGTTACACCGCTTGATGCCCTACATGAGCATGGCGCGCCGCGCGCCTTGCTTCAGCACGTGACTCTTTGGTTTTCTGGCCCGTTCATGACGCCCGTCTTTCTGTCTTCACTCATTCGCCGCCTCGCGCCGCGCGCTGCTTCGTCCGCTCCATTTGCCGTCGCTGCATCCGCTGCCCCATCTGTATCTTCGGTACCCGCCAAACCATCTGACCCGATGCCGCGCCGTACCGCGCCGGGCACCGCCGCGAAGCGCGCTCCGCTAGGCGCCGCGGCCGTGCTGCTGGCCGGCGCCGCCCTCGCCTGCGCCGCGCCGGCACAAGCCCGCATCAAGGCCAAGCACCCTTCGGTCAACGTCAGCACGGTGCTGCCGGCTGCGGTCATGGCGGGACTGGCGCGCGCCCATGTGCCGCTGTCCAACATCAGCGTGGTGGTGGAGAAAGTCGGCGATCGCACGCCGATCGTCGCGCTCAACGCCGGCAAGCCGATGATGCCGGCCTCGACGATGAAGCTCGTCACCACCTACTCGGGGCTGTCGATCCTCGGCCCCGACTATCGCTGGCGCACCAGCGCCTACGCGGACGGCAATCTCGACGCCAACGGCATCCTGCACGGCAATCTGTACATTCAGGGCACCGGCGACCCGAAGCTGGTGCCGGAAGAGCTGATCGACCTCGTGGAGAAAATCCGCAAGGCCGGCATCAACGGCATTGACGGCGCACTGGTGCTCGACAAGCGCTATTTCGATCCGTCCACGCGCGACCTGCCGCCGTTCGACGACGATGCCACCGCCCCCTACAACGTCGGCCCCGATCCGCTGCTGTACGCTTTCAAGTCGCTGTCGTTCACGTTGACGCCCTCGACTGACGGCCGCGTCGCCGTGGATGTGCTGCCTGCGCTCGCGCAACTGCAGATCGACAACCAGTTGCACGCAACCGGCGGCCCCTGCCGTGGCGAGCTGCCCACGCCGGCAGTGACGCCGCAGCCGAACGGCACGGTGATCGCCTCGTTTACCGGCGACGACCCCGAACGCTGCGGGCCGCGCACACTCAACGTCGCGGTGCTCGATCACTCGGCGTTCTTCGCGGGCGGCTTCCTCGCGCTGTGGCAGCAGAACGGCGGCACCTTTACGGGCGCCACCCGCGAAGGGCCGGTGCCGGTCGAAGCGCGCCTGATCGCCACGCACCAGGGGCCGCCGTTGTCGGACATCGTTCACGACATCAACAAGTTCAGCAACAACACGATGGCGCGCAACCTGTTCCTGACGATCGGCGCAGTCACCAGCAAGCCGCCGGCGACGCCGGAGAAATCCGCCAGCGCAATCGAAGCGTTTCTGCAGAGAAGCGGCCTGAACATGGAGTACCTGTCGCTCGACAACGGCTCGGGCATGTCGCGCGACGAGCACATCACGGCGCTCTCGCTGGCCGATCTGTTGCAGGCGGCCAACGCGAGCCCGGTCGCCCAGGTGTTTGTCGATTCGCTGCCGGTGGCGGGCGTCGACGGCACCATGCGCAACCGGCTCACCTCGCAGCCGGTCGGCGGTAATGCGCACATCAAGACCGGCACACTGCGCGACGTGCGCGCGATCGCCGGCTACGTGGCCTCCGCCGACGGCGTCAGTTACATCGTCGTCAGCATCATCAACGATCCGCACTCGGAGGCGGCGCGCGCCGCGCATGATGCGCTGCTCGAATGGGTCTACCAGGGTCCGTCCCAACCGATGCAGGAAGTCGCCGAACAACCGCGCGCCAAGCCCAGGAAAAACCCGCACAAACGCAGCGAGCATTGAGGATTCCTTCTAGCGAAGCCATGCGCGACAAGCCGCAGAGCGTGTACGCTTGCGGGCAGTGTTTGAAGCGCATGTCAAATCCGCTGAGGCGTGCCTAAGCCGCGCGCCCCCCGGCGACGGCGTTGCGCATTCAAACAATAAAGACAACGCTCGCTGCGGCATTCGCAGCGCTCAGGGACCACGGAGGAAGACGCCCATGCAATTCGATGCCGAATTGCTGCTGCTCGCCATGGCGCCCGTCTTCCTCGCATGTATTGGCTGGGAGGCGTGGCACCTGCGTCGCACGCGCCCGCAAGCAGGCCTGTATAGCTGGCCCG
>Ga0114930_10003140_pt1 | contig 14578 bp, 13 predicted proteins | sample AnhtaG_FD_87300 | JGI IMG/M metagenome (GOLD analysis project Ga0114930, IMG submission 87300) | Deep subsurface microbial communities from Anholt, Denmark to uncover new lineages of life (NeLLi) - Anholt_01485 metaG | ecosystem: Environmental > Aquatic > Marine > Oceanic > Sediment | place... | reverse complement strand
GCGTGAAATTAACCGCAAAGTACGCAAAGATTGCGCAAAGCCCGCAAAGAGAATATATAGGTTAAAAAAAATATAATAATTCTCTGCCTTCTTTGCTCATACCTGGCAGGTTCAAGATATGGCAGGTTCAAGTTTGTAACTTGAACCGAAATGTTTGGAGCAGGTTGCAAACCTGCTCCTGCTGCGTAAAAAAAATATAATAATTCTCTGCCTTCTTTGCCCATACCTGGCAGGTTCAAGATATGGCAGGTTCAAGTTTGTAACTTGAACCAAAATGTTTGGAGCAGGTTGCAAACCTGCTCCTGCTGCGTGAAATTAACCGCAAAGTACGCAAAGAATTTATAGTAACTCTTTGCGAGCTCTGCGCATACTCTGCGAACTCTGCGGTTAAAAATTTTTTTGTCGTTGTTTTTTATGAAATTATTAAAACCCTCATATTTGGTAATATTTATATTGTGCATTTGCGCTTTATCTGATTCTTTGTATGCGCAGGATATAGCCAGTGTTTTAAGAGAATACGACCAGGGACGGCTAAATAAAGTGCGTGAAGCACTTATAGCGCTGAGACCCAGTTCCTATAATAAACCGGAATATCTCTTTTTAACCGCTGTTTTTGAAGAAGATGGCGAAAGGGCGTTTGCTCTGTATGGAGAACTCAATGCAAATGCACCGGACAATCCGATTTTTGAGCGGGTGCTCTGGCGGATGTGTCAATATTACTATGCAAAGGGTCTATATAAAAAATGTAACGATGCGCTTGGACGGTTTATTGCAGCCTTCCCGGATTCCGATAATCAAGGAGCAGCGCGCTTTATGAGGAATCGTATTGCTCTCTATTTGGGAGAAGAAATTCCGGATACTCTTCAACGTGTAGAAGAGCCAACCACAATATATACAATTCAACTGGGTTATTTTGGCATAGAGTCTAATGCTCATAATCAGCTGAAATATCTCCGGAATTTAGGGATTGCCCAGGCTTATATAAAAGAACAGCGAGTTGGGTCTCAAAAGTTTTATAAAATCTGGGTAGGTGAATTCAATAGTAAAAACGATGCGGAGAAAATGTGTGATGAATTGAAAAGGAAATATAAAATCACCGATATATTGGTCACTGAAAAAAAGTAGATTTCCATTCCTCAGTCCTACGCTATTCAATTACCGCATTACACGAAAATTCTTACCTGAATTATTTCAATAGATTAGCCGGGAATTGTTTTATATCTGAATTATTTCAATAGATTAGCCGGGAATTGTTTTATACCTGATTAATTCATAAATTTATGTAGAGACGCATGGCGATGCGTCTCTACAGACATTCATTCACTTAATTCGGGGGACACAATATCTATTTCTCTTGGTTCTTAAGCGTTCTTCCTGCCTTTTTGGTATTTATAACTCAACCGGGCGCTGAATCCAGTTTTTTAAACGGACACTATTGTATAAGACTATAAAAATGTTTCCTTATTGTAAATAAACTTCTTATATTTGTTTTTATAAAGTTAACCGTGCTCAGAAAATAACTTTGTACTCGGTAAGACATCCCTAAACTTTCACAAACTGACCACTTTGTGGCGGGATTTCTTTTCCAAAGGTATGGTTTCAGCCGCGCTCTGTCTCGCCGCGCAGTGCTCCGGGTACTCGGGGGCGCTTTGCGTAAGAGTCGGGAGGTGTGTCATCCGAAATTTATGTTTGTTATCAAATAAAATATCGGAAAGAACAAAAATATTTGAACTCCACTCAATAAGGAAAGAACATTATGGATGTTATCGGCTTAACGATTATTGACTGGTTGATCATTGCCATTTACTTTGTTTTTGTTCTGGGAATAGGACTCTATCTAAAGCGGTTTACTAAAAGCGAAGAAGATTTTTTTCTGGCAGGCAGAAGAAACACTTCCTGGGTAGCTGGACTTGCATTTTTGTCAGCCAACATGGGTGCGCTGGAACTGCTGGGAATGACCGGAAATACCTTCAAATACGGCATGTATGTGGCGCATTTCTACTGGATCGGCGCTATTCCGGCTATGATTTTTCTCGGTATTTATATGATGCCGTTTTATTACAGCAGCCGAATTAAATCCATTCCGGGTTACCTGAAACTGCGATTTGATGAAAAAACAAGAGTATTGAACGGTATTTCTTTCGGGATTATGACGCTGCTGGTTTCGGGTATTAATCTCTATGCGATGGCTCTGGTGCTTCATACTTTTCTCGGCTGGGACTGGCATATCAGTATGTGGGTATCTGCCGGAACAGTAGCGGTTTATGTGGCGATGAGCGGACTCATGTCGGCAATATTTACCGAAATTGTACAGTTTTTCCTGATCTGGTTCGGGTTATTCCTGGTTTCGATTTTAGGGATTATCGAAATTGGCGGTCTTGAGGAAATCTTTAGCAGAATATCGGAAGAGTATGGAGCAGCATATGGAACCCTCTGGTCGACATCTGCCGATCCAACACAAAATGGAATGATGATTACCTGGGCGGGAATTGTGCTCGGTTTAGGTTTTGTCTTATCATTCGGTTATTGGACAACAGACTTTTTAGTGGTACAACGAGCCTTTTCCGCAAAAGACCTTCGCGCAGCGCGCATGACTCCGATTTTAGCTTCTTTTTTTAAGATGGCTCTCCCCGTTATTGTTATTCTCGGGGGACTGATTGCATTGGTTCTTGCAAGAGACCCTGACAGTGGTTTTTCACTGCTTGAAGAAGGAGGAAAGGTCAATTATGATTCCGCCCTTCCGCTGTTGATTGCGCGGTATTATCCAAGCGGGTTAATTGGTCTGGGAATAACGGCGCTCCTCGCCGGTTTTATGGCTGGACAAGCCGGCAACATCAGCGCTTTTAATACAGTATGGACGTATGATATATATAAATCAGTTCTAAATAAAAATGCTTCTGCGGCACATTTACTCTTGATGGGTCGGGTAGCCACTGTTGTTGGGGTTCTTATAAGTATTGTAACAGCATATTGGGCAAAGAGCTTTCCCAGCATTATGGACTATATGCAGGCGATTTTTTCGTGGGTGAATGCCCCGTTATTTGCTACTATGCTCCTCGGAATGTTTGTAGTTTGGATAACGCCCAACGGGGCATTCTGGGGGCTGATCGCCGGTATGGGTTCATCATTCACAATGTTTCTGGCGGTGAAATTCGGCTGGATAGAAAAAAGTTTTATTACCATGTCGAGTGTAGCGAGCGATATGGCTGCAAATTTCTGGCGCGCATGGTGGGCATGGCTGATATGTTTTGCCGTGACCATTATTGTCAGTATTTTTACCAAACGGAAACCGAAAGAAGAACTGGTAGGACTGGTTAAGGGATTAACAGAGGATACTGCGAAAACGGAAATTACTCTCTTTCCACGAAGTGGTGGCTACGCCAAAAAGCCGGAATTCTATGCGGTTATTTCATTAATAGTAGTTATAATTCTCAATATTTATTTCTGGTAAAATAAAAACCGCAGAGACGCAAAGACGCAAGGGATAATTTCGAAGTGCGAAGTGCGAATTATTGGTCAATTATATGTAACATTCGACATTCGACATTTCTTTGCGTCTCTGCGGTGAAAATAATATAGAAGCGGAACATTTTATCATAGGAACTTAAAATGAAACCAATCTGGTATTTTATTGGATTACTACTCCTCATTATTGGAGCTATCGTCACCGCCACCGGTATATACCAATATTTTAATCCGCCCGATCAGCAGACTGTTTTGGGAGAGTTTCACCCAAATATTTGGTGGGGCGCAATAATGCTGATTACAGGTATAATATTTTTCATAAAAAATAAAAATGTGACTGTTGATTAATAGAGAATTTGAAATCACGTTCTACCGGCATCGTGAAAACCAAAAATTGCGAAAATGAGTATGAATAAACGGTTAATTGAACAATTACGCAGAAAATATTTAGAAATATTTGATGAAAAACCCCACATTTTAGCAAAGGCGCCGGGAAGAGCGAACATAATCGGTGAACACACCGATTATAACGGCGGATTTGTTCTGCCGGTGGGGATAGATAAGAATATTTATGCTTTCAGCTCTAAAAGGAATGATAATACCGTCCACATATATTCTTACGATTTCCAAGAATCTGCGTCGTTTTCAATAGAGAATCTGACTTATGAAGAAACCAGGAGATGGGTAAACTATCAGAAAGGTGTTTTTAATGAATTACAAAAAGCGGGATATGAGCTGTCCGGTATTAACATGGTATTTGGAGGCGATATACCGATAGCTGCGGGATTGAGCTCATCTGCCGCTTTAGAATTAGTAACTGCCGTTACGTTAGAATCTCTTTTTGACCTAAACATAAACGACTTGGAATTGATTAAGTTATGCCAGAGCGCCGAGAAAAATTTTGTCGGAGTGCAGTGCGGAATAATGGACCAATTCGCTTCCCGTATGGCAAAAAAAGATTATGCCGTGCTTCTCGACTGTAAGACGCTTGAATATAAATATATACCATTCAAACAGGATTCATACTATATTGTACTGTGTAACACTCTTAAGAAAAGGGAATTAGTGGATTCGGAATACAACAAAAGGAAAAAGGAATGCGAAGAAGGTGTGACGTTTTTTCAAAAGCTTAATCCGGAAATTGAATTTTTACGAGATGTCGACGTTGATTTGTTTAATTCAAAGAAAAATGAAATGCCGGAGAACATTCAAAAGAGGTGCGGGCACGTAATATATGAAAATAAACGGGTTATCGACTGCGTTGAGGCTTTAGAGAATGATGACTTTGAAAAGATGAAAAATCTGTTGTTCGAATCTCATTACAGCCTAAAAGACCTTTATGAAGTTAGCTGCAAAGAGCTCGATATATTGGTTGAAATAGCCAGAGATTGTGAAGGAGCTTCGGGCAGCAGAATGATGGGCGCGGGTTTTGGAGGATGTACGATCAATGTAGTGGAAAAATCTAAAATAGAAGAATTCTCCAGTACGATTAACTCAGAATATTACAAACAAACCTCGATAAAACCCGAAATCTACATCTGCCGGATTGAAGACGGCGCGGGCGTAATTGATTAATGTCCCGAGTACTCGGGATACTAAATGTGTGCATCATACATCTGTTTTTGCCCGAATAATCGGGATTGCAAGACCTGCCCCTAAATTTCTTACTTCCTTAGAAATATGTATTGTGGCTTTAATCTCGTTCCCGGTCTCAAATCCAGTTACTCTCTTTCCTGGTCTCTGACCCAGTTAATCTCGTTCCCAGTCTCTGACTGGGAACGTTGTATTTTCAGTCATTGCGAGGAGAGTAACGACGAAGCAATCTCGTTTTTAATCTGGTATTATTACTATTAATGGATATTAATACCAAAAGAGAAATTGCTTCTCCCCCGAGTACCCGGGGGATCGCAATGACTATTTGGAAATATGTGGACACAATCCCGTTTGGTGGGATTTCTCTCTATCCATTGACCATGATCTGTTAAACTTCGGGATCAGGTCCTGCATCCCGCTTAGCGGGACTTTTTCCGCCAGTGGAGTCTCTTTAGATTTGTCCCCCGCATACTGCGGGGGGATCTTTAGAATTGTACAGCAATACTAATGTCTGTCATGGACATTACATGACAGACTAAATGTGTGCCTAATACATCTATTTTTGTCCCGAATAATCGGGATTATAAACTTTTTACTTTTGAGATTTGAAGTATATAGCCATACTGAATCCCGCTTAGCGGGATAATTATTATATTGCAAGACCTGACCCCATTTACATTCGCGAGGAGAGTAACGACGAAGCAATCTCGTTCCCGGTCTCTGACTGGGAATGCTCATTTCAATCCAGAAGTCTCGGGATGGCTTACACTATAATTTAGTATTGTGTATACGAATTTCTGATAAGAAAGTAGTGGGCTAATCAAAAAAAACGTCCAAAATCTTGGTGAAGGCATCGATGGTGTGCTGTGTTGTGTCTACTCTTATTCTATCGTCATCGGCATTAAATCTTATGCCGCCCAATAATCTTTCCGGATAGGGATGTTGATTCGATTCAGATTCACTGAATTGCAGATTCATAAGATTGTCCATTCCCAGGATTATTGCTCGCTTATATTTCTCCATATGTTCTTCATCGCCAACCAGTTTTGCAATCTCATAAGCATAAGCTAATCCTTCCGTGAAAACAGCGTCAGATGACGAATGAGGCGAGCCATATTCAGGATGTTTTGGGTCATAAAATCTTCCTAAATACTTTTTATCCGGTTTTCCGGTTTGATTCTGTATCTTTAGAAGTTCATCATTTAAAACGAAAATGGCATCAGCATATTTCATATCATTAGTGATCTTAAAGAGCCTGTTCAAGGACTGTGTATGCCAGGGAACATAAGCAGGATAGTAGTTCTCATGTAAATGTGTTACATATCTATTTATATAAAAGTCCTGCGACTTTATTGCAGCTTCCAAAATATTCGGATCTTTTATTTTTTGATAATATTCTACAAGAGCAAGAATCGCCTCGCCTGAGTAAAATGTCAGAAGATAATCTTTATCATAAGCATAGTACGGCTCAATAAACCACGGTTCTAAAGAGCCGTCAGGATTTTGTAACGAAAGAATAGTGTTTGTTAGCTTCTCTGCCTTAACTGAATACTCATTGAAAAACGGACTGTATACTACCGTCCGTAGAGCCATCGCCATTGCGCCGAGCTTTGATTTATTGTCAAAAAATATGTATCCTTTATCGCCATCCTCCACGTACCAATTAGAAAAAATAAATTCAAGATTTCTGCTGTGAAGTTCCCTTATATCTGGATCATTATGTCTCAATTCTGCAAAAACCCTCGAACCCATAAGCTGTCGTATCATATTGTTGTTTTGTGAAAACTCATGCGTTGACGGATTGTAAACATAAACAAATAAACCTTTATCCCTGAAATTATTTACGAGCCATTCTATTGCCGATTTATTTACCTTATCAAGCTCTGATAATTTTGCATCCGGGTTCAATTCAAAAGCATTAATTTTTTCAGATGCAATTGAATTAAAAAATGCAAAATCAAATTTTAGTAAAACCAGAATCCCTAAAAATAGAATTAAAGAAAAAATAGCATATTTGAATAATGTGATTCTTTTTATTTCATATTCAGCCATTTTGATTTTCCTTAATAACATAAATGCCCTGAGCATATTAAAAAAACTCAGGGCATTTGAAAGAATACATCATATACTAACGTGGTTGTTCACCCTCATTTTTTGTCACCATCTCCATCACCATCTCCATCTCCATCTCCATCTCCACCAAGCATAGGGCAATGATAATGAGTATGAGTTCTTTCTGTACCTCGTTTCCAATTGCAAGTTGCATCTGTACCATGATCTACGTAACAATGACCATCGTACATACTGTCAATTTCCCAGCCAGTACTACCCGTAGGATAAGGGCATGTCGCTTGATCACAAGCAACCCAACTAAGACCATGCTTACCGTCGCAAAATCCTTCACAATAATCAGGTCCTTCCTCGCCACTACTCGCACAGCAACAAACAATGGGGTCTTCTAAAAAATAATTTGCTAAAACCTGGGCGACTAAACCTAAGTCAACAATAATCACCAAAAAGGCAATCAGCTTAAATGTTTTGAATCTCATAATGTACCTCCTCGTTTGTTATAAATATAATTTCATATACCTTCTTTTATTTATTTAGAGAAAACCTTAAAATTTCTGAACGTTCTACTAATGGTATGTAAAATTGGATTTCATTATTATTTATAAATATATCAAAAAATGTGAACATATCTAATCTAAATAAATTTACATAATCAGAATTTTTTTTACTTGAATTAATCTTATACTTACGAATCAAGGTTAAATTATTATCTAATTCTATTATTGGTTCATAATACTCAATATCTTGTAAAATAAAAAAATGGTCATTTTTCATTACAATATCTAAATTCAATTGATAAATTGATGCATTCTCAAGCTTTTCTGGTTTAGGCCATGATTTTCTAATATTTGTTCTTCCAACTACTTCGTCAAAAGGATATTCTTTAATTATATTTCCTTCCTCATTAAATACTAATATGGAAAAAATACCCTCTAAGAAAATATAATACTTTCCTGTACTATCTTTGAAAGGAATACCTTCTGCAAGACACTTATTAATGAACGGGTCTTTATTTATTTGCTCAATTTTGCCAATTTCTTTTAACACGTCACCTTCTATCGAAAAAACTGTAATATAATATCCTCTTTCAGGAATATTTACTAGAATCTCTTTTTTATTCGATACGCTGAATCTCATTTCTTGTGAGCTAACAAAGATTGGAAAAAACTTTATGAATCTGCCATTTTTAGAAAATATTGATATTCTTCGATTACCTTCTTCATAAACATATAAATTGCCATCATTATCGATGACCAGATATTTAGGCATTAACAAATCTCCCGGACCCTGACCCGCAGTACCAATTTTCTTCAAAAACTCCCCTTCCGGTGAAAAAACATATAAACAATTATCCGAATAATCGCATACAAAAAACTCAGATGTAACGGGATTTATTTTTATCCCAAGAGGTTTATTTAGAGCATCACCGTTGGGAAAGATATAATCAACATCTATAAATGTCTCGCCATAATAAACAGGCAACATTAAGTCATTATTTTCTTTTATATCTTCTTCGATTTTTCCACAAAAAGAAAAAAGGAGAAAATATAATAGCATAAAAACGTAAATTTTTCTATAAAAAGATTTGTCCATCCAAAATTCAGTTTCCATTTTTATTCAATTCGTTATTTATTATGTTAAATATGGTTTCAATCTGTATTCCTGAATTTGCAAATCTAACAACATTATTTTTGTCTAATAATATAGTAAAACTACCACAATACAAATTTGAAACCCTGTATTTATTAATAATAAATGAATTTGAAACTGTTACAAAATGAACATCAAATTTTTCTTGGAATTTTGTTAACAATCTTTTATCATTATAATCAATCTTCATACTACCAAGCAAGAAAATATACAGTATATTCTTATTTTTAATATTTTTTCGCAATACATTGAATCTTATAAAAAAATCAGCGTCTACTTTTAAATCATTAATTGGCGTAATATTTGTAATTTCTAAATACTTAAATCTTTCATTTGAATTTGAAATATATAAGGTATCGCAGCTAATGTCTGTTAAAATATGATTTTGAATTTTATCTCCATAATCAAATTTCATTATTTCAGAATTATCTTTAGAATCGTTAATAAAATTCACATCATTTTTCTTTACATTATTAATAATAGCTTTTTTTATATAACGATTATAAGAAAATAATCCAATATAAACAATATTTAAAAGTAATATGGTATTTATTAAAAACTTCCATTTACTCTTCATAAAACAGCCTCACCTGTTTTTGTAAATTTTTTATGCTCTCTTTAAAATATAGTGAATGTTTTTCAGGATTAGAGATGACTTTGATCATCATGAAATCATCATTCAATAAATTCAGGTTCAGGAATTTATTTGAGAATTCTTCAAATTTTTCGATCGGTATAATTTTGTAGCCTTCTACTATATCGCGCAGGAAAAATATGTGTTTGATAGTATATTCGTTGTCGGTTATCAGTAGATAGTTAATATCGCTGCATGTAGGGCAAGCGATTTGTTCGTGGATGACGTAGGCGTAAGCGATGAGAGAATCGCAGTAAATAATGTGTCTTTTATTGCTTTCGATTGGGTCGTCGAGGACGACTAAGCTGTCAGTATTAAAAGCGAGATTTCTCGACTGCGCTCGAAATGACATAAAACCATCTTCTCCGTTGTTAGTTTCTCCGGTGCTCCAAAGTGAGCGTAATGTATCGGCGATTGCTTCGTTGGATGGTATAACGAACTTTTTTATTTCTGCGGCTTTATCGCTGTCTGAAAAGAAGAGATTACCTATCATGTTTATATTGGCATATATGAGGAATATGCCGATGATGCCGAGACCGGTGTATTTGAGTATGTCGAGTTTCATTTTAAATGCCTAACCGCAGAGTACGCAAAGAAGGCGCAGAGACCGCAGAGTAATTTATATTATTAGACGCTGATTTACGCTGATTTATTATGATTTATTTTACCGCAGAGACGCTAAGACGCTGAGAAATATTTTTATATTTTTTCTATTATTAGTTTTCTTTGTGTCTCCGCGACTTTGCGGTTAATGATTAAATATCCTGAACAGAGTGTTACAAGTACTATTTCATCTATAATCGCCTCAGGAATTGTTCGTTTTATCAATCCTCCAAAGCAGCCGCAGTCGTCGAGTATTATGCCGTTTGCTTTTACATATACAAGGAATATCAGGAAAAATACCAGCACACCAAAAACAAACCGCATGGCAATTGCCCTGAATCTCTTAGTCAGTAACAGCAGCGCAAGCGCTATCTCAGCATTGGATAGAATGAATATTATTACCTTTGCCGCGTTATAGTTTATCCCGCTAAGCGGGATCATTACTAGCGCATTAACCGCACCTGCCGGCTCGAGCAGCTTCCCAATCCCGGAGGCAAAGAATATCAGCGAAATAAAACAGACTACAAAGATTGAATATATTGTAACTGCTTTTTTTATGATTTTTTATCCAACGTTTAAAAAACAGATCCTGAACCAAGTTCAGGACGACAGCAGGGGTGGTTCAGGATGACAGCTTAGGGTGGCACCCCCCCCGCGTAATCGTGGTTTGGTGGTGATTGTTGCATTAATTCTAATAATAACAAGTAACAGAATATATCCCGAGTAATAGGGATGAATTAATCAGTTAAATATCTTTTACAGAGCAACAATATCAGCACAGGTTCAACGTTACGAATAGGAGCAGTAAGATCAGGCAGAAAAATAATTTTATCTTTTACATTAAGATAATACAGCTGTCAAGCAATGTCAAGAAATTGTTTTTCACAAACGCGTTTTTTAATGCGTTCACAAACACGTTCATAAACACGTTCATAAATGCGTTCACGGAAGCGCAAAAGAACCATCATAAACAGATTCACGGAACTTGAGAAAAGTCATGTTTGTCATTTTTTTAACAAGATTATAAAGACCGGATTCGTTTTTATATCCTAATTCAACCGCAAAAAAGAAGCTTGACATGTTTTTGTTATCAGGGTCTCTTAATAATTCAATAAGCTTTTCAAACCGCTTTTTTTCGATATATTCTTTAATTGTACAGCCGTACACAAGTCTAAATGTATTCTGTAGCGTCCTCAGGTCATAATCGAACATATCCGCTATCTCATAAATGCGGGGGCAGTTGCAAAAATTATCATCAAGAAATTTTTTTACTTTAGAGATTTTTTCAAGGAGTTCATTATTTAACATTACTTTCCCCAAGGCAAAAACACAAAATCTGATAATTTATTTCCGTTTTAAAAAATGGAATAAATTTACAGAATTATAACCAGCAGTATCAGACCAAAAAATTACCCGGAGAGCATTAGAAAGGAATTTATAGATTATTTTAGTGTAGCAAGCCTCTTTAATCAGTTTATTTTTATGGCTTAATTGTAAATCTTTTCATTTTGAATTAATATTATTAATATTTTCCAAAATGTCAACTACATTTTTGATTAATTTTGAAGTTAAACTTCCAACATTTGCTTCAAAAATAAATTTTTTGGAAGTTAAACTGCAAAAACATGAAAAAATGTTTACCGGAATGTTTTAATTATCATACACATCCTTCCATCAGCGTTCATCTGCGGTCCGGTTAATTGAAGGAGTACAAATTCACAACTGTGTAATTATCTTCAAAAATCATTTTTATTGACCTTAGAAATTTCGTACATTTAATATAAAATTGTTATTTATATACTTTGTATTACGTGTGCCATGACAAAATCCACTCCCTTGATGGAGCAGTATCTTTCCATAAAGAAAAAGTACCTCGATGCTGTATTATTCTTTCGCATGGGCGATTTTTACGAGATGTTCTATGATGACGCCCGTGTTGCATCGGAAGTCCTTGGATTAACGCTTACCTCCCGTGCACATGGTAAAGCTGCCGACGTCCCTCTTGCCGGTTTTCCGCATCACAGTGTCGACCAGTACCTCTCCAAGATGCTTAATGCGGGCTATAGAGTGGCAATCTGTGAACAGGTCGAAGACCCCAAAAAAGCTAAGGGAATTGTCAAAAGAGCGGTGTTAGAAGTAATAACACCGGGTACAGCTACCTCGGATAATGTTATAGAAGCAAGCGCTAATAACTATCTTCTCTCTTTAGTGGCGCACAAAGAATGTCTCGGCATGGCGGGGATAGATGTCTCGACCGGTGAGTTTTTTTTAACTGAGGGAGATTCTGGTCCTGTTATCTCTCAGGCGCAAAGCTTAAATCCACGTGAAATTCTCATACCCGTTGAGCAGGGCGAGAGCATAAAACCGCTTATAAAATGGGCACAGAAGCCGCTATTTACCCAAGTCGAGGATTACTATTTTTCATATGAATATGCATACAACACGTTAATCGAGCATTTTAAAACTGTGTCTCTTAAGGGTTTTGGGTGCGAGGAATATCACGCCGGCATATCCGCGGCGGGAGCAGCGTTAAAATATTTGCAGAGCATTCAAGACGGCAAATTAGGTCATGTGCAGAAATTATCGGTTTTAAATCTTTCCAATTACATGATTTTAGACAATGTAACAAGAAGGAATCTGGAAATACTCGCTCCCATAAACGAAAATAACCCGCAGGGGTGTCTGCTGTCGGTTCTTGACCGCACCGTTACCCGAATGGGAGCGCGCTTATTAAAGTCATGGCTTATCATGCCTCTTCTGGATAAAAATACAATTCAAAAACGGCACCAGGCTGTGGGCGAGTTGCGTGATGATTTTAACCGGCGCGATACATTTATCTCCATTTTAAAAAAAGTGAATGATATTGAACGGATTACATCTAAAATAAACGCAAACCGCGCCAACGGACGGGATGTGCGTGGTTTATGCGACAGTTTAAAATTGATGCCGGATATTATCCAAAACCTTCAGGGATGCGATGCTCAGCTTTTATGCGAATCCCGGGACAAAATGCGGCCTTTGGAAGATTTAACAGCCGAAATTGATAAAACGCTTGTCGATGACCCTCCCGTTGCTCTAACCGAAGGCGGTTTAATTCGCGATGGGTACGACCCGGAGTTAGACGAGCTGCGAAAACTTTCAAGAAGCGGCAAACAGTGGATTAGAGAATTGCAGGAAGAGGAAAGAAAGCGAACCGGCATTCCTTCAATCAGAATAAATTATAACAAAATTTTCGGGTACTATATTGAAGTTACTAAGACGCACCTGTCAAAAGTTCCGCCTCATTACATCCGCAAGCAAACGCTGGTCAATGCAGAGCGGTTTATTACTCCCGAAATGAAGGAACACGAAGAGCAGATACTCAATGCCGAAGAGAGTATCGTTCAAAAAGAGCAGGAATTGTTTCAAAAATTGCGGGCGAGAATTGCAGAGGAAACTGCATCATTGCAGAATAACGCAAATATTATTGCGCATCTTGATGTATTTTGCAGTTTTGCACAAATTGCACAGGAAAACGACTATTGTAAGCCTAAAATTACCGATGGCAGCGACCTTGTACTGGTTGAATCCCGTCATCCGGTAGTTGAAAAACTTCTTCCCCCCGGAGAGCCGTTTATCCCTAATGACCATTCGATGAGTCCGCCCGAAGAACAGATTCACATCATTACGGGTCCCAATATGGCGGGAAAGTCCACCTTTTTGCGCCATTAAAACACACAGCCCTACCTGGCGCAAAAAGGAGTTTTGTTCCTGCGCGGAAGGCGGAAATTGGCATTGTTGACCGGATTTTTACCAGGGTCGGAGCACACGATGACGTTACCCGCGGCGAAAGTACATTTCTCGTGGAAATGATAGAACTCGCCAATATAATTAATAATGCCACCCCGCGCAGTATATTGCTCCTTGATGAAATCGGGCGAGGAACAAGCACTTTTGACGGCTTATCGATTGCATGGGCAACAGTAGAGTATCTTCACAATACCCCGAGGATTGCGGCTAAAACCCTCTTTGCAACACATTTTCATGAAGTAACGGCGATAGCACAGCATCTGCCAAACGTAAGAAATTTTCATGTACAGGTTAAAGAATGGGGAGATTCCGTCATATTTCTGCGCAAGATACTTTCCGGAAGCACCGATCACAGTTATGGTATCCATGTCGCACGTATGGCGGGTGTTCCGCCGGCAATCATTACTAGAGCCCGGGAAATACTCGACAATCTTGAAGCAATGGGGCTTGCCCCCGAACACTTTTCCGCTCAGGATACGGCGGAATCCGGGTTTCTGCAGGGTTCCGGTGCATATCAAATAAGCCTGTTCAGTCAGGAAGAAACCATCCTGCGTCACTCTTTACAGTCAATAGATCCGGAAACAATTACACCCCGTGAGGCTATTCAAAAACTATTCGAATTGAAACGAATCCTCCTCGGCAAAGACCAATCCGGCAATAATACCAGGTAATAAATTATCCTTTGCTAACCACCTGCAAATGTCGGTTGAAAAAGAAGAAATTCATGCATTCTTGCCGATGTGGCAACAGCCGAAAATTATAGGTGGAATAAAG
>Ga0114930_10003136_pt1 | contig 14586 bp, 12 predicted proteins | sample AnhtaG_FD_87300 | JGI IMG/M metagenome (GOLD analysis project Ga0114930, IMG submission 87300) | Deep subsurface microbial communities from Anholt, Denmark to uncover new lineages of life (NeLLi) - Anholt_01485 metaG | ecosystem: Environmental > Aquatic > Marine > Oceanic > Sediment | place... | reverse complement strand
GTTATCGGCCCTTTGCAACCAAGCTCATAAAGACAGCCTTCATCACCCGGTTTTTTAGCGAACTTACCTTCATCGAAATAGGCGCGGCGGGGGCAATTTTCGTGAACTAATTTACCGTAGAAAGCTAGTGGTCTCAGGTTGTCATCCAGGTCTTCAGGTTTAGGTAGTCCCTTTAACAAGATGCTGGCTATTGTTCCTACAATCCAATCAGGGTGAGGCGGGCAGCCAGGAATATTTACCAACGGTTTATTAATACCTTTAGCATCAAGTACCTTCTTCAATGGCTGACAGCCGGTAGGATTGGGTGCTGCCGCCGGGATTCCACCAAAGGAAGAGCAGGTACCCACCGCTAGAATAGCCAGAGCGTTCTGGGCTAACTCTACAAATCTGTCTTCCATGTTAACCGGTTTACCCTCCCGTTCCCCAATAGCGCCATACACAGCGTCAGTAGCTGTGGGGATAGCGCCGTCAACAGCCAGGACATAATTTCCTCTTTTTTCTTCAACCGTATCCTCTAATACCTTGATTGTGGCTTCGCCTGCGCCAGCCATTATCGTGGGATGAAACCTGAGATTTATATGAACCCCCGGGAGTATTTGGTCGACTAGTATGTTTTTAATGGTGGGACTGGCTGAATTCAGCAACGAAATAGTGCAGCCAGTACAGGCCGATGCTGGTAACCATATCAATGGAATTTCTTTAACCATTGAATTCATTTTGCCTCCAAACTCTATAGCTCAAGCCAGGAATGAGCGTAAAGTGTCTCACCGGTGAGCACCCTCACTGTCTTCACATATTTTACCTCCTCTTCACTCAAGGAAGGGAGGCCAGGCTTTTCGCCGTCCATTACTCGATGTACCAGATTTACGAGTTCAGGCTTCTCGCCCCGGGCGATCTTCATCAGCTCAGTATCAAAGGCATCAACTATTGCCGAATGTAGCCCGTATTTCATCAGCATCATGAGGTAAGTACGGTTAAGAATAGACCTGAGGTGAGTAGGTGCACCATTAGAAACATTAGATAAGCCTACTACAGATTTACACCCTGGAACAATATCCTCCAGTGTGCTCATAAACTCCAGACACGGCTTAGCCTGGTTTGACTCAATATTAACCACCGGGGTAACAATAGGGTCGAACCAAATGCTTTCACAAGGAATACCCATCTCAATAGCTTTAGTCATAAGCTCATCAGCTATCATCGCTCTGTCGTCAGCATCCCTTGGCATTCCCTCTCTTCCCCACAAGAGCCCAATAAAATCAGCATTGTATTTCTTAACTAAGGGTAGTTCTTCTTCCATCCTGACCAAGGAGATGGAGTTAATCAATGCCCTACCTTGGTGCACCTTCAGTCCTGCCTCCATCGCCATCGGATTGGTAGTATCCAAGGATAATGGCTTATCGGTAACCTCCTGTACTACTTTGACTACCCACTCCATCAACTCATCCCCTGCCTTACGTGCAGGGCCGATATTGATGTCAAGATAATCCACGCCTGCATCCGTCTCAGCTCTGGCCAGTTCTTGAATTGGCTTGGGGTTCCTCTCCTTTAATGCTGGGCCGATAGTTTTTGAAATTACGTTTATATTTTCCCCAATAAGGTTCATCATTCCCTCCTTATGGTTTCCATGTTTTAAGGTAACCTGGAATATGAGCCCCCTCTCTGGGGCCAACCAGAATCTCCCAGCCGGGTAGCTCTTCCTCCAGGCCACCACTTTCAGCAGCAGCGTAACCCGGGATTACCAACTTGTGGTGTTTTACTTTGTCTTCAATGCCGCACTTCTTAACGAAGGGGGCGATAATATCAGCGACAAACTTCCCGGCAGCCCAGGCAGTCATCACCGAAAGTCCTTCAGTATCCTTAACTAATAGATAACTAGGAGTCTTGCTGGATTCAATATAACCACCAACGAGGAAGTAGGTAAGCGAGAAGTTAGTAGTGATAAGCACCGGGGAGTTCTCATCGGGGCTACCGATTTCATAAATTCCCTCAGTGGTCGCCAGTGGTCGCTGCGGGTCAGTATAGATATTGAGCCGTTCCACAAGCAGGGGGAACAAGCTCTCTCCCTGGAAATCAGAGAGAACAATGATGCCACCATATTTGGCCACAAACATAGAGGCAATTAACGCCTCCTTCATCGGGTCATTGGTCATCTCACACGGGAAAACAATGGTCGGGAAGCCTAGGGGACGAAACTTTTTGACTAATGCCGAACTCCTGATGATTACCTGGTCCTCAAATGCCTGGCGAAGGGTTCTTGAGCCAGAATCAAGAACGATATCACTGATTCCAGCTTCGGTTAGTTTTGTCGTGAGTTGGCTAACTTCCTCAAGACCTGCCCCTTTTACGGCTACCGGGCACGAATGCTCCTTGGCCAAATCAGCCACACGGTCTAGATTGTCTTTGGTAGCAGCATATATTAGTGGCTTTCGGTCAGCACACTCCTTCAAGCCAGCGGCCAGGACATCAGGATTACTGCTCAGCAAAATAATGCCACCATCACTATTTTGCTTTATTCTACTCACTACCGCAGCAAATTTGCTGGCATCTTCTGATTCACTCTTTATGGCTACCAGCTCCGGGCGGAGGATAAGCCCCACCCTTTCATACTCGAGCTGCTTGAACCTCTCCAGCCGGCTATCAATCTCAGCTTCATCCATAGTGTCACTGATAAGGATAGCAAAACCAGGCGGGTTCTCAAACCTCTTTTCATGGCGAAACATAACTGTCTCGCCACCAACCTTTAATGCCCGGTCACCAACCCCAATAGTAACCGCTCTAATAGGGGGAGCAGCAGCTTCAGATAATTTCTCCCTCGCCTCCTCCGAGACCTGGGGGCAGGCAGACAGTTCTGCCTTACCCGCCGCCAATTTCATGGCGAAAGCAAGACAGGTGGGCTCTCCACACTCCTTACAGTTCGTCTTGGGGAGCAATTTGAATATCTCTATCCCGGTAAGTGGCATTTTTTACTTACTCCTTTCTAGCCCAACAGTGGGTTCATGGTAAGAGCGGGGTGCCCCTTTTCCTCAAGGAAGGGGAGAATCTCTTCCTCGGTGACACCTATCGTCTCATCAGCAATCATATCAAGGAGATTAGGTACGCCCAACTCCTCAGCCCTAGCCTTAAGCCGGTCGGCAATCTCCTCCTTCAGCATCTTGGGCATCCAGACCATTCTTAATAGCCCGCCATCACCTACAAGGAACTTTCTCTGGCAGGTGTTGTACTTGCCATGACCGACGAAGCCAGGAGTGCTGACACCACCACCAATAGTCCCCGCCAGCGTGGTGAACTTCATCCCGCACGGGGTTTCCCCCGCATATTCCCGACTTACCGTCATTACTCCGTTACACATAGGCAGGATGGCAGCAATACACTCACAGCAGCCGCAGGTAGTCATTGGGTCGTTAACTATGCTATAGAAGTTATAATGGTCTAGTTTCCCACGGGAAGCCTTAAAGAGAAACTCATTTACCCCTTTCCATTGCCCCAGCTTGGCATCAATGGTTTCTCCCTTCTCCACCGGTTGATTTGGTCCGGTGGGGTTAATCTCAAAAGCGGCTTTGCAGTCCATCCAGTTGTAAGACCCACAGAGACCAGTTCGCTCTGGGCTGATAACACAGACATGGCTGGGGGCAAAGGACTGGCACAGCGTGCAGGAGTAGTATATGTCAATCGTTTCGTCGGTCATACCTTCAATTCGGGCATCCCGAGCCCCATATACTGCCCTCGCCTTCTCTACCATCTCCTTTACTCTATCTTCTTCAGTATAAATTTTGACCTGCATTTTATCGAATATCCGCCCAAAGTCTTGATGCAGTTTAGCGTGGAGGAGAGCACCAATGTGATGCAGCTTGAAGCCCTTTTCCACAGCCTGTTTGCCAACTCGTAGCCAGGCAATATCCCTTTGCCCAATATGCATTATCCCTTGAGCATAGTTTATCAGGTGGTGAATCTGCCGCTCCAAGATAGGCTCGTAGTCTTCCTGCATCTCTCTTCCAGCCACCTCAACAACTATAGCCATAGGTAGCTTGGAACCAGCGTCAACATCATCTATCTCTGGGCCAATCACCTCAACCTTTCCATCTTCAACCTCATCCATTCGCTTAGAGGTAGTCCATTCAACCATCGCTGTTCTGCCACCACCACACTCCAGATAGATGTCCTCTCCCCGAATCCGCTCACCCTCAAAGGCAGGACCATAGGCTACAGGAACCGGTACTTCAGCTACAGCAACCTTCAGCCCTCTCACCTCTATTGCCTTAGCTACTATATTATCGTGGGAAACATTAGAGACAACGTGCTCGTAGGTACAGATTCCGGTAGGTAAAATCTCGGGTATCGGAGTATCAGCGATGGTAGGGAATCCCCAATTGACTGCTCCGGCGGCATTGGCATACCATTCATCAGTAACATAACCCAAGGGCAAAACAAAAGCAAAGATGCGGTCCTTATTGTAGATAAGAATCTTTCGGTAATCGCCAGGTTCAATACCGCCGAAGGACATGGCTGCTCTGGTAGCAAAACCCATAGCAAACACTGCCGCAGTAATATCCGGTCCGAAGGAGACCAGGCGAGTTGGCCACCCAATCTGGACTCCAGCCTCTACCAGCTGTTCAGAGAACCTCTTCCCGTTATAATCGGCACACATAAAAATATACTGGTTCACTTTCTGAAGTTCAAGGGCAATGTTCACGGCTATCTCATTGGTAGGAGCAGCCCCAACGATGGCGGCAAAGCCCGGGGCAGTGCCATCAACAAACTCAACCCCTCTCTTTCTCAGGATTACATCATCGGCAGCACCTAACCAGATATTACTATCAGTAGAGTCTTCCTGCTTGGTATAGAAGTCAGGCTGCTCCAGATACCTGATAGCCTCAATAATCTCCTCAGCGAAGAAGGTTGCCATCCCAGCATCAAGGGCTGGTGCCAGATAGGGTAAGGGATGCTCTTCCCTTACCGGCGGCGGCAACAGAACCTTACACCTCCCTAGTACTGCCTCCATATCACCCAATTTTTCAACCTTCATACCTAAGATTCCATAGATTACTGGTAGATAGTAGGCGGTATTGGGAAAGCCCACTGGTTCATTTGGTCCCCACTGCTCCATTGCTTGCTGCCACTTCTTCTCAGCTCGGTCAATAATCTTATATGCCCCTCTAATCGCTGCTGATGCAATAATCTTGGACATACTTAACCTCCTATTCTCCTTGGCCCTGATGCTTAGACTGCCTCCAACTCCCGTCTCATTGCCATATCGTAAAGTACTCTCTCTCGAGCCTTATCAATACCTAATGCCTTGCGTTTCTTGTCAATATGCTCAATCATCATTTGGGCAGCCTTAATCGGGTCGGGCTCAAAGGCCCACATGCCGCCATACAAATCCTCAAAGTCTTTGAACAGGAAATCGGTGACTTCTTTACTACCTGTAGTGGGCCAGGTTACGCCGAAGACAGTGAATACTCCTGAGGCGACAAAATATTGGCCGATGGAGATGGCCTTCTCGCTCATCCACTCCGGGGCTGCCCCCGCTGCTGGTAAGTCGCTGATGTCATCTCCTAACCCCCCATCTTTTACCATGGCAGTAGCCGCCATCAGAATGCGGCTGTTATCCACACAGGAACCCAAGTGTAACACTGGCGGAATGCCTACTGTTTCGCACACCTCAGCCAGCCCCTCGCCAGCATATTTAGCCGCTGCCTCTGGCACCATAAGCCCGGCCATGGCACTGGCCATAGCGCTACAACCAGTTTGAAGTACTAACACGTCATTCTTGATGAGTTCCTTAACCATGGCAATATGAGCCTCATTATGAGCGGAGCGGGCATTGTTGCAGCCAACGACACCGGCCACGCCCCTGATGCGGCCATTAATAATATTGTCATTTAACGGACGGTAGGAAGCACGAAATAGACCTCCCAGTAGGTAGTTAATGGTTTCATGGCTGAATCCAGCAATGAGGTCGTGCTGCTCTTCGGGAATGCAGATATTCTTGCCTCTCCTGGGGAAGTTCTCAATCGCTGTCCTGACTACCTCTTTGGCCGATTCCATAGCTTTATGTTCGTCAAACTCAATGTGCACCGCACCGGTAATTTTGGCTTTGGGCGAGGTGGTGATAATCTTGGTGTGGTAGCACTGGGCAATGTCGGGCAGGGATTCCATAATGCACTGGACATCTACCACCATGGCATCCACCGCCCCCGTTACCAGAGCCAGCTCTTGTTGTAAGAAGTTGCCGGCCAAGGGTACTCCGTGACGCATTATTACCTCATTAGCTGTGCAGCACATACCAGCCAAGTTTATCCCTTTAGCCCCTTTGGACTTGGCCAGTTCTATCATTTCTGGGTCCCGAGCAGCGGCCACAATCATTTCGGAAAGTAGCGGCTCATGACCATGAATGATAAGGTTTACCTCATCTTCTTTGAGCACACCCAAATTTACCTGCCCTAGAACGGGAGTCGGTGTGCCAAAGAGGATATCCTGAAGCTCGGTAGCAATCATACTGCCACCCCACCCATCAGCTATGGCGGTTCTCACACCTTGTTTAAGCAGATTTCGATAGTCCTGGTCAACCCCAATATGGGTTCGGTGCATTATCTCCACAACCTCTCTATCGATACCTCGCGGGGCAACCCCCTGCCGCCGCCATAATTCCTGGCGCTTGAGCGGTGCCCTTCTTAGAAACAAAATCTCACCCTCTTGTCGCCCAAACTCAGCCAGAGCCTTTTCACCGATATCAACAGCTATTTCGTTGTTACTGCGGTCTCCAATCTCAATACCCCAGTCTAGAGCTAGCTGCAAGAGCTTCTGCTCGTCTTTAATCTCATAGCCGGGAGCTTCTCCCCTGGCAACTGCTAGGAAGAGCTCAGCTACTCCCCGACCATGGTCTGAGTGTGCCGCCGCCCCACCAGCTATCATCCGGATAAAATTACGGGCAGCAATGGTCTCACTGGTAGCCCCACAGATGCCCCGCCTCTTCTTTTTCTCCTCCGGGGTTTCTTCTTTCCCCTTGGGCAACGGTACCCGGCAAGGCCCCATGCCACAGTTCTTGCAACAACTGCCCACGGCGCCTATGGGGCAAGGCTTCATCTGTTGTGCTCTGTCAAAAACAAGGTTGACCATGTCGGCACAAGCTTTATCTATTAGCTCTAGACTGGCTGCATCTACACTCTTTTTCTGCTTTTCCTCTTCTGCCATCCTACCACCTCCTTCTCAAATTACTCGACAGCTGTCAGTTCAACAATCATCTCCCGGACTAGTTTTATTGCCTCCGGGTGTCTCATGATCAACACATCAGCACCAGCCAGAAGCAAAGCTATAGCTGACATAGCCTCCCACAGAATACCCCGCTTCTTGACATTGCCAAGTTTCGGGTCTTCCTCCTCGGCAATTTTTACCTCTTTAGCCTTCCACACCTCTTTACCTATATTGCAGATTAGAGGGAGCTGGAGCTTTTCATCCTGTTGGGTTAGTGCTGCCATCCTGATTCGCTCCATCACTGAATAAGCATACTCAATACCATAGCCGATGCCGCTAACAGTAGGGTCCATTACAAGCGAACCATCGGGGACACCAAGATTACCCAGCAGAATATTAAGCTGCTTAGCCAGGTTTATATCTATCGGTGTTGACGCTGCCACAGTGTGGTGATAACCAATAGCTGCGGCGCCAATTCTCTTATGGTCTCCCTCCTCAACTGGGCCGAGAATCAGGTCCCTCCCCTGGCAAACCTCAGATACCTTCCGCAAAACCTCGATGTCTTTTTCATGATTAGACGTTCCCCAAACAATCAAGGGAACATCAATAGCATCAGCTACCTTTTTTACTACTTCAGCGGCTTCATCAGCCCCACGGTCAAGTCCGTTGGGGTCGGTGCTTAACAGTTGCAGGCATATCATTTCCGCCCCGTAGTCGTCAACACATTTCTTTGCCCAGGCAGCCGGGTCATCGGTTACCCCAGCAAAAGGCTCCAGGGCAGCCTCCGGCCACTCCTCAGGTGGACAGTCAAAAACCTCCATGGCTATCTTGGGCAGATTAGTCATTTCACCTTCAAAAAGGTAGAAGGGATAGGCTGTCTCTCCACCCACTTTTAGACTTTTTTTCCCTTTTCCCAGGGTTATCTCTCGGATTTTACCGCTATATGACGTCTTAGGAATTTCTAAAGACATTTCCCGCCTTCCTCCTTAAGCTGGGTTCTTCCTCTTTTCACTACCATACCAATCTTTGCCATACCAGTATCTCTCACCATTTTCCAGGTATTTTAGCTTTTCCTGGCGGCTACTTAATTTCTGTCTCCATCGTCCCATTTCCTCACTATCAGGCTTACCTTCGTCAAAGGTTGCCCCCAGCACTTCCACCTTCTCCCTGCCAGGTGCACTCTTTTCTTCAATCTTATATTCCATCTTTTTTCTCCCTCCTAGGCTAGACCGGCAGCCAATTTGGCCGCTCTTACCGTATTTAGCATTAGCATGGTTATAGTCATTGGGCCAACACCACCAGGAACCGGGGTAATAGCTTTAGCTTTTTCCTTAACCGCATCAAAGTCAACGTCTCCGCACAGAATAGCCTTACCTTCGGCAGTTTTCCCTATTCGGTTAACCCCAACATCAATCACCACTACCCCTTCTTTAACCATATCGGCAGTAATAGCCTTAGGTTTGCCAGCAGCCACGATTAGTATATCAGCCCGCTTGGTATGGAACGACATATCTCGAGTTCGGGTATGACATACAGTAACCGTGGCGTTAGCCCCCTTTTGCTTCTGGATAAGGATATTGGCTATTGGTTTACCAACAATATTGCTTCTACCCACAACCACTACCTCGGCTCCTTCAATCTCAACCCCAGACCGAATCAGGAGTTGCTGAATTCCGTGGGGTGTGCAGGGTAGATAATCAGGCTCTCCAATCATTAATTTACCCACATTCACCGGGTGAAAACCATCGACGTCTTTCTTGGGGTCAATAGCATAAAGAACCCTGGTCTCATTAATGTGCTTGGGCAGGGGTAATTGCACTAGAATCCCGTGAATCTTAGCGTCCTTATTTAACTTGTCAATTAGCTTGAGTAATTCCTCCTCACTGGTCTCAGCCGGCAGGTCATACCTATCTGAATAGACCCCTAACGCCTCGCATGTCTTTACCTTCGACCCAACATAAACCTGAGACGCCGGGTCCTCACCTACCAAGACAGTAACCAGTCCTGGTACAAGATTGTGTTTCTCTTTAAGCTCAGCGATTTCCTGTTTCAGCTCCTCGCGAATCTGTTTGGCAATTTCGGTGCCACTAATAATCTGTGCCGTCATTTCTAACCCCTTTTTATATGAATTTCCTCGACTTTAATAAGCTTTGCCATCAACTCATTAACTGCTATCACTGCCTTAAAGGTATCAGGCAGGTCAAAAAGTGGTTTCAGCTTGAGGTCATATTCACGCACTTCCTCATCCCAAGGAATAATAGCCGCAAGGTCAATGCCCAGCCTGGTTAGCTCCTCAGTAACGAGTGGGTCTAGGGTAGTGGGGACAAAATTGATTACTACCGACTGCCTCTTCACCGCCAGTCTAAGTTCAGAGACCAGGTCCCTTATATGGGCAATAGTCCGCACACCCTTCACCGAATGGTCAGAGACTAGCAAAAGCTCGTCAATATTCTGAGTAGTCCTCCGCGAAAGATGCACCATACCAGCCTCATTATCCATGACCACATAGGCATAATTACCTGCCAAGGTATCTATGATTTTCCTCAGAACTAAGTTTGGATAGCAGTAGCACTCTGGACCCTCGCCCCTGCCCATCGTCAACAGGTCTAGCCCCTTACTTTCAACTATAGCCTCGTTTAGCTTATACTCCAGATAAGCTTCCTTGGTCATACTGGGAGGGATGTTTATTTTTTCTCCTTGAAACTCGTTCAGTATACGGCCAACTGTCTGTTTCGCCTCAAGTCCCAAGCTCTCTGCCAGGTTGGAATTAGGGTCAGCATCAACTGCCAGAATCGGTCCGGAACCATTCTTTTTCAGGTAGCGAATGATTAGACTGGCGATAGATGTCTTGCCACTACCACCCTTTCCGGCTACAGCAATGTTAAAACTCAAACACTTACCCTCGGCTGTAATTGATTATTAAAACAGTCCACTGACCTTTCCCGTATTTACATCTACATCAACTTTTCTAAAGGCTGGGTCGGATGAAGTTCCAGGCATCAGGCTGATAGCACCAGCGCAGGGACAAAGGAACTTCGCCCCAGAATAAATCAACACGTCACGAATGGGCAAAGTCCATCCCTTGGGGACACCCTTAATGGTTGGGTTATGAGTGAGAGAGAGATGTGTCTTCACCATCATCGTGGTATACTCATCATATTTGGCATCGGACTCAAATGCCTTAGCCTTAGCCTCAGCTTCGGGAGTCCAGGACACACCATCAGCTCCATAAACTACTTTAGCGATATTTCCCACCCGTTCCCGTAATTTCATTTCCATGGGATATAGGAACTTGAAATCGTTTGTATCTTCACTGGCTTCCTTGACTGTGTCAGCTAGTTCCAGAGCACCATCACCGCCATCGGCCCAGTGGGTAGATACTGCACAGCGCGCTCTGGCTGCCTCGGCTGCCTTGCGTACCATGGCGACCTCAGCATCAGTGTCAGTGTGGAAGCGATTGATACACACCACCGGGTTGATGCCGGATGCTCTGATGACGTTGATGTGATGTACCATATTGGAGAGACCCTTCTCCAGGAGTCCCAAATCTTCTTTAGTGTAAGCATCAGGCAGAGGAATACCAGCTACCACTTTAGGTCCGCCGCCATGCATCTTCAAAGCCCGGATAGTGGTGGTGAGTACCGATACATGTGGCTTAAGACCACTGTAGCGGCATTTGACATTCCAGAACTTCTCAAAACCAATGTCGGCAGCAAAGCCACTCTCGGTAACGTGGTAATCAAACATCTTCAGACCAATGCGGTCAGCGATAATAGATGACTGACCGACAGCAATATTAGCAAAGGGGCCAGCATGAACCATGCATGGTTGATACTCCACCGTGCAACACAGGGTGGGATTAATGGTATTGCGCATCCAGGCAGTCATGGCACCACCCACCTCAAGGTCACCAGTGGTAATGGGATTGCCTCTCTTATCAAAGGCCACAGTAATGTTATCCATTCTTTCTCGCATATCGGCTAAATCTCTGACAATGGATAACATCGCCATTAGCTCAGAGCTCACCGCAATACCAAACTTGGACTGCATCATGTAACCATCCATACGCCCGCCAAGGCCAATGATAATATTGCGGAGGCTTTGGGCACAAAAGTCCATAATCCAGCCCATCTCTACCCGGGTGGGGTCAATGTCCAAGCGGCGCATCTTGGTGAGCCTCTCTAGTTGTTCGTCATTGTAGTTGCGCTCGTGCTGCATCCTGGCGGTAAGAGCAACCATGGCCAGATTATGGGCATTCATGATATCGTTGATGTCGCCGGTAAGTCCCATGGAAAACTCGGTCAGGGGAATAAGCAGGGCATTACCACCACCAGCAGCCGTCCCCTTGATATTCATTGTGGGGCCACCTGAGGGCTGACGGATACAGCCACCTACATTCAGTCCCCGCTTACCCATACCCTCCAAGATACCCATCGTGGTCGTCGTTTTCCCCTCACCCAGCGGCGTGGGCGTTATAGCCGTAACTTCAATATACTTGCCGTCTGGTTTGTCCTTAAGACGCTCAATGATTTTCATGAAATCGAGCCGGCACAGTCTCCCGTAGGGAATAATCTCATCCTTTTGCAGGTTAAGCTTTTCCCGCCACTCATCGGGAGTTGGCATGTTCTCCTCAGCCGCTTCAGAAATTTGCCAGTCCTTCATTTTTGTTGCGTCGTAGGCCACAGAAACCTCCTTTTTTAATTTATTGTACTTGGTAGTTGAATGGTGGATAATAAGGCTTGATAGATATTTCTTACTTCACCAGTAATTTGTTGACTGGCACCAAGGAGAGGACGATTAGCCAGATCAGCGTCAACCAATGCCTGGTCATAGGGAATAAAGCCAAGGAACTCAAAGCCGGAGAGGCTAGAGAGGAGAAATTCCTTTTCTGATTGGTTACGAATTTTGTTTCCAACCACAGCAACATTATGTAAACCGACGTCTTGTGCCAGTTTTTTGACCCTATAGGCTGTTTCCACAGCTCGTCTGCCTGGCTCCACAACCACAATCAACTTATCAACTGCCCTAGTTGTTGCCCGTCCCAGGTGCTCTATCCCAGCCTCCATATCCAGAATAACCACCTCATTTCTGGCTAATAGTAGATGGGTGACTAAGGCCTGCAATAAAGCATTTTCGGGACAATAACAACCACTGCCACCCCTTTTCATTCGCCCCATTACCATCAATTTAATTCCATCATGTTCCCGGGAATACTTTTCTGGTATGTCATCAACTTTGGGGTTTAACTTAAAGAAAGAGGCACTTTTGCCCGGTTGTACCCCCGTTCTTTCTTCAATAAGCTCTTTCATCTCGGAGATAGGGGTTATCTTCCCGGCTTCCGGAAAGCCAAGGGTGGCCGCTAGGTTGGCATCGGGGTCAGCATCTATAGCAATAACAGCATAACCAGAATCAGTAAATGTCTTGGAAAGGAGAGCAGCCAGCATAGTCTTGCCTACTCCCCCTTTGCCACTAATAGCAATCTTCATCAAAATCCTGTTTTTGGCACAATTAAAGCCGAGACCCCTTGGAAGAAGCACTCAGGCTTAACTAGACCCTGTTAACTGATGGCAGCCATACAGAGTATATCCTAATGCTCAACAGAAAGTCAAGCCCCACCTTGCGCATTGGCTGAGGGTTGACCTCACTAGCTACTAGCTGTAGAATATAGCTAATATGACCCACTAGAAATTAAAACTTTGGTTTTAAGGTCAATATCACTGGATTTAGAGAAATTATCTAAATGAAGTGTCTGAAGGTCTTGGCTCTCATTCTGTTAAGCTTCCTACTCTTCCTTTCCCTATCCATCTTTGGTTTAGCACTTATGCTAAATCACACTATCCTCAATCCGGACTTCGTTGTCTCCGAACTTAACAAACTTGATATATCCTCATTTGCCAAAGATCTATTCAGTCAACAAATCCCTCAGGATGAACCGTACGTAGCCGAGGTAATAGGTAACACCTTCGCCGACCTTGAACCCTGGATACGAGAGCAGATAAACGACACCATTTATTCTAGTTATGACTACTTCCTGGGAAAAAGCCAAAGCCTGAACCTGGTAATCTTGCTAGAACCGCTGAGAGACAGTTTGAAAGACAACCTCAGAGAAGCTATTTTGTACTCACCACCACCAGAGCTTGTTGGCGCGCCCCCAGCTGTAGTAGAGCTATATATTAACGAAGCTTGCCAAAACATTGACGAAATGATACCACCCAGTTTTGAGTTTAGTGAAAGTTCGTTAAGCCCTGAAGTCTTATCTCAGCTTACGGAGGTTAGGCAAGCCATTGGTTATGTCCAACTCACTTATAAGGTTCTGATTGGTTTTATCCTGCTACTAATTTTAGGCATCATCTTTATAAATCGTGAGGTAAGGGGTGCTAGCCGAGAGCTAGGTATTATATTCACCACTTACGGAGCTCTTGAATACGTTGGTATTTTTGTCTTCAAGAGCCTTGCCAGGACACAACTGCCCCAGCTTAATATTCCCCCACCACTCCAAACCTGGCTACCACAACTACTTAAGGATTTTTTAGTTCCTCTGGAAATATTCAGTCTCAGTCTTTTAGTTGCCGGGATAGCCCTAATCATAGTCTCCTTCGTCTATAAACCTCGCCAGCCTTCTGAACTACAGCCATAGTTATTGTCTTAACCATAGCCTCATGCTAAAATCAGGCCAGGGGTATTAGCTACTATGTATAAGAATAGCCATCATGCTAATCCTAGGCCGGTCACTGACGAGGTACACCTTCGTCAGCTTACCGTAGATGAAGCATTACTAAAGCTTGATAAATACCTAAACGATGCCTTTATGGCCGGGTTTTACCAAGTCAGGGTAATTCATGGTAAGGGAACCGGGACATTACGCCAGGTAGTCCGGAAAGAGCTTGCCAGACACCCACTGGTCAAATCATATCGCCCCGGCGAATATGGTGAGGGGGGTGCTGGGGTTACTATAGTAACGCTAGCCTAAATGTGGCTGGGCATTGAAAGAAGAATGATTTTTAGCTATAATATCTCTACTGTCTATGGTGAGTGTAGCCCAGTGGTCTAAGGCGCCAGGTTGTGGCCCTGGAGAGCGAGGGTTCAAATCCCTCCACTCACCCCACAGTTGCTCCTACAATCTATAGAAAAACTACACAAGATAAATCTATCGGGTCTCAACTTTTCACCCAAAACTAAAGCCGCTCTCGGTTGTTTATCAAGAGCGGCCTTAGTTCTCAATGGTGACTATTGTTTACTTCTTAGTCTCCCCACCAACCACCTTTCCCTAGGCGAGAGAAACAAAAACCTAACCCGCCAATGAATACCAGCCACATAATAATGGTGGTAATTATAGCTGCTGTTGTCATTTTTCACTCACCTCCTTTAGGCCCCTTGGTTTTAACTGCTTGG
>Ga0114930_10003135_pt1 | contig 14589 bp, 14 predicted proteins | sample AnhtaG_FD_87300 | JGI IMG/M metagenome (GOLD analysis project Ga0114930, IMG submission 87300) | Deep subsurface microbial communities from Anholt, Denmark to uncover new lineages of life (NeLLi) - Anholt_01485 metaG | ecosystem: Environmental > Aquatic > Marine > Oceanic > Sediment | place... | reverse complement strand
TTATTAGTTTTTAGTTTTTTGGTTTTCTTTTTCTTTCTGTAATTTAAGAGCTCGTAAGTACCACATTTTAATTAACGATCAACTGGTTGTATAACACTCGTCATCAAAACCAAAATCAAATTCTCCTTCTTCTTCTTTTGACATAAGTTTTTATCACTTCTTAAAATTCTGTACTAGTCAAAAAAAACAAGAGTATTAAGGGTGAGTTTTATAAAAAATAAGATTTCTAAAGAGTTACATATTTTTAAAAACTGTTTTAATCTCGGTTCTCGCGGAACTAACGACTGAATCCTATCATTTTTAATTCAGTCTTTGAGATTTGATTTATTCTATATTAGTTCTTTTTACTTTTTTTTCTCTGCGTCGTTTTTTTAATGAGCTTATTAACGATATTATTCCATCAGTGATGCCTCATCCAGTACAGTAAGTTTCTTCAGTTTCTACTCTGGGTCTTTTTACTTTATTTTTCCATTCTGACATTATAATTAAATTTTTTCAGTTTAGTTAATCTAAATAAGAGATAGGATTCTTAAAAGAATATTTATTATATTTGATAATTGAATAAGACCAACTTCTCATATAAATAAAAACTTTAAGTAGAGCCTTCTTTTACAAAATTAGTAACAAAGCTATAATATGGAAAACCGATTAAAAATGGGATTGAAGCGCGAACTCTCAGAAATGAGAAAGACGATGGAAAAATTAACATCAGAATTGCATGAAACTAATTTAGCTATTCGAGAATCCTTAAAGTTAACTTCCGAAGCAATTAAAGAAATGAGCAATACATTTTCTAAAACTTTAGGAGATACCCTAAAAGTTATGCAAGACATGAGAGTTCAAGTAGATGTTAGAGATAGCGTCGTAAAAAGCCTTGGAATAGACGGTTTAATTCCAGATATTTTTAAAAAAAAGAAATAATTCTAAAAGGTTGACTTGCCAAGTTTTATTTGAAAATCAGGCAAAAGATTATATTTGTCTTTTTTTTAGAGCCATATATAATATTATAAGAGAAATAGCATAAAGAATAGAGATTAAGAGCCACAAAATAAATTCAGCATCATTGTTAAAAAATATAGCTGAAATCGCTCTATAAATAAAAAATATAATTAGAAGCGAGAGTAATTGAATATTTGATTTTAATTTTTCCATTTTGTTAAGAAATTTTGTTAAATTTAATTAATAATAATCATAATAATGAATATTATAAAAGAATTTAAAATATAAAATAGAAATGTCGAAGAATCCTCCAAATTGTTTTATTTGTGGAAAAAATTGCGAAGATAAACTTGATAGATGCTATTATTGCATTTGCGATACAACGATTTGCGATATGTGTATAAATTCTATAAAAAAAAATGACACTACTTGGATTTGTCCTAATTGTAAAGAAGAACGGAATTTAGAAGAGAGTATGCTGTTCCGGGATTAATCTTTTATAACAAAACAAAAGATTTGTTATTTTTTAATTCTAATTGTGATTTTATAAGCCAATGATGAATAAGTAAAAATGATTTAGAGTCTATTAACATGAGATAATCAAGGAAGTCTGAGGCTAACTTTCTTAACAACGTATTATGTAATATAAAAGATTATAAACTTTCCATTTTTATTAGTAAATCATTAGAAAAATAAATTATGGTGTTAAAATTGGCTAAGATTTCAAAAGTTTTAGAAGTGAATAACTGTAATAATGAGAGGCTTTTTCAAGCGCTCTATAAAGCTGCTTTTTGGGAGACGATTAATCCTACAAAGAAAATGGAAGCTAAATTTACCGCACCAAATGTACTTTATACCAAAATTTACGACGAAATAGATATTATTAAAATTCCGATTGAAATGGAAGGAGAATTGTTGCTTGCGGACAAGGGGGAAGAAGAAGGTAAAGGGCGATTAGTCGAATTTAACGTTAGAAACAATAAAGATGTAAGAGAATTAGAAGGACGTATACGAATAAAACCACTTTCTCCAACAAAATCGAAATTAGGAGTTTTTGTGGAGTCTTTCTCCTTAAGCAGCGAATTTCTTAATCTACTAGGTGGAGGCGCAGATCTAATATTGCAGAGGAAAATCTCTGAGATGTTGAGAAATATAGAGAAATATTGTAAAACAAAAGATCTTCAAGATTTCTTGTGAATTAATAGATAATTTTTCTAAAAATAATCATTTATTAACTGGTAATATTATATAACTATTGACAAACTCTAAAATCGGGGTTTAAGTATGAATATTTGGATACTTGATGCAGAAAGTGGGATCACGCTGTTGTACAAACCTTATATGGACTTGCCTATAGACGAGGATCTCATTAGTGGGCTTTTAACAGCACTAAATCAGTTTACTACTTATGAACTTAAAGAGGGCATAGAAAGCATTGAAATGGGAGGTCTAAGATGGTCTTATTTAGAGGACAAAAAATCAAATTTATTGTTTGTAGCAACATCTGAAAAAGATATTAGTTCGAATATGTTAAGAGCTCGGCTCAATGTTATCATGCAAACTTTTCTTGAACAATATGTCTCCAAAGATTTAGAGAAGTGGAAGAACCTATGGAAAGGTAATACAGAACACTTCAATCCTTTTAAAGATGTTATCGACGAGTATTACACCCAATGGCTAACGGCGGAAAATATATCAACAATTGCAGAATATTTTGATATCTTAGGTGTGTTTCAGCAGATTCTAAACTTGTTAATCAATGTAATTGAAGGACATTTTACTTCTGATAAAAAAGAAAAGACATATAATCTAATTGAGACTATGTTTGCTAATTACCTAAATCATAAATACATTCAAAGCAATCCTGAATTAAGCAAAATTGCGTTTAGTCGAGTTTCTGGAATTAACATTATCAACATTGATCCAACTAACTGCGATATGCTTGTAGTTGAAAAGCAAATCATAAATTTAATTAGAAGGGTCACTGAAATGATAAAAAGTGAAGAGGGTTATTATGTAACTTTACACTATTTTATTGAAGAAAATATTTTTGAATATCTGATTTCAAATATCTCTCTACTAAAAGAATTAAACCTATTCAAATTTCTTCTACAACTTTTTCTATTTAAATAATCTCTTCAACCAGATATGTGAAAGCATCAATAAGCTTATAGAATATTTCAATTCATATAATATCATTAGATTTATTAAAAGGCCTTTATTAACATAAGTAATATAATCTTAAATCTATAATTTAGGTGCCGATGAATCTACCGCTTTTAATTTTGCTCTTAGTACTTTTTATTGTAATTATTATAAGTTATTCCATAAAAGGTGTAGACTTTGTGGCAATTTCCTTATTCTGCATGTTTTTGGGTGCTACAATTACAGGTCTTCAATTAGGAATTGGCATAGACGGATTTATCCAGGAAGTTGAATGGCAAGCCATTATTATAATCCTAAGTATGAGTATAATAACTAAAATTGCGCAAGATTCTAACGTTTTAGAGTATGTAGCGGTAAAAATGTTTAAAATATCAAGAGGAAATCGTAGAATTTTTCTATATCTTCTTTGTACGATTACTACACTATTGGCAGCAGTCATTACTGATGTAGTTGTAGTTTTAATCTTAGCTCCTGTTGTAGTCCGATTATGCCATTTCTTAAAAATTAGAGCAGGCACCTATTTACTTGGTATGACCGTGTGTATCAGTATCGGGTCAATTATAACTCCATTTTCAAGTGGAGAAAATATCATTATATCTACAGCATTTGAACTCACTACGCTCTATTTTATACAATATTACTGGGTTTTCTCCTTTATTTTACTTTTCTTCACGATATTTTTAATAGATCGATTTATACTTTCAAAAGAACCGGATATCGAAGAACAGCAGAAAAAATTTGTGTTAGAGCTAGTTGATGCTGATATAATGATTAAAAATAAAAAAATGTTTTACTTCAATAGTTTTGCGATTATAGCTACAATTATTCTATTTGTAGTTTTACCACTATTGTACTTAACAGCAATGATCGCAGCTTTAATACTTGTGCTAGTAAATCGGAGCTATACAAAAAAACCAATGGGGAAAATATTAAGAGATATCGAATGGGAGATAATTTTCTTCTTTATTTCTTTATATATTATAGTAGGCAGCCTTTTAAGAGCTGGTTTTCAAGAGATTTTTGCTAACATTCCCTTTGAATTACTCAACCCCATATTGTTAGCTTTTATTCTCCTCATTCTAATAAGTCTTATTTCAGGATTCGTTGCTAACACACCAACAGCTCTAATTTTTATACCAATAATCCAAACTCTTATCGACTCATTTGATTTTCCATCTGTTCCAATTTTATTTGCATTTATTGTAGCAATTAATTTAGGCGGAAATCTAATCCCACAAGGAGCAGCATCAGACCTTATGACTCTTAAGGTAGCACAAGATAGTGGCGTTGAAAATCTAGGATACAAGCGATTATTAAAAACGGGGGCTATATTTGCTACAATTCATATAGTATGCTCTACTGGATTTCTCTTTATCCTTATTCTCTTTACTTGAAAAAACTAAAAAACTTATAAAGCTTTAGGTTAAGGAAAAATCTCTCATTTAGAAAAATCTAGTAATTGCAAATCTTCTCTATTAACAATAACACTTTATTTTTTCTGAAAAGCAGTGAAATATAAGGAGAAATAATTGAACTAATATAATTAGTATCTTTACGAAACAGTCATACATAGCGAAACGCATAATATTTTCCCAATTCCCTCCCATAGAAAACTTATTAAAACTAAAAATTGTTTAATAAATTATTATCATATAATTAAAAATTATAAAACAGTTCATTTTAGAAGTAAACTTCTATAATTTTTTTAAATTATCAATCAATTTAAAGATGATAAAACATGAGTGAAGATTTAGATCCGTTTAAAATCTCTCAAAATCAACTTTCTGATGCTTGTAGGATTCTAGGATATGGTAGCGATATATACGACGCATTAAGTGTACCAGAAAGATTCGTTGAAATAAGGCTTACGATGAAAATGGATGATGGTTCAGTAAAGTCATTCCGAGGTTTTAGATCTCAATATAATTCTGCTAGAGGTCCAATGAAGGGGGGTATTCGATGGCATCCAGAAGAAAGTGCATCTCTTGTAAAAGCCCTGAGTGCATGGATGACTTGGAAGACCGCAGTTGTTGATATACCTCTTGGTGGGGCTAAAGGAGGTATTATCTGCAATCCTAAAGGGATGAGTAATAGAGAGCTTGAAACACTTGCAAGATCGTATATAAGAAAATTAGCTGATGTTATAGGGCCAAATATCGACGTACCTGCCCCAGATGTTTATACCACACCACAAATTATGGCTTGGATGATGGACGAATATGAGACTATTGTTCGGAAACACGCTCCATCCGTAATTACAGGGAAACCTCTACAATTAGGAGGCAGTGCAGGTAGATCAATAGCAACTGCTAAAGGGGGCGTTTATACTATCAGAGAAGCAGCAAAAGATATCGGATTAAATTTGAATGGTGCAACCGTAGCTGTTCAAGGCTATGGTAACGCAGGTTCTTGGTCAGCGAAACTTTTACAAAACGACTTTAACTGTAAGATTGTTGCAGTTTCAGATTCTAAAGGGGGAGTTTTCAACAAGGACGGAATCGATTCTTTTAAAGCGGGTCAACATAAAGAGAAGACAAGGTCGGTTGTTGGTTTAGAGGGAACTCAGCCCATAACAAACAAGGAATTATTAGAATTAGAAGTTGATATCCTAATACCTGCAGCTTTAGAAAATGTGATTACTAATAAAAACGCGCAAAACATTAAATGTAAGATTTTGGCTGAGCAAGCTAATGGTCCAACCACTCCTGATGCGGACAAAGTTCTTTTTGATAAAGGAGTTCTAGTTATTCCCGATTTCCTCAATAATGCTGGTGGAGTAACCGTTTCCTATTTCGAGATGGTCCAAGGCTATTATCTATATTTCTGGACAGAAAAGGAAGTGTTTGAAGCGTTAAACAGAGTGATGACTAATGCTTACCGAGCTACAGTAGACCATGCAAAACAATATAATACTTACAATCGTATGGGAGCTTACAGTATAGCCGTAGAAAGAGTCGTTGACGCTATGAAATTGAGAGGCTGGTTATAAGTACCAATAATTTTTATAAATTCAATTTATTTATTCTTTTTATTTATTATTAGTTTTATCTGACTTAGAGTTCAATTTCTTTCACAAATATTAAGATGCATCATATATATTCTATATTGAGAAAATTAATTATTGTATCAAATCAATAATTACTTAATTTAGTGAATATAAGAGATAATGCCATATGGATAAAATTTGTATTATAGATATGGGTTCTCAATACTCTCATTTAATAGCTAGACGCATTAGAGAACATGGGGTTTACTCAGAGATCTTACCCAATAATATCTCGATTGATGAATTAAAGCGACATAAACCGATTGGTATTATCCTTTCAGGAGGACCCAGTAGCGTTTATGAAGAAAAAAGCCCACAACTTACAGAAAACTTCTTTATATATGCAAAAAAGGAAAAAATACCGATTTTAGGAATCTGTTACGGATTCCATTTGATAATCCATCAATTAGGAGGGAGAATTAAGTCAGTTACTCAAAAAGAATATGGCAAAATGGATTTAGAAATTATAAAGCCGGGAAAATTATTGGATTCTTTAGATAAAACAGAGATTGTGTGGATGTCTCATGGTGATCAAGTAGAAACTATGCCTGAAGGTTTTGAAATCTTAGCAAAAACTAGCACATGCCCTATTGCAGCTTATGCAAATAAAGAACTTGGGTTATACGGCGTACAATTTCATCCCGAAGTCAATCATACGCTAAAAGGAATGATAATTTTAGGAAATTTTATTTCAAAAATTGTTCAAGCCAAAAAACAATGGAAATTAGAAAATTGGATAGAAAAAGCAATTGAAAGAATTAAAAGAGAAATCGGTCCAAAAAACAGAGTAATTCTAGGTTTAAGTGGGGGAGTAGACTCTTCTGTTGTAGCAATATTACTTCAAAAAGCTATTGGAAACAGGTTGCATAGTATATTTGTAAATAATGGGGTGCTAAGGAAAAACGAGGAAATTCAAGTCCAAAAAACATTTGAACAAGAGTTAAAATTTGAGAACTTTCATTATGTTGATGCTGAAGATTTGTTTTTAGAAAGGTTAAAGAACATTGATGATCCAGAGGAAAAAAGACGAATTATTGGCCACACATTTATTGAAGTCTTTGAAAGTAAGACAATCGAACTAGAAAAAAATCATCCTGACATAAAATATCTGGCCCAAGGAACAATTTACCCCGATCGAGTAGAAACAAGTGCTACCAGCAGTGTATCAGCAAAAATTAAGTCTCATCACAATTTAACTTTACCAGATAATATGACATTAAAAGTTATTGAGCCGTTGAAGGATTTATACAAAGACGAAGTCAGAAAAATTGGGTTACAATTAGGATTACCAGAAAACATTATCAAGCGGCATCCATTCCCAGGACCGGGGTTAGCTGTAAGAATTATTGGGCCAATTGAAAAGGATAAACTAAGTATTCTGAGGGACGCAGATGAAATACTTATTGACGAAGTAAAAAAGGCAGGAATATATGATAGCCTCTGGCAAGCATTTTGCGTGTTTTTACCTCTAAAAACCGTTGGGATTATGGGTGACTTCCGCACTTATGAATATATTTGTGCGATTAGAGTTGTCGAATCGTTAGATGTAATGACCGCTAATTTTGCGAAATTGGATTGGGAATTGTTAGAAAAAATTGGAACCAGGATCATTAACGAGGTAAAAGGAATAAACCGTGTGGTATACGATATTTCAAATAAACCACCTAGTACTATTGAATACGAATAACTTGTTTATTCATACATTATTAGCATGATTTGAATAAAACACCTTTCAACCTAGAAAACATTTTTATTTATTAAAAATTTAACATTTTGATTATTATGAAAGAAAATGAAATTGCTTGGGACTTGTCTGAAATTTTTTCTGGTCCCGACGATCCAAGAATTTCCAATAATATGGATATTCTTCAAAAACAAGCTGATGATTTTGTTATTACTTATAAAGAGAAAATTAACACAGCGACTTTTTCAGCCGATGACTTGTACGAGTTGTTCAAAAAACAAGAGAAGTTCTATGCAGATGTAGAGGATTTAAAAGTATATTCTCAAAGTGTTTATGATGCGAATATGACAATTTCTGAATTAGAAGCACTAAAAAATAAGGTTGATGATTTTGTAACTAATACATCTAAAAATTTAGCTTTTTTCAAACTTGAAATCGGTAAATTAGTGGATAAGAAAAAGGATTTAATTGATACCCCAATCCTCAAAGATTATAAACATTACCTACAAAGGATTAGAAGGAGTGTTCCACATCTACTTTCAGAGGTCGAAGAACAATTAATTTTAGAAAAAGACCAATATGGAGTAAAAGCTTGGAGCGGATTACAAGGGAAATGGTTAAATACTCGAGAATTCGAAGTTATAGTAGAAGGGAAAATGAAGCTTTTGTCCTATGGAGAGGCTAATAGTTTAATTACCCATCCCAATAGAGCAACGAGGATATCTACTAACAAATCTATCTATGGTTTACTCGGAAAAGATCAAGAAGTTTTTTCTACAGCGCTCAGAAATATTTGCTCAGATTGGATGAAAATTACTAAAAGACGCAATTACGATAGCCCAATGCATCAAAGCCTTATTTTTAATGACACAACCCAAATTATTATAGATAATCTAATGCAGGTTATAGAAGAAAATGTCGAAGTTTATCGAAGGTATCTAAAATTAAAAGCGAAATTTATGAAATATCCAAAATTAACTTGTGCTGATGTTAAGGCGCCTTTAGAAGCACCCTCAATGAAAAAAAGATCTTGGGGTGAAGCAAAAGAACTCGTCTTGGAAGCATATGGAAAAGTAGATGATGATTTTAAAAAGTATGTTAACGAGATGTTCGATAGAAAGCATATCGACGCAGCTGTAAGGAAGGGGAAACGAAATGGAGCGTATTGCGAGTCATGGTATAATGGAAAGACTGCGTTTATTTTGCAATCGTTCACTGGAGCCTTGAACGAAATTTACACCCTCGCTCACGAACTCGGTCATGCTGTTCACGATTACCTCTCATCGAACAACCAATCATATTTCAATCTACATCCTGGATATACCGTTGCAGAAACAGCCTCCACATTCGGTGAACTTTTACTGACAGATCTTTTACTAACTAAAGCGGAAACTAAAGACGAAAAAAGGGCAATAATGGCGCATGTGTTAGATGATATAGGTCAAGCAGCATTTCAAGTAAGTGGAAGACTATTTTTTGAGCAAAGTCTTTATGTGGCGATCGAAAATGGTGAAAATTTAGATGGACCAACAATCTCAAAATACTGGTGTGCTGGACGTGATAGAATATACGGTGATTCAATAGAGTGGTTTGATGAAATGATTTGGGAGTGGACCATGAAACCCCATTACTTTTTTCCTAATTTTCGCTTCTACAACTATCCGTATGTTTACGCTCAGCTTTTTGTGCTCGCTTTATATCGAGTGTATAAGGAAGAAGGTCAGGTTTTTATACCAAAATTTAAAAAACTATTAAGCGCTGGAGGAAGTTTATCTCCTGTCGATCTGGCCAATATCGTTGGATTAGACATAACTAAACCAGCCTTTTGGAAGCTCGGGATAAATCAAATCGAAGAATTCATTAACGAGTTTGAAAAAACAATTAATTAATTTTTTTTATTTTTATATTTTTTGTATGTAAGCTTAGTTATTAGAAAAAAGGAAAAATAAAATTATTATAGAGTTAAATTACTATTCATAATTTCCTGAATATATCTCGTTCTTTACCAATTCAAAATCTAACGATTCTTGAGAATATATATCTAGATTCCATTTATCACATACTTCCTTAGCCCTTTGAGATATGTAAGCAATATCGTGTCGATCTAGCAAGTCCAAATTAAATTTTCTCACACCAGCTAAGAGTTGTTTCAAGCCAATACCTAATTTGCTTGCAAAATATGTGTAAACTCCCACGGCAGAAGGAGGAAATTCAATTCCTTTATGCTCCATCTGCAATTTATCATATTCCACAAACGCTTCGTTAACAGTTAAACTCGAAGGATCCTTATCTTTGGGGAAACCCAAGTTTTTGAGCATAGCAGGTGTAGCTGCATTATTTGAAATAACATTACCAATATATTTAGATTTCATAGCGGCTGTTAGTGGAGCCCTCGCCATGGCTATACACTTAATATAGGGGGCACCCATGGCTAGGGCTTTGAACATCTGAGTCTCGTTTGCGATCCCACCCGCGATGGCTACGGTTGGAATATTAACATTGGGATTCTTTTTCTTTATCATATCCATACAACCAACTACAAGAGCTTCTAAATACATGGTAGGAATTGAGCCTTCATTCATCATACTTACAGGACTCATCCCAGTTCCACCTCCTGCACCGTCAAAAGTCATTCCATCAACTTTCCCTTCAACACCTAGTCTTATTAACCAAGCAGTGGCAGCAGGACGGTAAGCTCCTGTTTTAATAAAAATATTTTTGGCTCCTGACGAGCGAATTTGGTCTATCTCCTCTAAAATATCTTCCGTAGTAGACAATCCAACTCTGCTATGTCTTTCAAAGTCAGGAATTAGCCCTGCGTTCCATTGATCCACTATAAATGGGTCTGAAGGATCGGGAAAGACTAAATATCCACGCTCTTGAAGTAATTTTGCTCTTTCTAAAGAGGCTAATCTTACTTCTCCACCAATTGCTTTCGCTCCTTGACCAAATTTTAACTCAAGGGAGGTAATGTCTAGTTTTGAGGTAACATAATCGAAAACACCTAATCTTGTATCTTCGACATTTTTCTGTACGATAATGTCTCCGTGTTCTCCATCCCAAAATTCTCGATAAGCGTTAACGCGATATTTCATGTCGTCTGTACTGACAACTCTAGGAAAAGCTGCGTGATTTGCGAACTGGGCAAGTGGATCCATCCCAACCACATTTTCTCCTACAGTAATACTTATACCCGCTAAAGCTGCTCCTATCGCTAATCCATCCCAATTCCGTTTAGCAACATAAGTGCTTCCTAACCCTGCGATCACGATAGGCAATTTTTGCTTAATATTTCCCCAATACATCGTCAAATCTGCGTTCGGAAATATTACTTTATCCTCATCAACTTCAATACCTTGCGCACCTCGAACCTCAAACTGAATTTGGAAGTCGCCATAAGATAATCCAAAATCTTTTGGTGTACCCGCTGTTGAATTTCCAAAATACTCCCTTCGAGGATATAACGCTTCTCGACCTCTCAGTGCTGATTTTGATACCTCACAAAACACAGGACAATCTGCGATACAAATTGGACATAATCCTGACTCGCAAGAATCTTCTACCCTTGTTCTGGAGCCAATCATGCTTGTTTGGTGTGTTATCATCGAAAATTTTGTCATATTCTATCACATTTTATTATCATTTTTTAACCACTTCTTTTAGATTATATTATTTTAAAAAAAATAAATCATTATTTTAGTGCGAAATCAAATGACTAATGAAACTACAGTAAAGCATCTCAGTTTGTATTCTGGTAACGCGCACTACAATGCTTCGTAGACTCGAGGAAATCTGTTATCATAGATTTTGAGCTTATCAGGGTATCTTTCTTTAATTCTCTTTATGATTTTCGCAAGTGAACTACGATGTGTATAGCCCATTGCGAAAGACCAATCTCGAGCTGTTGATCTTCCCATTTCCTTTAACTTATCTAAACAGATTAGCTCGTATGTCTTAAACACTTCTTCCGTTGCGATAATTGCAACCTCAAGGCTTTTATCTAGTTTTTCTAACATCATCCATAATTCACATCCAATTTTTTTTTTTTTTTATTGGATTAGTTTCCCATTGAACATTTTAATTTTAATAGCGTTTCTCATCTATTAAAGTTTACTTTTACAAAAGTTTTTGAATATTCTGTTCAATTATTGTGAATTATATTGAAAATTTTGTAATCATTACGAATCTTGCTTATAAACTTATTGTCTTGCGCTAAAAAAATTTTAATCACAAAAAAACGCGTACCGACATAAATATCACAGATTTAAAAAAAATGTGTTATTTATGAACAAATTAATAAAAAAAATGTAACTTATTAGAAGATGTTTTGATGCAAAAATAGAATCAAAAAGGAGATGATCTTTAAAATGAGGGAGGTCCTTGTTCTACTCTCTTAAAAAGTTGCTCAACATTACTTTTAGACCAATCCGATTCTATCCACCACGTCGCTCCAGCTTCCGCAAATGGTTTAATAATAGACATCGATTTTTTTGAATCATCCCCGGGAGATTTTCCTTCTACAATTATATCGAATGGTGCTTTTTTCGAACGATTTTCTTGAATATAAGTTTTAATTTCGATGATATGTTCCGGGGTTATATCTTCGAATTGGCCTTGCATATTTTTGATTGTGGGGATAATTCCCTCATATTTTATTGCTCGCTTCATAGATTTTTCATATGGCCAAGCACCCACAATCCATATTGGGATGCGAGGATTTTGAATTAATTTAGGTGGGGGATGTCTTTTAAAAAATTCACTTTCAAATAAATTTTCTATGTGATAATGTTTTCCTTTGTAGTTCGGCATATGACGGCTCCATAAGCCATCAATAATGTCTAAACTTTCGTCTAGCAATTCCGCTCGAGTTTTTAAATCAATTTCCTCTCCTAATTCTTCAAATCCTGTATCTATCGCGCCTAGTCCAACAGAAATAGTAATTCGCCCGTTAGATAAAATATCAAGCGTAATTGCCTCGCTTGCTAATTTCCATGGACGCATTCGAGAAAGGGGGCTCAATAGTGTTCCTAAACGAATCTTTTCAGTTTCGACAGCTATGGCAGCTAAAGTTACCCAGGCATCCACACCATAGGTTGGTTCCCAGACAAAAAATCCATCCCAACCCGCCTTTTCAGCAGCTTTCGCAAATTTTATTGCTTCAAATACATCTACTCGTGGAAAAACAAATCCATACTTCATTAGAATCACCGATTTCATTTGATATAATCCGCTAATAATACTATATTATTTAATGCATTTGAATATTATAAAATATGATTAATTACTTGTCGATAAAAAATAGGCAATAAGATGATGCTTTCAGAAGAAGAGATTAAGGAACTAATAAAAAACCTGCTAGAGGATACTAGTAAAGCTACTGAGGATAAAAATGTTATAAGGAAGGTTGAGAACATATTAAATTTCTTAAGAGAAAAAGAAATTCGTGAAGAAATTGAACGGAGATGGGAAACATTGGAAAAACAAAAATCTGAATCATATATTTCGGATGTTCATGAATATACTGAAAATATTGGCTCAATCAATATCAATTCAGTAAAAAAAACTCGTAGCGGAATAGAAATTTCTTTCTCTGGCAAAGCTGGGGGTTTAACTGAATTTGGAACTGAATTAACTTATGATGTAACAGGAATTCTTCCAATAGGGAAATCTGGTAATTTAGAAAAAATAAAATGGTTGAAAAGAGGCCTTATCGACACGAAATCGTTTGAAATGAATGAATATTCGGAAGATTAAAATCATTCATCTAAATTTTCACATATTTCTTTCTTAATGACTTCAGTATCGTATTCAATATCTTTTAGAAGGTTTTTTGTTTTTTGAGGTATAACTTTTTTTTTTTCAATCCTTTCAAGGCAATCTTTCATTTCATCAGATATTTCAATCATTCCTCCTTTTTATTAGTTCAAAAATAAAATTTGAGTTTAAAAAAAAATAAAAAAAAATTATTCAATTTTTACATCTATAGTGTGCATTTCAATCTCCCTATAAGGAACATGTATTTTTAACAAACCTTCTTTGTACGAAGTTTTGGCCTTTTCAGGATCAACAGGGCAACATAAATTATAAAATCCCGTATATTTGACTGTCTCTGTTTCACCGGTAATTAAAATGTATTCGCTATCCATTTTCAAATTAATTGTATCTTTATCAACGCCGGGTAAATATATTTCTATATCGAACCCTGTGCTCTCTTCGTTTTCTACGGCGCAAATTTGAGGATAAGCTATCAATTTTGATGGTTTGTCTTTTACATGCTCCAATTCTGAAGATGTTTCTTTTTCCAAAGTTTCAGACATTTTTTTTACACCTAAGTATTTTATTTAATTTTATTACAATCAAATAAAAATTAAGAAATTTATATGTCCCCACGAATTTAGGTAAGGAGATTAAAGGTTTAATCAATTAGAATTAAGCGATATTATGAGTTATATTATAAAATATAAATTATAACCTTAAAGTGGAGTTTTATGTCAATTAGGAGCAACTACAAAAACTCGGTTATTAGTATTTTTTTATATTCTGGAGCTCTTTCTTCAAAGGATATATTTTCAACTCCTGAATATACATCTAGTAACTCGATTTTGTGAAAAAAATCTGAAAACGGTATAACAACATTCGAGTAATTGAAGTAATCATCATCGTTGATTTTATCCTTTAAAATTGGAGGGTTTTTTTCTATAATTTCTAAACTCATAATAATGAAAACCGTGTATTTTTCTAATATAGAAATAGT
>Ga0114930_10003134_pt1 | contig 14590 bp, 17 predicted proteins | sample AnhtaG_FD_87300 | JGI IMG/M metagenome (GOLD analysis project Ga0114930, IMG submission 87300) | Deep subsurface microbial communities from Anholt, Denmark to uncover new lineages of life (NeLLi) - Anholt_01485 metaG | ecosystem: Environmental > Aquatic > Marine > Oceanic > Sediment | place... | reverse complement strand
TAGTTCGTTACTACTTCCTCGGCTTCTTCGACGGCGGCTACCGGCCTTTGCAGAGGGAGGCCCAGCAGTTCGAGTAGCGCCCTCGCCTCCTCATCCGTTTTCGCCGTGGTGACGATGGTTATGTCCATGCCTCGGACCCGCTCGACATCGTCATAGCCCAGCTCCGGGAACACCAAATGGTCGTCGAGGCCGAGGCTGTAGTTGCCACGTCCATCGAACGAGTTCGGCGACAGGCCGCGGAAGTCACGAATTCTGGGCATCGCGATATTAAACAGGCGGTCCAGAAACTCCCACATGCGAGCTCCGCGCAGCGTCGCCCGACACCCAATCGGCTGACCGGCGCGGATGCCGAACGCCGAGATTGACTTCTTCGCTCGCGTCATCGCGGGCCACTGCCCCGCGATCACCGACAATTCCTGCATCGCTCTTTCGAGCGTTTCAAAGCTCTCCTTGGCGCCCTCGACCCCCATGTTGATGCAGACCTTCACAAGCCGCGGGGCTTGCCAGGTGTTGTCGTAGTTGAAGCGCTCCATCAACGCCGGACGCACTTCTTCTTCATAACGCTCTTTCAATCGCAGCATCATTTTGCGTGAACCTTCTTAACCCGACTGCGAGCTCAACATCCCGACCGGGGACGGCAACTCAGCTCACTCGTCAATATCCTTGCCACACTTCTTGCACACACGCACTTTCGCCCCGCTCTCACGCACCCGGTGAGCGACCCTGGTGGGCGCGTTGCAGTTAGGGCACACAAGCATGACATTGGAGAGATGGATCGGCCCCGGTGATTCCACAATGCCGGCCTGGCGCATTTGCTGGGTCTGGCGCACGGCACGCTTCATGATGTTGATACCGTCCACGATGATCCGGCCGGAATTGGGACTGACCTCCAATACGCGCCCTCGGCGCGGCCGGCCTTTCATCGAGCGGTCTTTGCCGGCGATGACCATCACTTCGTCGCCTTTTTTTATATTCAGCTTCTTGGTAGGCATGCGCTAACTCTCTCTCAGTTGCTTTTAGACGACCTCTGGTGCCAACGAAATAATTCTCATGAAGCCCCGTTCCCGCAGCTCTCGTGCCACCGGACCAAACACTCGGGTCGCCCGGGGGTTTTGCACCGTGTCCACAATAACTACGGCGTTGTCGTCGAAGCTGATATAGCTGCCATCCGGACGAGCTGTCGGGGACTTGCAGCGGACCACGACTGCACGCACTACGATGCCCTTGGCTATCGGGCTGTCGGGCGCAACTGACTTGGTCGAGGCAACGATCTCGTCGCCCAGTCCCGCGTAGCGCGACGCTCCCCGGCCGATGATGTCTATGCAGCCGATCTCGTGTATGCCGCTGTTGTCAGTGACTTTCAGCCTGGTCTCTTTCTGTATCATGAGGCGTCCTCTGTATGCGTACTGAAGGCTTACTCGCCCTCAGCTTTCGCCTTGTGTTCGGCTACTATGCCATCCATCAGGTGCGGCGGCACTTCTTCGTATCCCGAAAAGCTCATCGTGTAGCTGGCTCGACCCTGGCTGATCGAGCGCAGGTCAGCGGCATAGCGGCGCATCTCCGCCTGCGGTACCGAGGCTCTAATCAACTGTAATCCGGCACCGACGCTCTCCGAGCCCTGGATGCGGCCGCGGCGGCCGGACAGATCGCTCATCGCATCCCCCATGATATCTTCCGGGACAGTAACCTCGACATCCATCACCGGCTCCAGCAGTATGCACCTGGCCTCCGCCAGGGCATTGCGTACCGCGATCTGGCCGGCTGTCTGAAATGCCTGGTCGGACGAGTCAACTGGGTGCGAGCTGCCGTCATTAAGGGCGACCTGAACGTCCACCACCGGTGAGCCGGTGAGTATCCCCTTCTTTAGCTGGGCAACAACGCCTTTTTCGACGGCCGGGATGTAGTTGGTAGGCACCGAGGCGCCCCTGATCTCATTGATGAACTCGAAGCCCGCACCACGCGCTAGTGGTTCCATGCGGATCCAGACGTCACCGAACTGCCCGCGGCCGCCGGTCTGCTTCTTGTGTCGTCCCCGTACGTGCACCGAAGTGGTAATGGTCTCGCTGTACGGTACTTTCGGCTCAGCGAGAGTGACTGACGCTTCGAACTTGCGGCCCAGCTTTTCCACGACGACATCTAAATGCAACGCGCCCATGCCATAAATCAGCATCTGACCAGTGCTGGGTTCGCGGCCAAAGCTGAAACCTATGTCCTCTTCGGCTAACCGCGCCAAGCCGGTGGAGAGCTTGTCCTCGTCAGCGTGTGAAGCCGCCGCGACGGCCGCCGAGTGCATCGCCTTAGGCAGCTCCGGCGCGTCGAACACCACCGTCGCTTTCGGGTCGCATAGCGTCCCGCCGGTCAGAGTGTTTTCGAGCTTGGTGACACAACCCAGGTCGCCGGCGACAAGCGATCGCACCTCCGATGTCTTGTTGCCCTGCATCGTTGCCAGGCCGCTGAGCCGCTCGCGATCGCCACTCTTGGCGTCAATAACGTTGGCGTCGGCGGCAGCAGTGCCGGAGACGACCCTGATCAGGCTGATGCGGCCGACGTAGGGGTCGCTAAGTGTCTTGAACACAACCGCCGCGAAGGGCTCCGCATCACTGCATTCCCGGACGATTTCGGTCGCCTCGTCCTTCCGATCGTGGCCGGTCCAGGCTCCGCGCTGGTCGGGCGTGGGGCACACTGCGACAATCAAGTCGAGCAGAGCGCCGATGCCCAGTGCGTTCAGCGCGTCGGTGGCCAGCACCGGCACCAGTTGGCCGCCGGCAACCCCCTTGGCCAACCCGGCGGCGAGTTCTTCCTGGCTCAACGTCTCGTTTTCGAAGTACTTTTCCATCAGTTCTTCGTCGTTGGCTGCCACGGCCTCCACCAGCGCCTCGCGAGCCGCGGATGCCTCGTCGGCCATATCCTCAGAAATGTCGGTCCAGGTACCGCCCTTTTCCGACCCTTTAAGCATCCTCATACTGATCAGGTCAACTGCACCCTCGAAATTGCCCTCTTGCCCGACCGGAATCTGTACATTGACACCCTCAGCCCCTGCAAGCATCTCATTGATGCTGTCAACGGCGGCATCGAAATCGGCGTGTTCTCCGCTCATCTTGTTTACGACGGCAACAATCGGCAGGTTCATCTCCGCGGCAGTCTGGTAAACTTTGTGAGTGTGGACCTCGACACCGGCGCCTGCATCGACAACCAGCAGTCCGCAGTCAGCGACCCAAAGACAGTCTATCACCTCAGCGAAAAACTCCGCGTACCCCGGCGTATCTATGAAATTGATCTTGGTACTCTTGTGCGTGCAGTTGCACAGTGCCGGACTGACGGAGATCTGGCGGCCGCGCTCCTCCGGCTCGAAGTCCGTGATGGTAGTGCCGTCGTCCACTTGGCCGAAACGCCCAGTCGCGCCCGTGGCAAAGAGCATGGCTTCGGTCAGGGTCGTCTTCCCGCAACCCCGGTGCCCGATAGTTACTATATTTCGAATTTGGGAAGTGCCGGTCCCCATTCAATTTCCTCCCGACAGATGCTGCTCCAACCGGGGCGATCTATTCAGCTTTGGCCAAGATCCTGACGACGCGCCATGATTTGGTCTTGCTCAGTGGCCTGCATTCGGCGATCAGGACTCTGTCGCCGAATTGACACTGGTTGTCCTCGTCGTGGGCATGATACTTGGTACTTCGCCGCAACACCCGCTCGTAGATGGGATGGCGGGTCAAGCGCGTTACCGCCACAACTACGGTCTTGTTCATTCTGGTCTTGCCCGGCCCGCCGCTGACCACGATGCCTTCTTGTGTCTTCGGCTTTCTCTTGTGGTCCTTACTCATCACTTCAGCCCTTTTCATTTCATCACCCGTCAGCAGGCCTTATTCGAACAGCTCACGCTCTCGCTGGATTGTCTTGATGCGAGCAATTGCCTTGCGATACTTGCGCACCCGCTTGGGGTCCGGAATCTGACCGGAGGCCAACCGGAAGCGCAGTTGGAACAGGCTCTCCTGGACGTGGTTGAGGCGATCCTCGAGCTCGGCGTCAGTGGCGTCACGCAATTGGTCCAATAAATCTCGTCTGCTCTTGGCGCTATCAGGCATAACCTCTGTCCTCCCGGGTCACGAACTTGGTCGCCACCGACAGCTTGTGGGCGGCCAGACGCATCGCCTCGGTAGCTGTCTCTTTGTCAACGCCGGCCATCTCGAACAGAATCCGTCCCGGCTTGACGACGGCTACCCAGTACGCGGGTGAACCCTTCCCCTTGCCCATACGGGTCTCGGTCGGCTTCTCTGTGACCGGCTTGTCGGGGAAGATCCTGATCCACACCTTCCCGCCGCGGCGTGCGTGCCTGGTCATCGCCACCCGGGCGGCCTCGATCTGCCGCCCGTCAATCCAACCGGCCTCCGTGGCCTGTAGCCCGAACTCGCCCATGTGCAGGTTGCTCCCACGATAGGCTTTGCCCGTCATGCGTCCGCGGTGGTGCTTGCGATATTTCTGCCTCTTAGGAATCAGCATTGGATGACTCCTCGTCTGCTGTTTCTGTCTCGTCGTCCTCCTGCAGGGCCGCTACCAGAGCGTCTTCTTCCTGCTCGGTGCCCGCCTCTGGCGCCTCTGCCACGGGTTCCTCAGTGGGCTGCTCTATCTCCGGCTCCTCAGCAGGCACGGTGGTCTCTTCCGTCTCTGCGTCTGCAGTCTCTGCGGGCGCATCTGTCTCTTCCGCCGCCGGTGCAGCCGCGGGTTGTGTGCTTGCGGCCTCCGTTGCCGGCTCGGCCTCCGCTGCCAGCTCGGCTTCGGCTGCCGGCTCGGCTTCGGCTGCTGGCTCAGCTTCGGCTGCTGGCTCGGCCTCCGTTGCTGGCTCGGCTTCCGCTGCTTCCTCAACCTCCGGCGTGATCTCCTCTGGCTGCGGCTCCGGCTTCTCCGGCAAGATGTCGCCCTTATAGACCCACACCTTGCAGCCGATGTGGCCATAACCGGTACGGGCTTCGGCGAAACCGTACTCCACGTCAGCGCGCAGCGTCTGCAGCGGCACCCGCCCCTCGGGGCCGGCGGATTCGCTTCTGGCGATCTCGGCGCCTCCCAGGCGGCCCGAAACGATGCAGCGCACTCCCTCCGCGCCCATGCGCATGGCGCGCTCAATAGCCTGGCGCATGGCTCGGCGGTACGATACCCGCCGCTCGATCTGGCGCGCGATGTTCTCTGCGATCAGTTGGGCGTTGATATCCGGCTCCCGCGTCTCCTCGACGTTGACACGCACCTTCAGAGTAGTCATACTCTCTAACTCGCGGCGAAGCCGGTCAACATCCTGCCCGGCCCTACCGATGACGATGCCGGGCTTGGCGGTGTGAATAGTTATCGTCACCGTGCCAGCCGCCCGCTCGATGATTACGTCGGAGATGGAGGCGTCGTTGAGCATATTCTTGATATGATTGCGCATCTTCATATCTTCAATGAGGTAGTCGCGGTACTGCTGTCCCTCGGCAAACCAGCGGCTCTTGGACTGCCGGATTACTCCCAGCCTGAAACCATAGGGATGTACCTTTTGTCCCATTACCGTCTCACTCCCGCAGCAAGACTGCTGATGAATAGGCTCTGTCCGCCCCTACTCTTCAATCTCATCACTCACAACTACAGTAATGTGGCACGTAAGTCGGTGAAATCGGTCCGCCCGACCCCTGGCACGCGGCTTGATTCGCGGTATGCGAAAGCCCTCATCAACGATCGCTTTTGATACCCACAGTTCGTCCGGAGACATCCCGTGGTTATTCTCCGCATTGGCCGCAGCCGATCTCAGGCACTTCTGTAGCGCTTCGGTTGCCAGACTGCCGTACGTGGCCAGAGCCTCCAGGCCCTCATCAACCGACTTGCCCCTGATCAAGGGCAAGAACTTGCGTACTTTACGTGGGCCTATCCGTACAAATTTGGCAACCGCTTGTGCTTCCATGCTCGTAGCTCCTGGGCTCTGTTGGCACTCGACAAGCTAGCTGTCTCGTAACCATGACTATTCAGTGATGCTGGTGGTGGCCCCTTCGCGTCTGCCCGGACGCATCCCGCGGAAGGTGCGCGTGGGCGCGAACTCCCCCAGCTTGTGGCCAACCATGTTCTCAGTAATCAGAATCGGCACGTGCTTGCGGCCATCATGCACGGCGATCGTGTGCCCGACCATTTCCGGAAAGATCGTTGAGCGGCGAGACCAGGTCTTGATCATTCGCTTCTCGCCGCTGGTGTTCATCTTTGCGATCTTATCCAGTAGCTTCTTGTCCGCAAACGGGCCTTTCTTCATGGAGCGGGCCATTTTATGCTTCCTCCGACAATTCGATGTACGATTGCATTACTTGCGTCGCCTGTCGCGCACGATATACTTGCTTGACGACTTGCGCCGGTTGCGGGTCTTCTTGCCGAGTGTCTTCTTGCCCCACGGAGAGCGCGGGCTGTCCAGGCCAATAGGAGCCTTGCCCTCACCGCCGCCGTGCGGGTGATCCACCGGATTCATCGCGCTGCCTCGCACGGTGGGACGCACCCCGCGATGGCGCTTGCGGCCAGCTTTGCCGTCCTGAACATTGTTGTGGTCAACATTGCCGACGCGGCCTACGGTCGCCCGGCATTTGGCTGAGACCATGCGCATCTCACCCGAAGGCAACCTCAATGTCACCAGCTTGCCTTCTTTGGCGACCAACTGAGCGGCGGTGCCGGCGCTGCGCGCTAGCTGCGCCCCGTGCCCGGGTATCAACTCGATGTTGTGCACGACTGTGCCCACGGGCATGGCTTCCAGAGGCAGACAGTTACCCACGCGGGCCACTACGCGCAGACCTGAGATCACGGTGTCGCCCCTGTTCAGGCCTTGTGGGGCCAGAATATAGCGCTTCTCGCCGTCAACGTAGTGCAACAGGGCGACATGAGCGGAGCGGTCCGGCGCGTACTCAATAGCCGCCACCTTGGCCGGCACGCCGTCCTTGTTGCGCTTGAAGTCAATCTGGCGGACCTTGCGCTTAGCGCCGCCGCCCTGGTGGCGTACCGTTATCTTGCCGCTGAAGTTGCGACCGGCCGCCTTCTTTTTCCGTCTCACCAGCCGTTTTTCCGGCTTCTTCTTCCTGTCAATGTCGCTGCGGTCAAGCTTGACGTAAGAGCGCCTGCCTGGTGATGTCGGCTTATGGTCTATGGTTGGCATGATAGCAAATCTCTCGCTTCTGATCGCTGCACTGCGCAACTCGATGGCACCAGTATGTCGGTCGCTCGCAGCTTTAGATAACGTCAATACTACTGCCGGGGGCCAGGGTTATAACGGCCTTCTTCCACTCCGCCGTCTTGCCTTCCCGGTGCCGGTAGCTACGGCGTCGTGCCTTGCCCGCGACTGTCATGGTGTTAACCTTGAGCACCCGCACATTGAATATGGTCTCGATAGCGCGCTTGATGTCGATCTTGGTCGCGTCCGGATGCACCTTGAAGGTGTACTTGTTGTTGACTTCAGACTCGCGCATGCTCTTTTCGGTGATAATCGGCGCAAGGATGAGCTTGCGATAGCGTTCGAGTTCGGCGTTTCTGCCGGTGAGCATCTTGCTACTCCTCTCTCACGAGCGCGTCCAGCTCGGCTAGCGCGGCCTGAGTGAAGATAATCTCATCGGCCCACAGCACGTCACGGGTGTTGAGATGGGGTGACTGGCGCAAGTACAGGTTGGGTACGTTGCGGCAGCTCTTGAAAATGTTCTCATCGGCCATCTCGTCGGGCGAAAGCATTAGCAGAATCCGAGCTGCATCAATTCTGAAGGCATCGAGCATGGCGACGATGGTCTTGGTGCGCGGCTGGTCTAGTTCCACACCCTCGATGACGGTAATGCCGCCACGGCGTACGGCCTCGGACAGCGCGCAGTAGAGGGCCTTGCGGCGCATCTGCTTGGGCATCTTCTTATTGCCGGTGCGCGGCTTAGGCGCATGAGCTTTCCCGCCGCCGACGAACAAAGGAGCGCCGCGGTCGCGGTGGCGTGCCCTGCCCAGGCCCTTCTGGCGCCAGATCTTGGCCCCTGAAGTGACCACCTCGCTCCGTCGCTTCTTGCTTCCCGCGTGACGCTTCCGCCGGCTATCAGCAGTTGTCACTGCCTGGTGAACCAGCTGCTCATGCATGGCAACGCCGAATATCTCGTCGCTGACCTCTACCTGACCGACTTTCTCGCCTGCCTGGTTACACACTGCCAACTGCGGCATAACATTTCGTTCCTTCCGGACCCGCCTCAATTGCTCTCGATCGCGACCAGTCCCCCGTTGGGTCCAGGAATCGAGCCTTTGACGACAAGCATGTTGCTTTCCGCATCAACGTCAACGACGGTCAGGTTCTTGACCTTCCGGCGCACGTTGCCCATCTGCCCCGGCATTCCCTGGCCGGGAAAGGTCCTGGCTGCGTCGGTGGCACCGGCCGACATCGGCGCACGGTGAACCTTAGAGCCGTGGCTGGCAGGCCCGCCGTGAAAGCCGTGACGCTTTATCACACCAGCGAAGCCCTTGCCCTTGGTAATCCCGATCACACTGACGCGCTGGCCCACTTCGAAGATCTCAACCGTGATTTCGTCGCCGGAGGCGTACTCATCGTCACCACTCACGCGAAATTCACGCAGATGCTTCTTAGGCGATATATTCTTGGTCCCAAAATGGCCCAGCACAGGTCTCTTGACGCGCCCCAGCTTCCTCTCCGCAATGTCCTCAAACCCCACTTGCACCGCCTCGTAGCCGTCGGTCTCGACCGTCTTGCGCTGTACGACCACGCACGGACCGGCCTGTACCACCGTCGCTGCCACGGCGTGGCCGCTGTCGTCAAAGACCCGGGTCATCCCGACTTTTCTACCTAGAATTCCAACTGCCATACTTCTTCACACCTATCTGGCTGCATCCCAGTGCCTGTAGCGAGCCCGCTCTAGCCACTGGAAGTCTTGATAGCGATGTCCACTCCGCCAGGGAGGTCAAGCTTCATCAGTGCATCAACGGTGCGCTGAGTCGAATCGAGAATATCAATCAGCCGCTTGTGGATGCGCATTTCGAAATGCTCGACGGTCCGGGCGCTGCGGCCCAGCGCTGTGGGCTTGACCACGCAGTGCACGTTTCGCTCCGTCGGCAGTGGGATCGGCCCGGCTATGCGGGCGCCGCTGCGCTCGGCAGTCTCGACGATCTTTTGCACTGAACGGTCGAGTATCTCGTGGTCAAAGGCCTTTAATCTGATGCGAATGCTGTTCGTCCCTGCCATGTTCTCACGCTCTCCTTCATCTGTCAGGAGTACCGCCTCAGTGGCATCTGACCAGCCGGCGGATCAATGCCTACTCTATTACTTTGGTTACTACGCCGGCGCCGACGGTGTGGCCGCCCTCACGAACCGCAAACCGCAACTCCTCCTCCATCGCGATCGGATTGATCAGCTCCGCAGTCAGCGTCACGTGATCCCCCGGCATCACCATGTCTATGTCCTCCGGAAGCCGAATCGCACCAGTCACATCCGTCGTCCGGAAGTAAAACTGCGGACGATAGCCCGAAAAAAACGGCGTGTGACGACCTCCCTCATCGTGGCTCAGCACGTACACACGCGCCTCAAACTTCGTATGCGGTGTGATGCTACCAGGCGCCGCTATCACCTGACCCCGCGCCACGTCGTCGCGCTCGATACCGCGCAAAAGCACACCGATGTTGTCCCCAGCTTGACCATCGTCCAAGATCTTGCGGAACATCTCTACGCCCGTCACCACCGACTTCTGCGTCGCCGTGATCCCCACTATCTCTATATCGTCGCCCGTGTGAATCCTGCCTCGCTCCACGCGACCCGTCGCCACCGTACCTCGTCCCGATATCGTAAAGACGTCCTCTACCGGCATCAAAAACGGCAGGTCAACCTCTCGCTCCGGCTGCGGTATGTAGCTGTCAACCGCATCCAAAAGCTCGAAGATCGGGCCACATGCCTCACAATCCCGGCTCCCGCAGCCACACTCCATCGCCTCCAGAGCCGAGCCTCGGATCACCGGAATGTCGTCTCCAGGAAACTCATACTCCGACAACTGCTCCCGTACCATCAGCTCCACCACGTCCAGGAGGTCCTCGTCCTCCATCTCGTCACACTTGTTCAAAAACACCACGATCGCAGGCACGTTCACCTGGCGCGCCAACAAGATGTGCTCCCGCGTCTGCGGCATCGGACCATCAGTCGCCGCCACCACCACTATCGCTCCGTCCATCTGCGCCGCGCCTGTGATCATGTTCTTGATGTAGTCGGCATGGCCGGGGCAGTCAACGTGAGCGTAGTGCCGATTCTTGGTCTCGTACTCCGCATGGTACGTCGCGATCGTCAAGCCACGCTCCCGCTCCTCCGGCGCATTGTCGATCTGGTCAAAGTCCAGAGGATCCGCCTTGCCCTCTTCGGAGTTGCCTAGACATTTCGTGATCGCAGATGTCAGCGTCGTCTTGCCGTGGTCAACATGACCTATCGTCCCCACGTTAATATGCGGCTTGTCCCGTACAAATTTCTCTTTTGACATCTTGTCTTTACCTCCTACTATAGACCAAGTAACAGCTCAAGCCGTTTACTTCGCCCTTCGACGCAACGCGGGCCTACGGCCACGGTTGTGTCAGCTTGTGGCGACAAGAGTTTGCTGGAGCCCACGACCGGGATCGAACCGGTGACCTTGTCCTTACCAAGGACACGCTCTGCCGACTGAGCTACGTGGGCTTCCAAGATTTGGTGGAGGGGCGAGGATTCGAACCTCGGAAGGCATCAGCCGGCAGATTTACAGTCTGCTCCCTTTGGCCACTCGGGCACCCCTCCGTATTCAGGCACCACTCAAGTGCCGCTTTGCGCTGCCCGACTCACAAAACGCAGCGTTGCTGAAGTTGTGCTGTTGCTGTCTGTGATAACGAACCGGGCCGCTGGCAGACTGCTGGAGCCGACGATCCGATTCGAACGGACGACCTGGGCATTACAAGTGCCCTGCTCTACCAACTGAGCTACGTCGGCTCTCACTTCCCGCTAGTTGTCGAAGGCAGAGCCCGCCTGCAAATTGCGCCCCATCTTGTTCTTGGCGCGCTGCAGAGCATTATCTATCTGCTTGACATTGCAGCCTAGCTGACGCGCAATCTGCTGGTATGACCTGCCGTTGACATACAACAGCAGAGCGTTCGCTTCCAGTTTCGAGAGATCGTGCCTGATGTGCTCGCGTATCTGTGTGCAAAACTGCCTGCCCCTGATAACCCGATGTGGATCGTCTGGGGCCGATACTGTTATCGTGTCTCTTACGGTAGCTTCCCCATCGCTGTTGTCTATCGGCATGTCCATGGAGATGGAACAGTTCAATGGGGAATGCTTCTGCCGAGTCGCCGTCTTTATGGCAGTGATTATCTGGCGGGTTATGCACAGCTCTGCAAATGACTTGAAAGCAGAGAGATTCTCTTCCGAGAAGTCACGGATCGCCTTGAACAGGCCGATCATGCCCTCCTGGATCACATCTTCGTGCTCCGCTCCGATAAGGAAATACGATTTGGCTTTGCCTTCAACTAAGGCGCGATATTTGCTTAATAAGTGCTGCGTGGCAGACTTCGAACCTTGCTTCGCATGTAGGACGACCTGCTCGTCAGGCATTGCCTCAAAGGCAACTAGCCGCCGGTCGCCAAGTTCTGCCATCCGCTACCTCCTTCACAGTGAGGTTCAAGATAGCACCCACTCACCAGTGCAGCGCAGCATGGCATGAATACGGCCCTGCCGTCCGCGTCAGCGCATCAACTCGCTTTCTCGTCTGTGCAACCCTCACACTCCGTGTCGTTGAACGCAACCACGATATGCAAGCAGCATACAACTACAGTGTGCCTTGACAAGGTACACGGTTCAGTCCCATCAAAATTCTGGAGATATGTAGTATAAGCCAACCAACGGGGGCAAGTCAAGAAAATGACGCCAAAAGGCGCAGCAGTATGCGCTGCGCCTGTCACGGCCCAACTGCTAACACCTATATTGCGAATCCGCTGGCACAAGTCTACCGGCCAGCCCGCCGTCCTGGAAGCGATGGGCGAACCGTTCGGTGACTAAAGATGGAGGAGACACCCAAGGACAACCAGATAACAGCAGATTGGAAGGCAGGCATTCCAAAGACCATCTGGCGTTGCTCTGACCGCGCCTGCTCTAAGGGGGCAGTTCTGCTAGGAGCCTGTCCCAGTAATCTGTTTTCGCGTGGTTTCTGTATAGGTTCTTGCGGGCAAACCTCTACCGTTGAGAGCCCAAAATGGCCCATTCTGTGATTACTCAGACAGGCTCCTAGTGTCCCTCTTGGCGCTGCAGGCGCAAGCGCGCCTGGATCTCGGAGATTGCCGTGGTTGCTGCCCGTCTCTGGCTTTCTGTTTCGGCTGCGGCGGCAAACTGCCGCAAGGGCTCCAGCGCTTCTTCCCCAGCAAAGCGGCTCAGAGCATTTGCCGCGTCCGCGCCAACGAAGTTGTTCGGGTCGTGGAGGGCTTCTATGAGCGCAGGCACGGTGGACGGATCGCCGATCTGCTCCAATGAGCCGGCTGCTCGCCCGCGCATCGTGCGGTCACCATCGTTTTTCAGAAGGTCAAGTAGCACAGTAACGATCTTGGCTCTGAGGTCCGCGTCTTGTGTTCGCGCCAGCAAGCCGAGCCCGTCTATGGCGGACCACCTGACCGTATTCTCCTCCTGCCTGGCTGCTGCGATGAGGGCGTCGGCGCCCTGCGCCAGCTTGCGTAGGCCAATCTGGTACGCAGCATACCTACGCGACTCCCACGTCACCCCGGAGCGTACTGTCTCGATCAGCAGGCTCACCACTCGGTCGCCGGGCTGAACGCTCTGCATAGTTTCCAGGACGATACGCTGGATTTCTCCCTGCTGGGTCGTGCGGTAGATGCTCTCAAGCTGGGGGAGAATGGAGGTATCTTGTATGCGCGCGAGAGCGCTGGCCGCCGGGCGCACAAGCCCCGGTTTCTCGGCCTCGATGGTTCCAAGAAGGGCGGGCACGGCGGCCGGGTCGCAGTTGGCGGCCACCATTTCGATAGCCCGCAGCGCAATGTCCTTATTTTCGGACTCGATCTCGCTTATCGCCCTGTCCAGATAGCGTCTGGTGGGGACGCTAACAGTGAAGCCAAGGGCATTAGACCTTAGAGTGCCCGTCCAGACCGGCCCGACGCCGATACCCTCGGCGGACCTTGCGACCTTCTCGTCGGCAGTAAGTTCAAGGGCTACCGTGAACCTGCCGGTCTGGATGATGTCGATATGGACATCCGTGAAGGCTATCACGATGCGTCGGGCGATAGAGGGGGAGCCCTGGGAAGCTCGTGCAAACTCATATTCAATGAACCCCTCGATGCTATCCTCATACGTTTCGCCGGGGGCAAGGCGGTGCAGCGCTGACTTCAATCCCGGAAATTCGTATATAGCCGTCATCCGCTTGTTCACTTTGACACCGCGCTCATCGGTGATTATGAGGTTGAGGGCCTGATAGACTCCCGGAAAGTAAACCCAGAGCTCCTGGTCAGAGGCGTTCTCAACACGTACAGTTATCCGAAAAGGGTCACCGACGAGGAAATGGTCCGTGTTCGCCGAGATACTGCAGCGCAGCTTCCCGTCAGGTGTTGTTAGCGGCGAAACGGAGGCCGCGGCGGGTGATGCGGATGACTCAACACTGGCAAACCGGCCGCATGAGGTCAGAGTGGACAGCGCCATCAGCGCCCCCAACCACAAACCAAGAGCAGAGCAGGAAAGCGGCCAGAGGCGCTCCATGAGGACTGATATCCGGTGCGATTCCCTGAAGCCGTTTGTCGAGGTCATCGGAATACCCCCTCGCTCCCAGGCTATATCTACCGCGGGCGGTCTTTGCCTCGCCGCCTATTTCCCGACGTAGAAGCCACTTGTCCACTCCGGTGCAGAGGGGGCTTTGTCAGATTGGAGCAGCACCTTCCAGGCCTCGTCGGTGAGGCGGTCGGACATCGGGTGCTTGAACTCGTAGTAGGACAGCACCGGCCCGGCTCCCAAAACGATATTGCCCTGCGGGAGCTTGTAGGCCACCACCATCACACGCAGGTAACCGGTGCCCTCCTCCAGCGCCGCCTGGGTGTTGGAGTCGGTGTGCACGTCGGCGATTATCGTGGTCTCCAGTCCCTGGTCCTCGACGCCGCTGACTACGCCCTCGAGCCGCGCGCCGAAGTATTCGATGAACTTGTAGTCTTCTTCTGTCAGCGTTTCGTTGGCCAGCTCCTTCTGCGACATATCGAGCAGCCGCTGCAGGATCTCAGCCAGGCTGTCGAGGCGCCGTGTGGCCTCATCATCGAGCACTTCCAGTGCCGAGAGGCCGTCTTTGGTCATGCGGGTGAGGCTGAGCAGACGGGCGTAGAAGTCGGGCACCGGCTCCACGTAGCCGACCACCGGCTCCTTTTCCATCGGCGGCGCGGAAGTGGCGAACATCGTCTGGCTCTGCTTGGCATACAGGATCGTGTCGTGGCGCAGTTGCGCCCAGGATGCCAGTGCGGTGTTGAGGCTTTTGTCCTGCCAGGCCTGGGTGGTCATAAAGGTCGGCCAGCCGTCACCACTGGTCGGTTCCAGGAGGGCTCTCAGGCTATCCAGCCACGACCAGTAGAGGTTCTTGTGCCAGGC
>Ga0114930_10003133_pt1 | contig 14593 bp, 11 predicted proteins | sample AnhtaG_FD_87300 | JGI IMG/M metagenome (GOLD analysis project Ga0114930, IMG submission 87300) | Deep subsurface microbial communities from Anholt, Denmark to uncover new lineages of life (NeLLi) - Anholt_01485 metaG | ecosystem: Environmental > Aquatic > Marine > Oceanic > Sediment | place... | reverse complement strand
CTGTTTACAGATATGGGGAAAAATATCGCGTACCTTCCCATGTTCTACATTAATGAAGAGCTGGTTCCCGCAGCGGCTCCGTTCATTCTCGAAAAGGATGGTCGGATGACGGAGTTTGCCGGTAAGGAAGATCAAGAGACAACCGTTAACTTCGTGGCGACCAGTCGCCCGGCGAGCAAGGATACAACACAGGCGCCGCCTGAAACATACCTGACTTCGGGGCAGGAGTACGAGCTGTTCTATTGGGACGACGATTGGGTTTCTGTGGGAAAGGCGACAGCGACAGATCAACCGTTGGAGCTTGACAACGTGCCGGAAGGATTCCTTTACTGGCTGGTTGACGCCGATTCACGCAAGGAGGAGCGGATCTTTACTGTCGAGAGTGGTGTCCAGATTTGGTGGTGAACGGACCGGCCTGACGGTCTTTGCACTGAGCGTCAACAGCAGGTAGAACTAGTGTTGTGTCCCGGAAGTACGTTAACATAGATCTGTGCCCAGCGGGTCTTCAGTAGACGTAGGGCAGGTCTCTCCGAGACCTGCCAATTATGGGCTAAGCCCCTGTTCCTTCAATGAGCGCTTCTACCTTTGCCTTGGCTTCCTCCAAAAGAGACTTGGCTTTCTGGCGGGCTTGGTATGATTGCTGCACTAGGTCGGCTATCTGCTGTTGAATTTTCTCTGATGGGAGGTAGATAGAAAACTGCGCGATGTCGAGTGGATAGATATACTGCTGACCTGAAGCTCGACTATGCTTGTCGGATTGCATCTGACCGGGCATAGCGTTTAGGTAAACGGCAAGGTATTCTGGCAGGCACGCCTTAAGATTCGGTCTGATAATTGTAATGTAGCTTCCCGCCATTGCAGGCTTACCCGACAAGAACAAGTTAGTGCGTCCGAGATATGCTCCAACCGAATAAAACAGAACGTCCTTCTCCTGAATTTGGAATCTCTTCTTACTCTCCCAAAAAGCTTTTGTCGTAAACTCTTCTGGTGAGTCAAAATTAAGTAGATAACGGCCCATATGTCTTTGCGTGATTATAGGGATTTCATGAGCGTCTGAATATGGAGGTTGTGGCCCGTGATTTATGAACTGTGCAATCTCCCCCAGAGGCTTTGCCCGCCCTGTCTTCTTCAGATGAGCTATGAGCTTGTCGTATTTGGGCTGGAAGTGCTCAGCATCGAGGCGGTGAACCTCCCGAGCCCTGGAGAGTGGTACTGCCCACCACTTTGGTTGGGAAAGGTCAAGTTTGTGCCAACCGACCTCTTTCAACACCATCTGCTCGGCTTGCATGTAGAGCGATCTTGAGCTTTCAACCAATGGAATCGCTTGCTGTGTCAAATTCTCAATCTCATCAGCAATTTGATGATCAATAAATGGTACATAAAAAGATATGGCATAATTGGGACTTACGTTCGGTTGAGACCCTCCTAAAGCACCCCGCACTATAAAGTTCTTAAATATATCAGAAACCAGTAACGCCCATAACTGTCCTTTAGATATTCTCTTTGCGCGGCACAGTAAAACGCGTTGATTCAACAGAGCATCTTCAAGGATCACGCCAGACTTCCCGATTGTAGCTCCCGTTAATGCAACTACGACATCATACCTTTTAGCTGCAAACTTGGTGCATGCCGATTTATTCTTATTGTAATAATCAGCTGAGATGTATTCGGATCCCAGTAGGTCGACGAATCCATCACCAAGAATCTGTGTCATCTTTACCACAGGTAGGACTCCTGAGCTACTGAATTCTTCACTAGGAAACGCAAAACCTGAAAAACACTCAGCGACATTTTTTAACAGGTCGCCCGGAAGTTTTTTTAATGATTGGATGCGTAAATACTCGGGCTTATAGTATTCTGCATCCAGTCGCTTGGCCCCTTCCAACTCCGATACCTTTACGATAGACCAGACCGCCATCGCCTAAGCCCGCCAAAAATCAAAGTGTTTGTCTCGCGCAAACCTAATGAAACCCTCGGCGATCTCTTCCAGGTCGTGATCAATGATCCTTTTCCTATGTATGTAGCCATGAGTGTCGCGGACTTCTTCTTCCTCATATGAGCCGTCGGATTTCTTTCTAAATCGATACTCGCCGCTGTTGTCCTTGACCGGTTTCTGGTTGACCGCCAGGAAGACGGGGTAGTCTTGGACGGGTTCTTCATCCCTCGCCCACTTCCGAAGAAAGAGAACGCTCGTTTTGGTACCGGTGAAAGGCTTGAAGGTGTTGACGTGTAGGCCCACCACTGCGAGAATGCGGGCCTTGTCCATAACCCAGCTACGGATGTACTTGGCATTGGTGTTGTTCAGGTTGCCCTGAGGCAGAACAATGGCCATGCGTCCGCCAGGCTTAAGAAATCGCAGGCAGCGCTCGATAAAGAGCACGTCACGGGTCAGTTTGTTGACACGTTTTCGCTTGGTATGATCGCCTTTATAGGCAAGGTCATATCCCCCAAGAATCTCCGGCTGGGAAATCTTTCCTGCAAACGGTGGATTTGTCATCACAATGTCAAACCTGCCATCCTGAATCACTCCCACAAGGCCATCCGTTCGGTTCTTCCATTCCCTTGGGTCGAGAGAATTGACGCGGTAAATGTTGCTCCGGCCATCACCTGCAATGAGCATCATCGCTTTGGCAACTCGAGACAGTCGAGGGTCAAAATCAATCCCGAACAGGCGGGAATTGGCGTAGTCGAACTTCCGCTTGAGGAGATTGTTCTTGAAGCGCGGTTTAAGGTAATGTTCAAATACCCAATGCAGTGAATGGATAAGGAAACCTCCGGGGCCGCAGGCGGGGTCAAGTACCCGCTCCTCAGGCCTGGGGTTTAGCATCTTAACGCACATCTTGACCACCGGTCGAGGGGTGAAGTACTGGCCCTTATCCCCTTTCTGCTCCGGGTTAATCATATACTCAAAGGCGGCGTCTATGACATCGAGGTCAGCGTCAAAGAATTTCTTAGTTTGGAAAGCTGAAGCCACTGCAATCAGGGCTTCTGGGGTAAGTTCTATCTTGTCAGTGGCTGAGAATATGTCGGACCACTCGGCGCACGCCTTTTTGAAGAGCTCATTGAGCCGCTTGTACTGCTTCTGCGGGGTAGCAGTCGTTGTCCGAAACTCCATTGGCTCGTCATCCGCCTTATTGAATTCATCGTAGAGCTTAGCGAAGATCAGTCTGAAGATTTCCTCAAAGGCCGAAACGCCCGCATTGGCCAGCACCGTATCTTCAAGATATTGAACTTCTTCTTTAAGATCGTGGATTGGCTTGAGCTGGTTCTTCTTGATAGGCGTTTTGACATCATCGAGGTCCTCGTTGACTGCAGGAAGTCGTGGAAGTTCCTCGAAGAGATTCGGTTCAATCCGCAATTGGTAGACGGCGTCATTACCATTGATCCAGCCTCCGTAGTAAACCCCCGTGGCGTTCATGTATGAATGAAGCTGTTCCAGACCATCCTTGCGACGTGGTTTTTTAACCTCAATGATAATATACGGGGTCAGCTTGGTGTCTTCTTTGTAAACCACCACATCGGCTTTCTTGCTGGCGTAGGTCGACCCCATCTTGACGGGAACCTCAACGTCTATGCGCGCAAGTGAGTAATTTAGGTCATCAGTGAGTTTGTTGATTGTAAGCTGCCGAATGATCTCTTCCGGCTTCGCAACCACCTTCTTTTGTCTGACCGCGCAAGTGATGTAGATTTTTCCGCGCTCTTCCGCTAGCTGGAGCTTCCTGAGTTCGCCAGGTTTGAATATCCTGAGGCCGTGCTTGACTTCCGGATCACCAAAGATGCGGTCGAGCAGGTTTCCGTTCTTCGTTTGGTTGTTTGGCTTAGCAATCATCTTTCACCTCGCTTACATCATCCCCAAACCCGCCTCTGGCGGGGGAATGCCACCCGGGACTCATGCCCTACGAACCTATCCTCCTAAACAACTCCAGCAACCGGTCGAGGTCCTGGTCGCCGTAGTATTCAATCTCTATCCTGCCCTTCTTCCGACCGGGACGGATTGTGACGGACGTTCCCAGCAGTTGTTTCAAGAAGGTCTCCGTGTCCGAAAGGATAGGACTCTTTCTGAGACTTGTCCGCAATTTCCGTTTGCCCCGGCCTGCTTCACGCTCAACGTCGCGTACCGACAGCGCATCTCTCAGCGCCCTTTGGGCCAGGATTAGCATCTGTTCTTCACTGCCGGCGGCCAGGATAGCACGGGCGTGACCCTCGCTGAGTTTGCCTTCGTGGATCATCTGCTTGATTGACTCAGGCAATCCCAACAACCTAAGGATATTGGCAACGGCCGTTCTGCTTTTGCCGACTTTGGCGGCAAGTTCGTTCTGAGTCAGGTTGCAGCGTTCGATAAGTGTGCGATAGCCTTCGGCGGCTTCCAACGGATTGAGATCTTCACGCTGAAGATTTTCAACCAAGGCCAGTTCCAACATCCGTGGTTCGTCGACCTCATCCATAAGTACGACGGGTACTTCTTTAAGTCCCGCGATGCGGGCGGCACGGAGGCGGCGCTCTCCGGCGATAATAGTAAACCCGGAATCGCTCTGCTTTACCACCAGTGGCTGTATCATACCGTTGCGCTTGAGGGAGTCGGCCAACTGCTCCAGGCCATCCTGATCAAAGTCATGGCGCGGCTGCAAGGGGTTGGGGCCTATAAGGTCGGGCGGCACCAACCGGTACTTCCCCTCCTCGCGAGGCTGCTTACTGTCACCCGGAATCAGCGCCTCGATCCCTCTTCCTAAAACGACTTTACTCATTGTGACACCACCTCCTGTGTAAAGGACAGATAATTCTCAGCGCCCGCGGACAAGATGTCATACAGTATGATCGGCTTGCCGAACGACGGCGCCTCCGACAGCCGCACATTGCGGGGGATAACCGTGTTGTACACCTTGCTGCTGAAATGCCGGCGCACTTCTTCGGAGACCTGTCGTGAAAGGTTCAACCGGCTGTCATACATAGTCAAAAGGACTCCTTCGATTTTTAGCTGTGGGTTGAGATGATCCTGAACCAGCCTGATTGTATTCGTGAGCTGCCCCAGGCCTTCGAGGGCGTAATACTCGCACTGAATGGGGATAATAACCGAATCGGCCGCAGTGAGGGCGTTGATGGTCAACAAGCCCAGCGAGGGCGGGCAGTCGACAATAATGTAGACATAGTCGTCGACAATTTCAGTCAGCGCCGATCTCAAGCGGGTCTCGCGCGAAAGCATGCTCACCAGTTCAACCTCAGCGCCTACAAGAGAGATTGACGAGGGGGCCAAGTTCAGGCACTCCTGGTCGGTAACCATAATGATTTCCCGCAACGACGCCGCCCCAATCAAGACTTCGTAGATCGACATTTCTACCTTGTCCTTTTCAATACCGATACCGCTGGTGGAGTTGGCCTGAGGATCCATGTCGACCAGGCAGGTCTTGTACTCGGCGGCGGCTAAGCAGGAAGCTAAGTTAACGGCGGTGGTGGTCTTGCCAACGCCGCCTTTCTGATTGGCAATAGCTATGATCTTAGCCAATCAACATTCCTTGTTTAAGTGACATCCTATCTTAGCTGAATTCTAAATAGGGAGATGCACTGGCGCAACTAAAATGTTTGGCGCCTAAACTTTTTTGCGGAAATTAGTAAAAAGACCGGTTACTTCCCCAGAACTGGTTGAATGGTGGTAGGTTACGCTGTCAGTACCTTTGCCGGTGAGATCGAAATCAAGGGCGGCGTAGTACACAAAATAACCGCCCGGTCTAAGGAGGAAGATGATTCTGTTGAACAACTTCGGGGTGAGTTTAACAAGTCTAAGCGTGATTAAGTCAAACGCTGGCTCCAAGGAAGTTTCCTCAAAGGGTTGGCTTATGATTGTGGCCCTAATATCAAGCGCCAGAAGTATTCGGCGAAGAGCTGCCGCCTTCTTCTTAGTCCTTTCCACCAGGCAAGCCTGTTTTATCTTTCGAGTAAGGATGATAGGGATTGCGGGGAAGCCGCCACCGGAGCCGATATCTAGGTAGTTGTCTACCTCAGTAATATCAATTTTCTCAAGGGGAAGTAGAGACTGTGCTGATAGTCTAATAAAAGCGGCTTCGTCACCCCCGGCAGTTTCACGTGAAACAAGATTGACACGTTTGTTCTCCTGCAGCAGAAATTCATAGTAGCGCTCGAGTTTGTTTTGGGGATCATATCGACCGAGGAGTTCAACAGGGTCGTATGTGATTATTGGTTGCAAGCTATTCACTGGTTCACCGATTTGTGCTTCCTTAAATAGACGGACAAAACCGCCACATCACCCGGCGTGACACCTTCGATTCGCCCGGCCTGCCCCAGTGAAGTCGGTTGGAAACGAATGAACTTCTCTAAAGCCTCATGCTTGAGACCGCGAAGTGACTCAAATGTGAAATCCTGAGGGATCTTTTCGTTTTCCAATTTCCGGAACTTGTCGATCTCACGCTGCTGCTTGTCTATGTACCCGCTGTAACGAATCACAATAGTGGCTCTCTCTAATGCTTCCCGGTTATCGGTAATAGCGCCGTCGAATTTCGCTAACAGAGGCGCAGCTTCATTAAACGTGAGGCCGGGCTGTTTTAGCAGATGTTCTAAGCTGATTGTCTCTACCTTTTTGAAACGCGACGCCAATGCACCCAGTTCGGAGACCCTTATTCTGGTTTTTCGCAGATGGGCAATGGCTTTGTCTGTTTCCTGTCGCAAGTGCTGAAAGTGCTCAAACTCATCATTTGGGATAAGGCCGTATCTTTTTGCATATTCGGTGAGTCGGTCACGGGCGTTGTCTTCCCGAAGAGCCAGGCGATACTCAGCACGAGAGGTAAACATACGATAAGGTTCGGTGGTGGAACGGGTGGACAGATCATCGATCATGACCCCGATATAGGCCTCTGACCTGTCAAGAATGAAGGGCAGCTCCTGTTCGAGGTACAGAACGGCGTTTATGCCGGCCATAAGGCCCTGGCCCGCAGCTTCTTCGTAGCCGGAAGTACCATTGATCTGGCCTGCCAGGAACAGCCCCTGCACACGTTTTGTTTCCAGCGACGGCTTGATCTGGTAGGCCGGGCAGTAGTCATACTCTATGGCGTATCCGGGCCTGGTAACTCTGACTTCTTCCAGCCCTTCGACCGTTCTGATTGCTTTGAATTGAATCTCCTCCGGAAGCGCTGTTGAAAAGCCGTTGGGATATATTTCGCTGGTGCCGTTTCCTTCCGGCTCAAGGAAGATCTGGTGGCGCTCTTTGTCAGCAAACCGGTGGTACTTAGCCTCAATAGACGGGCAGTAGCGCGGTCCGGTCGATTGAATCTGGCCTGAAAAAATGGGGGAGCGCCGGAAGTTGGCCGATATGATCTCCTTCGTTTTCCTACTGGTATAAGTCAGGTGGCAACAGACCTGCTCAAATGATCTTTTTGGCGAACGATAGGAGAAAAAGGGGATCGGCTCCTCTCCGGGCTGCTTCTCGCATCTTGACCAGTCAATGGTGTCCCCGTCCAGCCGGGGAGGAGTGCCGGTTTTAAGCCGTCCAACCTCGAAGCCTAAATCTATGAACGACTTAGTTAATTTGTACGCAGCCGGTTCGCCGATTCGTCCCCCTCTTATCTTCTTTTCTCCGATATGGATAAGACCACCCAGAAAAGTACCTGATGCCACAATGACCGCTCTGGCCAGGATGGTTCGGCCATCTTCGGTTTTGACTCCGGCAACCCAGCCGTTCTCGGTAAGAATCTCCCCTGCAATCCCTTCGATTACCGTTACATTTTTTTGACTGGCTATGTAGTTGACGACAAACTGGTTATACTTTATACGATCGGCCTGCGCCCGGGTCGACCATACCGCCGGTCCGCGCGACAGGTTGAGCCTCCGGAACTGTATGCCGGTGGCATCGATAGCTTCCCCCATTATCCCGCCGAGGGCGTCTATCTCTTTGACTAAGTGCGACTTACCAGTGCCGCCGACGGCCGGATTGCAGGACATGAGGGCCAGCTTGGAGGCATCCATTGTCACAATGGCAGTCGTTTTGCCCATTCTGGCAGCTGCCAGAGTAGCCTCAACACCGGCGTGCCCTCCACCGACCACGATTATGTCGAAGCCCTTGTGCTTCATTGCCTTATCCTGTAGGGCAGAACCCTTTAGTGGTTCTGCCTTCGTGGGTTGCAAGGAGAACAGCGCTGTGTGTATTGGACGGACTTCCGTTTCTTGATTCTCATTATCTGAATTTATTCCAAGAACCCAGGATCAAAAGGCGGGTGCGCTGCCTTGTTCATAGCAACCTATCTCACTCTTAACCCGGCGATTTTGACTACGCCTCGATGATATCCATCTGGGAAAAGCTCCTCAAGTTCCTTGAGTTCGATGCCATTAGCCTCGCACGTTTCATATACATTAGGAACTACGTTGTTCTTTTCGAAGCTACTGCGAAGGAAACGAATGATTTCCCAGTGCTTTTCCGTCAGCCTTGGCATCTTCATCTCGTAAGCCCTGGCCGCAGCGAATTTCTCATCCCACTGGAACGGATTAACAAGAAATCCTCGAAGATCAATCTCATAGGTTTTATCTTGAGTCGGTGACGTGATTTGTTCTGCAAACTCCTCCAATCCTGATTGGTCCATATACCCTTCTTTGTAAGTCAGTCCGGCAAGCTTGCAGGCCCCCCGAAGGTATCCCGAGGGAAAAAGAGTTTTGAGTTCTTGTAAATGGAGTCGATTCATGCGGCAAGTTTCATACACCAGTGGGCACTTCCCGGTTTTGTTAAACCTGTCGCGGATAAAGTGTATGATCTTCCAATGATCTTCCGATAGGCCACTAACTACTCCGACCTTCGGCGCCATCCCTCTTGCATAATTCTCGTCCCATTCATTACAGTCTGAGATGAACTCTTCGGCATCTACATGGTATGTCTTGTTACCGAATTTAAAAGTGCTCATAACTTCTCCTTATCTTTGAGTAATAGCCTTTATTTCAATTAAAAACCAGAGTTCTATCTTGATCAATCTGATAGTCCTCTAATTCATGTGTCGCCACGACAGATTCCTCATTCCCTTGTCTCCACAACGCCATCTGGCGAACCGATCAAATAATAAGATTCTTAAGGCCTTAGCGCAATCCCAAAAGACAGCGGGTCTCCGCATTGCTGTTGAGACAAGAAAAACGGCTAAGGCACGCTAAGAGCGTGAGGCTTTCACAATGACACACAAACGTTATGTAAAGTAAGCTCACAAGTTGGTAATCTATGTTAGGTTTCCACAGCAGAACTGTGGGGTACCCCGTTAGACACAGACAAGGATACAATGGACAGGCATCCGATTCAAGCAAAATGTCAAATCCCAAGTAGGCTTGACCTACAAGACTGAAAAATAAATTTACACAACTATTGACAGGAACTCCAGTTACTTCCTTATTGGTGTGCAGCTAATCAGGTGAAGCAATGAAATCACTAAACATAGTCCAGGGAATTATTATTGTTGGGAGTCAACATGATCACACTCTCAAAAGCACAACGCATTGTCTTAGCGGGCGGGTGGCACTCCCAAATTCATTTGGGGGTGGTTTGACACTAGAGTCATTCTCCCCAAACAAGTTTGGGAAGACCACACCGGCCGTCTGGTGAATGCAATTGTCATGCAATATTGTTAATTTTTATTTTCTTCCTGTTCTGAATTTTGTTTTTCTAAGAACTTATTAAATTCCTCAACAAACCAATCATGAGGAAGAGGAGTGTCAATGGTGATATTAAAAGTTTTATCAAATAGCTCATATGATCTATCAACATATTTTGCTGACATGTAAACATAACCAGGGTCTAACGGAATCCGTGGAATCGAAGGCACGTTGTGGTACTTGTGTAAGGGATTCTTGCATCTGTCTAAGTTGTACACACTAATATGTTGCCACATGTTGTGGGCAGTGCCACTAAAGGGGACATAAGCAAATTTATATAATCCTTCACAATTTGCTTCTTTAGCCATTTCTCGCGTGCTTAAACCGGCCCAACTTCCTACATTGACTTCCGTCATAAAATCATGCCGCTGAGAATTTAACCAGCTTTCACGAGCATCAATTAATTTTGCAACTAATGGATCCTTCTCCTTTTCATTCTTTTGGGAATTTTTCAAATGTTCAATGAAGAGTTTTTCTTGCCCAAGACCATAGAGTATATATTTTCTTGCTCTATCTTTTGGGTCCAGCATAATCCAAGCTAAATTGACATGGGCATCTGTCATGCAACGAAGAATTAAAGGGGCGATGTGTCCATTCCAACCTTGTGGTGTTTGGGCTAGATGAATTGTCAGCGTAGCCTGTCTAGCGAGCAGACCACCTATAACTTCGTAAGTCTTAGAGTCAGAAATCTTAACATCAAATCTATCCCACCTTTCAAACAAACCATCTTCTACAACAGCGCAATATTTATCCATTAATTCATCAATTTGTTCCCACCATTGTTTATCGGCATCACTCATCTACAACATCTCCAAATTCGCAAGTATCAACTTGCAGACCTTGATCCCAGAACGAATCAGCCCACTCTGGTAAAGGTTCACCTTCTGGAGACATGATTTCCGTCAGCACGCTAGACCTTACAAAAGCACCTGCTCTTTTGGCTGGTTCTGATTCTGGGTTATCGATTATCGAATTTAAATCGGGTGGCTCGATATCTTTGTTTAGAAATAAACCACCAGTTATTCCTCTTATGTAAATAGTTGTAGATTGAAGGACCAAGCCAGGTCTTTCATATTTATCCATATAACGTTTGATTCCCTCTTTTATTCTTTTGATCAATGTATCCTTCTCTGTCTTATTTTGCGTAACTCCCAAAAAAGACATCGGAAAATTATCATAGAGGACAATAAGAGGAGCTAAGTACAACTGAATTGGCTCGAGCAACTTTTGGTCTTGAAGTTTGCTGACTAATTCTTCTTTTTGTCTATCTTCAAGGCGTAAAAAGGAACTGCATAAAGCGAAATTAGCATGTTTCTCGGAAGCGTATATTTCATGTGCTAATTTGGTTACTTTTTCACAAAGATTTACTCCTGCGCGGTAATCGATACGATCAAAAACGAGTCCCATCCAAATGATCTCAGGAAGCAGTTTGTTTATATAACTGACTTCTTGCATGCCAAGTTGCATTAAGGGCGGCACAAATCTTTTGCCAATCCTTTTATGGTCTTTAAGGATTTCTTGTTGACTCATTGTTTATTAATGAATTTTGACGCTTAACATTGTTTATATTGATCCGTATATCATGCCACATACCGTTGCAACTTTTGACCCGCCGTCACGAACCCTTTCGTGACGGCTACATCGGGGCAGTCAGGAAAGGATTCCTGACTGCGCACAAATACCTGGGTTTCACATGAAACACACACAAGTGTGTTTTTTTTATTTCCCAATACAAAACTTTGAGAATATTCTCTGCAATATGTCCTCAGTATACACCTTTCCTGTTATCTCGTCAATGGCGCCTGCCGCCTGGCGCAGCTCAAAAGCCGTCAGCTCCGGCCATTCTCCTGACTTCATCTTCGACTTTGCCCGCCGAAGACATTTGCGAGCTGCCTGCAGCTTCTGCTGATGCCGGGCTGACGTCACCATCACGCCGGAAGTCAGATCCGGCATCTTTTCATTAATACATTCCAACAGCTTCTTTTTCAAGCGATTTATCCCTTTCCCCGTCAGGCAGGAGATGGGGGTGAGATGAAGTGCTACCGCGCGTTTTGACACTTTCAGGGGATCTCTCGGTAAGTCTATCTTGTTGCCTACCAATAAGTTAACATATTTACTCAGGAACGGGATGTCTGCCTGCAGCTTTGTTTGCCAGTCTCGCTCGGAGAGATCAACCATCCACAGCAGAAGGTCCGCTTTGGCGACAATCTTCATTGCCGATTTCTGGCCGGCCTTCTCGATTGGTCCGCCTCTCTCTCTCAAGCCAGCCGTGTCAATGAGCTTGACAGCGAACCCACCGAGGTCAATCCACTCGGACAGGTAGTCTCTTGTCGTGCCGGGCGTTGGCGTGACCAGGGCGCGCTCCTGTCTCAGCAGCAGGTTAAAAAGCGAGGACTTCCCTACATTCGGTCGACCAGCAATTGCAATAGTGTAACCCTCTCTGATTATCCTGCCACCGGTGTAGGTTTCAGCCAGTCGGTTGATGCTCCCGATTATCTCATCAACGGATTGGATAAGATTTTCTGCCTCCAGGCTATCAACTTCCTCCTCTGGAAAATCAATAGAGGCCTCGACCTCAGAGATAAGGTCTATGATCTTTTGCCGGAGCATGTTGATATGCTTCGAGTATGCTCCTAACAGATGCTCTCTGGCAGCCTGATAGGAGGTGGTTGTGTTAGCGCCGATGATCTCTGCCACCGCCTCCGCTCTGGTCAGGTCTATTCTCCCCGACAGGAAGGCCAGCTTAGTAAATTCCCCCGGTTCGGCGGCGCGTGCTCCGGAGGCGATCAATTCGTTTAGAATCTTGGTGACGATCTGCCGCCCGCCGTGGCAGTATATCTCAACCTGATCGAGGCCGGTGTATGATTTTCCCGCAGGCATGTAGACCGCCGTGATCTCGTCGATGGCATCACCATTCCTGTCAATGAAATGTCCCAATCTCATTAAAAATGGTGTCGAAAGTTTTGATCCCTTCTTGGCGGGCTTGAAATGTTTTTGAAGATAAAAGCCGCTTTGAGGCCCGGCGAGGCGGATCGCGGCTATGCCGCCTTCACCCGGTGGAGTGATAATGGCAACAATAGTCTCATGATCGTGATTGGCCGTCAGCTTTTTTTTTTCACGGTCTTGCGTCTCAAGCCGTTTTGACTTCGGATTTCTTTCTCCGCTTGAATATGACGTAATCCAGGAGAGAGAACACGGAGAAACATGTCCAGTATAAGACCAGCCCGGCGGGAAACTTGTACAGCAGCCAGCCCATGAAGAACGGAAAGATATACATGAACATTTTGTTCTGCTGGGTCGTAGTGGCCATGGTGAATTTCTGCGAGATAAACTGCGTCCCCACCATAATGATCACCAGAATGATATACGGATCGGTCAGCCCCGAGGCGCCACGCGACAGGTCGGAGATGAACCATACAAAGGGAGCATCGCGCAGCAGGATAGTTGAACGGAAAACCGAAAACAAAGCGAAAAACAACGGCATCTGAGGCAACATCGGCAGACAGCCCGACATCGGGTTAACACCGTGCGCTTTGTACATCTTCATCATCTCGGCATTGAGCGCCTGGGGATTCTTCTTATGCTTCTTCTTCAGCTCCTCAATTTTCGGCTGAAGCTCTTTCATGGCGTTCATCGATTTGAAAGACTTCATCGAAAGCGGGAGCGTGACGAGTTTTACCAGCAAAGCAAACAGAATAATCACCGCCCCATAATTCGGTATGACATAATGCATCCTCGGCAACAGCCAGATAATACCCAGTGCGAACGGTTTGATTATCCAGCCGATGAAGGGCGTGGTGCCGATATCCAGCATATCTTCAAGGTCTACATTGTACTTTGACATGATGGTGTAATCGAGAGGCCCGACAAAGACCGTAAAAGTGTCAGTGAGCAAGCCAACGTTGGCAAAGGGCATGTCGAGGCCAACCGTTATGCGCCGCTGCTCAATGCGACCGGAGGGAGTTGCTACCTTCTGCTTTTCACCGACTGCAAAGACGGCGTCAGCGGTTCTGTTTCTCGGAATGAGGACGGCTGCAAAATACTTGGACCTGACCCCGCCCCAAGTGGTGTAGCCTGGCAAAGACTGGTTGAGCCGATCGTCCTGAAAGTCGTCAAGCTTCTCACGGGAACCGGACATCATGGCTACCGCCTCCATGGCCTGGTAGTCAGTCTCCGGTAGCGGCTCAGTAACCCCCAGCGGTGTATTCCAGACCATCTTGTACTGTCGCTCAAAGCCAAGCTTCTCGGGGTTAATAACCTCCAACGTCAGGTCAAAATGGTAACCGTCCGGATAAAAACGGTATTTCTTGATTATTTCTCCCTCTCCAGGTACCCCGAAATTGTAAACCAACTCAAGAGGTTCTCTGGTGGCGTCGTAGGCGCCCGGTTCAAGGCTGGAACTGAAACCCACCCGCGACGTTGAAAAAGTGCCACCGGCAAAGGTCGCCTCCGGTGTGGCATATTCAGCATTTGGGAGCATCTGAATGACAGTGCCATCCCGGTAGGTATAGTCAGTGAGTTCGAGAGAGACAACCCCACCCCCGAAACTGGTCAACATGACAGTGAACGTGTTGGTGTTCACTATGATAGTATCATATAACAGACTATCAACCGTGCCTGTATCCGCCATGACCGGCAGTGGTTTTGTCAACTCCTGGATTTGCTCCGGTAGGGAGTCAGGACGCTCCACCGGAATCGGCCGAGTCTGGACCGAATCGATAGCAACAGGTTGTTGTTCAATAGGTTGTTTCGTTTTGGCCGGGGTGTAAAACCCTAGAAACTCCATGATCTGGAAATAGAATACGACAAGGATAACCAGAAGAATAATAAGCGGCAGTGTCTTTTTGTCTATCATATGCTCAGTCTATCTCTGTTCAGTCCAATAAGTTAACATAAAACAGACTTGTCTGCAACCACTCATCGTATCGGGTCGTACCCCCCCTCGTGCCACGGGTGGCACCGG